>MWWE01000224.1_pt1 | contig 10279 bp, 10 predicted proteins | sample 1047301 | NCBI WGS metagenome assembly MWWE01 (sample SAMN06349973, study PRJNA376086) | soil metagenome | isolation source: MS1-1 sample Antarctic (ecotone) soil | place: Antarctica
GAAGATTTTCCGTATCTTGAGCGAACGGTATCGCAATCGCCGCCGCCGATTTATGCTGCGAGTTAATCTGATAGCCGGATTGTATAATTATGCAATTGAACATTAAATTACTTTTTCAAGAGGTCTAATAAAAAACAGATGATAAAAAAAATCGTTGTATCAATTGTTTTATTAGTGTCGTTATCGGTTTCCTTATTGGCTCAAACCACTCAAAGTTCTAATAATAAAGACGCAAAAAAGACAAAAATAACGGAAGTTCCGCCCGATTATAAAAGTGATGGATGCACGTTTTTCCCTGATGGAAATTACAGAGATTGCTGTGTCGCACACGATAAAGATTATTATAAAGGCGGTTCGTGCAAAGAACGTCGGGCATCGGATGGTCGGCTTTATAGTTGCATTAAAAATAAAAAGGGCTGGAAAAACAAACTCATCGCACCAGTAATATGGGTCGGTGTCAGGGTTTTCGGGGCATCAATTTTACCGACATCTTTTCGTTGGGGATTTGGTAAGAATGAAAAAGGCAAATAGTAATGGAAAATAGATAACGAATAATTGAAGAATCGTTATGTCAAATAACTTTAAGTTATCCATTTTCCATATTCAATTTTCGTTACCGATTAGTTGTTTTCCAATTTTTCCCTAACGATTTCGCTAACCATTTTACCGTCAACAGTTTTGTCGGATAATTTGGAAAGTGCGGCTTTCATCACATTGCCCATATCCTTCATCGAATTTGCTCCTGTTTCTTCGACGGCTTCCGCAACGGCTTGTTCGATTTCTTCATTTGTTGCAGCTTGCGGCAGATAATCTTCTATCACGGAAATTTCGGAATTTTCCTTTTCGGCAAGTTCCGTGCGTCCGGCATTTTCATATTGTTCGGCGGAATCTTTGCGTTGTTTGACGAGTGTATTTAAGGATTTGATTACATCTTCGTCGTTTAGTTCCGAACCTTTCTCAATTTCCTGATTCATCAAAAGTGATTTAACCATCCGCAGAACGGAGAGTTTTTCCTTTTCTTTGGCTCGCATTGCCGTTTTCATATCATCAATAATTTTATTTTTTAAACTCATATCTACATTTACCATTTACTATTTATCATTTATCATTTATCAAATTTCGATTAAATCTTTGTTCTTAAACGAATTTTCAATAATAGATGGTAGAGGATAAATCTTCAAAGTTAAAACTGCGTTGGCAGTTTGGAATTATTGCGGGAATTGTTTTAGCGATTTTTGCAAGCTATCCGCAGTTTAAAATGTGGTATCTGCAAGGCGATGATTGGCAAGGACATTATGCTTATAATGACATTGATGAAGTCGCCTACGCCTCATATTTGAAGGCTTTGATTGACGGCAGACCACGCCGAAATGATCCATATACAGGACGCGATGACACAACGGAAAATCCGCAGCCCGAATCGCTTTTTTCGATCCAGTTCGCCGCACCTTATACGATTGCGATTCCCGCAAGAATTTTCGGTGTTCCGGCAACCTGGGCGATGACTCTCACAGGAGCGTTGGCAGGATTTTTGGCGGCGTTTGCGTGTTTTTGGCTGATTGGATTATTAACAAGAAATTCGCTTTATGCAATGATGGGAAGTCTTGTCGTGCTTTGCGGCGGAGCGTTAGCGGCGGGTGAAGGGGCAATTGGCGAGATTCTCGGAACAGGTTTTTCATATCCGTATTTTCCTTTTTTGCGTCGCTATATTCCCGCACTCGGTTTTCCAGTATTTTTCGCTTTAATTACTTCGGTTTGGCTTTTGGTAAAAAACGAAAAGTTAAATCAAAGAATTCTCTGGTGTATTATTTCCGCGTTTTGTTTTTCATATCTGGTTTTTACATATTTTTATATCTGGACAACTGCTGCTGCCTGGTTGTTTTGCTTGGTCATTCTCTGGCTGGTAATTCGTCCGAGAGATTGGTGGAAAGATTTTCAAGGTTTTATCGCATTGGGAATTTCGTGTATTATTCCCCTGACTTTTTATGCAGTAATGCTTTCAAATCGTGTTGATTCAATGGATAACGTCCAACTTCTTGTTAATACAAGGGAGATGGATTTATGGCGTTTTCCGCAATATATTAGCTTATTTGCTTTAATAATTTTAACTTTCGGTGTCTTACAAAAATCAATCGAATTAAAATCCCGTTCGACGCTTTTTGCAATCTCATTCGTTTTTGTTCCTTTTATATTATTTAATCAGCAAATCATTACGGGACGCTCACTTCAGCCGATTCATTATCAGGTTTTTATCGGAAATTATGTTGCGGGATTGGCTTTAACTGTAAGTATAGGTTTAGTTTTTCGTGGATTTATCAACAAAAATTCTACTTTATCAAAAATAATTATTTTAATTGTGAGCGTCTTAGCAATTATTTGGGGGTTTGTTGAATGTCATTATACAGTTCGCGTTTTAGATGATGCAAATATCGCCAGAGATCAGGGAATGCCTTTGGCGAAAAGACTTACCGAATTATCAAAAGAAAAGCCAAATCCGTATCAGCAGACAATTTTTTCTCTGACAAACATTCAAGCTGATGATTCACCGACGATTGCACCGCAAAATGTTTTGTGGTCAAGACATCAGCACGTTTTTGCGGGTCTTTCTTGGCAGGAAAGCAAAGAGAGATATTATCAGTTTTTGTATTATCAAAATTTAGATGAAAAATGGCTGGAAAGTAGATTAAAGAATGGAGATTTTGTTTCAATGATTGCAGTTTTCGGTTGGGGCAGACACACAAAACGTCTGAGTTCTGAAGCAAAGCCTTTAACTTTTGGAGAAATTAACAGGGAAGTAAAGCAATTTGGAGATTACTATAAAGATTTCAGCTTTGAACAGGCTGCAAATCCGGCACTTTCATATCTTGTCTTACCAAGGGACCAAACGGTAAATTTTAACAATCTCGATAAATGGTATGAAAGATATGCAAAAGAAGAAATTGGAATTTATACTCTTTACAAACTAAAATTAAAAACCGTAAATTCTGCCGAATAAAGAAAAGACCGCTTTTACAGCGGTCTTTTCTAAAGTATTAAAAAATATAATTATTACTCTGCTTATGCGGCAAGAAGATCATTGGATACTTCGGCAAATACTCTTCTGCCATTTAGAGCATCATCAATTATTTCTCTGACTGCCGATGCGTCGGGATTTACATCCATTCTCGCACAAGCCCGAAGATGTCTGATAATGCCTTCCGAAGCGATTTCTAGAGCATCGCCTTCTAATTTTGAATAACGACGTGCCTGTATATGGTCAATTTGCAAAATTCTGTCTTGCAAAGTCATTGGTTTAGCTGCTGCTGCCACTTGTTTTTTTCCTCCAAATTTGATTTGTAAAAACCTTATTTTGTAACTTGTCTAAAAGTTTGCGATTTTTTTCACAATCTCGGACAAAACTAAAAGCCAATAAATTTACCTAGCTGTAAAAAAGCACTTTCTAGTTAAATATATATAATGACAAATCACTTATAAAAAAATATGCCAGAAAGCGTTAAATCGGCAATTCATTAACTTCATTAATGAATAATTCTATCAAATTTTAAGAGGTTTGTCACTATTTTTTTTACTGTGATGTAACTCTTTATTAATCAAAATGTTACAAAAAAAGACCGATGAATGTGCATTCATCGGTCAGTCCAAAATTGTTTATATAATAGTTATTTTCCGGCAGCAACAGCATCTTTCATAGCTTTTCCGATACGGAATTTAACGGTTGTTTTCGCAGGAATTTTGATTGGTTGCCCGGTTGCAGGGTTGCGACCTTCGCGTGCTTTACGCTTTGCTTTTACCAATTTTCCGAATCCCGGAATTGTAAATTCACCGTTCTTTTTAACTTCTTTTGTAGCAAGATCGGATAAAGTGTTGAAAAATTCTTTTGATTGAGCTTTTGTCAAGCCTGTTTTGTCAGCCATATGTCCGACGATTTCTGTTTGTGTCATACGCTTTTCAGCCATATTGTTTAGTTTTAACCTCCAGTTAGTTTTTGTGAAATTTGTTTAAGTCTTTATTTAACATTACTTATTTGCCTAAAGCAAATCGTAAGATCAAGGGGAATCAAACCAACAAATAAATTAGTTTGATCGGGGCGGCAAGATTCGAACTTGCGACCTCTCGGTCCCAAACCGAGCACACTACCGGGCTGTGCTACGCCCCGTTATCTTTTGTCGTTTCACTTAAGAAACAGCATCAGAAGCCGAATTTTACAGGCGAAAATGCTATAGGTCAAGTTAAGAAGCCGTATTTTCGTTAAAATAATCAATTATTTTTCTTAAAGCCTTCGCCCGATGACTGATTTTTTGTTTTAAATCGCGGGAAAGTTCCCCGAAAGTTTTATCAAAATTATCAGGTATAAATACAGGATCATATCCAAAACCGTTAGTTCCTTTGGGTTTTTCAGCAATCGTCCCATAACATATACCTTTTGAAAGATATTGAGTTTTGCCTTTATCATCTGAAACGGCAATAACACAGATAAATGCGGCACGCCGATTATTGCTGCCGGTTTTTTCCAGTTCGTTCAATAATTTATCCGTATTTTCTTCATCAATGGAATTTTCTCCGGCATATCTTGCCGAAAAAACTCCCGGTTCATTATTTAATGCTTCGACTTCCAGACCTGAATCATCCGCCAAAGTCCAGCAATTTGTTTGAACCGCGTAAGATTCCGCTTTAAGTTTTGCATTTTCTGCAAAAGTTTTACCCGTTTCAGCGACATCTAAAATATTTTCAAAATCATCCAGACTTTTCAGCTTTATCGGCAAATCATTCAGAAGTTGAATTAATTCTTTTATTTTTCCTTCATTTTTCGTAGCAACAAGAAGTGTCAACATAATTTTTTTCTAAAGAAAATCAAACATTTTACAAATATATATAAAGACAAAAGATAACAAAAAAGTTTAAAAATGTTGAAAAAATTTCAAATAAAATGTATAAATAAAAGGAGCGGTATGTTGTCCGCACTTACCTGATTTTTTTACAAACCAGCAAACAAAATCCCTTTGAGAGGAAATCTTACCTTGAACATCGTCGAAACTTCGACACAAGAAATAATAAATCAAACTAATACGTCTAAGACAAATTTTATTGAGAGCAAAAAAATGTCGGCGGATAATTTAGTCAGTTTAAACGAACTTACATTCAATTTGGGACTGTGGTTATCCGGGCTGGAAAGTTTCTTAAATCTTCGCAGCAGCACGATGGCTGAAGAAAATCCGACGGTTTCCAATTGGTCAAAAGAATTCAGTTTGACACATTCGGTATTGCTTTTGTGTTCCAAATTAACGCTGGGGTTAGCTAAAACTATTAACAAGGATATTAATGCAAACTCAAATGAAGATGTATTCGAGATTTTAAATAGTCTGGAAACAGGAAAAAATGAATTAAATATTTCTTTCGAAGAAATTCAGGAACTAGCCCACGCCTTGAAGGGTTCGGTTCTTTTAAGCTAAGGACTGCTTCGAGCCGCTCCGCTTAATTTCAACGAGTGGCGTGCGTGGAGCAATTCTCTGGTGGATCGCCTTAAAGGTGTTGAAGCTGTAGATAAATTAATTAAATTTGCCGAAAAAGAAGGCGAAAATTTTCTTCCTCAGACTTTGCAGGATTTAATTGATGAATCGGAAATTTCTGCCGAATTATTTGCTGATTTGAAAATGGTCTTGCCGCGTTTTGCAAAAATTCTGAAATGGTTAAGCGTTGTCGGCAGAATGCTTGAAAATGACGAACCTTTGAAAACGGCACTTCTACTTTTTGCACAAATAAACAAACAGATGCAGGAGATGATGAGTTATATAAATAATCGGGTTTTGCGGTTTAATAACGAAGAAAATACTCTTTTCAGTGCTTTAGATGGTGCGGCTTATACGGCTTCGATAGAACTCCGCAAAGTTTACAATCAGGAATTAAAAGGTTTAACGGAAATCCGTCCGACACCGCTTATTTATGCAAAAATCGAAACGGCTTATTCGCTTCTCAATGACAGTTTGCAATTAACTTTAGTAAATTTCGCACAATTAATTGACCGCACAATTGAACCGACGGATTTGTTCCCAAATTTGCAGACAAAAGAAGAACAATCGCTTCTTTTACGTGAAAATATGTGGAATGTTTTGCAATATGCTAAAGAAACAGAACAAAATCCCGAGGAAAATCTAATTAAAGAACTTAATAATAAATTAATAAAATTCCGCGACGAAAATCTATATTTTCTTTTCTATAAAGATATGGAAACCGTTGACAGATTCATTGAGGAAATTTTGATTACAAAAGACAATAAAGATTTAGTGCCGATTTTGCACCGCTTCGGAGCATATATTGAAACCTTACTCGGACAAATAAATATGCGTGTCGTGTTGGCAAATCATCCGTTTGAACCGATGCAGAAAGAATCTCACAAGATGTTTGTTTGATGAATGGGATGGAGAGAACAAGCGACAGAGAGATAGAGAGAAAGATTGATGATATTTCTGAATCCAAGAATTTTCTTTTCTCTCACTCTCTATGTTTCTCACTCTATTTTTTACTGAGATTGCAAAGTAGAAAGCGGTTTTTTAAATAATACATCGAAACTTGCGATTGCACCGATTATCATAACTAATGCGGCGGTTATTAAAATTCCCAAAATCATCAAACTCAAATCAAATTCCCATTCAATTTCCAAAATATATTTTGAAACTGCGTAAGATAAAGCCGTCGCAAAAACCGCCCCGATAATTCCAGCCATAATTCCCAGAATTCCGTATTCGGCAAAAAGAATCGCCGCCAGAGTTCCTCGTTTTGCACCCAAAGTTTTTAAGATCGCATTTTCATAAATTCTCTGTGATTTTGTTAAAGCAACTGAACCGATAAGTATTAAAATTCCACTCAAAATCACAAAACTTCCAACAAAGGAAATTGCCATAACAAAATTTTCGACCAGATTCTGCACTACTTTGATAATTTCTGCAACATCTATAATCTGTACATTTGGAAATTTATCAATCACATCACGCTGCAAACGCTGTCTGCCGGTTACGGGAATTCTTTTCAAAACATTTGCTACAAAACTCTGCGGTGCGGATTCTAAAATTCCCGGACGGAAAACGAATACGAAAAGAGTGCGTGAATTTCGTGCATCAATTTTTCTGATGTTAGCGACCTGAGCCGTAAGGTTGCGACCTGAAATATCAAACGTGATCGAATCACCGACACCGACACCGAGCCGCTCGGCAATCGAATCCATCACGGAAACCTGCAAAATTTTCTTGTTTTCGCCCGTCCACCAATTGCCTGCAATTATTTCTTCATTGTTATCCAAATCCTCTCGATATGTAACTGCAAATTCACGACCTATCTGTCCCGACTGTTCTCGGACTTCTTTATCATCATAGTCAATCGGTTTGCCGTTGACATAGGAAATTTTCGCCCGAATCGTCGGAATTATCTCGGCTTTTTCGCCCGTCTCTTTTTGAATCAGTTTGTTAAAATCTTTGATCTGACTTTTTTGTACATCTATAAAAAACATACTCGGCAATTTCTGATTTCGCGTAAAATCGAATTCCCGCACAAGATTCGTTTGCAAAGACTGCACTGCCAGCACTACAAACGCTCCGAGTCCGACAGCGAGAAGAATTACCCGTGTTTGATTTCCCGGACGATAGAGCGAATTTATCGCCTGAGCGATTGAAAACGACCCGAGATTTTTGAATTTTTTCAAAAACCACGTTAGAAAAATCGCCGCACCATACAACACCAGCGAAGTTAAACCGAGTCCGATCAAAAAGAACATTCCGACTCGAAATGAACCGGCTTGCCAAACCGCTAAACCGAGCAAACCAGCCAGTGAAAGCAATGCAAAAATCCATTTTGTCCAGTCCAGTTTCCGCAAATTTTTATTGTTTTCATCTCGCAAAAGCAAATTGGGTTTGATATTCCGAATCTGCAAAAGCGGCAAAACGGAAAACAGTAAAGAAATCAAAATTCCCAGGATCAAGCCTTGAAAAGCGGTTGAAAATTGAACTGAATATTTCATCGTGGCGGGAAGTGCATCATTAAAATTTAGTTCCGCATACCAGAGTCCGATTTGAGCAAGCAAAATACCGAAAAGACTGCCGACAAAACCGAGAATCAAAATCTGCAGAATATAAACGGTAATAATTTTCATCCCGCTCGCACCCAGACATTTCAAAACAGCGATGGATTTTCGCTTTTGTTCAACAAAAACTCTCGCCACATTCCAAACTCCGACACCGCCCAAAACCAAAATCAAAAGTCCCGTCAAAGACAGATAATTTTCCACCCGCTCAAACTGCTCGCCGAGTCTTTCCTGCGTTTCACGGTAAGATTGGATTCGCAATGTCGAGCCTTTTAGTTCTTCACGTAATTGCTTGACCAAAGCAGTTGGATTTGCCGAAGTGCGATATAGAATTCTTCTTTGAACACGACTGCGGTTCTGTGAAATTTCAGCGGCTTCAAGAGCATTTTTCTGAACATAAACTCTTGATCCGAGTCGAAATCCGCCTGTTCCGCCCGGCTCTTCGTCAAACGTCCCGCGAATCGTAAATTCCGCTTCGCCGATTTTTATTCTGTCGCCAATTTTTACATTCAATTCTTCCAGCAGAATTTTGGTAACAACCGCTCCGCTGTTTTCTAAAAGTTTGAAATCAAAAGCTTGAGCGTCCGAAGTTTTAAATTCTCCGACCAAAGGAAAAGGCGATTCAATACCGCGTAAAGAAACAAATTCAAAATTCCTGTTTTCAGCCTGAATGGGTTTTGCCATTGCCGAGACATCAATCGTTTCGTTACGTGCCTCGATAATACTTGAACTACCGACAATATTTTCAATTTTAGAAAGATCGGCGGGAGCAAAATCGTTTGTCGATCTGATGACAAAATCCGCCGTCAGCAATTCGCGGGCATCGCCGCCGACAGCTTGGCTTAAATTTTGAATCAGAGAACGCAAGGCAACAACCGAGCCGACACCGATGGCAATGCAAAGGAAAAAGAAAAGCAGACGTTTCCATGACGAGCGGATTTCGCGTCGCGTTAAATTAAAAATAAACTCCATAAAAATTACATTAAACCGTCGGAAATTATCTTTCCGTCTTTCAGAACTATTTGCCGCTCAGCTCTGTCTGCTAAAGCAAGATCGTGTGTAACAAGAACGAGTGTAACTTCGCTTCGGTCGTGAAGATTGGTCATTAAATCGAATATGTGATTACCGTTGTTCGAGTCGAGATTTCCCGTCGGTTCATCCGCCAGCAATATTTTTGGTTTGTTGGCAAAGGCTCTCGCAATTGCTATCCGCTGTTGTTCTCCGCCCGAAAGCTCTGATGGATAATGATGTCCGCGGTTTGTCAGTTCAACGTCTTCAAGCAATTTTTCCGCTCTTTCCCTTGCATCTTTTTTTCCGAGAATTTCCATCGGAATCAGGACATTTTCGTAAGCCGTCAAAGACGGAATCAGATGAAATGATTGAAAAATAAAACCGATTTTTTTACTGCGGGTTTCGGCTAAATCGTCCTCGCTCATCGAAACTATATTTTCATTATCAATAATTATTTCACCTGAAGTCGGAGCGTCAAGCCCGGCGATCAAGCCTAAAAGCGTAGATTTTCCGCTTCCCGAAGCTCCCGTTACGGAAACGAATTGTCCGCTTGGAATTTCGAGTGAAACATCGTCTAAAATAGTTAAATCTTCCGTGCCTGATTGGACGGTTTTGGTTACATTTTGAAGAATTATCATAAAGGTTTTAGAAAATGGAAAATGGAAAATGGAAAACGGAAAATAAAAAAGAATTCCACTTCTATTTTATAATTTACCATTTCCGATTAACCAGTTGACAATCATATAACGCGGAAATGACGCAAACAAGTTGCTGGAATCTGCATCATATTTTACGGAATTTACGAAATACAATATAAATACATTATGCAATTAATAGTTCGTTCTACATTAGTTTTAAGTTTCATTGTTTTAGCAATCTTCTTTTCCGCCTGTGATGTTTCGACGGCGGAAGGGAATAAATCCACCGGGATTAATAAACCGCTTATCGAACCGAATATTGCTAACGATAAGCCCAGGATTATTGCCTTCGGCGACAGTTTGACCGCCGGATTCGGTTTGAGTGAAAAGGAATCTTATCCATATCTTTTACAGGAACGTTTAAATAACGAGGGTTTTAATTATGAAGTAGTAAATGCGGGAGTTTCGGGTGAAACTTCGCTTGGCGGTTTGGAGAGAATTGACTGGGTTCTGGAACAGGATAATGTTGAAATTTTAATTCTCGAACTCGGTGCAAATG
>MWWE01000225.1_pt1 | contig 10259 bp, 12 predicted proteins | sample 1047301 | NCBI WGS metagenome assembly MWWE01 (sample SAMN06349973, study PRJNA376086) | soil metagenome | isolation source: MS1-1 sample Antarctic (ecotone) soil | place: Antarctica
TAATACTCGTAACGTAAACAATGTTTACAATGTAAACACGAAAATGGAGACAGCATAAATGACTACTGTTAAAAGTGATACGGGGCTACTCCTCGACACGATATACGAACGGCTAGACATAATGACAGCTCTCCCCGAGCTAGAGCCTAAACGAACGGGGCTAGCCTATACGCTCAAGTGTCCCCTATGCGACAAAAAAAGAGCCTTTATATACGAGGGCGGACACCTTATAACTTGTAACCGTCGTAACGACTGCGGATACTCCTCTACCCTATGGGACTATGTAGCTAATAAAGACAACCTCACAAGCTCACAGGAGACGCTCCAAGCCCTCGCAAGTCTAGCGGGATATGTTTTACCGACGACCCTATCAACCGACGCTCTAGAGGCTCTAAAACGCTCAGAGGTACAACAGACACGACTAGAGACCGCTCAAGGCTTACTCACCTCTCGTATGTTTACCGACGAGGCTAAAAAGGAGCAAGCCTATCTCACCGAGCGAGGATACAGCGACGACGATATACAGGCTATGGGGCTAGGGGCTATCCCTCCTCAGTCCGCTCTCGACGCTAACCTAGCCGACGCTTTTGTAAACATTGTAAACACGAAAATAAGCGAGCTATCCGTAACAGGGTACGGGAGCACTCATACGCTCTCTATACCGCTCCGAGATAAACGGGGACGGCTCAAGGGGTGGAGTGTCCGCTCTATCGGTGGAGCCGAGCCTAAGTACAAATACTCGACAGGGATAGATACAAGCTCCGAGCTTATGAACCTCGACCAAGCGAGGGGACTTAAAAACCTCGTAATAGTGGAGGCTCCTCTCGACGCTCTTATCGCAACCGCTAGGGGACTATCAGGAGTTACCGCTTGCTATCGGGACAAGCCGACAACTAAACAGCTCGACGACTTACAGGCTCAGGGTATACGCTCCGTAACGCTCGCTCTCGATAATGACGAGGCGGGACAAAAGGGTACAGAGACTACGCTTTACGCTCTAGCCGAGCGGGGGATAGCGGGGTACGTTATGACCTATCCCGAGGGCATTAAAGACCTAGACGAACTTATCAAACAGGACGGAGCCGAGACCGCTCAGGAGCTTATCAACAATGCTCAAGCGGGACATACTTATCTAATTAAATGTTTACATAGTTTACATTGTAAACACGAAAAGCTAACAGATAAGGAGAGCCGAGACTTACTATCCGCTCTTATAGACCTAGACGCTAAACTAGACGACGACCTAGCCTCTAAAACTATCACCGAGTACATAACCGAGACGCTAAAACTTGCTCCCGAACTTATCAAGCAAGCATTAGCCGACAACCGAGCGAGCAAGGCTAAACAAGAGCGGGAGACGGGCTATAAACAGCTCAACCTCCAAGCCGACCGACTACTCAAGGACAGCAAGTACGACGACCTAGAGGAGTTATACGAGGACAAGCTCCCGAGCCTCAGAGCTAAGAACCCTAAGACGATACTAGAGCCGTATACTAGCGAGCACTTTATCCGAGACATACAACAGCGACGGGAGGGCTATCCGACAGGGTGGAGCAAGCTCGACGAGTACGCTCTTATCCCGAGCGAGGCTCTGACGATAATAGCGGGACGACCCTCTCACGGTAAGACGACCGTAATGCTCAATATGCTCTATAACCTCGTAACTGCTAACCCTGAGGAGAGCTTTTACTTTTTCTCTTACGAGGAGACCCGCTCACAGCTAGCACTTAAACTAATGACCATTATATCGGGGGTACAACTCGACCAGTATAAGAACACTCAACAGATAGAGGCTTACTACAAGACGGGACGGCTCGACGCTAGCTATGCTAAGGGGCTTACAGAGGCTCAGGCAAAGGCTAAACTCGACGAGGCTAAACAGACCTATGACGACCTTATAAAGAGCGGGAGACTATGGCTAATCGACGAACCTCTCCAAGTCTCAGACCTTACGAGCACTATCGAGAGCTTGCAGGGTAAAGCGGGAGCTATCTTTATCGACTACATACAAAAGATAAAGAGTAAGTACAACGTACAGAGCCGACAAGTCGAGATACAGAAAATATCGGGAGACTTACTCGACACCGCTAAACGCTCAGGAGTGGCTATCGTCCTCGGAGCACAACTCAACCGAGGAGCCGAGCGGGGGGAGGCTAAGAACATCTCTCTCGACCAGTTACGGGAGAGCGGGGACATAGAACAGGACGCTCATCTCGTCCTCGGACTGTATAACCACGCTAGAGCCGACTACGACGTAAACCCTGATAGCGAGCATAGGAGCGAGCCTCAGACAACTATCGATGTAAAGATACTCAAGAACCGCTCAGGAGCTACCAACGTGTATACGAGCCTCTCTTTTGACAGCCCGTCCCTCACGCTTACCGAGGAGACAGGGGTATGAGTACGCTCACTATGACAAGACAATACGACCGCTTATCCGTAATGACCGACTACCTTATCAAGAGGCGGGACGATAATCAAACTAAGCGGAGACACTACTCCGAGACCCTCGGGGACTACTGCGTTATCCGACGAGACGGCTCTCTCCTTTTCGATAGCGGAGCAGAGTATACAAGAGCCGAGCTAGATAAGGTAAAAGAGCTATCAGACGACACTAAAAAACAGATACACAATGTAAAAAAGATATTTAAAGGAGCCGAGCTACTATGAGAGTAATATCACTAGTCAATCAAAAGGGGGGAGTAGGTAAGACTACTACAACCAAGAACCTCGGAGCGGGGCTAGTCCGAGAGGGTAAACGTGTTTTACTTATCGACCTAGACCCTCAAGCTAACCTCACTTATAGCCTCGGTATACGTCCCGAAAATGACGAGAGTATGCGGACTATGTACGAGGTACTTAAAGGAACGGCTCAACTAAAGGACATTATCCTCCCTCACGCTAACGGACTAAAGCTCGCTCCCGCTCATATCAACCTATCCGCTAGCGAGCTAGAGCTTACCTCACAGGCGGGACGGGAGCTAATACTCAAGGAGGCTCTGAGACCCGTACTACACGACTATGACTATATCCTCATAGATTGTGCTCCAAGCCTCGGGATACTCACGCTAAACGCTCTAGTAGCCTCTCGGGAGGTACTTATCCCTCTACAGACGGAGTTTTTAGCTATGCAGGGTATGAGTAAACTCCTAGAGACCTTATCCCTCGTCAAGCAACGGCTAAACCACGATATAGAGGTTACGGGCATTATCGGGACTATGTACGACGGGCGTAAGAACCTCTCAGGAGAGATTGTAGCCTCAGTCCGTACTCACTTTGGCGATAAGCTCTTTAAGACCCTTATCCGCTCTAATGTATCGCTAGCCGAGGCTCCGAGTTACGGACAAGACATATTCACCTATAAAGCCGACAGTATCGGAGCCGAGGACTACAAGGCTCTCGCTAAAGAGGTAATCGCTATGGAGGGCAAGTAATGAGTGCAGATAAAAAGAAAAGGCTAGGGGACGACCCTTTTGCTAATAAGTCCCTCGGGGGGCTAGATATGCTTATAGGCTCAACTACCGAGCCGAGGGACTTAAACGTAAAGGAGACCCCGAGCAAGCCTAAACGGGGACGACCGACCGAGATAAAGCGAGACATAACTAAAACCTCACAGAGCGGACTACGGGAGGGGCTAACCCGAGCGACCTTTATTATCCGAGAGGATACACTCGACCGACTTAAACAACGAGCCTATGACGACCGTAAAAAGCTAAAGGACATAGTAACCGAGGCTCTCGACTACTATCTAGATAAAACTAAGGAGATAAAGTAATGCCTAAACAAATAGGAGATATGACCTTATATACCGTCCTAGAGCTATCTAAGCTCCTAGACGTTACAGAGGTTACGCTCAGACGCTATATAAAAGACGGTAAGCTCAAGGCTACGCTAATGGGAGGTAAGTATCTAATCTCCGAGGACACGTTACGGGAGCTTATGCAAAACGGAGAACCGAGCAAGCCTAAAGACGGAGACCAAGCTAATTAAATGTTTACAATGTATACAATGTTTACATAAGTGTATGACTGTAAAGTATAGATAGCGGACATAGAACCAAGAGAGACAATATGGAGACGACACTAACCACCAAACCCGAAATAATGACTAGGCTAGACAAACAAGCCGAGTTTATTAAGTATCGGGCTAGGGGCTTATCGCTCCGAGCTTGTGCTAAAGAGCTAGGGACTAATAAAGATACACTCAACCTGTGGGATAGGGAGCTAAAGACCCAAGTCGCAAAACATAAAGCCGAGAGGCTCCAAGACGTGTATACCGAGTACGGTATGTATAAAGAGGCTCGTATTAAGGCTCTAGGCTCCGCCCTACAGACGATTGATACCGAGCTAGGCACTCGTAACTTCCAAGACGTACCGACCGACAAGCTCCTAGACTACAAGCTCCGCTATACCTCCGCTCTAGCCGACGAGTATATCCCCCTCACTCCTCAGACGGACGAGGGACAAGACCTAGACGCTAAAGTAATTATCGGACGGCTTGACGACCTTTATAAACGGGTACGGGACGGAGAGACAACTAAAGAGCAAGCTCAGACCGAGCTAGTAGTACTTGCGGGTATGCTACGGGCTTATGATACGAGCGAGCTAGAGGAGAAAATGGAAAAACTAAGGAGGGCTATATCAGTATGACCAAGCCTAAGCTCGACATACGACAGATGATACGGGACGGACAAATAACCTCCGACAAGGCGGGACAGCTCGTCGCTCTAGAGGTATACGAGTATAACGGTATGCTCAAGGAGAGCGACATACGAGCACTCCGAGAGACCGCTAAGGACAAGAGGCTTTATAACCTCTATATGGACGGTATAAACGCTATCGTAAGTAATCGTAACGCTATCTCGGGTATATCAGAGACCGCTCGTCTCAACCTTATGACCCTTAAATGGGTACTTGCCGAGCTACGCTTTACAGTAAGCGTCTATTATAAAGCTCAACCCGTAAGGATACTCACTCCCGAGGCTTACGAGCGAGAGGGTAAAGAAAAGCGAGAGAAAAGGCTCAAGCGTACCTATACCCTTATGACACTTTATCGCTTATATGCGGAGGCTCTTATTAAAACTCCCGAGGACAAGACCGAGGAGGCTCTCGTCGCTCAACTCCGTAAAGACGCTAACCCCAAGGACGGAGCCGAGGGTATGCTCTATGGAATAGACCTTATCGAGCAAGGGTACGAACTATGGACGGGGTGGACGGCTTATCACAAGGCTCAAGACTTTACGCTTAAAGACCTAGAGGAGAGCTTACCCGAGGCTCACGCTCATATAATGACCAAGCTCAAGGCTATGTATAAGGCTAAAAAGCTCTCTATCGACCCCGAGAGTGTACCCCTCGAAAAATGGCATAAGACCCCTCTAAAAGGCTCAGAGCTAGCTAATCTAGAGGACGTAAAGTATATACACGACTGTTTGAACATAGCCGAGAGCCGAGAGAACACGCTCGACGAGTACGACGACGAGGGAGAGACTAAGGAGCGAGAGGACGAACTATCAGAGCGAGCACTCTTTGAAAAGTACAACCAAAAGTACGCTATCATATCTCGACCTTATCTATATAAGAGAGAGCTAAAGGACGGAGTACTCGACTTAACAGAGGACATATACTCTCACGACTTTGATATTTTTACGAGACCAATTTATGGATATGGAGTTACTAAGGCTTACTCGGGTAAAACCCCGACAGACGGAGACGACCTTGCTCTTAAATACCTCACTAAACAAAAACGGGAGCTAGAGTATAACCTAGCTTGTCTTTTACCTCTTACCGAGTGGAGAAAAAAAGCGGGACGCTTGTTAGGTGTAGACAAGGGAGACCGCTTTGTAGGGGACAGTAATGTAATCGCTCCGAGTGGGCTATATGACGACTACGAGACTATCCGAATTATGTACTATGGAGCTTTTAACGGAGAGAACGTAACAAACCCCGACTACCTAGCTTATGTAGCCGAGATACAGGGTAAAATCGGAGCACTTTTTGATAATGAGTTATATACTAGCCTCTCCGACGAGGACAAGGCTAAACTCTTTAAAGACAAGGGAGCCTCGAATATACTCGACTTTCATAAGAGCCCGCCTAAAGACCCTAACTCACTCTTTACCTATAACTTACTAAGAGACCCCGTACAACTGATAAACGATAGCCTAGCGAGCCGTCATAAAGTCGTATCTAAAGCCCTCGCTCTCGTCGATAGTATGACCCTAGATAATATAGCGGAGACATATAGCGAGATTGTGGACTTGATTATTCCTCTTTATAAGGACGTTGTGGCTAATGAATAAGCCTAGCAATAAACCGAGAGGCGTAAGGCTCCCCGACAAACAAGGTAAGGACTTTGTGAGACAAGTCCTATCTCAGTACGACGTGGAGACTGTGTCCCTAACAGGTAATATCGTCTCTCCGACGGAGACTAAAAAGCGACTGGGAGCGAGACAATCTCAGGCTCTCGCTTACAATACCCTCCCTAAGTCTCTCGATAAACAGTCCTCTATTTTCGATGTACTCAACCAAGACCAAGCTATCCGTAAAGAGATAATCACTCATAACCTCGATAAAATCGGAGCCGAGCTTACTGTTACACAACAGCGAGCACTCGGAGCGACCCTAGAGCTTTTACATAATACGGGAGCTTACAGACGAGCCGACGAACAACTAGAGGCGGGACAACGGGTAACAGGAGAGGAGCTTGTCATACCGCTCCAAGACTACCTTAGAGCTTACGGGCTAGAAAAGGTTATAAATAACCGAGGACATACGGACTACCGAGGAGCGGAGGTAACTCTCGCTATTCAAGGGCTTAAAGAGCTTACTACTCCCGTTATGCAAGTATGGGGGCTTAAAAATGGCGGGGGACGTTTCAAGTATGCGGAGCGTACATATGGGGGGCTTATCTCCTCAGTTACCGAGGTATATTATGACCCGAGCGAAAATACTTATAAGGAGCTACTAGTCGGGGATACGAGCGTCGCTATCGGGGCTAAATTTATCCGTATAACTCCTAGTAAAATTTTTTATACTCGTCCTTTTATCCGCTATCCGAGACAGCTTATAACAGAGCTACAAACACATCTTAAAGGGAGCAAGCAACGGCTCACGACTACCGCTCTGAACATTGTTAATATGCTAAATCTAGAGGCTTATAGTGGACGGGACGAGGTTATACGAGACTACGGGACAATGATAGCTCAGGCGGGACAAAATAAGGTTATAGAGGGCGGAAAAGGTAAATATAAACGCTTTACCCGAGCCGAGGGACGTATAAAACAGGCTCTAGACCAGACTAAAGCTATCGGGGCTGTAAAAGACCACAAACTAGAGACTGACCCCATAAAGGGCAAGCAATACCGTATCAAAATTGACCCTAATAAGATAAAAGGAGAAGGCGAGTAGTATGAGCAGTTAAAGTAAATATTGTTGACACAACTAAAACTGTCAACAAATCTACTTGCTATTTTGACACCTTTATGTTAGCATTAGAGTTATGGAACAACTAACACCAAAAAACAAACAAGAATTAGACCTATCAACCGACGAATATACAGAGCGTCTAGCTAATGCTCCCGTTTACGCCAAAAAGGGCGTTGTATCGGCTCGTCAAACAACTGAGCGAGAGGAGGTGCGAACCACTCTTGCTAACGGCACAGAGGAAACGGTAAACGTCGCCGAGGAGGGAGACGTTGTCGTTACTAACCCTAGTGGCGAGCAATATGTCCTAAAGCCCGACAACTTTGCTAAGCGTTACGAGACTACCGACGAGGAGGGTGTATTTAGGGCTAAGGGTATGGCACGAGCTTTTCAGAACCCTACAGGCGGAGACATTGAGATTATGGCTCCTTGGGGCGAGCCTCAATACGGCGACGCCGACTGTATGCTAGCCACTGTTTTTGACCCCGCTACCCCTGATGTTATCGGTGCAGACCGCTACATTATCGGCGGAGCAGAGTTTAGAGAGACGTATGCTCCTTATGCGGAGGTTTACGGCGACCCTACTGCTCAAGCTCCTCAACCCGAGGCTTAGTTACTTGTAGAGTTGGCTATGCGAGCCGACAGCGACAAATAGTACCTTTGTCTCGGTAATGACTTTATAGTGTAGGCGTAAGTCGCCTCCCGCACTGATAGAACGGTAGCCTAACCACTCGCCTTTTAGCCCGTGATTGCGGAGAGGGGTAGCGGATATGTCCTCTACAAACAGGGCTACAGCGTCCCTAGCTTGCTCTTGTTTTTTACGAGGCAATTTATCAAACTGTTTATTGAACGCCTTAGTAAAATCAACGTCCATAATTTACTTTTTCATTAAGCCGTCGAGGTGGGCTAATGCCCCTTTTGAGCCTTTAGTATGCGTAATATCACGGTCGGCTTTATAATCGGCGTCGGCGTCCCTCATAATCTGTTCTAGATAAGGGGTCGGCTCAAGGTCAGTACTCAAGACTACTCGCCTATCACGTAAAGCCTGTTTTACGACCATATTTACAAAAGCGGTACTAGACACACCTAGCTCGGAGGCAAAGTTCTTTAGCTCTTGTTTAGTCTGCTCGTCAGTTTTGATACTTAGTAGTACGTTACTCATAATACATACAGTGTATGCTTATTGTATGTGTATGTCAATATACTGCTTTTCTATATACTAGGCGTATGTGTAACTGCTTTACGAGTGCTCATAATCACAAGCGACCAGCTCCTAAACGAGAGTATGTCGAGCTTGAGTATGTCCCCCTGCCCGACAAGATACTCACGGCTCGGCAATTCCGTATAAAATTACGGCAAGCAAAAAGTGGTAAGACCGAACCGTTATAATTTATAAGCATTATCGTGTTTACAATGTAATCTATGTTTACAATGTTTACACCCTCCATATCTGTTATGCTTTACCACTCCTCACATCAACTAAGTGGCAATACTCATCAACTAAGTGGCAATACTCATCAACTAAGTGGCACAACTAACAGAGGTTAAAGGCGTCAATATAAAGTTACATAAAGTAACAATAGAAAAGGGACTTTTTACTAAGTCCTTTTCTTTTAGTGTAAACACGAAAATAAAGACCAAGCTCTCCTCTACCCGCTAGCCTCTAGGCTTGCTTATTGTAATAGTCTGTTGTATGCTCGTATTAACGTATGATATAATGTAAACATACAATTAAGTTATAGAGGGTAAAACGATAATATGATAACCGAGACAAGCGTATCACTAGCTCCCCGCTCCGACGAGACGGCTCTAGAGACAACACTCGACTACTCGGTTATTATCGACCGCTTTTTACTTGCTCACGACATAAAGCCTAAGAGTAAAGAGACCTATCGACGAGCCTTACGACAGTTTTTTACTTACCTCTCCGACAACGGTATAACCAAGCCAACCCGAGAGAGCCTAATCGCTTACAAGGTATATCTAATAGACAAGAACCTCTCCGCTTACACCGTATCCGCTTATATAATTGCTACCCGTAAACTTTTTCAATGGACGGAGAGCGAGCGTATCTATCCTAATATAGCCTCACAGATAAAGGGACAGAAAAAACCTAAAGGCTTTAAAAAAGACGCTCTATCTGTAAAACAGGCTCAACACCTCCTCACGATAATGGAGACCGACACGCTCTCAGGAGCTAGGGACTACGCTCTCGTCAATCTCCTAGTACGAACAGGTTTACGAACTATCGAGGCTACAAGAGCCGACATAGAGGACATACGCCAACAGGGAGAGCAAGCCGTCCTCTTTATACAAGGTAAAGGACGAGACAGTAAGGACGATATAGTTATCCTAACCGACGAGACCCTAGAGCCTATCCGAGCTTATATCTCTATGAGAGGGCAAGGAGTACGAGACAGCTCTCCCCTCTTTATCTCTCATAGCGACCGTAACTACGGAGAGCGACTTACTACTCGCTCCGTATCCCGTATCGTAAAAGAAAAGCTCCAAGCCTCGGGACTAGACGACAAGCGACTAACCGCTCACTCGCTCCGACATACAGCCGTTACCTTTTCACTTATCGGAGGGGCTAGTATCCAAGAGGCTCAGACACTCGCTCGACACTCTGATATAAACACGACGCTAATCTATGCTCACAACCTCGACCGTATATCTAAAGCTCCCGAGCATAAGATAGACGCCCTCCTCGGTAATACTCGTAACGTAAACAATGTTTACAATGTAAACACGAAAATGGAGACAGCATAAATGACTACTGTTAAAAGTGATACGGGGCTACTCCTCGACACGATATACGAACGGCTAGACATAATGACA
>MWWE01000226.1_pt1 | contig 10246 bp, 9 predicted proteins | sample 1047301 | NCBI WGS metagenome assembly MWWE01 (sample SAMN06349973, study PRJNA376086) | soil metagenome | isolation source: MS1-1 sample Antarctic (ecotone) soil | place: Antarctica
CGATGGTCAAAGCACGGAAAATGGCCCAAGGCGTGACGTATATAAAGACGGTAAAATCCAAGCCTAAACCGTGGCTTACCAAGTACTTAAAAGGAAAAGAAATACCCCCAGCCACCCCCGAAAATGACCCTGTAGTGTAGGTAGTGGATGCTTTCTTAGAGAGTAGGCCCCCGTTTTTTTGCGCGAATAATAGACGGGGCCTTGGCTGCAACAGCCTGCTGCTTGGCTTGCGCGACACGAAGGTTTAACTCCGCTAGATGCTCCATGATCGGCTGACCGTTCGGCTGTAGCTGCTCAATGGAGATGCGGACTAGGGTGTTCTTATCGATAAATTCGGCCCGTCCGCCACTCCCCACGAACAGATAGTTAGCGGCCTTCATCTGCTCGCTAAAATCAAACCCATCCGTACAGCGAGCCAGAATAGTCGTCATCGTGGCTTCCATCCGGACGCGGGTTTGCGCTTGAAGCTGTTCTACCAACTCGCGGTTCTCCTTTCCCAACGGGTCACCCTGCACGGCCCGCACCGCTAAATTTTGGCGGGCGGCCTGCGCTATCTGTAACGCCTCAAAATTGCGCTGTTTCGTCGCTTCAGAGGCCACCAATTGCTTTCGCTGTATCTGAGACCGTCGCTGCGCTTGAATGCCCGCCACGGCCACTTCTGGAACCTGTGCAGCGGTCAGCTTTTCCACGTCCTGCGCAGCCGTGCGTAATGCCCCATAATAGGTCCGTACACTTTCGTGTTTCGCGGTGCTCCCTTCAATGCCTCGCTGTACCGCAAACCCGGCCCCTTGCATGGCCTGCGTATACTCGGTTTGCAGCGTGCGCAAACTCTTCGGGTTGAACAGGTCGCGGGCACTCAGCCGCCCGTCCGCCGTGGCCGGCACAATGACCGCGTGAAGGTGAGGCGTCTGCTCATCCTGGTGGAGCGTCAGAGCCACCACATTAGCCGCCCCGAACTTCTCCAACAGAAAGCGTTTGTTCTCGCTCAGCCAGGTACTACCCCGCATATCTACCGCCATTCCCTGAGCATCGCGGGGGAAGGCTTCGGGGCTGGCGGTTAACAGGATTTCTACGGCCTTCACCGCGTCCGTACGTAATCGCTTTAATCCTAATTCTGCTACCCGCCCTTCTGCCAATTCCCACAGCGGGCGGCGTGTGTGGTTGACTAGTTCCTCGTTCAACTCGACCCGGCTGGGGTCGGCATTCGGCACCGGATGGAGCCGGTAATTGTGGGTCGTCTTGGCCGTGGCGGTAGTCGCCCCTTTGATTTTTTCAACCCGCAGAATCGCATAACTCATACCCGAAAGGAAAAAGAACGAAAGGGAAAAAAAGACCCCTTGCCTCCGGCAAGGCCCACCGCATTGGAGAGCGGAGCGAATCCAATGCGTAGTGGGTTATACATTGTTATACATTGAACAATACCGCCCCCGCCGCTTGGCCTACATTGGGCTACAAGTGGGAGTTCCCCAACCGCCCCCCCACTTGTAGCACCGAAGCACCGAAGCAAGGAAACAAGCACCCAGAGGCCCTGCTGTACTCTACTATCTGCTGGGGGCTAGGGTCGGCTGGTGGTATTTGGACAGAAAGAAATAGCTCCGGCTGGGGTCTTTTTTTCCCTTTTGTTCTTTTCTTCCCTCGCAGCTCGTCCCGCTTCCTCGATAAAATTCTATTAATATGGCCCGTTCAGTAGGAGTGCTGATTGAAAGGGTAAGCAGCAGGATAACATAGTATGTAAGTTCAACAATTACGACATAAATTCTTGAATATCAATTATATAGTGTTTATTGAATTCTCGCAATTTACAGGCTTCTTGGAATTTTGGCGGTTCCTCTGTGGCGGTTCGGGCCATTTGGGCCGGTCGAAAAGCCCTAAAAGCCCGTTTCTGAGCTTTCCCTCGCGCGGTGCCAAATTTGTGAAATTTTTTTTTTTGGATCTATAAAACCAAAGCTTCCATATTTAGGGGGGCGTAACTGCTTGATTGTCAAGTAGTAAAATCCATCTATTATGAGTTTTTGTCCGTTAACTATGAGTTTTTGTCCTAATGCCGTTGAGCTTAGCCAACTTCAACTATGCGGAAATGTCCGTTAACTATGAGCTTTTGTCCTAGTGGCTGGGGATTTACTATGAGGAAATGTCCGTTAATTATGAGTTATAAAATGATGCTCATAAAATATGCTCATATATTTGCAGTGCTATCTTAATCCCCGTTAGTACATGGAACCCCAAGAAGCTCTTGACAAGTCCGTCACGCTGTGGCAATCAAACGTGCTGACCTCAGCCCGCTACGAGCTAACTAAGCTGGAAAAGAACATTCTCTACCTAGCGATGCGGGAGATGAAGCCGACCGACCCGCCCGGCCAGCTCTACTACGTCTCGACTGTCGAGCTGCGCGAACGGACCGGGGAAGAGATCAAGTATGACCGCCTACGTGGCACTACTAAGAAGCTGCTGGGGCGTGTCCTCGAAGCGGACCTACCCAACGGCGACCTGTTGCAAACCCACTTCTTTTCCTCCGTGCAATACATCAAGGGCACCGGCACCCTAGAAATTGGGATAGACCCCAAAATCAGGCCCCTTTATGGGTACCTGAAAGCCCACTTTACCACCTTTCAACTCGACCTAGCTATCACCCTGAATAGCATCTATGCCAAGCGGTTTTATGAAATCTTCTCTATGTATAAACACCTGCCTGACAAGGTGTTTCGGGTCTCGCTGGACAAGCTTAAACTACAGCTTGGATTAACCGACAAGGATACGGGTAGGGATAAATATCCCCTCTACGCTGACATTAAACGCAACGTGCTAAAGCCGGCTGAGGAAATCAACACAAGCACGGACCTAACCTTTACCTACCGCGAAATCAAGCGGGGCCGGAAGGTTGTCGAGCTGGAATTCACGGTAATCTATACTCCCAAAACGACTGAAATTGACTACAACGAGCAGGAAACGGCTCTTTTTAGCCGCTTAATCACGGATTTTAACCTACGGAGAGAACAAGCGACTGCGGCCCTTCGCACTCTACCCCCAACCGAAATCACGAAACGGCTCTATCAGATTAAACTACTTATCACCGATGGCAAGGTCGCCAACGTGGGCGCATACACGGCTGAACGATTAGGCGTTAAATAGCCCGAAAGTGGTTCACTGTACGACGTAAAAAATAAAATCATCTACGACATGATAACCTGGCTAAATTCGCTGTTTCCGCCTTTGCCAAAGTCAAAGTGGCACTTAGGTCTACTTCTTGCATCGGCTGTGCTGACGGTCGTCCTCAGCTATATCTTCTTAAGTGATAAATCAATATCAGTCGTAATCTTATCGCCCGGGTTGTTATTGTTAGCCATCGTGTGGCGACCCGTCCCAGCGCGAACCGGGAAACGTGTTATCTGGTGGCTGTCTATGCTTGGTGTGACGTACGTTATTGGAGAGACCTCATACCTGTGGCTGCTTTCGCAGATGATGTGTTAAGCGCCTTGATAATGAAATAGGATTCTAAGCCAAGAAACCAGCCCCCTTGAAAGAGGCCGGTTTCTGCTTTATATCCCTTAACATAATCTCACTTATACCCAGAGTATCGGAATAGTAGTGGTTTTGTGGAGGACTGAACCATTACCACAGGTAGTACTTTCATTAGACACTCCTCGTCAACTTCGTCACGTAGTCTTATCTAGGGTGCTGTTAAACAAATGAGGGCAAAAACCTCCGGCTCAGACGTGCGACTGCTTGAATTTTCTGGTTAATCATTTGTCGAATGTCGACCAGGAGAGTATATCAATAAAAAAACATACTATTCTTTACCTTATTTCGTTCTGCCGTCTACTTGCTACTTGCTACTTGGCCCTTCACACCTTGGCGGGCCTTAGCGGTCGCGCCGAAACATATCGTACGCCCCCATTACGCAGGCGTGGCAGGTTGGTGCTCAGCTCGCGGGGCGGGGGTTGTTTCTCTTTGCTTTTACCTTATGCCACAAGTTTTTGCGGTAGAGCCTGAGTGGTTTAGCACTTGGTTTGATTCGCCGTATTACCACTTGCTCTACCGCAACCGGAACTATACCGAGGCGGGCGCTTTCGTTGATGCGCTGTTGGCGCACCTGCACCCCAAATCCGGTGCACCTCTGTTGGATCTTGCGTGCGGCAAAGGGCGGCATTCCCGTCAACTGAACGAGCGGGGATACGAAGTAACGGGGCTGGATTTGTCGGCCGAAAGTGTAACCGCGGCTCAACAGTTTGCGCATGAACATCTGCATTTCCACGTGCACGACATGCGCGACCCGCTGCCCTACGGCCCCTTCGACTTCATCTTCAACTTGTTCACCAGCTTCGGCTACTTTCAGCACGAGAGCGAAAATGTGGTGGCCCTGCGCAATGCCAAGGCGGCGCTGCGGCCGGGTGGCAAAATGGTCATCGACTTCCTGAACACTGAGCGCACCGTGCGTGAGTTGGTCGCGCATGAAGACAAGACTGTGGCCGGCATCATCTTCCACCTGCACCGCTACCTCGACCGGGACTTCATCGTGAAGGAAATCAGTTTCCAAGCTCCTGATGGCGAATACCACCGCTACCAAGAGCGAGTGCGGGCCCTCAACCGGGAGCGGTTCGAGAAGTACTTCTACCTAGCTGGCCTGCGCGTAGCCGAAGTGTTGGGTGACTACCACCTCGCCCCCTACGACGAAGAGGCTAGCCCCCGGATGATTTTCATCCTCGAAACGTGATTCTCTGATATAGGCCTTTTCGTAGCAGCGAGGGGCTAAACTTACGCTAAGGATAAATACTATATTATATGTTACTCATTTTGAACGAACTATCACTTTGGCGCAGCTCAAAAAGTTAGATCCAATAAACTATTAAACTATAGGGCTGCTTGTTTTTGGACCGCCTTTCTAAACCTCGTTTTCCGAGCTTGTCAGTTTAGCAGCCCGTAAATTCTTGTGGGTCAATAAGTTATACCTTTCTGATCCTGCCTGTATATTGCTTAAAGTAAGTTTACCCCCCCGCTGCTACGAAAAGGCCCTTTAGCGGCGAGGGATGATTCGTTTTTTTGCGGGCGCATGGGCCTTAACTGGCGTCACCTGCTGCTTCGCTTGCTCAGCGCGGGTGTTCAACTCGGCGAGCTGGTCCACAATCGGGCGCTTGTTGGGCTCTAGCTCTAGAGCAGAGATACGCACCTGCGTTTTTAAGTCTACAAATTCGGCCCGTCCGCCATTTCCTACAAAGGCATAATTAGCAGCGCGCATTTGCTGGCTAAAATCAAACCCATCCCGACAGCGCACAAGAATGGTCGTCATCGCCGCTTCCATACTGGCGCGGGTTTGTGCCCGTAGCTGTTCCACCAACTCTTTAGTATCTTTTCCGAGCGGGTCGCCCTGCACGGCGCGCACCGCCAAATTTTGCCGCGCTGCCTGCGCCACCTGTAACGCCTCGAAATTGCGCTGTTTCGTCGCCTCTGCGGCCACCAATTGCTTTCGTTGGACTTCGGCCCGTCGCTGTGCTTGAATGCCTGCCACGGCCAAATCTGGCACTTGAGCAGCAGTCAGCTTTGCCACGTCCTGCGCGGCCGTTCGCAGTGCCCCATAATATGTACGGACACTTTCGTGTTTCGCCGTACTGCCTTCAATCCCTCGCTGCACGGCAAACCCTGCCCCCTGCATGGCCTGCGTATAGTCCGTTTGGAGTTGCCGCAAACTCTGCGGACTAAACACATCGCGGGAACTCAGGCGCCCATCGGCGGTCACCGGCACAATAACCGCGTGTAAGTGCGGGGTCTGCTCGTCCTGGTGCAACGTCAAGGCCACCACGTTCCGCGGCCCGAATCGCTCGGTTAGAAAGCGTCGGTTTTCATTCAGCCAGGTACTACCCCGCATGTCTACAATCCTTCCCTCGCTGTCGCGGGGAAAAGCGTCGGGGCTGGCGGTTAACAGGATTTCTACGGCCTTCACCGCGTCCGTACGTAATCACTTTAATCCTAATTCCGCTACCCGCCCCTCTGCCAATTCCCACAGCGGGCGGCGTGTATGGTTGACTAGTTCCTCGTTCAACTCGGCCCGGCTGGGGTCGGCACTCGGCACCGGATGGAGCCGGTAATTGTGGGTCGTCTTGGCCGTGGCGGTAGTCGCCCCTTTGATTTTTTCAACCCGCAGAATCGCATAACTCATACCCGAAAGGAAAAAGAACGAAAGGGAAAAAAAGACCCCTTGCCTCCGGCAAGGCCCACCGCATTGGAGAGCGGAGCGAATCCAATGCGTAGTGGGTTATACATTGTTATACATTGAACAATACCGCCCCCGCCGCTTGGCCTACATTGGGCTACAAGTGGGAGTTCCCCAACCGCCCCCCCACTTGTAGCACCGAAGCACCGAAGCAAGGAAACAAGCACCCAGAGGCCCTGCTGTACTCTACTATCTGCTGGGGGCTAGGGTCGGCTGGTGGTATTTGGACAGAAAGAAATAGCTCCGGCTGGGGTCTTTTTTTCCCTTTTGTTCTTTTCTTCCCTCGCAGCTCGTCCCGCTTCCTCGATAAAATTCTATTAATATGGCCCGTTCAGTAGGAGTGCTGATTGAAAGGGTAAGCAGCAGGATAACATAGTATGTAAGTTCAACAATTACGACATAAATTCTTGAATATCAATTATATAGTGTTTATTGAATTCTCGCAATTTACCGGCTTCTTGGAATTTTGGCGGTTCCTCTGTGGCGGTTCGGGCCATTTGGGCCGGTCGAAAAGCCCTAAAAGCCCGTTTCTGAGCTTTCCCTCGCGCGGTGCCAAATCTTGTGAAATTTTTTTTTTTGGATCTATAAAACCAAAGCTTCCATATTTAGGGAGGCGTAACTACTTGATTGTCAATTAGTAAAGACCATCTATTATAAGTTTTTGTCCGTTAACTATAAGTTTTTGTCCTATTGCTGTTGAGCTTACTCACTTCCAACTATGCGGAAATGTCCGTCAACTATGAGTTTTTGTCCTAGTGGGGCGGCGGCAACTATAAGTTTTTGTCCGTTAAATATAATCTCATTTATAAGCCTTATAAAAACTACTTATATTTGTGACACCACCCTAAAACCTACCTATTACATTGGAAACTGAAACCCCTGATAAATCTGTCACACTGTGGCAGTCCAATGTGCTGACCTCGGCCCGCTACGAGCTGACTAAGTTGGAAAAGAACATTCTCTACCTGGCTATGCGCGAGATGAAGCCGACCGACCCGCCCGGCCAGCTCTACTACGTCTCGACCGTCGAGCTGCGCGAACGGACGGGAGAAGAGATCAAGTATGACCGCCTACGTGGCACTACTAAGAAGCTACTCGGGCGTGTCCTGGAAGCGGACCTACCCAACGGCGACCTGCTGCAAACGCACTTCTTTTCCTCCGTGCAATACATCAAGGGTACCGGCACCCTAGAAATTGGGGTAGACCCCAAAATCAGGCCCCTTTATGGCTACCTGAAAGCCCACTTCACCACCTTTCAACTCGACCTAGCTATCACGCTGAATAGTATCTATGCCAAGCGGTTTTATGAAATCTTCTCTATGTATAAACACCTGCCCAACAAGGTGTTTCGCGTTTCGCTGGACAAGCTTAAACTACAGCTTGGATTAACCGATAAGGATACGGGCAAGGATAAATACCCCCTCTACGCCAATTTTAAACACAACGTATTGAAGCCGGCTGAGGAAATCAACACAGCCACGGACCTAGCTTTTACCTACCGCGAAATCAAGCGGGGCCGGAAAGTCGTTGAGCTGGAATTCACGGTAATCTATACCCCGAAAGACACAGAAATCGACTACAACGAGCAGGAAACGGCTCTTTTTAGCCGCTTAATTACGGATTTTAACCTACGGAGAGAACAAGCGACTGCGGCCCTTCGCACTCTACCCCCAACCGAAATCACGAAACGGCTGTATCAGATTAAGCTACTTATCACCGATGGCAAGGTCGCCAACGTGGGCGCATACACAGCCGAACGATTAGGCGTTAAATAGCCTGAAAGCGGCCACTGTGCGACGCACAGGATAGAACCGACCAACGGAGCGAAAAATCAGTAGCCTCTCACCTACCCCTGTTTCCGCCCATTTTATGCCTCGCCCCCCTAAACCCCAACCTAGCGCTAACTCTTCCGCCAAGCCGGCTTCCGGCCCGGCCCGCCGCCAAACCGGCTGGACGCCGCCCAACCCGCCCGCAGCCCCTGACCCCTTCTTTTCCCCACCTCCCGCCGACGGGGAAGACGACGCGTTCTTTCCGCTGGACCCCGCCCCGCTTCCCCCCGCCACGCCCGAAGGCGACCTCTCCTTACTCGACCAGTTTGCCGGGCAGGCCCTAACCGGAATTCTCGCCGGCACGTTGGCCATTCCCAACACCGTCCTCGATGCGACTCAAGCGGCCCAGTTAGCCTACCGGTGCGCGGTAGCCATGCTGCGCGAACGCCCTACCCATGTGGCCCCGCCCGAAATGGTTCCACGACCTGAATCCCTCACTAGGCGGCTTTCTCCCGACGATAAGGACTTCATTTTTTAAACCCACCAAGATCTATACTTTGGCTAATGGCCCTATCTCCTCCCACTTCCCCAGACGCTATTCCCCCCCTGAGCTGGGGCCGACTCACGTATTACTCCCCGGCCGATATCAAGCGCTGGGGCGTCGAACGCTTCCTGGACGCTGTCGCCCCTACCGAGCCGCTACCCATTCCTGACCTGGGCTTCACGGCCGAAGAGAACGCCCGCATGGATGACCTCTTGCAGCAGGAACGCGATGCTTCCGCACGTGGTCTTTGATACCAACCTCGTCATTACCCACTTGCGCCGTCAGCAGCTTCTACCGCTGCGTGTAGTGCTCCCGTTCGCCGTGGTAGGGGAACTAGAAGCCTTTGCCCTGAAAGCCGACTGGGGGTACCAAAAAGTGGCCTTCCTGACCCGCATCTTTGAGCGGCACCCCCTTGTCAGCTTCGTGCCGGAGCTAACGGGGCTCTATGCTCGCCTGGATGCCTACAGCCAAGGCAAGCTGCGCGGGCAGCCCTTGCCCGGCGGAATGACGGCCCGCAACATGGGCAAGAACGACCTCTGGATTGCCGCCACCGCCCTTTACCTGGATCAGCCCCTGCACACTACGGACCACGATTTCGACCATCTCCCCGCCCTGGGCCTGGTGTTGGTCAAAGAAGCGCTTTAGCTGGTCAACACCACCACCCCAAGTAGGATTTTGGGGGCAGTGGGGGAAGGCTCTTTTTTCCCTTTTGTTCCTGGAATAATTGCTTAACATAACATCGCTTATAACAGACTTCTTGGAATCACACCAGGTTGACCCGCCCACCCTGTTTGCACTTTATCGCCCCTACTTATGCCAAACCGTGAAGCGTAGCACTGCCATGCCATCATTTTCACGCAGTACAACACGTAGACGATTCTTTGTATCCAGCCATTCCTGGTGACCCATAATAGCATACCGCTGATTGCAGTCTTCAGCAAATACATACATGAATTTCTCCGCTGGCCCCATCAACATAGTTGCGGTGACCAAATCCTCAAGAGAACTATTTACTGGCGTGAAATAGCTGGCAATAACTGTGTTATCACGGCTGTCCTCAAACAGCACGTAGGTCTCATTTTGGGCATTTGAACCTACTTTCCAACCTGTCATCGAGGGGGACCGCTGGTAGAGAGAACGCAACTCGGATAAGGTCAGGCCGAGGGTAGATTGGGCATGGGCAGCGCCACCGCACAAGAGCAGCAAGAGGCTGAGAAGTAAATATTTCATTGCCCTAATGTAGTAGGTAGTGGGGAATGGCAAGGCCGTTGGTCAGCGAACTTAACTGGAGCAGTGGCAAATTTGGTTGTACAGAGAGAACTCCAAACCCCCTTTTCTATGAACCATTTCCTTCTTTCTGCTTGCTTCCTGGCCCTATTTAGCGCTGGTTTTACTTGGCTAGCCATAGTACCATGGGCATTGATTTATATCCAGCCGTTTGCGGTAGAGTATTACAAGCATTGGTTAGAGAACCGGTGGAAGTAAATTTCCTTACTGACAGTTTCCGTTCCACCTCTTACGCTACCCCTCTATGCTCAGCAAGAAAAAATATGCGAAGTTCAAAGCCCGAAAAATGGCCCAAGGCGTGGCGCATACTAAGAGGGTAAAATCCAAGCCTAAACCGTGGCTTACCAAGTACTTAAAAGGAAAAGAAATACCCCCAGCCACCCCCGAAAATGACCCTGTAGTGTAGGTAGTGGATGCTTTCTTAGAGAGTAGGCCCCCGTT
>MWWE01000227.1_pt1 | contig 10212 bp, 14 predicted proteins | sample 1047301 | NCBI WGS metagenome assembly MWWE01 (sample SAMN06349973, study PRJNA376086) | soil metagenome | isolation source: MS1-1 sample Antarctic (ecotone) soil | place: Antarctica
GCGAAATACACGCTGCGCTTAAGGCATCAAGAACTTCGTTACTGCGATTGTTGGCATGTGCAGAGGGGTACACTTCCTCTAAAATTCCGCGACAACCTAAAACTAAAGAACTATAAAGGTTTTGTCCGAAAATCAAAAATCGCGGCGGTACGGTGAATAAGGACGATGCTTAACTCTATCAAAAAACGACCGTATATTGACACCCCTGCTAATCCTAAAACGAACACGTGCTAGACAAGGTTTTTGAGACGAGAAAAGGTACCCCTTTTTTGATAGGGCTATTTCTCTCGATTCTCAACCCGACTCGACCTCTCATAAAGCTTGCTTAAATGAGGGCCAGATGATAGAATTAGTTAGTAGCAGATATTTGTAAAGGGGTTAAATTATGTCGTATCACAGAGAGTCATACATAAGTCCAACTGTATTCCGCCGCGCACTTTCCGAACTGTCTGGCTTAACTATCTCACTTCCGAAAATTTACACCATGCTGGAGGCGCGGCAGATACGCGCCCTAAAGGTCGGCACACACTGGAGAATCGACCCAAACGAAATAGACAACCTACCTGAACGCTTACTTGAAGAACAAAAAGGTTTGCCGACCGACCCACAGCAGATTTTAGGCACTCCAAAATAAAAAAATTGACCTGCCCCCACGAGTAGGACCACTTTGAATGTTAGCCCATCGGGGCGTTGGGTGTTGTGGGGACTGGCACCAGCAACTCAGGGAACAACATCGTTTCAGGTGCTGGCGGCCGATAACCGAGGGCGCTGTGGGGCCGGAAGCGATTGTACTCCTGACGCCAGTTGGCAACGAGCACCTGAGCTTCGAGCAGGGTAGTGAAGCGTTCGCTGTTCAAGAGTTCGTCCCGGAGCTTGCCATTAAACGACTCGACGTAGCCGTTTTCCCAGGGACTACCCGGTTCGATAAACAGCGTCTTGACCTGTAAGCGGCTCAGCCAGTTTTTGACGGCCTGAGCACAGAACTCCGGGCCGTTATCACTGCGGAGGTGCTCAGGCGGACCCCGATTGACGAACAACTCAGCGAGTGTTTCGAGTACGTGGGTTGAGTCAAGCTTCCTATTGACGACAATAGCTAAGCATTCTCGGGTGTACTCGTCAACTACGGTAAGCATCCGGAATGCTCGCCCGTCGATGGTTCTGTCGGTGACGAAGTCATAGGCCCAGACGTGGTTCGGACGTTCGGGTCTGAGCCGGATACACGAGCCGTCATTGAGCCATAGCCTTTCTCTTTTCGGTTGTCTAGCGGGCACTTTAAGTCCCTCCTGACGCCATATCCGCTCAACCCGCTTACGGTTCACTCGCCAGCCTGCTCGTCTCAGCAGTGCGGTAATCCGGCGGTAGCCATAGCGACCGTACTTCGTTGCCAATTCGACGATGGCTACCGTCAGAGCCGCTTCGTCCGACCTGACTTTGGGCAACCGACGCTGCACGGACCTATGTTGGTTTAGCGTCTGGCACGCCCGCCGCTCTGATACCCCCAAACGCTCGCCAACTGCTTCGACACAAAGGCGGCGACGTTGAGGGCTTAGAAGTTTCCCTTAGCCGCCTCTTCTAGAATCAGTTTGTCGAGTGTCAGGTCGGCAACCGCCTTGCGCAGTCGGGCATTCTCGCGTTCGACGTCTTTGAGCCGCTTGGCCTGCTCGAGGCGCATCCCGCCGTACTCCTTGCGCCACCGGTAGTAGGTGACTTCGCTGATCGCTAGCGCCCGCACCACCTCGGCCACGCTCGCCCCTTGACTGAGGCGCACTTCGGCCTCGCGTAACTTGCCGATGATCTCCTCGGGTTTGTAGGTCTTCTTGGGCATCTCACCCCTCCTGAAATTAGTCTGGCACTGTCACAGCGCCTGGACCGCTTCTATGGGGTCAGGTCATACGCCCCAACTGTCATAGCTGAAATCAAGTCAGCCGTTGCCAAGCACGTACCACAGCCTTATCACTGGAGACTTGAAGTTGGTACCCACGGGACTTTACATGTTCATGTCATCGGGCCTCACGCCCCGGCGCTGGCACACTTGGCACACCCGAACAGCTTGCGCGTACAGGCTATCCGACCCGGTACAGAATTAAGAACTTTTGCCTATTTACATAAGCCGGTCGCGCTTTGGACTGCCCAAAACTATGGGATTTACCTACAGGCCAAGGCCACTAAACAGACCTCACGACTACCTAATCTAAGCGGTCAAATCGGGCTGCCAAGACCACGTAACAAGGAATCTTAATGCCTCCGTAGTTACTATTTGAAAATGGGTTTTTTGGGGTTGGGGTTTTGGGTTTGGTTTTTGGTTTTGGCTTGAAATATCATCCTGGTTTTGGGGTTTGGGTTTTTCTTTGGTTTGTAATCTTTGGGTTTTTCTTTGGGTTTTTCTTTGGGTTTTTTCTTTGTTCTTGATTACTGCCCTTTGTGTTTGTGATTACTTAAAAGGCGTTTTTCCAGCCGCGCAAAAATATTTTGCCGCGAAGGTTAAAGGGAACAAATAACCCTATTAGGTAGTCTATACTTCTTACCGGATAAGCCATTATTCTATTCAATCCACATGTACTATAAATAAGACTAATTTGCGTGCTAAACGCTATTTCTAACTTCTAACCTGAAAAGCATAAAATCTTATGGTCTTAAAGAATATAGACCACCCCATACGTCCCCCCCTTGGCGCGATTTGCCCGATTCACAGCAAAAGGATTGTTTGACGGCTAGATTTCTAATGTTCAATACCCCCGGCTGGGTCTTTTTGGCAGCAAAATCTAGCCGACCTGCTTAAAAAGTCTTACCTCCCCTGCGATTTTTATTTTTTTTCGGCGTAGAAATGGCACACGCCAATCTCAGTTGAGTACACGCAAGGCACACAAGAGTGCTACCATACGCGAGACTTTGGGCAGCATCTCCGCCACCGCTGCCCCCCCGGCGGAGATGCCCCAAGTCCTCTAATCCTTCAAAACATGACCCTTTTACCACCCGGCATGACAACTGCCCGTATCTATTGCTGACAATAGAAGCTTATGCTGCTTGCTACCGCCGGGGGATGGCAGTGGTGCAGATGCGTCAAAAGCCCATGAGGGTAACACCTCATTGGGCTGTTCTGGTTTTTTCGGCGGCGAGGGGTTTAAGAACTTCGTGCAATCTCATCCCATATCCTAGACTCTTTAAGCCTACTAGTAAAAAGTTTGCCTCCGTTGCCATCATGTGCAAAGCCTTCTAATACATCTGCCGAACATCTGCTAACCATCATGTGCAGCATTGCAAAGTAGTCGCCAGCGCCTCTGTCTCTAAGTTTGGTTAAGCCCCATAAGACAGCCATGTAAAACCTATGGCTACCATTGTCGTTCAGCGCGGCACTCATGGTTTTTGCTGCCTCAAAAATCGTCTCTGCCCTATCTTGTTTGGGTACTGCCGGAACGTCAAAAACGCTTGCGAGGTCAACCCGCCTTGCTGTGCGAGAGTCAAAGGTAACGGGGTTTTTACTAGGCGTAGATAACGCCCAACGTAGGATGTGGTCTAGTCTTATTTCTAACTTATCTCTAGTTGGGTATGACTCTCTTATTTGCTGCCATGCGGTACGTCCGGCATCTATATCTGCACCTAAGTATCTGTAGGACTTCTTAAGCCAGTCGAACCCGACCCGCACACGTTTATCACTCTGTCGAAACTTGACTGCCCAAACTGTCCCGTCTTGTTTGGTCTGTCCGTTGTGCGTACAGAAATGCCCTTTTGCAGCGACTAAATTTAGTGCTGTCAACGTCGGTAGCCACCGGTAAAGCGAACTCACATGACAGCCGACTGAAAGCGCAACGGATTCCGCAGGGGCAAAAAACGTAACCTCTGTGACTTTATTGCTGTATTGCTTCTCTCGTGCCACTTCTAGCCCCGCTGCGACCAACACCGTGTAAAGGCGGCCCGGCCCCGCAGAAAGCTTCTCAGAGGTCCTACGGGCTATTTCATGGGCAGCTTCTAATGAGTTACCAACCGCTAAGGTAGCCAGCACACTTGCCTCTATCCCGACCGTGCTGCTAACCTAATCATTGTCTAAGTGATTTGGCCGTGTGTAAGCAGTTCGCACGGTCTTTAATTTTGCCTACTCTACCCTGAACTTAAGCAGCTATGGCAAGATGGGGCAATGCCTGAGAACGTCTACTACCACGCCACTCTTATTGTAAATGCGCCTCTTATCGTCTCTAAAGACAAAAAAGGCGAGATAAAAATAGCTTTGGGCATGGGCGACAGCAAACCTTTTCCGCTGATAGTCAAAAGGAAATGGGCCGCTGACATAGAACGAAACCCGCCTGAAGGGGAACAAAGTGTTATTTTGTGGCCGCGCACGGATAAAGAAGGGTTGCTTGGTTCCGGCACTCAATTTGCTTTGTACAAACCACTTGGCGAAATACCTAGAGAACCCGGCCTTCACGCATTAGGGGAACTCGTGAAGATTGACCGTGAAAATGCGCTATTACAGATTCAGGTTTTTCCGAATGAGAGTCAAGGCGTCCTCAAAAAGCCTTTCAAGCTGCCTCTAGTGGCTAGCCTAGAGGTACTAGACAGCTTGCCAGAGTTAGGTAGCGGGTTAGAAGTATGGGCCGAACTGAAGCAACGCACAGGCCGCGTGGTTGTTACTCGTGTAAACCCTGTACCTCTGCCACCTAAACGGGTTGAACCTGAAACACCCGTAGCTGCTACCGAGAATTAATAAATGCGAGGCAAACCAACGATAAATTATATTCTTGGGGGTCTCGCTGTATTTATGCTGCTATTAATGGTTTATCAATTCATTATTATTCCGGGTGACTGCAACTGTCCCTTTTTTTCATGCCTTTTCGTGCAGGACACTATTAGGCGTATCAGCAATCAAGCAGCCGAGGATTGCGTCTATAAGGGTTACAGAGAGTCATTGTGGTATTTAGTAGGTGCATTCCCTGTCCTGCTATCTAGCATAGCCGGTATGTTTGTAGAAGATTAAAATTTCGCGCAAAGGTAACAAACTTGTTAACGTCTCAAAAGAGACTCAACCCTCATTGCTAACCGCACGAGTAACCCATGCCGTCGGTCTATAGACTCTGCCGAATTTTTTATTTCGGCGGCGGGTTGTGATAACTCCCTACCCTGTTTAAGTTCTTGAACCTCATTACGTAAAGCCTGTATCTCGCCTATAAGCGGTGCCGTCACAGCTTCATTCAGGGCTTGTTTAAGCCGGTCTAAGTCAAATCCTGTTGTATCTCCCCATGATTCGACCTCTAGCGCCGCAGAATCAAATACAAGCGCCCGTTTCATAGCGTCCTCTACCGTAGTCCCGGTCTGTGTTCTGACCAAATCGCGGGCGTTCTTTATGACTTCCCTCTGTTCAGCCGTGAAGTGCCTACCGTCCCGACCCTGTTTCTTGATTTGTCGTTTTGTCAGTTTGGTATAAGCTTGCGCGTACTTGGAAAGCATTTGTAGCGTTATCTCTAATTCATCCGATAACTGCCGCGCACTGTAAAGCATCTCAGTTTCAGTCATGCCGAAACTCTAGCATTTGAACCTGTAGCAGCTACAGGGTTATTTTGTGCTGCCTCAATTGAAGCATTTTCTTGGATAATCTGTGCGCTACGCTATGTTTTCTGTACTACTATATTTTCTGCCTATACATAATGGGTATTAACTGGGGGGTGTTGTGCTTTTTTTATCAATATTGTGAAGATACTTGTAACAAATCTCACAGCTTTCTCATCTCGACTTGATTCTCATAAAACTTGCTTAAATGAGTGCCAGATGATAGACTAAGTTAGTAATACTTATTTGTAAAGGGGTTAAGTTATGTCATATAAAAGAGAGTCCTATCTAAGTCCTACCGTATTCCAGCGTGCGCTTTCCGAACTATCGGGATTATCCATTCCACTGCCAAAGATTTACACCATGCTTGAAAATAAAAAAATCCGTGCGCTGAAAATCGGGTCACACTGGCGTGTCGATGCGAACGAAATAGACAACCTACCCGAACGCTTAATTGAGGAACAAAAGGGTTTACCTACCGACGCACAGCAGCTTTTAGGCACCCCAAAAGCAAAAAAAACCGTATCAGAGGAAGCTGATACGGAGAAACTTGGATTAGTTACATGATAACACAGACCACCACGACCTACAATATTTTTCTAGCCACCTCGACACAAGAAAATCACGATAACCGGCGTTTGCTGGTATCTACAATGTTCGATAACGGACGTTCTAAGCAAGGCCGCTGCACAGTTTTACCCTTACGCTTAGATGCGACCCTTGAAGATGAAATAAACAAGGCAGTTCACTATGTGCTGGGATTCACTCCGGTACCTAATCGGGATTTACTTGTGTCTCTGATTCATAGCTATCCCGGTTCTGTAGATTTACCGCTGTCTCACTCGGCAGTGACTGCTACCCATATCCCATTAGTCCAAAATCCTGCTTTTCAGCCCCTAAAAAATTTCATTAGGAATCTCGCACCGATGAGGTAACAAAAATATAGCCTCACACTGCAAGATGTGAGGCAAAAGGAAACTTTCGTATGCAAAATAATCATATCACATTTGAGTCTACAACGCCATATCTAACTCCCCCGCCCGAAAAAAATAATTTCGCGGCGGAGAATGACAGTAGTTGGGATACTGCTAGAAAATATAGAGATTTACTAGACAATGAAACACCTACCGAACAGGCGCACCGCTACTTTGCCAAGTATCCCGGCTATCCTCCCGACCGCTTCAATATCAGCACCTCCAAACGTAAAAAGGCTGCTAAAGCTGCACTACAGCCGTCAGGATGGGCTAACAAGCTGCTGGGGCAACTGGGCTACCCCAACACCCCGGTCTACTTCTATACGCTATCTGCGGGCAATCTGGGCTTACCTATCGACTATGCCGACCCGCGCTATCTGTACGCCCCAACTGTCATAGCTGAAATCAAGTCAGCCGTTGCCAAGCACGTACCACAGCCTTATCACTGGAGACTTGAAGTTGGTACCCACGGGACTTTACATGTTCATGTCATCGGGCCTCACGCCCCGGCGCTGGCACACTTGGCACACCCGAACAGCTTGCGCGTACAGGCTATCCGACCCGGTACAGAATTAAGAACTTTTGCCTATTTACATAAGCCGGTCGCGCTGTGGTCGGCTGCTAACTATAGTATCTACCTCGAAGCCAAGGCCACTAAACAGACTAAAGCACTCCCAAATCTAAGCGGTCAAATCGGCTTGAAAAAACCACGTAAAAAGGAATCCTAATGCCTCCGTATTTACTATTTGGGGTTGGGGTTTTGGTTTTTGGTTTTGGCTTGAAATATCATCCTGGTTTTGGGGTTTTTGGGTTTTTCTTTGGTTTGTAGTCTTTGGGTTTTTCTTTGGTCTTGATTACTGCCCTTTGTGTTTGTGATTACTTAAAAGGGCGCTTTTTCCAGCCGCGCAAAAATATTTTGCCGCGAAGGTTAAAGGGAACAAATGACCCTATTAGGTAGTCTATACTTCTTACCGGATAAGCCATTATTCTATTCAATCCACATGTACTATAAATAGGACTAATTTGCGTGCTAAACGCTATTTCTAACTTCTAACCTGAAAAGCATAAAATCTTATGGTCTTAAAGAATATAGACCACCCCCATACGTCCCCCCCTCGGCGCGATTTGACCGATTCAAGAGAGATGAGTTCCCTTGGTTTAACCGGCTGACAAGCTGCACAGCCCCGGCTGGTATAGCAAAACCTACTCAAATCCGCAAGATGACCAATATCAGATAGCCCCCCCTGCTTAAAAAGTGGTTCCATACCTCCCGATTATTTTTTTTGCGGCGGAAATGGCGCACGCCAATCTCAGTTGAGTACACGCAAGAGTGCTACCATACGCGAGACTTTGGGCAGCATTTCCGCCTCCCGCTGCCCCGCCCGGTGGAAATGCCCCAGGTCCTTTAATCCTTCAAAACATGCCCCTTGCACCACCCAGCATGACAACCGCCTGTATCTATTGCTGACAATAGAAGCCTATGCTGCTTGATACCGCCGGGGATGGCAGCGGTGCAGATGCGCCAAAAGCCCATGAGGATAACACCTCATTGGGCTTTTCTAGTTTTTTCGGCGGGGATTTTAAGTTTTCATAATCTCATCGAGTAGCCCAGCTTGCTTTAGTCTCGAGACTAGCAGCTTACCTCCATTTCCATCTCTTGCAAACCCCTCCGTAACATCTGCCGAACATCTGCCAATCATCAAATGCAGCGTTCCGAAGTAGTCGCCAGCGCCTCTGTCTCTAAGTTTGGTTAGACCCCATAGGACAGCCATGTAAAACCGATGGCTAGAATTGTCGTTCAGCACGGTACTTATTGCTTTCGCCGCCTCGAAAATTTTTTCGGCGCGAGATTGTTTGGGTACTGCTGGAACATCAAGGATACTTGCTAAGTCAATCGTGCGTGAGTCAACAGTAACGGGGGCTTTACTAGGTTGAGATAACGTCCAGCGCCTTATATCGCTAAGATTTATAGCTGATTTATCTCTTGTAGACTTTGACTCTCGCACCTGTGACCACGCCGTCCTACCGGCTTCTATGTCATCCCCTAAACACCTGTAAGAACGCTTCAGCCAGTCGAATCCTATTTTTACTTTGCTACCCCGGTCCGGAGTTACCCTCACAGCCCACACAGTGCCGTCTAAGCGCGTCTGCCCGTTATGAGTACAGTAGTGACCCGTCGAAGCCACAAGGCCAGCCGCCTGTAATTCTGGGAGTTTTCTGTACAGCGTGCTGGGATGTACGTTACAAGCCAAAGCAACCGATTCCGCACATGCGAAGAAAACTACTTGGGTAACTTTTGGGCTGTACTGCCGTTCTAAGGCTACTTCTAGGCCCGTGGCGACCAACGCCGTATAAATCCTGCGGGCGGTGTCAGAAAGCGTTTCAGCCGTTCTGAGGGCTATTTCATGGGCAACTTGCAAAGCATTATCAGCAGTCTCGAGTAAAACCATGTGCATCTCCGTTTGTGGTCGAAAAGACTTGACGGTAGGACGCTAGGCCGTTACTCTGTTCTTAGCGAGATATAGAGTTTTAGACCTAGATTCCCTCGGTGTTCCATCACCGGGGGTTTCGTCACTTTACGGTGTCTACAGCGTTCCGGCGCTGCTATCGGTTTTCAATATCGGCACACTAACATCTTTCCGCCGAAAAATAAAATTTTCGGCGGGATTCAAGAATCTGCTACCGTCTCAAAAGGGATTCAAGCCATAAAGAAAACCTCACAAGTACCCCGTGGTTACTCGAGTCATTTTCTTGTGCAGCTGCACCCGGTTCCGAACTATTTTTTATTTGCGGCAAAGATTTAAGTTCTAATACCTCACCACGTAAAAAACGTATTTCACTTAGCAACACCTGTAACGTCTCACCTATCGCGCCCTCAGCGCCCGCCTGACGGCCCCCAAAGTCAATCTCGACTCCCTCGACCTCGGCACCCTCACGAATAGCCCCTAGCGCGGCCTCAATTGTGCGGTATGGTCTACCCCGCCCGGTTACGCCCCGCGCTGTTTGCAAGCGTTCTATAGCTTCAGTCGTCCACTCACGAGACCGTTTAGACTCATCACCTTTGCCGACCCGTTTCAACTCTCCGAACACAGATTCGTAAATGGGGGCTAATCGACGCAGGCCGGAGGCACTAACGCCCAAAAGGTCAGCAGCCCGCGCCGGGTCATAAACTATATCAGCGTCGTTCATGGCGTTCACTGTAGCAGCATGAGTAACGTTACACAACACACGACACATACACCTGACGCTAGTTAAAACGCTACATGTGCTTATAAGTGGACAAATGACGTAAGGCGATTGAGTCGGTACGAATGTAGGTTACGTTATACTTAAGTATGGAAATTACACGGGAGGGCACTAATAGACGCACCGGTGCAACTAGCTTAGTTCAAGAGGTAAACAGGAAAACTGTTGTTGAAGTTAATTGGTCGTCTTGGAACAATCGGCAAGATATACTTTTCAACGAAGCAACTAAGCAAATTGAGATTAACGCCTATAACGTAAGCAATTCCGACAAATCAGGCAATTACGATTTCTCTGTATCTCTAACACTTGATGATATAGCGGAGATTATTAAGCAGTTGGCAAACGATGGGCTTAAAGAAGCACCCAGCGAAATACACGCTGCGCTTAAGGCATCAAGAACTTCGTTACTGCGATTGTTGGCATGTGCAGAGGGGTACACTTCCTCTAAAATTCC
>MWWE01000229.1_pt1 | contig 10198 bp, 15 predicted proteins | sample 1047301 | NCBI WGS metagenome assembly MWWE01 (sample SAMN06349973, study PRJNA376086) | soil metagenome | isolation source: MS1-1 sample Antarctic (ecotone) soil | place: Antarctica
CACCGGCCGGTACGCCAGAGCGGTCGCAGACTCCGCTTTTACTTCATCCGGCCGAGGTAGAGTGACACATTTAGACCGGCAAATGAGCGCTTGGCACTCCAGTTGCCAAAACCAGTTACCCCAACACCTGCATATTTTGATGAGGTGATAAACCGAATTTCGGCGGGTATGCCCACTGTTCTATATTTAACAAATTCATAATATTTACCTGACCCCCACAGCGGATCAGGATCGGTGTACAGATACTTTCCGCGATCATTACCCCATACGCTACTTAAGCCTGTTGAAAAGCGAAATTTGCCTACTCTAAGCCCATACAGTATCCCCAATTCACTCACTTTAAGGCCTGGCTCGACTGCTTGCATAATTTCAGCATTGACGGAGTAGCGAGCGATTAGAAGAGTAGGTCTGTTGCTAAACTCGTAGCCTAAAGCAGCCATAGCACTGGGGAGGTGGCTCTTTCCTACCCCTCCACTGAGCCAGTATGTGTCCTGGGGGAGCTTTTGGGAGCAAGCCACATTAGCTGTTAATAGGGTAAGGGTCGAGGTACAACAAAAATAAAGATACCTGAGCATTGTGTTAACTGATTGGTTCCACGACAAAGTACAAGATTTACAATCTTCTCTCAAAAGGGTGGACGTTGTACTTTAGTTAGTACACTGTAATCTAATTGATTTGTTAGTTTTGGACTATGCAAAAACAACACCTTACCCTCTCCGACCAACAGCATCAGTACTTAACCCATCTCCTGGCTCAGCATAGCTTGCCGGTCAACACCTTCAAACGGGCTTCGGCCTTGTTGGCCCTGCATCATGGACAAACCTACCGCGCCGTGGCCAATAGCCAGCAGGTGAGCTATCCAACCGTACTCAATTGGGCCAACCGCTTTGCCACTCAGCAACTCAGTTTTCTCACCGATCAGCCCCGCTCAGGCCGACCCGTGGTCATTGACGGCGACCAGCGGGCTATACTTACGGCCCTGGCCTGCACAAAGGCTCCCGACGGGCGTAGTCAGTGGTCGTTGCGGCTACTGGCCAACAAAGCTGTTGAGTTAGGCTATTTCGAGCATCTCTCGCATAATCAGGCCGGTAAAATCCTTAAAAAAACGACCTCAAACCACACCTCAAACGTCAGTGGTGTATCGGTCAGATAAACAGCGAGTATCTTTTTCGCATGGAAACGCTCTTGGACCTTTACGCTCAGCCCTACGATGCTTGCTACCCGGTGGTGTGTTTCGATGAGCGGCCCTGCTTTCTGATTGGCGATGTGGTGGAGGGGTTGGCCCCACAATCGGGTCGGGTGGCTAAACAGCACTACAGTTACAGCAAACACGGCTCGTGCGTGGTTCTGGGAGCGGTCGAAGCCTTAGTCGGCAAACGGCTACTGAGCGTTTTTAGCCAGCGCACGAAGAAAGAATACACCCAGTTTATGCAGGCCTTAGCCGCTTTGTACCCCGATGCGATCAAAATCCGGTTGGTGCAGGACAACTTGAATACCCATAGTATCAATGCGTTTTATGAGCAACTTCCAGCGGCTGAGGCAGCCGCTTTAGCCGCTCGGTTCGACTTCTACTACACCCCTAAATGTGCTTCCTGGCTCAACATAATTGAATTAGAGTTTTCGGCTCTTTCCCGTCAATGTTTGAATCGACGCATTCCGACTCAGGATCGGTTACGGACTCAGGTCTTGGCCTGGACTGAAACCCGCAATCAGGAAGGCACTAAAATTCACTGGCAGTTTACCAGCCGTCAAGCTCGGCAGACGCTCAACAGCCAGTATTGTAAAGTAAATCCTGTCAACTTTAAATATAAACCCAATTAGATTACAGTGTAGTTAGAGCTGTTTTATAACTAATTTTATGTTAAGAAATTAAAGACAGAATTTGTCGGCAAAAAGTTGATAAAGTAAATCTTATTAAAGTACAATAATTCATGGTTGTTTACTGAGCATCATAGTTACGTTCATAGTGTAAATAATGGTTTACAGCAAAGTTAAATGTATGGCAACAGAAAGAAACTGCCCAGGAGCGAGGTCTTTCCAACCTGTTTTGATCGAATACATAGGAAAATTCAGGGTAGAATTCAATAAGTATTATTATATCGTCCCCTGCATTCAACCGATAATAAGGTTCACGATTATCACCGTTGTACTCTAATGTAAAATTTCCTTTAAAATCCTTCTCTAATTGACTCTTCATTGTCTGAAAACGAGACGGATTCTGTTGAACAAAACAAAACTTCACTGCATAAATGCTCCTCGAAAGTGAATCTGAAGGTGGTTTTACGTAATCCGTAGCGTTGTCTACATAAAAAACTTCACTGACACCATTCATCGGAATGTTAGGAGCACAGGGGGAGTTATATGCTACACCTGTTCGGTTGTACTGGTGGGGGAGCACTTTGTAAGTAGTTATTGCTTGTCCAACTGTTAGAGGGAAAGTAATTTGTGTACCGTAGAATTTATATGAAAAGTAAGTGGTGTTGTATTGCCTGCTACAGTAATGTATGTACAGCAGGGGTCCGCAAACAAGGCAGAACAATAACGCAAGACGCCGTTTTTTTACTTCATTACGCTTGCTCATTAAAAATTGGTTGAGTTGTATAAGTGCAATTATGTTAACCTAGCCTGTTTTGATAAACTTATAAAATACAAAAACTAGTCTTCGTTTAGGCTATTAAACATGGTATCCTATGTTAATGATTGATTAGGTGATGCTAGTATACATTAATTTCGATTGCAGCTTAGTTGCGCTACAAATAGCGAGTAATATGCACAAGCCTATTGTAGAGATACTAAGTACGCGAAAGTGCTGCAGCACATCATAAGCATAGCGACCTAATAAATCGCTCGATATAAAAGGAGTAAAAATCAGGCCATTCAGACTAAATACTGTCAGCAGAATAAACCTATTTTTTCCCCCTATTTTAAAAATGATTAGTAAGTAGTAAAGCAAATAGATGATAGCTGGCAAGATATACAGGAAGGCATATTTTTGTTGATGAGGAAATAGCAAGGGAGTAAGTAAGAACAGATAAGCACACTCCCAAATCGTTTGAAGTTTATTCGTGTTTCTTTTAAGAGGCAGACTTCGCAAGAAAAATAAGGTAGCTAACACAAAGATAAGTTGGATAACGTTGGTAATGAGTACGGCCTGAGTGGTCGTCAGATCAACAAAGTTTCTTTTTAAGTCGATTTTGTTGTGTGTCTCCGTCAAATAGACTGGTATCAAACTGACTAAACTGTGGGTACCTAAATCGGATTCTAGGGAGTTTTCTTTATTAGTCGGATTAATCACGAGCCACCATTCTTGTAAAAGGAAATTATTAAACTGATTCCCAATAAATAAAGCCGGAATAAACAGCAATAAAACAAAAGACAATACGGTAAACAGGAAACCCTTAACATACCCTCTATAGAGTAAATAAGGCAAGAATAAAATCGGCAATAGCTTGGTTGTACAAGCGAATCCTAGCAACAGACCGCCTGTTATAAACCGCTTCTTCTCAAACAGGGCTAAACTCTCCAAGGTTGCCCACATGAGAAATATGGTCATCTGGATCATGGAGTAGTTGTAAAGCAAGAAACGAATCGCCAAGAAGAGTACTAGAAAGATCCACCACTTAAGTTGTTTCTGGCTTAAAACAGTCAGGTTAAAATACCGACTAGTGAGCACCCAGATTCTATATAAAAGCAAGCTTAATAGAAGTAACCAGGCAAATTCAGGAATGACAAAGGGTAAGTAACTAAATGGGATTAGTAGCAGGGCAAAGAAGGGAGAGTAGTAATACTGGAGCCCCTTGGTAAAGGGTGGTCGATAAATGTTTTGCTGGGAAGCCAATTTTTGGGCAGCATCCAGGAAGACATCAAAATCGCCTCCCTTGACCGCGCATAATACGCAGTATGCAATGACAACAAGTAGTAAGAAGTACTGAATAATGGGCTGTTTCTTATTTTGGGCTACTTGGAAACTGATCGTTGTCATAACTTATTAGGTAATCAGATAGCACTAGTCAAGGGCTGTTGTTGTCTTGCTGGCCGTTTTTAAGTTTGGTCAAAGTTACACACTGGGACCTACGAAATTAGCCCCTTTGGGCGGGGTTTTCCTCGTAGTTGGTTGTATAGCAATCTTAGAAAATTCCCTTAACATAAGAACTCTTATACAACACCCCTTGAAATAGTACAAATTAATAGGGGTAAAAAAGGGTAGTGATATACGGGATCACTACTAAGTAAATTGACCTGATTTTACTAAAAAATTTAGCGGTTTCAAGCTTAGTAACTAAATTTATAGTTTGCCCCCTCCTGCCCCTTTCCCTGTTTTGGTGTTTTTGTTTTTTTCTGTTCTCTTCTTTCCCCTTTGATATTCTTCCTGCGTCAGCCTTGTTGGGTCGCGTCAGCCTTCTTAAAGGCCGTTTTTTTCTGCAACACAATCTTTGTGTTATTTGAGGTATTTGTTTTATTTGTTATCCTATATAATAGGGAAAAACGAGTTTTGATCCCTGAAAAACGAGTTTTGATCCCTGAAAAACGAGTTTTGATCCCTGAAAAACGAGTTTTGATCCGTTCAAAAACGAGTTTTGATCCCTGAAAAACGAGTGCTTTAAACGAATATAGAAATTTACTATCGTTCTTTGTGTTACAGACGTGAAAAGCCGTAATCAATTCAACTGACCATGAATCAAGCATTAGAAGTCCGCCAACATAATGCTATCACGACGGCCCGTTATGAGTATTCAGAATTACAATTAGACATATTCTTGTACTTACTTTCGATGCTTAGAAAAGATAAGACGGACGGAGTGTATGAGATTGTAGTAAAGGATTTGTCCGCTATGACCGGTAAGGAGTACAAGTACGGCTACTTGCGTAAGGCTACTGAGGAAATGGGTAGCCGTATGTTTGAAATCTCCACACCAAAGCGGTTAGAGCAGCTTTGGATGTTTCAGCGAGTTGCTTATGTGATTGGTGAAGGGCGGATTGAAATCGAGTTTGCTAACCCAATAAAACCCTATCTATTCGATTTGAAGGAAAATTTTACCTCTTTTCAACTCTATGCGGCTCTGCGCCTGAGTAGCAAGTATGCCAAGCGAATTTACGCCCTATGTAGCCAATGGAAGGATAAAGGGCAAACTCAAACCTTTAGCATAGACGAGTTCAAAAGAATGTTGACTTTAGTTGATGACAAGGGGAATGAAAAGTTTGAACGGCTGTCTGATTTTAAACGCTTCGTGCTGGATGAATCAGTCAAGCAAATCAACCAGCACACGGATTTAGAGATAAGTTACACCCTCCAAAAACGGGGCCGTAGCTTCAACAGCGTCACTTTCACCGTCAAGGCGCAGCCCCTGGCCATCGTTTTGCCAATGAAGGATGGACCTACCAAAGCGGGGGCCGCTCCGGTGGGTGTATCGGATGCTCAATACCAGAACGCCCGGCTATTACTGGAGCAGTGGAACATCAAGCGGGCCGATGTCGTCAACCAGATCATGAACTCGGCCGATCTGGTTCAGGAGGTCAACAAGTTTGCCTACGAACTGCAAACGGGCAAGGTTAAAGTAGAAAAGAATGTGGCGGGCTACCTGCTGACCCGGCTGGGTCTGAAAGAACCAAAGGGGAAGAAAGTAGATGCTTGACTTTCAATGGGACATGGGTAATGAAAGTCATATTATCGACGACTATCCACTACGGGCCAACACGATTGAGGAAGTCGAAAGTCTGTTCTACGATCCAACTCCGCTGGCCCTGCCTGATCCCGAACACAGTGGCCAGGAAGAACGCTTCAAGCTGGTGGCTCGTAGCAACCAGAATCGAATCCTGCTCGTTGTGTATGTGATCAGAAATGGGCAAATTCGCCCTATTAGTTGCCGACCGGCCAGCCAAAACGAACAAAACCGCTATGCTCAACTCACCCCGAAACCCCAATAAAAAGACGCCTGCCGCTCCCAAGTTAGTCGCCGTCATTAAGAACAACCTGACGGAGCAGCAAATGGACGCCTCGGGCGAACACTGGGCCAATCACCAGGGTCCCTACATGACCGTGGCCGAAACACTGGCGTATGCGGCTGAAAAAGACAAAAAGCGGGCGGCGAGTGCGTCTTAAATCGGCTTGTAGTGATTAATTAAACATCTCGCTCATAATCCTGGCCCTTGTCTTGGCCTTTGCTGCGGTTGCGGTTGCGGTCCCGTCGGCGCTCAGCTTCTTCCCGCTGTTGAGCATACTCCCCTAAGCTGGCCACTGGCTTCTGATCCTGCTGATAAGACTTCACATTAATCGCAAAGGGCTTTAGCTCCTCACTGGCTGGACGGGCTTTTAAGGCAAACTCGTAATGCTTATCCGGCAACTGGTGGGGTGGCTCATTCAAAAGAGACAACTTCTCAATCGCTTCCTGAGCTTGGGAGGTGGGGCTGCCTAACCTGAATAGTCTCCGCTCCTGGGCCTGTTCCTCCAGTACCTGCCGTTGCTCGGCTACCCAGGCCACACTGCGATGGTGAGCCTCATGGGTCTTGATCTGCTCTTCCAAATCAACTTTCAGGTAGTAATGAGCCTGCACCTCCGGGCTGGCCACAGCCTGACACGCAGCCTGTAGAGTCAGGTTTTCCTCCAGATAGGCCGCCACTCGGCTGACGCCTTCGTTTTTGGCCCGTATTTGCTCGTTCTGAGCCTTTAACGGCTCGCTGTAGTCTTGGTAGGCTTCCTGCCACTTGCGTTCAACAGGGGTCAATTCTGGGGCTTCTACGGCTATTCCATTGAGGAGTTCAGTGATTTTATCCTCCAGTTCCCGAAGGCTGTCGATGCGCTCTCGCTCCTTTTGTTGGCTGTAGTTGGCCCTGAGCTGGGTAATGATACCCTCATGGCTGAATTTTCGATCAATCTCCGACCCTTTAAACGTCAGGCCGTCTTTGGCAAACTTGATGCCCACATTATTACCCTCAGCGTTTTGGCGGGTCTGGAAAGTGATGTGTTTGGCCTTCAACTGTTCGCGTAACTCCTGGGCATTGTGACTGGTGGGTAGCACCTCGCTGATAGCCTGCCGGATTTGATGACGCCTCAGATCGGCGCCGTGAAGCTGCTTTGGTCGCTGCTTCTCGGCCCGTCGCTCGGCTACCGGCGTCAGCTCGTACTTGTGGGCTAACTCGGCTAGCAGTTTCTGACTGCGGTAGTAGTTCTGGCTGTCGGAAATGGTCTTGCCCGCATCGTCGACCCGGTTGGCAATCAGATGAAAATGGGGGTGAGGCTGGTCGTGATGACGAATGATGACATACTGGGTTTTATCCAATCCCATGCCCGCTACATACTCACGGGCAACGGCTAACATAAGCTCATTACTTACGTTGGGGGCATCGTCGGGATTGAAACTCACCGACGTATGCCATACCGCCCGCCCTAAGTCGGGGTTGGCCAGGCGGCCCCGGTTAAAGTCGGTCGTCATCACCGTTGGGTTGTCAGTCCTGACCCCAACGGCTTCCAGGATCTCCGCCCTTTTTTCTTCCCCTTTGTCCTTATGGCCCTCGAACTGGTAGCGTACACAACCCCCGAAGCTGCGGCCGATAATGGTTTTGTTAATCATGGCTGATACTGGTCTAATAACTTACCCAACGCCTGCACCTGGTGTTGCACCAGCAGGGCTACCGAGGCAAAGCCGTCGGCGTTGGCGCGACGGGCCAGCTGGTTGAGGTTATTGGATAAGCCCGCCAGTTGGCGAAGGATGACTTCCTGTTCCGGTGTGGGGGTATTGACCACCACCTTGCCTTTGGTGCACAGCTCCCGGATCACATCGGCCATGCTGCTGCCGCGCTGCTCGGCTAAGGCTTTGATGCGCTCGTAGCCATTGGCTTTCATGCGCACCTGCACGGCGTAGTCGCGTTTGTCTTCATCAGCCTTTTTGGGGCGTCCGCCTTTGCGGGTAGTCGGTGGGGTAGGGTCCATCTTTTGCGACGATAGGAGCGAAAGCAAGGTAGTTTTGAGGTACGAAAAACATTTCTTGCTCCCTAACAGACAAGCAAAGGTAGCACGCGCCAGCTTTTGAGCAAGGGGAAAATAGTTTTTCCATTAAATCAATAACTAAGTACATGTTCAAGCCTATCTAGTTAGTAGAAAAACTCAACCTATGAAAGACAAATACGTAGTCCTCGTCGATAGTGACGGAGAAGACTGTTTTATCTTGCAGCAGGCATTTAGCCTGTGGAGGCCTGGAGTCACTATCGACCAGTTTTGCTTCCCTGAAGAGTTTCTTAGTTCGGACCAGTGGAAGGTTAATCGCCCAAAAGTAATCCTGTTAGAACTGGTCTTGCCTGGTGAGTATGGCTTGGACTGGCTACCCGTATTTCTCGATCATGAGTGTTGTCAGAACACGCCTGTTGTGATGTACTCAAGCTTAGAGACCGAACGCCAGGCGTGTTTGAACTTAGGGGCTGCGGACTTTATTAGGAAGCCGGGCAGTTTCCCAGAGATGAAGCCAGTAGTCGATCAGGTTTGGCAAAATTGGTTAGCTGACTAACCCCCCTTTTATAAGTTTATTTGATTGGCAGACCACGATTCAGTAGCCTTGTTCTCACGTAAACCCCAACCAACATGGCAGACGACAAGAAGAATACCGGTCCCGCTGATGACAAACGAATCAATATCCACGAAGACTACGAGGTAGCTTACTGGACCAAAAAGTTTGGCTGTACAAAGGTGAAATTGGTAGCTGCTGTTAATGTAGTAGGAGTAATGGCGGCTGACGTACAGAAGTACTTGAGTAGATAACCACCATTAACCGAATAGCCGTTGCCAGAAAGACTTTCTACCTGGCTCCGGCATTCGGTTGGTTAAGGTTTCAATCATTTGGGTGAGCTGGTCGATCTGGTTCTGTATATCGACTGGGGCGGCTGGTAGCTGAGTTTGAGTGAGCTGACCTTGTGCAAAGCTGCGGAAGTCTTCGTTGATGTACTGACCCAATGTTTTACCAGTCCGCTCGGCCGCCTTCTCGATCACGCGCCGGGTGTCGGGTTCCACACCACGAATCGACCAAGTGACCGGGGCTGAACCTTCGCGGGCAGGTCGCCCAACTTTATTAGCGGGTGTAAGACTTAAATTAATTTTTGTCTTACCGTCTGATTGTTCCATCTGGGTATGTCTTACACGTTGTAAGACACATAGATAGAGTAGTTTGATTTTGCAAACAAGCTTGTAAGACAAAAATTAATTCTTGTCTTACATTACATAATCGTGATTATACAACAGATTCGCCGATTCATATAGCTTTAGACTCATCGTTCTGCGAATAGTACAAGACGTTATGAACGCCTTCATGGAATGAATGTAAAATTCACCTTAACGGGTTGGCAATGGCTTACTTACCGAATAGAGGATCGATCTACTTAAAAGCTGGTTCTTCGACTCACCTGGTTGAACATCTCTGCCAGTTGAGCCATATGCCGACCACAGATTCTTTGTCGATATTTATGAATCAGTTTGCCGACCGCTTTAAAGCTCGCACCAATGGGCTGATAGTCCGTACGGATACGGCTGACCATTTCATCACTGATTTAGTCAGTTATGGTTGGATAAGACTTGTTCCTGACTCGTAAAAAGATCGAACAAAACAAGCTCTCTAAAGACTTAGCTTAACATAGCCTCACTTATACAACAGGTTTTTGTCAAACACTGATTCTGTAAGGGAATCTGCATATTATGTAATGAAGGATGATTTACTAAGCTCTACATTTGTATAGCTGATCTACTTTTATCAGCTCTGTTCGTTCACGTTTTAAACTGACTGGGTTATGACTACGAATGAAAACGTTACTCAGTGTGCCCAAACCTGCACCTGTACGCCTGACTGTTGCGCGAGTGGCCAGTGCACTTGTGATTGTTGCAAGGATGACTGTTGCGGTTCCAAGTAAGCTTTGACACTTATTTTGTCATATTCTAAGGCCGGCCCCTTCTTTGGGTCCGGCCTTTTTTCTTGATATAGTTTCTTAACATAACATCAGTTATAAAACAGCCCTAAGAAAAATGCCATTGGTAACACAATATCTCACCAGTGACATTTTGTATTTTACCCTTTTTATAGGAGTCTGCGACCGCACCGGCCGGTACGCCAGAGCGGTCGCAGACTCCGCTTTTACTTCATCCGGCCGAGGTAGAGTGACACATTTAGACCGGCAAATGAGCGCTTGGCACTCCAGTTGCCAAAACCAGTTACCCCAACAC
>MWWE01000230.1_pt1 | contig 10168 bp, 14 predicted proteins | sample 1047301 | NCBI WGS metagenome assembly MWWE01 (sample SAMN06349973, study PRJNA376086) | soil metagenome | isolation source: MS1-1 sample Antarctic (ecotone) soil | place: Antarctica
CATCATGGAGTGTGGGAAGTTGGAACAAGCAGAGTGGACGGACGCGCAGCTAAGCAACATCGTGGCGGCGTTCCGCGCGATGCGCGAAGAAGATCGCCTGGCGCGGTTGTGTCTGGCGCGCACTCGCAGCGGAGCGCCCTGCCAGCGGCGCAAGGTGCCGGGGCGCAGCCGATGCCCGAATCACGGCGGGCTGTCCACCGGGCCGCGCACGAAGGCCGGGCGCTCCGCCGTCGCAGCGAGCAACCGGCGCCGGGCTAAACCGCTGTCGGGCTAAAGAGCGAGATGTTACCCCATGGAGCCGGTGTTACCCCATGGACGGCCCTTGCGCGCCCGCCCGCGTCATGGGGTTTGGAAAGGTGTGCATGGCGCACAAAAGGCCGGGCGACCTTCACGGATTGCCCGGCCTTTTGTGTAAATGCCGGAAAGCGTTTCAGTCGCCGCGCCCGGTTCGTTCCTACGCTTCGCAGAGCCGAAGTTGCGCCTGCTGCCCATGCTGCCGCGCCGCCAGTTGGTCAACCTCTTTCTGCAAACGCTGCATAAGGAACGACATATCCACTCGATCATCGGACATCACGTGAGGCCGCTCATCCATAAAGTGGTTGACCCGCTCAGCCATAATACACAATTTCGCCAGAGTGCGTCTAACCTCAGTAATTGCCTCATCGGACAATATTTCTGCGGTGCTGTCACCGCCACCTTCAATCAGCCTCAAGACCGGTTTTCGCCCCTTCGCTATGCCACTGCCGTTGAGTGCGCGGCTCATTGACGCACCGCCTTTGGCTTGACGCTTATAAAAACCTCATACAGAGTGCCGTCCTCGCCGCCAAAGACTTGTTGGTAAGTCACCGTGCAGCCCTGCTTCACAAAGTCGCCGCCTGCAAGCCGAAGCAACTCCCAGCTATTCGTGGTGAAGTAGAGGCGTCCCCGCTCGTCTTTATACACCGCATCTTGCAGTTCGGCTTCTACTTCGGCTTCTTCCTTCAACACGCTCGTTAATATGCGGACTGCTTTCCGCAATTTTTGCTGTTGGTCAATCTTTTGCTTGGATTTTTTCATCAGGTGTTTGCGAGACTCCACTCGCTTTCATCAAGAAGCCGTTCGGTGCGCTAACACCGGGCGGCTTCGCTCCTTTGCTCGCTGCTCAGAAATGAAAAGGCCGGCGCCGCAATCGTCTCAGCACCGGCCCTAAGCCCTCCTTCGCATCTTCACCACCTCCATTGGTTTATTGGTGGGAGCGGCGGGAGTCGAACCCGCCTTTGCTTGCTTTTAAGGCAAGTCCCTTCAACCAGAAGGGCACACTCCCCAACGGCTCACGCTGGCAGCCACCTGGCGGCACTGGCGGCTTGTTCCCAGTCGCCAGCGGTCAGAGCCTTGCGCGTGGCCACGTCACGCCCCAGCAAGCGGCTCAGCGTGGCGCGCATCCCTTCATCGTCAGTTGGTAAGCCCCGCTCGATGAACACGGCGAAGCAGGCTTTAATCGCCTTGTAATGGCAGCAACGCGCGCGGCTCGCTGCGACGCGCTCAGTGACCGTCACCGGCTCAGCAGGCAACGGTGCAGGCTCTGGTGCCAACACACCGCCCGCCCTTTTGAAGAGGCGGACGGCGGCGTCCTCGACCACATGAAAGCCAATCATTTCATCGTTGACCCAAACCTCAAACCCTTCTTGCAGCTTGCACCAGTAGATTCCGTTCATTGCCTTATCCCCTTTGCTTATACGACTTCTATATTAAATATAGCAGGTATCGTATAGTATTACAATAGGTTTCGGGAAAATATATCATTATTTTTTCGCTATCCCTATTGGTTTCTGCTATAATACCTATTGGCTACAGGAGGCATAGAATGAGCGAAAACGCAAACGGCCAAGCGGCCATGAAGGGCAGCGGCAAGAAGCCAGTGGGGTTAAATCTAAGCGCAGAGGCACGGCGGCTCTTGCTTGATATGGCGCGTAAAAGCGGACTGTCGCAAACCGGCATTGCAGAACTGGCGATACGCGAGAAGGCAGAGAAGGACGGCGTGAAATGACACTCACAATCGAAGTGCCGGCGGAAGTGGAAAGCGCGCTGCAAGCCAAAGCGCGGCGGCGCGGCGTGCCGGTGGATGAACTGCTGCGCGGCGTGGTGAGCGACTTCGCCCAGGCACCCGACGCGCCTGCCGACGCGGAAGAGAGGAGACGGGCCGCGCATCGCGCTCGCGTGCGTGCGTTGCAGGGGAAATACGCCCACGTTCCCGGCACCGTTGACGACTTCATGCGCGAGCGCAGCGAAGAGGCAAAGCGCGAAATGCAAAAGGAAACCGCGTGAGCCTTGTCTTCGATTCAAGCGCGTTGCTGGCGCTTTTGAAAGGCGAGCCGGGCAGCGACTTCGTGCGCGAATTGCTGGAAGATGCCGACGTGCCCAAGCTCGCACACGCGGTCAATCTGTGTGAAGTGTTTTATGATTTTCTGGCGCGTGGCGCGGCTGAGACCGCAAGTGAAGCGATAGGCGACTTGTTTTCGCTTGGCATTGAAGAGCGCGGCGACAGCGACGGCCCGTTCTGGCGCGACGTGGCGACAGTGATAGCCACGCAGCGACGCAGCGGGCAACGGCTGGCGCTGGGCGATGCTTGGGGCGTGGCGCTGGCGCGCCGGCTCGATGCCGACTTTGTGACCGCCGACCGGGGCGAACTGGAAGCAGTGGCCGCAGCGGGGCTTTGCCGCGTGACCTTCATCCGATGAACGAAACCAGAGCCGAATGGCTGACCCTCGCGCAGGCGGCGGCGGAGCATGGCCTGAGTGAAAAGACGCTTCGCAAGCGCATCGTGGCGGGCCAGGTGGAAGGCGAGAAAATCTCGCTCGAAGGCGGCGGCACGGCTTGGCGCGTGCAACCGATGGGCGCACTGGAAAGCGGCGTGCCGGAAGTCGTGCCGGAACCTTCCGAACCGCGCGCCGGAAGCGAAACGGAACGCACCGGAAGCACACTGGAAGCTAAATCTACCGTGCCGGTAGCGGAACGGAACATCGCGCCGGAAGCTGCGGCCACCATCGAGCGGCTTGCTGAACTGCGCGATGAGGTGAAGTTTCTTCGTGGCTTAGTCGAGCAGCGCGACCGCGATGCAGCCGAGTTGCGCGCGACCTTGCGTGAGGCTCTGAAGATGGGAAGTCGAGCGTTACCGGCGCCTGGCGCTGATGTCTCGCCAGAGGCCCCAGAAATGCCACAAAGCGCGCCGGCGGGCAATCAGGCGCAGGCGGCACAAAGCGGCTCACATCGGCCAGCGGAGCGCGACGCGCGGCCCTTGTGGAAGGTGCTGTTAGGGATACGATGACAACGGAAGCACAGCGGTTCGAGCTATCAACTGTTGACCACAGAGGGCATCTGGCCGCAGCCGTCGATTTTCACCATGTTGCTGATTTGCCGTGTCCGGATCTTGTGAAGCTGACGATACCCAAATCTGACCCGCCGCCGCCCAAATTCGGATTTCAGCCAAATGTCCTCATCTCCATGGCGCTTATTTCCGCAGCGCTCTCACCGAAGGACGTGCGCCGATGCCCTTACTTCGCCTATCATGCTATCCCCGGCTCTTACAAAGTTACCCTGACGATCATAATTCCAACTCTGCTTTTCCCGATGACGGGCGGAGTGGGTTTTGAGGTCAATGGCTTGGCCTGGTGGATGCACGACAGCGATTATGGCCCATTCCCCGATTGGTTTGATTCGCAGAGTTTGCGGACACGAAACCAACAGGCGGGATGGAACCCGCCGCAGAACGTAGTTGACTTCATTGCGGAACATATGGCCGACCGCGTGAGGCAGGAGCGCAAGGCCAGAGAGGAAGTTGAGCACGAACTGGAAGCAATCCGGGCCGAAATGCCGCCTTACCCGCCCGATGATCCAGAGGGGCATACAGCCGAGAGCATCGCCCGGCACTTATCGCTTTTTCTGGCGAACAAGATACGCGATCAAACCGTGCTCAGACACGCGGGAGCAATGGGGCTTTACCAACCGGGGAAGCCGGGCGAGCGAGTGAGTTTCAATAACCCGCAAATGAAGAAGATAGTCCACCGGATTTTGAAACGCTCGCAGGCTGGGAAACGACAGCGCGCGATTTGGCATCAGGCACCAGATTAAAAATAAATGCACAGTAAATGCACAACTCGCCACATTTCCGAAGAAGAGTTTTTAGAATGAAAAGTGCAAGAGGCAACAAGCCGCCATAGCATCGGCGGAATATCGCAGACGCACAATTTAATAGAGTCCGATTCTCAGGCGCGGCCTTGCATAAAAGCAAAAGCCCGCCAACCGGGAGCAAACCGGGAGAGGCGGGCTTTCACAAGGAATTTCAGATGCTAAGTATTGCGAAAACTGCCAAGAGCGCGCAACCCCGCGCGCAGCGAAACGGCACCTCAGACGGCACACCGCCGCCACCACCTCACAACCTCGAAGCTGAGGCATCCATAATCGGAGCCATGCTCCGCGAGCCGCAGGCCGTCAAAACAGCGACCGCCGCACTCACTGACGCCGACTTCTATACCCAGACACACCGCACCATCTTCGACTGCGTTGCCACCATGCAGGCGCGCGGCGACGAAACCGACTTCATCACCGTTGGCGAAGAGCTTCGCCGTCACAACCAATTAGGCGAAGGCGATGGGCAGGTGAGCGCAGCCTATTTACAGGCTTGCATTGAAGCGTGCGACGCGCCGGCCAACGTCCAAGCCCATACGCGGATCGTGCGCGAGCTATCTCGGAAGCGCCGCGCCGCCATTCTCGCCGACAAAGCCCACAGCCACGCACTCAACGGCGTTGGCGCCGGCGTTGCGCTGGCTGAGATTCGCAAGAGCCTGGAAAGCTTGGAAGCCGAAGTCTCAGCCGCCACGACGCGCCGCCGCTTCGCTTTCACCACGCTTTCAGAACTCGCAGCGCGCCCCAAGCCTGAAATGCTCATCGGGCGCGTGCTGACGTGCGCCGGCACAAGCCTACTCACCGCGAAACACGCCAGCTTCAAATCATTCTTCGCGCTCGACATGGCGCTGTGTGTGGCGACCGGCACCTCCTGGCACGGCGAAACCATTAAGCCCGGCCCCGTCGTTTACGTCGCAGCCGAAGGCGCGAGCGGCTTGGAAAAGCGCGTGCGTGCGTGGATGATTGACCACGACGAAAGCGACTTCCCGCCTGACTTTCATGTTTTGGATGAACCGGCGCGCATTGCCGACGCCGGCGTTTTGACGGCCTTCATCGAAGCCGTGAGCGGGCTTCGCCCGGCGCTCATCGTGCTCGACACGCTGGCGCGCTGCGCCGTTGGCCTGGACGAAAACAGCGCGCGCGACATGGGCCTTTTCGTGGAAGCGACGCGCGAGCTGGCAGCGGCTACGGGCGCACACGTCCTCATCGTTCACCACAACAACAAAGGCGGCGAATTTCGTGGCAGCACGGCCATTGCCGCCGCCGTTGACACTCACATGAGCCTGGAACGCAACGGCCAAGGCGATACGGCCACGCTGAAATTTGAGAAGCAGAAGGACTTCGAGGAATTGCCGCCGCTTGGCTTTACCAAGCGCATCATCGAACTCAACAGCGGCGGGCGCGAGCACTCGCTTGTTTTCGAGCGCGATGAAGATGTCGGCGGCGGGCGCTTTACGCTTGCTCAGACAGAACAGCGCGTTTTCGATGAGCTTGTGGAAGCATTCGGAGAGGCAGGCGCTACGGCGTCGGCATGGGGCAAGGTTTGCGAAGAGGCAGGCATTTCACGACGGACGTTTCTCCGGGCCAAAAAGAAGCTAACCAGCAACGAATTTAAGATGGTGACCTGCCCCAACGAAGGCGAACGCGGCGCGGTTTTCAAGCCCGATCCAAGTCGGTGCCAAACGGTGCCAAACGGTGCCAATGGCACCGATGGCACCAAGCCAAACGGTAGGTGCCACTCGGTGCCACCCCCCTTTAGGGGTGGCACCGATGGCACCGATGGCACCGATGGCGGTTTTGAGAGTGATTCTGGCGATGAGGTGACAATATGACCGCGCCGGCTTTGCTCGATGCTTTGGCCGCGCGTGGCGTCGTGGCGCGTGTCGAAGATGGCGACTTAAAACTGCGTCCGGCGTGTTCGCTTGATGCCGCGCTGCTGGCAGAAATCAGAGCCGCAAAAGCCGAGCTGCTGGCACTGCTGCAAGCGCCGGGCGCGCCGGTGACTCCATGCCATGTTGATGACCCCATGCCATTGCAAGATTTGAAACCCTCATGCAGTGAGAGAACCCTCTACGCGCCACCGTCGCGCTCCATTCTTTGCAGCGCCGCCTATGATCCTGATGCGGCCCGCACCCACGCGCTCAGCATGGCGCCGGGCGCGGTGCGTGATTACTTGCTGCGCTGCGCGGATGGTTTGTAGGGGGGTCTTCATTGCTTTCATCTTCAACAGAAAAAGAACTTTATGAACTTCGTAAGGAGCTAACAGAGCATGACTGAAACAATCGAAACGGCTGCCGACATCGCGGCCCAACAGGACGCACTAACAACACGCCGCGCCGAATTGATGCAGCGCCAGCGCGAATTGCAAGCGGCAGTCGAAGCGGCGCGCCAGCAGCAGGGCGCCGCGCTCGTGAGTGGCGGCATCGACGGCGAAGCGATGCGGGCGGCGCATGAGATGTGTGATGAACTCGAAGGCGTTGGCGTGGCGATAGAGATGCTTACGCGCGAGCTTGATGCTCTATCGCCACGCCAGGCGGATGCGAAAAAGGCAGAGGCGCGCCGAGAGCTTGAGCAATCGCTGGCCGCTGTGGACGCGGCGCGCGGTCAGGCAGAGGCGGCGTTCCTCACCTTCTGGGACGGGGAGTTCCAAGAGCATCGGAGCAGCATGGACGATGCGATGTCCCGCTACCACCACGCGGATTCGGCTTTGAAGCGGCTGCAAGGAAGCTTCGCCGGTGACGCATCTTTGGAGCTGCGTTCGCCGCGCCGCCCGTACAAGGTGATTTCCGACGTGATTATCTTCGTGGATGATCTCCTTTCTCGCGCCGGCCTGCGTGCGGTTGCCAGCCGTGAGCCTATCGGCTCGCTCGCTCCGTCCAGCGAGCTCTCAAAGCGTTTCGGCGTCCCTGAGCGTGACGCACCGGCTGAGGCTGGCAGCCGGCCACGACTGGCGGAATGGGGCCGGCGTGAGGAGCAATAGGCATGGAACGAAAAGTTATTGAAGCTCAGGAATTCGCCCTTGTGGATGCCAGCGGTCAGAAGTGCGCCGTTTTCGCGTTGGACGCCAACGGTTCGCCTGGCGTCACGCTTTGGGGCAAGGGCGGCGAAGTGCGCGCTCTGCTTGGCATAGACGCGGACGGCGAAAGGCCGGGCCTCGTTTTGAACGATGCGAGTGGCACACCCACTCTTCAAGTCGCTGTTTCAAGGGAAGGGCGCAGTGAAATCATTTTCTATGATGCGGGTGGTCAAGCGCGGATGGAGTTGTTTCTGGGGGAGGATGGCGACTTAGCATTTGGCTTCAAGGATTTTAATGGCACCACACGTTTTATGGTTGCTTTGGATGAGGACGGTAAGCCCTTTTTGGCCGTCTTGGATGAGGATGGGGAGTCGGTAGAGACGCTCCCCGGAACAGAGGAGGGTGAGAGCGATGGGCGTTGATGAATTGGTCTTGCGATTTGTGACTCAGGGCGCGGGCGGTTTACGAGCAAACCTTTCCGCTATATCCAAAGACGTTGATGTCACCGAAAGCAAGGCGCTCAAATTATCGAAGAGTTTCCTTGCGGCGTCCGGTGCCTCAGCGGGCGCGGCGGCGGGGCTGGGCCTGTTTCTTAACAGCGCCGTGCAAGCGGGCAACGAAGCGGGCAACGCCAGCGCCAAGCTTGACGCGATGCTGCGCGCACGCGGCGAGACGGGAGCGCGTAAGGACTTGGACGCGGTAGCCGCGAGCATGGCGAAGCTGACCGGGCAAGACGACGATGCGTTCACCAATACCGAAGCGCACCTGCTTTCCTTTGGCCTCAGCGCGCAGCAAATCGCGCGCATCATGCCCAGTTTGGTCGGGCAGGCGAATGTTTTGGATCAGTCGCTTGATTCGGTTGCCGACAGTTTCGGTAGAGCCTTTGCGTCGGGCGACGCGGGCGGACTCACGCGCTCTGGCGTCGTGATGTCGGCAGCCGACAAAGAAGCTATCAAGCTGGCTAAGAGCACAAGCGAAGCGGCGGGCCAGCAAGAGCTTTACAACCGCGTGCTGGCGTCGTATCAGCAATACGCGGGCAAGGCCGGTGAAGGCGTCACAAACGCCGCTCGCGCGCAGGGCAACTTCAATACTCAGCTTGGCAATATGCAGGAATTGCTCGGCTAGGGCGCCGGGAACGCGCGCATCGGAATGTATGACAAAGCGGCGGCGATGTTGGAAAAGCTCAACGCCAGTGAGGACACCGTAAAAGGCTTTGGCCTGCTGCTTCAATACGGCCAAGCTGCCAACGCCGTCGCTGCTCCGATTATGGGCGTGACTGGCGCGGTGATGAAGATGAAGGCGGCGAAGGACTTGGCGACTATCGCGGGCCGCGCTGAGCGCATGGAAGAGCTTGCCAAAATTCCAGTCGCAGCAGCGGACGCCAAAGGATTGTTGGGCGTCGGGGCCGCAGCGCAAACCACTGCGGGCAAGTTGAGCGTTTTGGCGCGGGCGCGGGCGCTTATGGCTACGCCGCTGGGCGCCGCTGCCGCACCGCTGGCGGCGACTTTTGCGATGGCCAAAGGTGGCGAATATCTGGTTAATCGCTACAACAATGCGCGTGAGGATGAAGCCGAAACCGGCGGCAGGGACGCACACGGCAACATCATTAACAGGCCAGAGAACGGCACCGGCTCGCTCCGCGAGCAAGCCGCGAAGCAGCGCCTTCGCGCGAAGCAGATACGCGAGCGAGCGAGTAACCAATACGAAACTCTGGGCGAAACACTCTTCGATGAGGGCGGCGCTCAAAAGCGTGTGCAGGGAATGTATAGCGAGGCGGATAACGCCGACAGGCTGGCCACTCAGTTGATGCAGCGAGCGCAACAGGCAGACAATTATTCGGCGTCCAACCGCGCCATGAGCGGCGACCGGGCGCGTGCCTTGATGGAATCTCGCGCCCGCGAATTGGGCATTGGCGCCTATTCCGCCAGGGGGCCGGAAGCGATTACGAACGGCCCGCCGCAAATGGAAGCGCGCGAAGTGAGCCGCTATCAGGAAACCGCGCGTAACGGCTCAACGCGGGTGAAGGTGGAGTTTGAATTGAAGGAAGGCCCCGGCGACCGCGCGCAGCGGCGACGCGAATATAAGAGCCGCGTGGCCGCGCCCAACTTTGCGTGACAGGCAAAGCCGCCTCACTCGTTAATGAGTTTGCCTTCGGTGTCGCGCAATCCGTTTACGGCTTCATCTTCGCTGTTGCTGTTGTCGGCGTTCATTCGCGTTCTGACAAATAGCAGCAGCAGTAAGACGATGCAGCCTAAGAAGATCGCGAAGCCCCATGAGTTTGTCGGCTTCCATGAGTGCTGTGGCTGCTTCCTTTCGGTTCTGATGGTGCCCAGTTTCGTATAACCATGAATTCACCGTCTCGCGCACGCATCGAGCGGCCCAGTGCGAAGCGGCCCGGATGTTGTGGTTTGTTGTGGTTTGGCCTATAAGCAACCTTATATTCAAAGCCGCGCGCGGGAAAAATCTAATACCATAGGAGCGAGCATTGAGCGCACGACTGCACGATCCCTTCGCCATTGATGAAGCCACAATCGCTGCACTCAGAGCCGCTGGTGTCCAAGTGCTCACCGCCACAAGCTGCGAGCGAAGGCGGCTGCCCAAGCGACTGCAAGGGCGATGTGGTGCCATGTGTCGCACTGGCAAGCCGTGCCGAATGCGCGTGATGCCAGACAAGCGCCGCTGTCGGTTGCATGGTGGGCTATCCACCGGGGCAAAGACACCAGAGGGCCGCGCTCGCATTGTGGAGAGCAACCGACGCAGAGCAACGGCAAGAGCAACGCCTGGGCCTATCTCTGGTGGAGAGTTCTGAAAAGTCCTGATGTTGTTGAATGTTAACCTTTTGCCCTTCCTTGCGTGCGCGTCATGGGGTGTGAGTCGCAGTGCAACTTTGAGGAATGCCGACAAATGCAGACTTTTGCAGACTTTTCTCCCTCTGCTTGCACGCGCGCATCATGGAGTGTGGGAAGTTGGAACAAGCAGAGTGGACGGACG
>MWWE01000231.1_pt1 | contig 10152 bp, 11 predicted proteins | sample 1047301 | NCBI WGS metagenome assembly MWWE01 (sample SAMN06349973, study PRJNA376086) | soil metagenome | isolation source: MS1-1 sample Antarctic (ecotone) soil | place: Antarctica
TCTGTAACGACTAGTGTCATAGCGGATTACAGGAGCCTAGGCAGTATGGACACCATTAGGATTATCCTCTTAGGTCCAATATTGTCATTTGCCCTGCTGCCGTTTGCATATCTACTGAGACTTTACGCAATTTATGAAGCTCTTTTTGTAAATCTAAGAATCGGTCCCAAAAAGAGCTATTGGCTAAAGAACTACGCAAGACGAAGGCTGATTCTCCATCTAGGTCTGAACGCCAAGAATATCCATGCTTTCATTCAGAGCGGCAGGACACATGCTTTGAAAAGGATTCAGAGCAAAGCTGACGTGGATAGGCTGATAGAACAGTAAAGAAAAAATCCTAGCTAGCTCTTCAACCTCCTCTCGACCCACATTGCCAGCCGAACCAGTAACCCGTGTTGCTGTGCTTCCTGGCGTGCTTCACTATCTATTTTTGGGGCTTCTAACTGCCTCTCTTGGCGCAGCTCTGCCACCTCACGTCGAAGCGCCTGCAACTCAGCCACTAGCGGCGCTGTAATAGCTTCTCTAAGCGCCTCGACAAGCTGTCCCGTATCTTCTGCACCTAGACTCTGCTGAGCCCCTTTCACCACAAGCTCAGCGCCTCCTGGATCAAGTGCCAGCGCTGCACGCAAAGCGCTCTCGACTGACAATCCATGATTATTCGAGACTAGATTTTTGGCGCGAATCAAAACCGACACTTGCGAATCTGAAAACAGCCTACCGTCACGGCCCGATATCGTTATCTTCTCACCAGTAACAGCCTCATAAGTAGCGGCGTAGCGGTTGAGCATAGCCCTACCAACGCCTAGAGTAGTAGCAACATCTTTAGCAGCGGTAACAGTTTCAGCCTTGCTCATGGGCAGACTCTACCTGCTATTCACCTGAGTAGACAATGCACGATTAACTATAGATGGTTTATATCTGCTACTTAACTGAGTAGTGGGATAGCAGCTAGCACCCCACATAAGTATCATAATTTATCTGGGGGGTTCGATGTACCGGTTTGGGGGTACAGCATAGAACAAGGTAAACTTTTTTACTATCTATAGCTAATTGAGCACTTAGCCTTCGGTAGTACACAACTCTTTTGGGGGGTTAGACATGAAGCGTGTTAAAGCTCTGTTTTCGTTAGTTGCTTTGGCCTTTGTACTAGGGTTTGCACCAGCCGGTTGTGTTCCGAGCGCAAGTGGTGGCGGAAGTTGCTGTCGCGTTTGCACCACAGGGAAACCATGTGGTAACTCATGTATCTCGCGCGATAAGACTTGCAACGTAGGGGGTGGATGTGCTTGTTACGGCAATGTAGAGTCGCCTTACTTGGCAGGTCTTTAAGATTGGGGGAACACAACAATGAAAACGTCAATGTTTTTGCCGCTTCTTTTCACGTTAGTTTTGGGCGTTTCAGCTTATGGGCAAGAAACTGAGCAGGTAGGGGAGCAGCCTCGCCTCAGTGAAGTCGAGGGTGTGCCACTGCCTGATGAAGCTGAGTCTATTCCTTTGTCTACAGAATCCCTTATGGAGGGATACCGAGTTCCTGAGATGTCTTTTGATGCCTTAGAAGCCTGGTATGAAGAGCGCCTTCCAGTAGGGCAAGTGTGGATGGATTGGGTGTGGTGCGAGTATAAAGATAGAGAATCGTTCACTCAACGTACCTATCACCGTCCAGATACTGCGGAAATCCTCACCATTGTCCTCCTTCGAGAAGAACCACCCGAAATGCTGATTTCTTTTGGTGAAAACGAACCTTGTTAATCCACGTTGCTGGATAGCGTTCGGCTTTACGTAGTGTCTACCAAACCACCGTTTGATGGAATTTTTGGGCAGGTGCTTGCTTATCGTGTTTTCAATGGCTAAACGTGTCTATAAACCCGTCCGTTTGTCTATGTTTGACTAAACCCTTTACTTGTAACGCGCTGTGCTTAGCAAGTTGTTTGATGCATCATTTTTTATTATCGTAATTAAGCAGTTGAACCTAGAGGGACTTTCGCGAAACCAAATGCATAAGAAAGCCCGGTGATGAACCGGGCATATTGTAAATCAATACGGTGGACTTAACGTAAGTACTTTTGACTCAAATAACCGGAATAAGAGTTGTAACTAATTTTGCACCACCCATCGACGCAAGGTTCAAGAGTAGTCACAACGCTTTGTTCAGATATGACAGTTATTTTTGCTGTATCAACACTTGGTCCTTCACGTAAATTCATATCGGTACTGGTTATTAACAAATCCCCGCCGCTAGCACCTACAGTTGTTCCACCACTATTTGTTGTGTCAGGTGCGCTGTAGAGATTTGATTCGGGCGTGGAATAGTTTGAAGATGGAGGTGGTGAATCCATCGTGTATGAACCCGTGTCGCTAGGGCATGAATGCCAACGATGACAACCGCTACGGTGTGCCTGAGTGGAGTTAACGAGAACGAAAAACGACAGAAGACTTAAGAAAGTGTAGAAAGATTTTTTCATCGCTTGATATTAACAAATTAAGGTTGTGAATGTCTTTACACTTTTAATTACCCGGTATTTGAACCTAGGTTGACAAAAAACGCGACATTTACCGAAAGCGGTTTGTAGAATCTCGCCAGCCTTGGCATTATCAGCTAAGAGATACACATAAGTAGAGTTATGTTAAATAGCTTGTAGCAAACCTCACAGCTTTTTCAACCCCAAACCCAACAGCTTCTCGACTGCTGCCGAACGGCTCATCTTGTGCTCGAGCGCGTATTCGTCTATCAGCGTGAGTACGTCAGGACTAAGGGTTAGCGACACGCGCTTGAAGCGCTCATCCGGATCACCTTTCGGTCTGCCTGCGCCTTCTCTTTTGCCACCACGTGCCATATAGATTCAGATACTACCCTATTCATAGAGCAGCCTAGGGGGGGACGCCTAAGCAACGTTAGGCGTCTTTATACGGGACGAGCGGCGGGATAGGCGGCGGGGGTGATATTGACTACGAGTGGGAGTAGAATCCCCCGCCAAGCTCCCCAAACTGAGTACACAGCTCTTTTATTATACAGACAATACACTCTATTTATACATACACCTATGAGCGCGTCTGTCATCATAAAGCGCGTCCCTCACAGCCCTAAATCTTGAAGGAAGGCTTGGCCTTGGAATCGGCATTTCTCTTTTGCTTTTGGTGTGGTGTGGTTTCGCTCTCCCGAATTCTCTACAAGTCCTAGGTACAACCCGGTTTCTTTTGGCGTGTTTCTCTCTCTCATCCAAATTTCACTTTTCCTTACGTGGTAACGCTCCAAGTCCTGTCTCATGTAGTGTTCTCTCTACTGCTTACGTGGTAACTCTTCTCATAAAGCAACTGACACGTTAGTGTCAGGATGTGGCGCTCTAGCAGGTATGTGAGTACTAGTGTCCTTTTCGGCTACGGGCTTGCTAAGGTTCAAGCCCGTAGCCTCTTCGATTTCTTTTTGCGTTGCCTTAAACGAACCTAGCCCCACGGCCCTATAGCGCCTTGCGACTTTTTTGTTGGGATATGCCTCCTTGACACTGAGATAGCCCACGCAATTTTCAAGCTGCCACTCAGGAGCTTTGCAGAGATAAGCCAGCCGATCCGGTAGCTCGGGATCGGGCACAACCCCGTTAGATATGCCTAGCCCGCATGTAGCTTTTTTACACAGCAGGTGAAAGTGATTCTCGCCATTCTCGCGCCCCCGCTCTATAACTGCCCAAAAGGGGCCGCTCACGTTCGCTGTAAGGGCCTCAAACGCCTCTGCAACCAATCCAGGCTCGAACTGTGCGAATATGTCATCGGCCAGCGCTTCTAAGCCGTTCACAGCGCCGAAGTTGATACGTCTAAGTTCTAGCGACTGGCCTACTTTGACGCGCAACCGCCCTACATCACCGCGCAGCAAGTCATAAGCAAGACGCGTTCTGGTATTGCCAGAACTCTGGAAGGTCTCGGGTACGCAACCAGGATAGTACCAACGAAAAATTTCCCATGCCATATCTACGGCTTGGGGCTGTTTAACGTAGGCTCTCCATACGGCCTGCGCCTTTCTGTTCAGTTCATATCTAGGATTGACTCGTTTATGAGAAAGGTGAGAGTTTGTGCTAGTATTATCTCGTCTGTGTAAAGTCATTAGGTACACGTCCTATCGCGCCAGCTCGAAACTGGCGTTTATCTATATCTAGGATACAGGGCGTGTAAAAGTTCTCATTATTTTCTAATTTTTGGGCGCGAACGGGTGAGTCTTCTAAACTTTTCTGCGCAGAAACGGCCTTTTTGTTTCAGGCTTCTATGGCATGGCAGGGCTATGGACTTGCTAAAGACAGCCAGAGTTGCGTGCGCTTTAGTCTCGATACTGCCAAAGCACCACCCGAAACAGCCATGCCTTCGTTCACGTCAGCACGACACCTAGCAATAAGCAAGAAAAGACTGTAGAACAAGTCGCTTTCACCGCTATCACGCAGCCTGAGAAGTCCTTTAAGCACCCCGTACCAGAAGCGTTCGCTATGATTATCCTGTAGCGCTACGCAGACGCTTTTGGACGCCTTTAGCAGCATTTCGGCACGATCTATCTTGGGCGCACTAGCCAAATCCAGAACTGTCTCTAAGTCGAAGCGCTGCGCCGTGCGAGAGTCAAGAGAACGGGAGTTTAAATGGGTATCCGATAACGCGAAGCGCAGGATGTAACTTAAATTTATATCTGATTGCTTCTTTCTTTGCTTTGACTCTCGCACTAGTTGCCAAGCGGTTCTACCCTGATCTATATCAGCACCTAAGCACCTGTATTGCTTCTTAAGATAGTCATAGGGCACCCTGGCCTTACAGCCCCTATTGGCTGACAGCCGTACAGCCCACACAGAACCGTCTGAACGCGTTACGCCATTGTGAGTCGTGTAGTGCCCTCGACAATCCACTAAGCCAGCTTCACGCAGCGCTGGCAGCCTACGGTAAAGCGTCGAAGGGTGGATACCGCAGGCCATAGCAACAATTTCGGCGGGACAAAAGAAGTGAACTTCAGTGACGCGTTCGCTATAGCCACGCGCACGCATGACTTCCAGCCCAACGCCGCATAGAGCTTCATAAATGAGTTTTTCTGTGTCTGTGAGGGTTTCTTTGACGTTATCCGCTAATACAGCGGCAACACTTGCGGCAGAATCAACCTGAAAAGTTAGCTGCACACTTGTCTCTTTTCCGACTATGCGCTAACCTATCAGTGTCTAGTTGATGGGCCGTGTTTGCGCACGGTCTATTTTATTGCTGTTTACCTTAACCTGTACTTTCTGAAAAGTCACTGGTTTCTCGGGTCTGATGGAGGCCATGGGCCCTTAGAGCCCTTAGAGATGTAGTGCTCGCCAGCTTCATCAAGCAGCGTCCACATCTGCCTACTGAACATCTCAACGTTCTCGCGTGCCTCCTTTGCCTTTGCCAATCGACTGCGCGTTCTAAAGCGCTCTTCATCAGCTGCGTAGAAGTTTATCAAAGCTGTCATTGCGTTTAGCTGCGCCGATATTTGCGTAGCCCTTACTTGCTTTTGCATCGTCCGCTCTGACTTCTCTTGAGCGTCAGCAGTGCGCTTCATCTCCTGACGCTGTAGTGACAGTTCCTCACGCTGCGTTAGAACCGTATAGATAACGCCAAAAAACGCTAATGCAGCGAATAGCGGCCCAACGATGTCCCCAAAAGCCGCAGCAAACACGCTTACATCTTTAGGTTCTGGCAACCATTGCCAGATGAACCAGCCAATGCCGAGGGGCATCACAACTACAAAGAGAGGGCCCAACACCGTTGCCACTAAGTTTTGCTTACTCACCTCTGTGCCTCCATAACCTCCGCTCAACCCACATCGCCAGCCGAACCAGTAACCCATGTTGCTGTGCTTCCTGCGCTGTGCTCTCCTTTGCGACTTCAAGCTGCTTCTGGTTTTGGGACGCATTGAAATCCTGGCGTAACTGACGCAATTCTGCCAATAACGGCTCATTGCCTCTACTGATGGCGACTGTTAGCGCCTCACCAAGCGCTCTAGTGTCAATGGACGGCTGAGGAGCTGCTAGCGCCTTCTGGCCTTCCTCAGAACCTCCCAGAACCATTCTCAAGGCTGCCTCTATACTCAAGCCCTTGTTGGTATCTACAAGCCCCTTAGCGGCGCTGATCGTCTCAAAATCCCATCGACTGAACTGTCTACCGTCTCGGCGCTTTACGCGTATCTCTTGGCCTGTAACCTTCTCCAGCGCTAGCGCCCACTTTCGCACCATTGCAGAACCCAACCCTAAGCTGTCTGCTATCTGCCGAGTGCTGTAAACCACCCCGTCATCTTGGCTCATGGCGCAAACCTAGCATGAAACCGGCACAATTGCACCATTGATACTACTCACTAGTAAGCGCAGTGGTAACTACCAAGTAGTTATGTCAGTTGCGTTTCCCCAGATAAATGTTTGTTATCTGGGGGGTTCGATGTACCGGTTTGGGGGTACAGCATAGAACAAGGTAAACTTTTTTACTATCTATAGCTAATTGAGCACTTAGCCTTCGGTAGTACACAACTCTTTTGGGGGGTTAGACATGAAGCGTGTTAAAGCTCTGTTTTCGTTAGTTGCTTTGGCCTTTGTACTAGGGTTTGCACCAGCCGGTTGTGTTCCGAGCGCAAGTGGTGGCGGAAGTTGCTGTCGCGTTTGCACCACAGGGAAACCATGTGGTAACTCATGTATCTCGCGCGATAAGACTTGCAACGTAGGGGGTGGATGTGCTTGTTACGGCAATGTAGAGTCGCCTTACTTGGCAGGTCTTTAAGATTGGGGGAACACAACAATGAAAACGTCAATGTTTTTGCCGCTTCTTTTCACGTTAGTTTTGGGCGTTTCAGCTTATGGGCAAGAAACTGAGCAGGTAGGGGAGCAGCCTCGCCTCAGTGAAGTCGAGGGTGTGCCACTGCCTGATGAAGCTGAGTCTATTCCTTTGTCTACAGAATCCCTTATGGAGGGATACCGAGTTCCTGAGATGTCTTTTGATGCCTTAGAAGCCTGGTATGAAGAGCGCCTTCCAGTAGGGCAAGTGTGGATGGATTGGATGTGGTGCGAGTATAAAGATAGAGAATCGTTCACTCAACGTACCTATCACCGTCCAGATACTGCGGAAATCCTCACCATTGTCCTCTTTCGAGAAGAACCACCCGAAATGCTGATTTCTTTTGGTGAAAACGAACCTTGTTAATCCACGTTGCTGGATAGCGTTCGGCTTTATGTAGTGTCTATAAAACCACCGTTTTTTAGACACTTTGGATTTAGGACATGCCAACACCTTTTCTAGCCTTAAAGGTGTCCACAAACCCGTCTTAAAATCAACGTCTCGAAAACTCCCCATACTTTTGATTTATAGATACAGCCCTGAGCTTGCCGAATGGAGAGTGGAGGCGTGTCCTAACGTTTCTTACCCGCTTTCAACCCCAAACTCAACAGCTTTTCGACGGCTGCCGAACGGCTCATCTTGTGTTCGAGCGCGTATTCGTCTACCAGCGTGAGCGCGTCAGGACTGAGGGTTAGCGACACCCGCCTGTAAAGCTCATCAGGGTTTCCCTTTGGCCTACCTGCGCCCTCTCGTTTGCCGCCTCGTGCCATAGATTAAGATACTACCCTATTCAAAGAGGCAGCCTAGGGGAGCATAAGGTTCACTTAGCGGGGTTTACAGCGGACGAGCGGCAGGATAGGCGGCGGGGTGATTTCTGTCTATGAGCGCGAGTATTTTCACCCAACCTTCTATTATACAGATTATTCATTTTTTATACATACAGCATATGAGCGGCGCCTCTCACGCACGTAAGCTTATCAGAGAAGCTTTACGGTAGTCACGTACTGATACCAAACATCGGACGCGATTTTTTGGTCAATTACTATTAGCACACAAATACAAACAGTTAGCAAACAGGTAAACTAAATTATGCGTTCTCTGAATCATGAAATGTACCTGGTAAAGCAAATAGTAGGGATTAGGTGAATTGCTATGATTAATAAATGTTGGACTGTACCGCTGCTGTATATTGCTATGGTTGGAATAAGTACAGCCGCCGCGACTAGCCCTGACCATCCAGCGTGCAGCGTGTTCCATCCTGAAGCGTGTAACCTTAGACCGAGGTTTGAACGAGAAGCTAATTTTGGGTCGGCTTCAGTTTTGACACATCATGACTGGGGCAGTAATGGTATTACAACCCTTGAGTGTTATGACTACCGAACTTATTACGCAGATAGCCCTTCTGTTCTTGAGCAGACCCGTTACACGCTACAACTTGATTTAGAAGCCGAGGTTGGTCTGGTGTGCTATGTACGTTCTGAAAGCGGGCCAATTTTTTTTGAACCAACTATACTGCACTACCAAGTAGGCGAAGAAGTTCATGGTTTGTATCCTGATGACTACCAAGAGGTTGTGGGTGAACTTGGTGTGATTAGAGAAGATTACACTGCTATTGTTCTTTTGATGTTTCCATATGCCTCTTTAAACGAAACTTTTTCTTTAAACTTTCGCGGTGATTCTGTAGACATTACGCTTCCAGCGAATTGATAGCCTAATGGCGCTATTATGTTGCTCAGGCAAGGTTTTGTGCGAAACAAGCTTATCGTCGCCTAGCTCACCACTCCCACCGCGCAGCTTTCTACCAAGCTCAGAGTAGCGGGATTGAGCGCTAAAACCCTTCTCTTTTGGTGTGTGCTGTTCTCTGTTATGCTTGAACCCAACCCGTTACAGGTTGAGACTTAAGTCCTCTAAGCGCCTGTGTAACCGTAAATTTGTCACGCCCCAAACAAGCTGCAATCTTTGCCAAAGGTACGTCTTGGGCCCGAAGACTTAAAGCTACTCGAATATGGGCAGCTCCCACGGCTAAGCCCTAAGCGGCTCTGCATGGGCCGTGTAACGCTTTTTCTTTGGCTTTGTCAGCGGCCTACTAAAGCCCGCAAAACTAGCAATATCCCATTCGGTAGGCGAATCGCGGTAAAGGCCGTGGTAGTTTGGCTTGGCTTTATTTCCCATTGTCCTTAGACGCACTTTAGAAGCAGCCCTGTTCTGTACAGTCTTTCTAGTGCGCCTCCAATCATGCGAAATCCACATAGAACGTCTTCGAGTCGTTTGCAGCCGTTCAAGGCGAACAAAGCCCCGAACAAATGGGAGTCTGCCGCCATGACGTTTAAGCGCCGCTTTATGTGCCTGTATCAGCTCAGGCAATTGGGGCGCTTCTTTGTGAAAATACTTAAATGTCGTGTATTCAGTCCCTTTAGCAATCGGCTTGCAAGTCTCGCCGTCGTCCGGTAAATCAAGTAGGCACGAATCGACGCAAGCTATAACGTGCGCGTGCAGCCGTCCACACTCCCCAACTTCAACGGCGAAATAGAAGGTATCTGCAAACGCCCTTTGTAGCTTGCCCCTGATTAGTTCTATAGCTACCGGATTAAACAAGCCGTCAGGCGCTTCGTGGCGTTCCTCAAGGCCCAAGTGAGTCGTTAGCGATAGCGAGTACAGCGCGGGGCGCTCCATGTCGCGTAAAGCTCTCTGCATTGAAGGCCAAGCCCTTTTAGCGCCACTCTCCTGACGTTTACCAGACTTCACAAAGCGCCCCGCCACCTCGCCAACCTTGCGTCTCGGCTTAGGCTCCGTCTGGTAAGCCTTACCGGTATGCCGGTTGGTAAGCCAACCCGAATCCGTGCTATTCTTCTCATGTTCTTTCATATTGGCACGCGCCTCTCAAATCGCGTGCCCTTTGTATATAGGATTCCCAACGCCCTAACATGAGGAAGTGCGTCTAGCACGTCAACCCCTATTTACTAATGTGTTTTTTATTGAGAGTTTCAAGCCAATAAAAAGCCGTCAAAAGCGGCATTTCTGCTCAGAACCCACGCTTCTTAATCAAATCTTAATGTAGCGGCTTTGTCGTTATCTTGCTAGCTGGCAATCTTCGCAGCTCATCCCACCAGGGGGCAGCTTTGAGACGCGAGACAAGCAGAGCAGCGCTGTTGCGCCCGTAGCCCTCAGCCCGCTCAGAACGTGCTCTACGTACTTGTTCGTAGACTTGGTGCCACGGGGCTTCGATACCTGCCTCCTGAAGCCTTGTGAGCCGCCAGAGCAGCCATCGCCAGAACATGAGCCCACCCGCGTCACCTAAGCTCAGAGCGATTGCCCGAGCTGCCCCGTCAACTGCCTCAGAACGGCTCTCTCTGG
>MWWE01000232.1_pt1 | contig 10149 bp, 6 predicted proteins | sample 1047301 | NCBI WGS metagenome assembly MWWE01 (sample SAMN06349973, study PRJNA376086) | soil metagenome | isolation source: MS1-1 sample Antarctic (ecotone) soil | place: Antarctica
GATAATGTTCAATGGGGACCGGGTAAGCTTTGTGCGTAGCTACGTCAAAAAGAAGAAGTTAAAGCAAGGTGACCCACAACAACTGTCAGTATTTGACGCTATTCCCCCATTCAGCATAGGATAAGCAGAAGCACACCAAGGGAGCCTCTCAGAAAACGGAAAATATAGCACGTTAAGGAATTGCACCGTTTTCGTGAACTCTTACACAAGTCGCTTACCCCTGTCAGAACGCCTGTTGCCTAAGCCGTACCTTTCCTTCGCCCGGTTTCCTCGGAGCCCTCTAGCGCCGCACAATGAGACATTCACCAACAAAAGAACATGTATGCGCAAGAGAAAGCTCGTCCTAGCAGGGGCTGCATTGCTGTGGCCTTTGCATGCGGTACACGCCCAAGAAACCGTCGGAAAAGGCGGGTCGATTCAGGTCGCCGCCGGCGTTGGCGTGCATGAGGGGAAAGAAGAAGAAGGCCTGGGGGTGGTGGTTGCCCTCGGCTACCAGAAGAGCTGGGGGGCCACCGCCCGGTGGCGCTTCAATCCCCATGTGGTGTACGGCGAGTTTTCGTCGGCCGGGTTCACTGACACCCGGGATCAGTTTTATCGCACTACCTCGGCGGGCGTGGCCGTACACTACGATGTGCTGCGCTACCGGGCCGTGGCCGTGGTGGTTTCCGGCGGGGGCTCGGCGACCTATTCTCGTGGCTTGTTGGGAACGGGCGGTGAACTGCAACCTGCCAATGAAGGCTCCCGCTATTTTAACCAGTTCTACCTAAGCGGAAGCGGAGGCGTGGGGCTGCGGGTCAGCCCCGCCCAAGGCCGGCTGGCGTACGAACTGCGCCCGCTCACGCTGCAAGTGGGCACGAAAGGTTTTGCCATGGCGTATGCGACGGTTGGCCTCGAGGTTAAACTGCACTGATAACCCTTCGAACTAACGGCCACCTAACGCTCCTTTTAGTGAACCCCAACTTTAACTTTCAACCCTAAAATCTAATCGAGGAGGTCGTTCTGAGGCGGCTAGCCGAAGTAGCACCAGCCCCGATTTTCTAGAGCGTTTAAGATGGGACGTGGCTGGTGCCGCTACGCTAGCCGCTTCGCATCGACCTCCCCGATTGCTTTTAGAAATTTGTGTTTTTGCTTTATGATAGCGCAGTGTCAAAAGTGCGGAAAGGAATATGAACCTAAGCGTCGAGGGGGCAAATTCTGTTCGGTCTCGTGCCGGGTGGTGCAGCATCAGCTCATCAAGCGGGGAGAGGCGTGGCGGAATCCACCCAACGGGGACGAGCGGTATTTGGCGGATAAATTGGTAGCGGTTGGACGGTCAGCCACGGAAGCACTGGCGCAGGTTGAGGAGTTGCCGGCAGCCGAGGCGTTCAGTCGTTTGCGGGCGTTGGTGCAGGGATGGGCCGGGGTAGCTCACAACTCTATTATTGAGAAGGTGCAGTACAACGAGCAACAGGAAATGAAAGCCCAGGCCACCCGAATAAAGCGCATCAAAGAGAGTAAATAAGGGTATTAGCGTAAGTGATAAGCGTAAGTTTTGCCCAAAATATACCCTAAAAAAGACCCGTTAGCGTAAGTAATTATCGTAAACAAGAGACCCAAAACTGCGCGAGAAAAACAATGGTATAACCCACTATACCGGCCTGCACCCGGTGTGGGGCTTGTAGCCAGCCCTACGCACTCGTAACCCCCCTTTCCCCACTGCCCCATGCCCTACGCCATCTGTCGAGTAGCCAAGATTAAGACCGCCCAGGCGGGTGCAGCCAAGACCGCCCACAATTACCGGCTGCGCGAAACGCCCAACGCCGACACCGAACGCAAGCCCCTTAACCGGGAGTACATCAACACGGCCGAGCGCAATTATTGGGAACTGGCCACCGAGCGCATTCAAGAGGCCGGAGCTAAAGTCCGGCATGATTCGGTGCGCGGGGTGGAGGTGCTGTTAACGGCCAGCCCGGAGGCGTTCAAGCGCCAGGCCGATGGAACCCCGAACGACTGGCACGGCAGCCAGTGGGCCGAGGCCAATATTGCATTTTTGAAAGCCAAGTTCGGGGAGCAAAACGTCGTGAGCTGTACGCTTCACCAGGACGAGCTGACTCCCCACTTCCACGCCGTAGTCGTGCCCCTCACGGCCGACGGCCGCTTGTCGGCTAAGGACGTGTTCAACCCCAAGACCCTGCGCGCCCTGCAAACCGAGTACGCCGAGGCCATGAAGTCGTTCGGGATGGAGCGGGGGGTAGAGCACAGCCGCGCCAAGCACGAGGTCATGCGCCACGTCTACGGGGCCCAGGAGCGGAGCCGGGGCGAGTTGGCCGAGCTGGCCAAGCCGGAGCCGGCCACGTGCCTGAGCATCGAGGGGCCGAGCGGGCTGGACCTGGTCAACCTGAACAAGTGGCGGGCCGACCAGGAGGCGCGGCTAAACGCGGAGCTGGCCCGGCAGCTCGCCGCGGCCAACGAGCGGGCCAGAAAGGCGGCTAGCATCGCGCAGGACAGCGCCAGCGCCAAAGACCGGGAAAAGACCCTTACCCGGCAGTTGGCGAGCGTGGAGGGCACGAAAACGAAGGAAATTGGCCGCCGGGAATCGTTCGAGGGAGGATTCAAGCGGGCAGCCGTGCTTGCAGTCCAGGGCGAGACGTTGCCAACGAAAGTGCTGGAGTACGGCCAGCAAATTCGCTCCAGTATGCAGGCCGAGGCAGAAAAACACGTTCAGCAGGCCCTAAAGGCCCCTATTCGCCAAGCCGGGGACCTAACCGAGCAACTAAAAAAGCTCTCAGGGTACACCTACCGGGAGGACGCGACTACCAAACAGGGCGAGTTACGCCACATGGCCACCGGCAGCCGGTTCGAGTTGGCCGAGCTGAAGCCGGGCGGAGTGTCGATGAAGGAGGCTTACGACCACGCCGTGCAGCGCACCGCGCAGCGCGATCAGGAGCAGAGCAAGGGGCAAAGTCAAGGGGGAGGAATGAGCCTGTAATGCGAGGCCGAAATACCCTTAATTTAAGAACTTAAGAAGTAACCCTGTGTAACTATCTGATTACTAATACTAAGTACTTTCCATACTGGAAAGCGGGACTTTCCACCTTAGAAAGTTTCACTTGCCAAAAATGGTTAGTAAAAAGAAAGTGAAACTTTCTTTTTTAGCTGTTATTTGGAAAGTGATTTTTACCTTTGAGGGAAATCAGATTTTCCTTTTTAGACCCATTTTGTAAAATGAAACTTTCCGATTTTGAAAAGAATAGGACTAATCCCTTTCTAGATAAGGCATTAGACGAGGTCCAAATCTCGCGCAAGTACAAGACAGCTACTCGCACTGGTGAGAGTGCAATGCTACAAGCATTTGACCCCAACACAGGCGAGATTTTGGGCCATACCATGTTCATCCGGGAGATTGAGGTGGATGAGGAAAAATTCACTAAGCTCTATTTAAGCCAGTTTGAGAGCTTTTGGGAGCTTTCTAAGCCTGCTATTAGGGTTTTTGGGTACATCATGCAGAAGATGAAGCCCAAATCGGACAAGCTGGAATTTTTCATTGATGAATGTATGGAATACACTCATTACAAAAGTATTAAGCCGATATATGCTGCTCTTGCTAGCTTGATAGAGGCCAAAATCATTGCTAGGGGCTACAATGAGAATGTGTACTTCATCAACCCCATGATAATGTTCAATGGGGACCGGGTAAGCTTTGTGCGTAGCTACGTCAAAAAGAAGAAGTTAAAGCAAGGTGACCCACAACAACTGTCAGTATTTGACGCTATTCCCCCATTCAGCATAGGATAAGCAGAAGCACACCAAGGGAGCCTCTCAGAAAACGGAAAATATAGCACGTTAAGGAATTGCACCGTTTTCGTGAACTCTTACACAAGTCGCTTACCCCTGTCAGAACGCCTGTTGCCTAAGCCGTACCTTTCCTTCGCCCGGTTTCCTCGGAGCCCTCTAGCGCCGCACAATGAGACATTCACCAACAAAAGAACATGTATGCGCAAGAGAAAGCTCGTCCTAGCAGGGGCTGCATTGCTGTGGCCTTTGCATGCGGTACACGCCCAAGAAACCGTCGGAAAAGGCGGGTCGATTCAGGTCGCCGCCGGCGTTGGCGTGCATGAGGGGAAAGAAGAAGAAGGCCTGGGGGTGGTGGTTGCCCTCGGCTACCAGAAGAGCTGGGGGGCCACCGCCCGGTGGCGCTTCAATCCCCATGTGGTGTACGGCGAGTTTTCGTCGGCCGGGTTCACTGACACCCGGGATCAGTTTTATCGCACTACCTCGGCGGGCGTGGCCGTACACTACGATGTGCTGCGCTACCGGGCCGTGGCCGTGGTGGTTTCCGGCGGGGGCTCGGCGACCTATTCTCGTGGCTTGTTGGGAACGGGCGGTGAACTGCAACCTGCCAATGAAGGCTCCCGCTATTTTAACCAGTTCTACCTAAGCGGAAGCGGAGGCGTGGGGCTGCGGGTCAGCCCCGCCCAAGGCCGGCTGGCGTACGAACTGCGCCCGCTCACGCTGCAAGTGGGCACGAAAGGTTTTGCCATGGCGTATGCGACGGTTGGCCTCGAGGTTAAACTGCACTGATAACCCTTCGAACTAACGGCCACCTAACGCTCCTTTTAGTGAACCCCAACTTTAACTTTCAACCCTAAAATCTAATCGAGGAGGTCGTTCTGAGGCGGCTAGCCGAAGTAGCACCAGCCCCGATTTTCTAGAGCGTTTAAGATGGGACGTGGCTGGTGCCGCTACGCTAGCCGCTTCGCATCGACCTCCCCGATTGCTTTTAGAAATTTGTGTTTTTGCTTTATGATAGCGCAGTGTCAAAAGTGCGGAAAGGAATATGAACCTAAGCGTCGAGGGGGCAAATTCTGTTCGGTCTCGTGCCGGGTGGTGCAGCATCAGCTCATCAAGCGGGGAGAGGCGTGGCGGAATCCACCCAACGGGGACGAGCGGTATTTGGCGGATAAATTGGTAGCGGTTGGACGGTCAGCCACGGAAGCACTGGCGCAGGTTGAGGAGTTGCCGGCAGCCGAGGCGTTCAGTCGTTTGCGGGCGTTGGTGCAGGGATGGGCCGGGGTAGCTCACAACTCTATTATTGAGAAGGTGCAGTACAACGAGCAACAGGAAATGAAAGCCCAGGCCACCCGAATAAAGCGCATCAAAGAGAGTAAATAAGGGTATTAGCGTAAGTGATAAGCGTAAGTTTTGCCCAAAATATACCCTAAAAAAGACCCGTTAGCGTAAGTAATTATCGTAAACAAGAGACCCAAAACTGCGCGAGAAAAACAATGGTATAACCCACTATACCGGCCTGCACCCGGTGTGGGGCTTGTAGCCAGCCCTACGCACTCGTAACCCCCCTTTCCCCACTGCCCCATGCCCTACGCCATCTGTCGAGTAGCCAAGATTAAGACCGCCCAGGCGGGTGCAGCCAAGACCGCCCACAATTACCGGCTGCGCGAAACGCCCAACGCCGACACCGAACGCAAGCCCCTTAACCGGGAGTACATCAACACGGCCGAGCGCAATTATTGGGAACTGGCCACCGAGCGCATTCAAGAGGCCGGAGCTAAAGTCCGGCATGATTCGGTGCGCGGGGTGGAGGTGCTGTTAACGGCCAGCCCGGAGGCGTTCAAGCGCCAGGCCGATGGAACCCCGAACGACTGGCACGGCAGCCAGTGGGCCGAGGCCAATATTGCATTTTTGAAAGCCAAGTTCGGGGAGCAAAACGTCGTGAGCTGTACGCTTCACCAGGACGAGCTGACTCCCCACTTCCACGCCGTAGTCGTGCCCCTCACGGCCGACGGCCGCTTGTCGGCTAAGGACGTGTTCAACCCCAAGACCCTGCGCGCCCTGCAAACCGAGTACGCCGAGGCCATGAAGTCGTTCGGGATGGAGCGGGGGGTAGAGCACAGCCGCGCCAAGCACGAGGTCATGCGCCACGTCTACGGGGCCCAGGAGCGGAGCCGGGGCGAGTTGGCCGAGCTGGCCAAGCCGGAGCCGGCCACGTGCCTGAGCATCGAGGGGCCGAGCGGGCTGGACCTGGTCAACCTGAACAAGTGGCGGGCCGACCAGGAGGCGCGGCTAAACGCGGAGCTGGCCCGGCAGCTCGCCGCGGCCAACGAGCGGGCCAGAAAGGCGGCTAGCATCGCGCAGGACAGCGCCAGCGCCAAAGACCGGGAAAAGACCCTTACCCGGCAGTTGGCGAGCGTGGAGGGCACGAAAACGAAGGAAATTGGCCGCCGGGAATCGTTCGAGGGAGGATTCAAGCGGGCAGCCGTGCTTGCAGTCCAGGGCGAGACGTTGCCAACGAAAGTGCTGGAGTACGGCCAGCAAATTCGCTCCAGTATGCAGGCCGAGGCAGAAAAACACGTTCAGCAGGCCCTAAAGGCCCCTATTCGCCAAGCCGGGGACCTAACCGAGCAACTAAAAAAGCTCTCAGGGTACACCTACCGGGAGGACGCGACTACCAAACAGGGCGAGTTACGCCACATGGCCACCGGCAGCCGGTTCGAGTTGGCCGAGCTGAAGCCGGGCGGAGTGTCGATGAAGGAGGCTTACGACCACGCCGTGCAGCGCACCGCGCAGCGCGATCAGGAGCAGAGCAAGGGGCAAAGTCAAGGGGGAGGAATGAGCCTGTAATGCGAGGCCGAAATACCCTTAATTTAAGAACTTAAGAAGTAACCCTGTGTAACTATCTGATTACTAATACTAAGTACTTTCCATACTGGAAAGCGGGACTTTCCACCTTAGAAAGTTTCACTTGCCAAAAATGGTTAGTAAAAAGAAAGTGAAACTTTCTTTTTTAGCTGTTATTTGGAAAGTGATTTTTACCTTTGAGGGAAATCAGATTTTCCTTTTTAGACCCATTTTGTAAAATGAAACTTTCCGATTTTGAAAAGAATAGGACTAATCCCTTTCTAGATAAGGCATTAGACGAGGTCCAAATCTCGCGCAAGTACAAGACAGCTACTCGCACTGGTGAGAGTGCAATGCTACAAGCATTTGACCCCAACACAGGCGAGATTTTGGGCCATACCATGTTCATCCGGGAGATTGAGGTGGATGAGGAAAAATTCACTAAGCTCTATTTAAGCCAGTTTGAGAGCTTTTGGGAGCTTTCTAAGCCTGCTATTAGGGTTTTTGGGTACATCATGCAGAAGATGAAGCCCAAATCGGACAAGCTGGAATTTTTCATTGATGAATGTATGGAATACACTCATTACAAAAGTATTAAGCCGATATATGCTGCTCTTGCTAGCTTGATAGAGGCCAAAATCATTGCTAGGGGCTACAATGAGAATGTGTACTTCATCAACCCCATGATAATGTTCAATGGGGACCGGGTAAGCTTTGTGCGTAGCTACGTCAAAAAGAAGAAGTTAAAGCAAGGTGACCCACAACAACTGTCAGTATTTGACGCTATTCCCCCATTCAGCATAGGATAAGCAAAATCACCGTTTCGCTGAACGCTGCAAATAAGAAAAGGTGAAAAACGGGACACTATGGGACACGTTTACCGAGAAATACTTTGTCGATGATAGTAGGGCTCACCTGGGTGCGGTACTCGATGCGAATGCTGTCGCGGGTCGTTAAGTAGCCTTTCGTGATGTTCAAGCTCGTGCATCCCCCTCGGTTGGCGGTAATGCCGCGCCACGTGAGACCGATGTCGATGTAGGGGGTGCGGCACCCTTTGGGCAGCCCCACCGCGTAGTTGCTTGGCTCGGCCGCGGGGTTGTTGGGGAAAGAAAAATTGGGGCCGGAATAAATGCGCACGGTGAACGTGTCGCGCGGGGCGTCCGAATGGCTGCCCTGAAACTTGCCATAAATGGGCGCCCGCTGGTCGCGGAAGGGCATTAAAGTCAGCGTTTGCGTCAGCGTGTCCACCCCGTCATCGTTTTTGAAGCAGGCCGTGTTGGGCGGGCGCGTGGCAATCAGGCGCACCGGCACTGGCCCCAGTGTTTGGTCGTCGAAGCGCACAGCCGTCGTGCGCCCGGTGCGCTCGTCGACGGCGCCGATGCGCCACCGGTAGCCCGTGTAGGGGGCGCCCGGGCCCTGCAGCGCCACGGTCTGGCTGTTATAGGCCGTGTCGGGCGTGGGCGTGCCAAAGGCCTCGAGGAAACGCAGGGTGAGGGGGTTGGCTTTTTGGCCTTGGCACGGGTCAGGCGTCGCGGTCCGGTCGCGGCAGCCCGGCAGGGCCAGCAGGCCCAAGGATAGCACGACGCATCTGCAAGTGGCCGGGGCCGGAAGGGCAGGAGCAAACAGTAGCGAGCATAGCATAGAAGATGGCTGAACGGTAGAACGGGCGAATATAGAAATAGTATTGAGTGCGCGAATGCGCGCTACAACCCTCCTTTCAGTGAACGGCAGGAATTAGCCCAGCACCAGGTGGCCAGTTGGCCCCAATAGGGCCATGCGAGTTTACGAAACTCGTCTACGATTCAAAGTTTACGAAATGGCGCGAAGGGATGAGTTTCGTGAACTACTAGCGAGGGGATGAACGGGGCAAGAAGTTAACCTATTAACCCTAAAAAGCCAATCGGGGAGGTCGTTCTGAGGCGGCTAGCCGAAGTAGCACCAGCCCCGATTTTGTTAGACGTCTAGGACGGGACGTGGCTGGTGCCGCTACGCTAGCCGCTTCGCACCGACCTCCCCGATTGCTTTTAGAAGTTTGTATTTTCGCCGCATGACCGTGCAGTGCCAAAAATGTGGAAAGGACTATGAGCCCAAGCGCCGAGGGGGCAAATTCTGTTCGGTCTCGTGCCGGGTGGTACAGCACCAGCTCGTGAAGAAGGGGCAGGCCTGGCCGAATCCACCCAACGGGGACGAGCGGTATTTGGCGGATAAGTTGGTCGCGGTTGGGCGGTCGGCTACGGAAGCACTGGCCCAGGTCGAGGGGTTGCCGGCAGCCGAGGCGTTCGGTCGTTTGAGGGCGTTGGTGCAGGGGTGGGCCGGGGTAGCTCATAACTCCATTATCGAGAAGGTGCAGTACAACGAGCAGCAAGAAATGAATGCCCAGGCCACCCGAATGAAGCGCATCAAGGAGAGTAAATAAGGGTATTAGCGTAAGTGATAAGCGTAAGTTTTGCCCAAAATGTACCCTGAAAAAGACTCGTTAGCGTAAGTAATAAGCGTAAATAACAGGCCCAAAACCGCGCGAGAAAAACAACGGTATAACCCACTATAGCGGACTACGTCCGGTGTGGGGCTTGCAGCCAGCCCTACGCACTCGTAAACCCCCTTCCCTACTGCCCCATGCCCTATGCCATTTGCCGAGTAGCCAAGATTAAGACCGCCCAGGCGGGCGCGGCCAAGACCGCCCACAACTACCGGCAGCGCGAAACGCCCAACGCCGACACTGAGCGCAAGCCGATGAACCACGAGTACATCAACACGGCCGAGCGCAATTATTGGGAGCTGGCCACCGAACGCATTCAGGAGGCGGGAGCCAAAGTCCGGCATGATTCGGTGCGCGGGGTGGAGGTGCTGCTCACGGCCAGCCCGGAGGCGTTCAAGCGCCAGGCCGACGGGAGCCCAAACGACTGGCACGGCAGCCAGTGGGCTGAGGCCAATATTGCATTTTTGAAGGATAAATTCGGGGAGCAAAACGTGGTCAGCTGCACCCTGCACCAGGACGAGTTGACCCCTCACTTTCACGCCGTGGTCGTGCCCCTCACGGCCGACGGCCGCTTGTCGGCCAAGGACGTGTTCAATCCCAAGACCCTGCGCACCCTGCAAACCGAGTACGCCGAGGCCATGAAGCCGTTCGGGATGGAGCGGGGGGTAGAACACAGCCGCGCCAAGCACGAGGTTATGCGCCACGTCTACGGCGCCCAGGAACGGAGCCGGGGCGAGCTGGGCGAGCTGACCAAGCCGGAGCCGGCCACGCGTCTGAGCATCGAGGGGCCGAGCGGGCTGGACCTGGTCAACCTGAGCAAGTGGCGGGCCGACCAAGAGGTGCGGCTGAACGCGGAGCTGGCCCGGCAGCTCGCCGCGGCCAACGAGCGGGCCAGTAAGGCCGCTAGCATCGCGCAGGACAGCGCCGGAGCCAAAGACCGGGAAAAGACCCTTACTCGGCAGTTGGCGAGCGTAGAGGGCACGAAAACGAAGGAAATCGACTCCCGCAAAGCATTTGAGGGGGGATTCATTCGCGCAGCGGTGCAGGCCGCCCAG
>MWWE01000233.1_pt1 | contig 10123 bp, 16 predicted proteins | sample 1047301 | NCBI WGS metagenome assembly MWWE01 (sample SAMN06349973, study PRJNA376086) | soil metagenome | isolation source: MS1-1 sample Antarctic (ecotone) soil | place: Antarctica
ACCGGGGCGGTGAATGCGTCGGGGTCGTCGCAGGCGAGGAAAGACCCGGTCCACTCGGGGTCGGAGGAGAATCGCACGGCCTCTAGCATCGGGTGTTCGGGCGGCGCGTCCTCGCCAGCTCCCATGCGGTCCATGAGGTTCTTGTACGCATCCCGGGACGCCGACGCCGGAAAGCGTGCAACCGTGCCGTCGATTTGCGGAATCTCTATGTACCCTCCCTGCGCTTCGCGCTCCAGGCGTTTCAGCTTGTCTCTAAGCCCCATAGCGGCGGTCTCCTTTCTGCTCCAGCATCTCTTCCAGTATCTCCAGGCGCTCCCAGATTTCGCCGCGCTCCTCTTCGTCCAACTCAAGACGGCGCCGCGCGATGTCTAGCTCTGCTTGCTCTATATTCAGGCGGCTGAGTGCTATCAGGGTGGAGTAGCCTCGGACCATGCTGTTTGCCTGTGGCGGTGAAAGGCGCTCGGACTCGACGCCTTCGATTACGGCCCTAACCTCGTCCCAAAGCACCCCGAGGCGCTTCGCGGCCTTGCCCCTGCCGCCGCGAGAAGCCACTTGGCGGCGCTTCTCGGCGTTCTCCGGGGCGTGGGCCCAACAAAGCCCGTGCTGGCCCGTTGCGGGTAGCGTGCAGGGCTCTCCATTTGGTTTGGTAGCGCTACATTGGATGTTCAACTGCTTCACCTCTTTTTAGATGGGGTGGGAGGAAGGAAAGCGCGTGACTAACGCCTGCGGACCTTGCGGCTGCCGCCCTCCCAGCCGCGCGGCCTGTTCCTCGTGGTGACTTGCGAGGGCCTCCAGAACAGCCCTGTGGCGGGCGGCCTGGTCCCGATGGTACTCTGCCCACGCCTGGCGGTTATCTTCTCGCCTGCGAGCCGCGTGGCGCCTCTCCGACTCCATCCACATCTCTTCGGCTGGCCTCTCCCCCTCGACGGCTACGCGGGCCTCGTGGCGCTTCCCGAGAAAGGCTGTGAGTTCGTGCTCCACGGCCTCTCCCCGGCTGATGTCGCGGCCTATCATCCGGCCCGGCTCTGGCCCCGGCTGTCCTTGTATTCTTCTCGTAAAAACTCATTCATCGACGGCGGCGCCACGCCCGGCGCCTGACGGTGCCCACCATCCGCGGAGCCGTGGCCAAACTTCGCGGGCCATACGGAGACGAGGTACTTGCGCATCTCCACGCCGTTTAGAACCTCTCCGCCGTCGCCATATTCGGGAGACATCTCCGCCTCATCAAGCACGGTCTTTACCGCCGCGAGCGGGGCACGGCGCGTGTCGAGGCCGAGAGCCTTGGTGAGCGCCTGGTCCTGCTCACGCCGGTCTCGGGACTGTAGTTCGGCTTCGAGGCTGTCCGCGCGCTTTTGCAGCTCGTTGCGCTCCCGCCTGAGGTTCTGGGCTTCCCTGTTCTTCTTGTTTAGCTCCGACTTGGGGATGAGCTCTTCTCCGGCTTGCTGGGCGTCTTGCTCTTCAGCGGCAGCTTCAGGGGAGCTTTCGCTGTCTTCGCCGAGGATGCGCGACAGTTTGTCCTTCTCTTCCATTACTGGCTCCTTTCGACTTCGGCCATTAGTAGGGCCGCAATCTCATTCACGTCCGCAACGCGCTCGGTAAACATGCCATGGTGCGTGGTCTTTGTAACCGGCGCCTGGAAGTCCGGCGGGATGGCCTTATGTGCGCCCGGGGCGAGCGGGTTCTCCAGGAAATACCGCAGGCGCTCCAGCGCGCCGTACCTAGCACGGGCCGCTAGCAACCTCTCCACGGAGGAGCGGTAGCGGTTGGCCGCCTCCTCCGTGGCCGTGGCAACCTCCTCCGCCCAACGCGGGGCCCGCTCTGAGACCAGGTCAGCCAGCTCCGCGTCTAGCCGCTGGAGCGCTACTTCGAGGGCCTCGTACAGGCGCTCGTCTTGAGCCAGCTCGCTCTCGACCTTCGTCTCGTTTGTCGGGGCGACGGTCTTCGAGGAGCCGCCAACCAGGGCCGTCGCGAAGACCTCCCGGTCTTTGGTACGGGCGGCCTCGAGCGCGCTGTGCCGGAGGTCGTAGGCGCGGGCTCCGGCCTCGTTTAGCCTGCTCTCCACCTTCGCCCGACGGGCCTGAAGCTCTGAGTATTCGGGCCACTCCAGCCCGACGGCCTCCGGGTTGATGGGTAGTTTCATGCTACGTCTCCTTTCGTTGGTTCGTTGGCTTCCTGTCTTGTGGTGGCGTCTACCGCTTCCATCACGCTCCCTTCTTCATTGACTGCTGTGCATTTGGTGAGGCCGTGACCAAACTCAAGGTGTCCTCACGTACCTCGTAGCCGCTGGTGCCGACGCTCTCCACCGGTCCCTCCTCTAAGGCCGCCAGTGCCCGTGTGAGGCCGTCCCGGGCGAGCTGCGTAACCTCCCGCTGGCGGGCCTTCGTGCCCGGACCGGGGCCAGCTTTCGTGCGGTAGAGGACACGCAGCTCGTGGCCGTCGGGCCTGAAGTCCAGGACAAGGCGGCTGAGGGCCATCAGTTCGCCACCTCTGCCAGGTCCGGCCAGTCCCTCTTTAGGCGGCCTATGGCGTAGGACTCGGAGGTGCCCTGAGAGGATAAAGAGATTATATTATCATCTCTTTTATTCCCCCTCCCCGGCCCGTTGCCGTGCCCCCCTACTGGCTCATTAAGAAGGTCTCTGACCTGACGCCTGACCCATTCGGCGCGCTTGCGTAGGGCGTAGGACTCGGAGGTGCCACCTTCAGTCTTAAAGTTTACATTGTCAACTTTACGCTCATCGTTGCCCCGGTCTAGAGAGGACATTACATTGTTATCTCCTCCGTCCTTCCCCCGGTCGGGTTTCAACATTATATTATTATCTTGATATCCCCCCGATTTGTGGTCCCCGCCGTGCTCAGCTACTGGCTCGTGAAGGTCCGGGCGGTCCTTGCGAAGTTTGCGTAGGGCGTAGGTGTTAGCGTTACCATCCGGAGCACGAGCAAGTATTACATTGTCAATCTTGCTCTCCTGTGAAGTGTGGTCACCACCATGCCTTCCGGCGGTCGCCCAGTCCAGCCAGTCGAGTGCCGCGGTATCGTCCTGGCACAGGTGCTTGAGTTGGCGCACGGTCGCCCGCTCGCTCACGCCGCCCCCCGACGTATCTCCAGCGCCGCGTCTCTGCCGGCCTTCATGTAGCCCCTGAGAGCTTCGAGGTAGCCTTCCCGGTCCCCGAGTAGCGCGGCCTCGTGTGCGGCCTCCTCGGACTCGTCTAGCGCCCGCAGCGCGTCCAGGCATTCAGGGTAGTTGCGCCCGAGGTAGCGCAAGGCTTCGGCGGCGCGTTCGGCGGCCCACTCAGCATCCCACGGCTCCGCCCCGGTCCTATGCGCAACGGCGCTGCTGGCCCCGGCGCTGGCGGTCATGCCCCGCTCCAGGCTCTCGCGTAGGTCGGCATGGGAGCCGCGCACTCGACGCACTCGCAATCTAGCGCGTGACTTCGCCAGTCCTCCGGCTCTCGCAATACGGCCACGGGTGCGGGCTCGCGCTTAACCTCGGTTACATTGTTATGGAGGTCCGTCCGCTCGACGTAGAGCGGGCCGTCGTCGTGCTCCCGCCGGAATTGGTAAGGGCTCTTGACGGCGCGACGGAGGTCCTCCGTCCGTCCGCCCTTCGCCGTCCACAGCGCCCGCAGCTCGCGCCACCCGAAGCCGGAGGCATCCCGCAGCGCGTCGGCCAGGAACACCTCCGCCGTCATGCCGACCTTGCGCCGTTGCTCTTCGCAGCGAAGCTCGGCCTGGTCCTCCTCTCTGGCGGCGACGATCTCCGCGACGCGCTGCGCGCCGGCCAGCTCCGGCGTCGGCTCGGTCGGGTTGTCTTTGGCCCGGCGGTAGGCTGTGCGTTGGTTGGCATATTTCGCGTCCTGGAGGCGGTTGTCCTGCTCCTCGTCCGTGCGCTCCCGCACCCGCTCGAGGGCCTCCGGCCAGTCCGGAGCGGGTAGGATGCTCCCTCCGTCCGTCACGAGAACGCCGTCGTCTAGCATGGGCTTGATCCACGTCCGGCGGAAGTCCCGAAGGCGCGAGGAGCGGGAGCCGAACTTCTCGTGTATCTCCGCCTCGTCCGGGTCTCCGTGCGCGAGGGTGTAGCGGATAATCGCCTCGCGCTTTTTGCCGTAGCGGCGGAAGTAGTCCGAGCACACCACCACCCGCCGGCCATTCTTGCGCGCCCAGGTGTGGACTAGCTTGCTATTGCGCAGCGCCGGGACCTCTACGGTCTTGGGTGCGGAGCCGTTATCCGACGACGATCGACCGATCGTCGTCGCAGACTTCTGTGCCTCCACCCCGCGAGGTTGTGGAACACTAGACGACGAATCCCGCTTAGAGAGCGGAGTTCCCTCCTTCCCTCTCTCTTGACTTTCTTTCCCTGCTCCCCCTTGCTCCCTCTTATGTTCCACAACCTCGCGCCCCCCCCCCGGAGGGGTAGCACAAGAGGTATTGCGTGGCCGCCCGCCCCTGGGCCGGCTCGAGGGTCTTTAGGAATCCAACCTCCTCGAGCTCCAGGTGCGCCAGAGCCCGCGATGCGGTCCCCAGGCCCACGCGGACGCCTGCGGCGATCTGGCGCAACGACGGCCGTACCTTTATCCCGGCCTCAGCCTCGCTCGGCTTGCCGTGCGCCGGGGCCGCTACCTCAACCATGTAGCGCGCCACGGCCAGCGCGGAGCACTCGCGGGCCTTGCGAGACTCCAGGGCGCCCATGCCCCGCCGCAAGACCGCGACGCCGCGGCGGAGCTGATCGTCTTTCTTTAGGCGCTCCCGGCCCGTTGCCACGGGGACGAACGGCCGCGCCTCCCGGGCGAGGGCCTCCGGGTCCCCGCCGGCGGCCATGTAATCGTCTAGTCCGGCGTGCGAATCCCCGTTAACCTCCGGGACGCTCACCACGAGCACGCGCGCCCCCCTGGACTCGAGATAGCGCACCCGCGCGGCCAGGGCCTTTTGCACGTTCTCATTAGTGCGATAGTCCGCGTCGGGCACGTCGTACACGAGGCGTCCGTACAGGTTGATGTGCTCCCAATCCTCCAGGGGCGCCCCGCCCTTTTGCCAGGAGTAGCAGCCGGGGTAGGTTACGGCCGGGATACCTAAAGGCGCGAGGGCGTGGCCTCTCGTAAGGCCCTCGCAAACCCACAGCGGGCCGGTCCCCCGCCTTACCTCGTCCGCACTCCAGGGGTGGACGCTCAGGACCGTGCGGGCCCTGTCTCCCGGCGGGCTCGCCCACTTGACCGGCTTTCCGCTCTCGTCGCGGTAGGGGGTATCGTCGTGCTTTTGCCAGCCTACCGAGGCGCCGTCCGGGGAGAGGTGCGGCGCTATCAGGGTCGGGGTCCTGCGCCGCTGGTGCGACGTGAAGGCCCGCGGGATCTCTGAGGGCCTGCGCGCCGTCCAGTAGCCCGCCGCCCTAGCAGCCTCCGGCGTTACCCCGCGGGCCTCGAGGTATTCGGCGTGGTGCTTTGCGAGGGTGGCTCCGTCGGGGGCCCGGTTCTTCCAGGCGCCCTCGCAAAGCATCCTGCGGTGATCGTCAGAGAGTGTGCTACGAAGTGGCGTTGTGTTGTCACCCGTTGGCGGGTATGATTTGAGAACGGTCATTGGAGTGGTGGCTCCTTTGGTCAGGCCTTACCGCGTCGCCGGAAATCCTTACTGGGGAACCGCCGACGCGGTGGGCTTTTTCTATGTACCCGCAGCATAAAGCCTCGGGTGTAGAAACAGCAAGAGTCCCTGTTTCTCTAGTTGAGGGTTTAGCCGTCTGGACTAAGCATCGTCTACCAGCTTTCCCGGCTCCACTCCCAACGCCTCCGCTAGCTTGCGGACCGTGGGGGGCCTTGAGTCTCCGCCCTCGCCACGCTCCAGGCGCCCTATGTGGTCGCGGTGTATCCCGGACGCCTCCGCTATCTCGTCCCGGCTCTTGAACTGCTCCAGGCGCAACCGCCGCAGCTTCTCTCCGTCTATCTTCACGCCGACCAGCATAGGCATTAGCCCGACCTCCCGCTACTTAGTTTTGACATTCTGCGAGAATTGTACCACAAAAGCCGGCAAAAGCCTTGACTCGTCTATCTAATGCCGTATAATGTCGCATAGACAGGCAAGCAAACGGCCCAAGCGGTGGGGCTGGCACGCTACCACCGCAAGGGCCTCGATCAGGAGGATGTGCTCCATGACCGTAACGACCAGTGTACCGGAGGCTCCCCGCCCCAACGCCCGCGAAACTCGCGCCCTCGAGCTCTACCGCTCCCGCGGCCCCGAGATCGTGTGCGTCGCTGGCGAAGCCGACGTCTATCTCGTGCCGAGCCAGGACGGCCGGCGCGTCTACCGCGTCGTCTACGGCGAGGTAGAGTCCTGTAGCTGCCCCGACCACCAGTACCGGGGCCTCAACTGCGCCCACATCTACGCGGTGGGGATCTCGCTGGCCAAGCGCCGCAGGCCCTGCGCCTGCAACAGCGGCTGGGTGACGATAGGGCAGCTCGTGGCCGACCCCGAGACGGGCGAAGAGACGGAGGACTTCGCCCTCTATCTCTGCCGCCGCTGCGCGGATAGCCGATAGCCCCGGTCCGGAGAGCCTAGAGCCCATGACCGACAGAGCGCGGGGACCACCTAGACGACGTCCTCATCAACGTGATCACCACTACTTCAAGGAGGAGAAGCATGACGGAGATGGCCCCAAAGGAGCGGGCGCGCTACGACGCCCAGGCCGACGCGGAAGCCTGGAGCCTGGCCCTGGATATCCTGCGGCCGTGGGTTGAGGCGGCAGAGCCTATCGGCTCCGACGAGCTCACCCGCGTGATGAAGGGGGCGCTGGAGGAGGCGGAGCGGGAGATGAACCGCGCCCAGGACAACCTGGAGTTGGCCGAGGCCGCGCTGGAGAGAGAGGAGAAGAATGCTTCTTGACCTGCAACGGGCGTTCACGCCCGAGGAGATGGAAGAGTACGAGTGCGCGCTCTGCCGGCGGGACTTCCGCCCCGAGAGCGTGATCGCCTTCGCCCAGACCAACGACCGCGCCGACATCGGGCGGATTTGCCCTGAGTGCCTGGAGCACTTCGGGCGGGTCAACCCGGAGCTGTTCCTGAACATCGAGGAGTACCGGGAGATGGTGCGGCGTTACCCTGAGCCGATATGGGCTACAGGCGAAGAGGCGGACCGTGCGGAGGAGGAGGAGGACTTCGACTATTCCTCGACCTTCGTGTGGAGGGCGCCACTCTAGCCGCACCGTGTGTACCGACCGGGCCGGGGCTCTACGGGGCTCCGGCCCTTTTCGCGGTCGTGTCGGAGCTTGTAACAGATTGACAGCCGCTCTGACGCCCTGGAGGTGGGCCTGGTGTGTGCTGTGGAGGGTAGGTGCCTTCGAGGCCGTCAGGCGGGGTTCTGGACACCTCTCGAGAAACCCCTGTGATAATCTGCGGCTGTTAGTGCCCACAACGGGAGGGCTATAAGCAATGTATGTCAGGGAGATTAAGATCAAGCGCGGTGAGGGCGTGTGGGACAGGCCGTGGAAGGTCTACTCTTACTGGCAGTTAGTACGCAGTTACCGTGACCCCGACACGGGCAAGGTGCGCAAGCAAGTCGTTCGTCACCTCGGGAAGGCCGGCGACCGTCAGCTTGCCGATCACCTCGCGCGGAGGAGGGGGCTTCTGTGCTCTGTAGAGGGGTGCGGCAGGGGGTGGGCCGTGGAGAAAGAAGGTAGGCCGGAGAACTTGATGGGGCGCAAGTACAGGAGGGTGTGGCGCACGTGCGAGGAGCATCACGACGCCTGGCGCCGTGGCGAGTGGAGTCGCGGATTCCCGTACATGCCGGATCTGTACGGAAGCAGCTAGCCGACCGGGGACCACGTGGTCCTACGGGGCTCCGGCCCTCTCTGTTGCTAAGTGTTACAGGCCGGGTTGCAGAGGTAGTTGCCGGGGATGTGGGGATGCAACCTCCGATTGGAGTGATCGCGGTACCGCGATCACTATATGCAAATGGTTGCAGAGGTAGTTGGCGGAGATGTGGGGATGCAACCTCGGTTAAGGGTTTGGGACCCATGGGTCCCAAACGTTGAACCATCTTGCTATGGTTGATGTTGCAGAGGTAGTTGGCGGAGATGTGGGGATGCAACTCTGCACATAGTGGGCGCGGATCCGCGCCCACTATCGGGTTGCAGAGGTAGGTTCGCGGGATACAGGGATGCAACCTGATCAGGTATCACCATTGCCGAGTGTGGTTGCAGAGGCGGCTTCCCAACATCGAAGGTTGAACCACCCTTACTGCGGGTCCTGCCGCACTAGGTGTTGTTTGCACATAAGCATGAGCGTAGGTCGTTCGCGGGGTAACTACGTGGGCTGATACCTCGGTCATGAGTTCCTCCCTATCCCCTGTCCATTTTGTTCGCGGGGTAACTACGTGGGCTGATACCATGAAGTGACCGGACGCAATCAGGGCAAGCGTACAGACCTTGTGGATAATATACACAAGGTTAACACCGATGAGCGGCCTAGCGGCACGTCGCGCCAGCGGGCGTTCGCGGGGTAACTACGTGGGCTGAGACCCCGTTTACGGCCAGCCGTAGAGCTCGCCATCCGGATGACCGTTCGCGGGGTATGTGGGCAGAGTGACGTACTGAAATCAGTACGCTACACTCACTCCCCAGCCCACACTAGCCGCTACCTGCGGATAATACCCGACGGAGGATAGACGCCCCTCTACGGTCCTGGCCCCTCCGGACCGGCCCGAAGCGAACTTCCGAGAATTCCTTAACCCCGTCGTACGAAATCCCCTCCTTGCAGGACCAACGTGTTAGCGGTTGCATACTCCAAGACTTAGCTACTCGTAGGGGGTGGCAAGCGGTGTTGCGACAAAGTATCAAGGCGGGGTTGCAACGCAGGTCCTGCCGCCGGGGCTGCAACACAGGGCGTGGGAAATCGGCGAGCGCTCGCCGTTATTGGTTGCAGAGGTAGTTGCCGGGGCTGCGGGGCTGCAACGCTTCTTCAGCGAGTTGCTTAGTAGTCTTAAAGCCGGCAACCGTTGCCGCGTTTTCTGCTGGCCTAGTTGCAGAGGTAGTTGCCGTTCCGGAACTCACCCGCCAAACAACCGACGCCACCAGCCAGGTTCCCTACGCTCGGGCCTCTGTACGCCCTCGTAAGCGCCTTCGGTAGCGGACCGGGGCGGCGCACCCTCCGGCTGCTCTGCGTCCCTCACAGGCGATTCTCGCGCTTCCAGCTGCGGCGGGACCCGCTCTGTCAGGTTTAGCAGGATGGCGTCCTTACGCTCCAGCTCCCTCCTGAGGAAAGCTATCTGGTCTTCGAGGCTCCGAATGTAAGGGTCTTGGACGGTCTTGGACGCGCTGTCTTGGTCTGTCTTGTGGACGGTCTCGGACGGCGACAGGTAGACGTACACTCTGCCCGTTTCGTCCCGGTCGTGGCGGATAGTGCCCCTGGCTATGCGCTTTCTTACAGCGTCCTGGCTGATATTCAGGACGTCGGCGGCTTCGGCTACGGTCAATCTGTCCAGGTCGCGGCTTGGTTGATCTCCCACAGCCCCATGCTGGGCCCTTCGGAGCCCCCGCGCAAGCTCTTAGAAGCCATCCTCGTGACCGCGGGATCAGCATACCTTGCTTGCAGCTCCGCTATTCGCCTCCGGCGGCACCCTGACTACTGCACGTATCGTGCTGGCTGACAGGTGCATATCTTCTGCGGCTTTGAGTAGCCGCTTGCGCGGTTCGCCGTCAAGCTTGGCCGCTTCGTAGTGGTGGGTCCAACCCAAGTTTTCATGTCGACATGAAAAGTCGTAACGACTAGAAACATAGGCACACTTAGCTAGATGGCCGTAGCTCTTGCCCGTGGCCTCAATGGCCTGCGTGTACATGTCGCCATGCTTGTGCTCGCCGCCCAGTGATGCGGCCTTACGATGTTGAGTCCAGGTTAGTTTTTGTGATCGGTCACAAAAGTCATACCGGCTGGAAACCCAGGGGATACTAGACCATTAGGACCGGGGCCGAAAGCCGTCAGAAGCCATCCTAGCGCGCCTCAGGACTCGGAGAGGTCCTCGACCGGGGCGGTGAATGCGTCGGGGTCGTCGCAGGCGAGGAAAGACCCGGTCCACTCGGGGTCGGAGGAGAATCGCACGGCCTCTAGCATCGGGTGTTCGGGCGGCGCGTCCTCGCCAGCTCCCATGC
>MWWE01000234.1_pt1 | contig 10118 bp, 7 predicted proteins | sample 1047301 | NCBI WGS metagenome assembly MWWE01 (sample SAMN06349973, study PRJNA376086) | soil metagenome | isolation source: MS1-1 sample Antarctic (ecotone) soil | place: Antarctica
CTGCGTCCTACCTCACTGGCGACCGTGACGAGGCGCTAGTGAGGCTCTGGGAAGCTCAACGGGCCTGGAAGGGCGTGAACTAATGCCACGCCCGAAGCAACCCCGTCTCCTTTCTCCCGAGCGCATCTTGAACCGCACCCTTCCGAACTCTTCTAACTTTCCCCTGGAGGTAAGACCATGACCACCATCTTTATTGCCCGTACCCTCGTTTCCCCCGAAGCTGCCAAAGCCCATGAGCGGCTTCAGACCGTGCTCCGCCGCGCGGAGCGCGTAGAGACTGCCGTCCGCGCCTTTGAACTCCGCGTAGAGCGCCACGAGAGGGAACGGGGCAGACTTGAACACCAGCTCTCTTCAGCTTCCGAGCCCGAAAGAGGCGCTGCCCGGAGGGAGCTAAAAGAGTACGTAGAAGAGTTTGAGGTCTGGAAGCGCGAGGTAGTCCCGTCCCTTGAAAAACTCCGGCGCGAACGCGCAGACCTGGAGGGGGAGCGGAGAGTTTTGAAGGACTTCCTAGCGGACTTTGTAGGCGTTCAGGCGTAAGGGCTCTCCCCCTACGTCCCGAGCGTAGGGGGAGTTTAAAGAGTTTTCTCAGAGGGTAAAAACGCTTTTTGTACCCCTACCCGCTCCTCTTGATATAGCATTTAGGGGAGCGGTAAAGCACATAAGTAGAGGTAGCTACAGGCGCAAGGGTTGAACAGCCGCCAATGAGGCTTGTCGCACGGTTAGGGATAAGCGCGAGGAGATGGAGTCAACTCCCCAAATCAGAGAGTTAGACAAGCTCGAGGGTGAGCACCAACTTGTCGTTGACCGGTAGCAGTGCCAGGATCAAGCTGGCAAAGCTTTGGCCCTCCAGATCGACCTTGCTAAAAAAACGCTTGATGCGCTTTTCATTCGATTCAGGTAGCACTTTGGGATTCAACGCGCTGGCCACGGTGCTCAGCGTCACGCCGCGCACCACGATCACGGCCATCACGAACCTCGTCATGAAGCCGACACGGGCACCATGTAGGGGTAAGTGAGCTTGGATTTTCCGCTGGAGTTCTTTACTCTGGTGCATAAGCCAGTCCTTTGACAGTGGTTTCGTTTATACCTAAATCATGTCATGGACTGGTTTACTCGCGTTTTGTCCCGGTAGTGAGGGTGTTGACACCAAAACGAACAAACCCCAGCACTTTAAAGGCTGGGGTAATGATGGAGCGATCGGCAGGTTGCTCAGTACCTCAGAGCAACATAGAGCATCTCATAGACGACCTCTTGCTGTTGTGCACTCGCCATATCGAAAAAGCCGTCCTGATCGGGGTCGTAACCCACATCGGTCACTTCACCATATTCGATCAAGGCACCTGTATCGATGATACCGTCGTAGTCGGTGTCGACGTAGAGTTCTCCTGAGTCAAGCGAACCATAATCAAGAATGAAGTAGGCGTCGTAGTGGTTACCACCAGTCGAAGAAATCGCGATAGCATCCAAAACCCCATTATCCTCGAGGTCGAAGCCTATGTACTGACCATCTGAATAAACTACGCTGCCGTCTTCAGCGACGGCATAGCCAAAGCCGTCCGTAGTGGTACCCGTTTCCAACACTCCAGCGCCCCAACCAACCCAATAAATGTAATCAATCAGGTCGTAGGCACCCGATGTCTGAGCGAAGGCAGCAGAACCTACGCCGGTGAAAGCTAGAAGGCTAAATGCGATTGTGGAGAGCTTCTTAACAAGTTTCATTTCCGTGTTCCCTTCGGAGGTTTGAGTAGGGTTTTGTTTAGGGAGAAGGCTGAAATTTTTGAAGGCGAAAAAAAAGGGCAGTTGGTCCATAAAAAACTCCTTTGGTTTCTTGGAGAAGCTATCGCTTCGTCCTTGATAACTGAAGTGTAAAAAAGGAGGCGTCACGTCAGCGCCATGTTTGCGTCATGTTCTTTTATGACCTGAGCAAAACGGGAGAGTTACGTGCAACGCTCGAAACAGCTGCTGACTCCTGGAACGAGTTGACGTGGCCATGATTTACGTCGCCCCCCTCTCCTGTTGCCTGAACAAGGTCGTCGAGGCGGAAGCGGTTTCGGAGACGAAGTTGTCAGAAAAGGTTTAACGAGCCCTTGCGGGCATCACAACAGAAGTACCCCTACCCAAAAAACTTGATATAGCATTTAGGGGAGCGGTAAAGGACATAAGTGGAGTTATGTTAAAGGGCTTGTAGTAAAGAGTGCAAGGTTTTGGCAAGGGTCCACAACCCCCCTGCGGCTTCTCTTCTGGCTCCGGTTCCGGTTCAGCTTTTGGCTTGGAGCGCTTGCGGGGGTAGGTCTTGCCGTCTTTGCCCTGGGGTTTGTCTAGGTTCGGAAATTCCGAACCTGATTCAAGCTCATCTCGTTTCGCGCCTACCGTTTTTTCGTCAACACCCAAATCCTCAGCCAGCCAGTTATCCGACCCCTCGGTATAGAGCCTGTCCAGCTTCGCAATTTGCGAAGCTGGACAGGCTCGTCTCGTTTACCGCCTCGTGCCATAGATTCAGATACTACCGGATTCAAAACGGTCCTAGCGGCGGCGTGTCGGTTGAAGTGTTCAAAGTTTTTTAATGCTAAAGCCCTCGGTCTCGTCCTCACCACCCTCACCCGCTGCCAGCCACTCCACCAGCCCTTCCCAACGCCCACCGTCGTCCTGGCCTAGCGTTTCGCTCCGAATGATTTTCCGACCGTACCCAGCCGTATCGTCCTCCTCAGCCGTTTCGTCGCTCGTACTGCGGTAGATTCGCCTGCCGTACCCAGCTGTTTCGTTTTCATCGGCAACTGCTCCGGCGGCGCTGCGCGGCCATTTCTTGCCATATCCTGAGGTCTCATCCTGCTGCGCCGCGTCTAGGATGGTCCCCAGCATCGCTCGCTGTTCTGGCAGGAGGGTGTCACTAAAGTCTTTGAGCGACTTGACGAAAGCCTGAGCATCTGCTCTTGTAGCTCTGATCCTTGGCATGTTCTTTCTCCTTTATGGCGAGAGGTTTAGCTGCCTGCTGAAGCTTCCTCACCTCCTTGAATACAGGATAGAAAAAGGGGCGTCACGCCAATGATACGAATGCGTCATGTCAAGACGGTAGATCAGAGGTTAGAGCGTAGATGACAGCCCCAGATACTCTCGCAAGCGCTCCAACCTCTCCATGTAGAGGTTTTTACCCGATACTCCGCTCGCCACCGTGCGCGTGCGCCTACGCACGCGCATGAGCGCTTGAGCGCGCGAGTGAGTTTTAGTCCGGGGGTAGGATACCTGCGTGACTGAGACGGTCTACTCTGCCCGCCAAGCTTCAGCGCGCCTAGGGCTGTCGGCTGCAATGACGAGACGCTACGGGGCAACGCTGGAGGAGGTAACGGGGCAGCGGATACCTCAGCATCCCCGCGACGGGCGGCAATATAGCACCGCACACCTTGAAACGATGGAACGCGCTAAGGGGTTCATCGAAACGAATCCTCGGATTTCAGTCGTGCAGGCGCTACAGCTCGCGCTCGGGGAGGATCCGGCTGTAGAGGCTCCCGTAGTCTCTAAAGGGCAGGAGAGCAGCGCTCAGGCACTCTCAGATGCGCTAGAGCAGGCGCTCGCGCGGTCGCTACTGCCGGAGTTACGCGCTCTCCGCGAAGAGGTTACGGCGCTCCGCTCCGAGCTTGCGACGTTAAAGGCACTACCGCGACCCGAGAGGGGGCAGGAGCGCACGGTGGAGAGTGCTGTACCGGAAGCCGCCGCTCCCCCGCGCACCACTGAGTTTTTCTCAGATGGCCTCCTGGTCCGGGTAGCGAGATGGATAGAGCGGAGAATCCGGGGAGACGCCTAGAGAGTATTTAAGGTTCAGACCTTGGGAAATTGAGAAGACGTGGGGTGCTAAACTATGACTACGGGCGCCCACGCACCAAAAAGAAAAAAGGGCGTCTCCCGTTTGCGGCGGGAAGCGCCCGTAGCCCGCACCTGCGGCACGGAGAGTGAACTACTCCAAATATATCACTTACGGGAACCGTAAGTGTTGCAGGTAAAGGCGGAAAGCACTTCTATGTGTGCAGAACGTCTCTACACGGCTCGTAACGCCTCCCGTGATTACTTCCGGGGGCAAGTCGGAGAGAAGAGCGTCCGACGTCTCATAAAGACGGGGGAGCTAAAGACGCTCTCCATAGGAATTAAAAGACTCATCCCCGAATCTGAGCTACGCGCGTTTGTCGAGAGGCAGGTTCCGGCCCGTGATTAAGCCCCGCGCAGAGAGACGCGGGGCAAGTAGCTATGGACAGCTAAGGGAGAGTTTACCGCACCTTCGCGCCCGTCTAGCTCCAGCTTCCACAACCTCAAGAACTGCCAAAGCTCGCGCCTATTTGAGAATAGCTGAGGCGTACGCCGCACTTGCAGAGGCGACGCTTGAAGCCGACGCCCTGGAGCGCCCGTGAACGCGCGCGAACTACAACCGATTAAGGCTAACGTGGACTTTCCTGCCCTCGTCTCCGAGACCCATGCGGTAGGGAGCGACGGGAAAACGCTTTGCCCCGCCCACGAAGACCATCACCCGAGCTGCCACATCTACGAAGACGGCTTCAAATGCTTCTCGTGTGGCGCCCACGGGGACGCCCTGGACTGGCTCAAAGCCGTTCACGGGCTCTCAATTGCCGAGGCCATTAAAGAGCTTGAGAAGCGCGCCGGGGGGTACGTTCCCCCGAACACTCCGAAGCGTCTTCCTCCGAAGCCCCGCGCCGTCTCCCTCCGATCCGTCGCGCCGGATGAACTTGAGCGGCACCGCCTCCAGGCCGAGCGCCTAGAGCAAATTCCCGCCGCCGTGTCGGGACGTGGCTTCACCCTGGAGGACTTTAGACACCTCCAGGGTGCCGCCGTAGGCGAGGATGCGGTGTTCCCTATCCCCGGCCCGGACGGTACGGTGCTGGCGCTTAAACGGCGCTTTGCCGAGCCCCAAGGCGGTCAACGCTACCGCTACGTTAAGAAAGGCTGCGGCTCCCCCGCATGGTGCTCACCGGGCTTCCTGGAAGCCGAGACGGTGCTCGTCATCGAAGGCGAGTTAAACGGGATGGCGGCATGGCTGGCACGTCCCGACCTTGGCGTTATGGGGGTAGCCGGAACGAACGGAGCACTTCACCCGGAAGCTCTCAAAGGCCGTCAGGTATTCGTCTACGGGGACGGGGACAAACCGGGGCAGGAAGCGCGGGACCGTTGGGCGTCTCAGGCTCTTAAAGCGGAGGCGGCGCAAGTCTCTGTGCTTAAGCCATGGTCCGCCGATGCTTGCGACCTTGCCGGGGCCAAGGGACGCGAGACGCTTACGGAGCGGTTGACCTTAAGCCTCCAGAGCGCCGCCCTCCCTTCATCCGCTCAGACCCCGAAGGCTGCAACCGTTAAGTCCAAGCCCCGCGCCCTCCTCACTAAGCTTTCCGACGTGAAACCGGAAGCCGTTTCCTGGCTCTGGCATCCTTACATCCCGCTCGGCAAGCTGACCCTCCTAGAGGGCGACCCCGGTCTCGGAAAGACCTTCCTAGCCCTCACTCTTGCCGCCGCCGTTACGCGCGGCTGGCCCCTTCTCGCGCAAGACGGCGGACCAGGGACCGGAGGCGAGCCCGCCAACGTCCTTTACATGTCGGCAGAGGACGGTCTAGGCGATACCCTGCGCCCCCGCTTAGACGCTGCCGACGCCGACGTAAGCCGCGTTTATGCGTTGACCGGCTGGAGCTTTACAGACGGACGGGGGGAGGAGATAGAAGGCGCGGTTAACTTGGCGGACATTCCCGTGCTTAAGCAAGCTTTAGAGAAGGTCAAACCCAAGCTCGTCATTGTTGACCCGCTTCAAGCCTATCTGGGAGCGGGGGTAGATATGCACCGGGCTAACGAGGTCCGCCCCGTCCTCTCCGGTCTCAGCACCCTTGCAGAGAAGCACGGATGCGCCGTGGTCTGCATCCGGCACCTAAACAAGTCTCTGGGCGGGAAAGCGCTTTACGCGGGGCTCGGCTCAATCGACTTTGCCGCCGCCGCCCGTTCTGTTTTGCAGGTTGGCGAGCATGAGGGCGAACGCTTTTTAGCTCACGTCAAAAGCAGCCTTGCGCCGCAAGGTAAGAGCGTCCGCTACGAACTCCAGGAAGGCGCACTGAACTGGCTAGGCGTCTCAGATGTGACCGCTGAAGAGATGCGGCAGATGCCAACGCCCTACCGGGAAGAGAGCGGGAGCACCGTAGACGTCGCTGCGACCTTCTTGGAGGACTTCCTAGCCGATGGCGCACAACCGACAAATGCGACCGTCAGAGCAGCGAAGCAAGAGGGCATCTCAGAGCGCACGCTGAAGCGCGCGAAAGAGACGCTAGGTGTTCTGAGTCAACGCCGGAACACTGCCGGAAGTGAACGCGGCGCGGGCGCTTGGGAGTGGTCGCTTCCCCTAGGGAAAAACACTGGCACCCTTGGAACTCTTGAAGATAAAGCGTCACAGACGCAAGTGTTTAAGGATACCAAGGAAGACACTGGAATTCTTGGACAATCGCGTGAGGCACAACAAAACTTCAAGAGTTCCAAGGGTGCCAACGATATACCCTTAGAGCCGGAAGACCTAAATCGACTTCTTGGCACCCTAGAGGGGGAGCTGTGAACTTGCTAGAAGAGCTGGAGCGCAAAGGGGTGGTTCTCACCCCTAAGTCACTTATCGATGCACCGCCCCGCTTGACGCCGAAACTCTCCAGCTACTCCGAGCCCACCGCGACGTCCTCCTTAGTGAACTCGTTTTGTCCGTAACCTCCCCCCGTCTTCCCTTTCTCCCGAGAGCATCTTGAACCGCACCCTTCCGAACTCTTCTCACTTTCCCTTGGAGGTAAGACCATGACCACCATCTTTATTGCCCGCAATCTCGTTTCCCCCGAAGCCGCCAAAGCCCATGAGCGACTTCAGACCGTGCTCCGCCGCTCGGAGCGCGTAGAGACCGCCGTCCGCGCCTTTGAACTCCGCGTAGAGCGCCACGAGAGGGGACAGGGCAGACTTGAACACCAGCTCTCTTCAGCTTCCGGACCCGAAAGAGGCGCTGCCCGGAGGGAGCTAGAAGAGTACGTGGAAGAGTTTGAAGTCTGGAAGCGCGAGGTAGTCCCGTCCCTTGAAAAACTCCGGCGCGAACGCGCAGACCTGGAGGGGGAGCGGAGAGTTTTGAAGGACTTCCTAGCGGACTTTGTAGGCGTTCAGGCGTAAGGGCTCTCCCCCTACGTCCCGAGCGTAGGGGGAGTTTAAAGAGTTTTCTCAGAGGGTAAAAACGCTTTTTGTACCCCTACCCGCTCCTCTTGATATAGCATTTAGGGGAGCGGTAAAGCACATAAGTAGAGGTAGCTACAGGCGCAAGGGTTGAACAGCCGCCAATGAGGCTTGTCGCACGGTTAGGGATAAGCGCGAGGAGATGGAGTCAACTCCCCAAATCAGAGAGTTAGACAAGCTCGAGGGTGAGCACCAACTTGTCGTTGACCGGTAGCAGTGCCAGGATCAAGCTGGCAAAGCTTTGGCCCTCCAGATCGACCTTGCTAAAAAAACGCTTGATGCGCTTTTCATTCGATTCAGGTAGCACTTTGGGATTCAACGCGCTGGCCACGGTGCTCAGCGTCACGCCGCGCACCACGATCACGGCCATCACGAACCTCGTCATGAAGCCGACACGGGCACCATGTAGGGGTAAGTGAGCTTGGATTTTCCGCTGGAGTTCTTTACTCTGGTGCATAAGCCAGTCCTTTGACAGTGGTTTCGTTTATACCTAAATCATGTCATGGACTGGTTTACTCGCGTTTTGTCCCGGTAGTGAGGGTGTTGACACCAAAACGAACAAACCCCAGCACTTTAAAGGCTGGGGTAATGATGGAGCGATCGGCAGGTTGCTCAGTACCTCAGAGCAACATAGAGCATCTCATAGACGACCTCTTGCTGTTGTGCACTCGCCATATCGAAAAAGCCGTCCTGATCGGGGTCGTAACCCACATCGGTCACTTCACCATATTCGATCAAGGCACCTGTATCGATGATACCGTCGTAGTCGGTGTCGACGTAGAGTTCTCCTGAGTCAAGCGAACCATAATCAAGAATGAAGTAGGCGTCGTAGTGGTTACCACCAGTCGAAGAAATCGCGATAGCATCCAAAACCCCATTATCCTCGAGGTCGAAGCCTATGTACTGACCATCTGAATAAACTACGCTGCCGTCTTCAGCGACGGCATAGCCAAAGCCGTCCGTAGTGGTACCCGTTTCCAACACTCCAGCGCCCCAACCAACCCAATAAATGTAATCAATCAGGTCGTAGGCACCCGATGTCTGAGCGAAGGCAGCAGAACCTACGCCGGTGAAAGCTAGAAGGCTAAATGCGATTGTGGAGAGCTTCTTAACAAGTTTCATTTCCGTGTTCCCTTCGGAGGTTTGAGTAGGGTTTTGTTTAGGGAGAAGGCTGAAATTTTTGAAGGCGAAAAAAAAGGGCAGTTGGTCCATAAAAAACTCCTTTGGTTTCTTGGAGAAGCTATCGCTTCGTCCTTGATAACTGAAGTGTAAAAAAGGAGGCGTCACGTCAGCGCCATGTTTGCGTCATGTTCTTTTATGACCTGAGCAAAACGGGAGAGTTACGTGCAACGCTCGAAACAGCTGCTGACTCCTGGAACGAGTTGACGTGGCCATGATTTACGTCGCCCCCCTCTCCTGTTGCCTGAACAAGGTCGTCGAGGCGGAAGCGGTTTCGGAGACGAAGTTGTCAGAAAAGGTTTAACGAGCCCTTGCGGGCATCACAACAGAAGTACCCCTACCCAAAAAACTTGATATAGCATTTAGGGGAGCGGTAAAGGACATAAGTGGAGTTATGTTAAAGGGCTTGTAGTAAAGAGTGCAAGGTTTTGGCAAGGGTCCACAACCCCCCTGCGGCTTCTCTTCTGGCTCCGGTTCCGGTTCAGCTTTTGGCTTGGAGCGCTTGCGGGGGTAGGTCTTGCCGTCTTTGCCCTGGGGTTTGTCTAGGTTCGGAAATTCCGAACCTGATTCAAGCTCATCTCGTTTCGCGCCTACCGTTTTTTCGTCAACACCCAAATCCTCAGCCAGCCAGTTATCCGACCCCTCGGTATAGAGCCTGTCCAGCTTCGCAATTTGCGAAGCTGGACAGGCTCGTCTCGTTTACCGCCTCGTGCCATAGATTCAGATACTACCGGATTCAAAACGGTCCTAGCGGCGGCGTGTCGGTTGAAGTGTTCAAAGTTTTTTAATGCTAAAGCCCTCGGTCTCGTCCTCACCACCCTCACCCGCTGCCAGCCACTCCACCAGCCCTTCCCAACGCCCACCGTCGTCCTGGCCTAGCGTTTCGCTCCGAATGATTTTCCGACCGTACCCAGCCGTATCGTCCTCCTCAGCCGTTTCGTCGCTCGTACTGCGGTAGATTCGCCTGCCGTACCCAGCTGTTTCGTTTTCATCGGCAACTGCTCCGGCGGCGCTGCGCGGCCATTTCTTGCCATATCCTGAGGTCTCATCCTGCTGCGCCGCGTCTAGGATGGTCCCCAGCATCGCTCGCTGTTCTGGCAGGAGGGTGTCACTAAAGTCTTTGAGCGACTTGACGAAAGCCTGAGCATCTGCTCTTGTAGCTCTGATCCTTGGCATGTTCTTTCTCCTTTATGGCGAGAGGTTTAGCTGCCTGCTGAAGCTTCCTCACCTCCTTGAATACAGGATAGAAAAAGGGGCGTCACGCCAATGATACGAATGCGTCATGTCAAGACGGTAGATCAGAGGTTAGAGCGTAGATGACAGCCCCAGATACTCTCGCAAGCGCTCCAACCTCTCCATGTAGAGGTTTTTACCCGATACTCCGCTCGCCACCGTGCGCGTGCGCCTACGCACGCGCATGAGCGCTTGAGCGCGCGAGTGAGTTTTAGTCCGGGGGTAGGATACCTGCGTGACTGAGACGGTCTACTCTGCCCGCCAAGCTTCAGCGCGCCTAGGGCTGTCGGCTGCAATGACGAGACGCTACGGGGCAACGCTGGAGGAGGTAACGGGGCAGCGGATACCTCAGCATCCCCGCGACGGGCGGCAATATAGCACCGCACACCTTGAAACGATGGAACGCGCTAAGGGGTTCATCGAAACGAATCCTCGGATTTCAGTCGTGCAGGCGCTACAGCTCGCGCTCGGGGAGG
>MWWE01000235.1_pt1 | contig 10117 bp, 8 predicted proteins | sample 1047301 | NCBI WGS metagenome assembly MWWE01 (sample SAMN06349973, study PRJNA376086) | soil metagenome | isolation source: MS1-1 sample Antarctic (ecotone) soil | place: Antarctica
TTTTCACAATTCCAAGCCGAAAGAACCAGCCTAAAAAGTTAGAGAGCTTTAACTTCTTTATCATTTTGTCATTCATTCCCATAAATACTTCAATATTTGGAATTCCTGTGCTATAAAATGCTGTTGATAAATCGCCCCAGGGAATGGTGGCAGAAGGAATGGTGAACTTTCCAAAATCAATATTTTCTGTTTTATAAGCATTTGGGACATTTTTAAGCTTTCCGTTAAGTCGGACTTTACCACCTTTCCCTAAATTTTCTATCATTGTTTTTGCTGTTCCTCTTGAAAATCCACTGTTCATTCCTGCAAAAGCAAGGGATAATGTAGTAGCTCCTGGAAGCTTCTTCTTAAGATATGATGCCAGGCAATCAGAAGGAACCACGTCAAAACCTGTCCCCGGAAGAATCATAATATTTGATTGAAGAGCTTTTTCATGTAATGCGGCACAATATTCAAAAATCTGGTATTCACCCGTAATATCAAGGTAGTGGGTTCCTGTAGCCAGGCAAGCCTCAACCATTGGAGGAGCAGTATGGACAAAAGGGCCTGCTGCATGTAATACAACCTTTATGTCTTTTAAATTTTCTTCAATTATTTCTTTATCCTTAAGATCAAATACTCTATACTCAAGATTATACTTATCAGCTAAAGCCGCAAGAAGATTTTCCTTTCTTCCAGCTATAATGGGTTTTAAATTCTTACTCAGACTTTCTTCAATAATCAATTTTCCTGTATATCCATAAGCTCCATAAAGAAGAAATTTATCTTTCATTTGAGGATATTTAATAAGAGGGTGTAAAATTTAACTTTAATCAACTACAAGTTGAATAAAAATTCCTAGGTTTCAATACCCGCCCCACCTAATATTTCAAGTTCTTGTCCTTTTTCTGGCTTTCCCTTCAGTATTGGCATTGCTTGTGAAATAAGTTCTTTTACACCCCGAACATTCAGAGAATTATCATGATCTTCTTTACTATCCCACACTTCCGTTACCCAAACTGAATCTTCGTCTATATTATCTTTGCTGATGATGTAAATGCAACATCCTTTAGCAGTAGAAACTAACCTGGATGCTTCCAATAGTATTGATGAAAGCTTATCTCCATTACCTTCAGTTGCTGTTAATTTACCATGAAGTCCGTATTTGTTCATTTATCAGGAAGTTATTGAGAAAAAAATAATAAAGTTAATATCTTTAATTTCTTCAAAAGAAACCAGTTCTTTCTGTTGAATGTTTTACTCGGGCCATTAAAATAGGAACCTTTTGCTAAGGCGGCTGCTAAATATGTAGAAATGAGTTTTATCTCAATTACTGAGACTTCGATATTTAGATTAAATTTTATACCTTTTAATTGAATTTAAGAAATCATGCCTAAAGAGCATCATTATTATGCAACCGTACAATGGACAGGAAATACTGGATCCGGAACCTCAAATTATAATTCTTATGAAAGAAGCCACCTGATAAAAATAAAAAATAAAGCAAATATTCAAGGCTCATCCGATCCTTCCTTTCGGGGAGACCACAATTGTCATAACCCTGAAGAGCTTTTATTAGCTTCCTTGTCTGCCTGTCATATGCTTTGGTATCTTCACCTTTGTGCTGTAAATAACGTTGTAGTTTTGAAATATACCGATAATGCAAATGGTTTTATGGAAGGAAATGAAGATGGAACCGGGATATTTATCGAAGTTTCACTAAATCCAATTGTAATTGTCGGTAATAAAGACATGATTTTAAAGGCAGAAGCGTTACATCAAAAGGCAAATAAGATGTGTTATATAGCAAATTCAGTTAAATTCCCTGTTAAACATAATGCCTTAACTAAAGTTGATGAAATAAAATTCCAGGAATGAAAGCTGCTTTTATTGTTGATATTGTTAGAACCCCAATAGGAAAATATGGAGGTGCTTTAGGAAGTGTAAGGCCTGATGATCTGGCGGCTTTTGTAATTAGAAAGCTTCTGGAGCGAAATTCGGAAATTGATCTGCAAGCTGTTGAGGATGTAATTTTGGGGGCCGCCAACCAGGCAGGAGAAGATAACAGAAATGTTGCCCGAATGGCCGCATTAATGGCTGGCCTTCCGGTAGAAACCTGTGGAGTTACCGTTAACCGGCTTTGTGCTTCAGGACTACAAGCTATAATGGATGCTTCAAGAGCTATAATGGCAGGAGATGGAGATGTATATATTGCAGGTGGAGTGGAAAGTATGACAAGAGCACCATTTGTTATGGCAAAAGCAGACTCTGCTTTTGGGCGTAATGTTGAAATGTATGACACTACCATTGGATGGAGATTTACCAATCCAGCTTTAACGAACCTTCATTATCCTTTTTCAATGGGAGAAACCGCTGAAAATGTTGCTGTAAAATGGAATATCAGTAGAGAAGAGCAGGATTTTTTTTCACATGGTTCACAGGAAAAATATGAAGCTGCGCATACTGCACATAGGTTTAAAGAAGAAATTATATCTGTAGAAATCCCTGAGTCAAAAGGTAAAACGATCATTTTTGATAAAGATGAGCATCCGCGATTATCTTCAATAGAAAAATTAGCTTCCTTAAAACCAGCTTTTAAAAAAGAAGGTACGGTTACAGCTGGTAATTCTTCAGGAATAAATGATGGCGCAGCAGCCTCTATAATTGTAAGTGAAGATTTTGTTAAAGAACATAATTTGAAGCCTTTGGCAAGGATCGTATCTATGGCTGTGGCCGGCGTTGCACCTGATTGTATGGGAATAGGTCCTGTCCCAGCCACCAAAAAAGCCTTAAAAAGGGCTGGATTGTTATTAAATGATATTGGACTTATTGAATTAAATGAAGCTTTTGCAGCTCAGGCACTAGCATGTAGTAAAGATTTGGATATTAATCCTGCAATACTAAATGTAAATGGTGGATCCATAGCTTTGGGACATCCACTAGGTGCCAGTGGTACACGTGTATCAGCAACCTTAATTCATGAAATGCAAAAGAGAAATGTTCAATATGGCCTGGCTACAATGTGTGTAGGTGTAGGACAAGGAGCGTCTATAATTTTTGAGAAGATTAGTTAGACCATGAATGAATACTATTAGATATTACCTTTTTACCTGTTACTATTCTCCCTTACCTTAACATTGTACTTTGTCTTAACTTCCATTATCTTTGGAAAGTAAAATTTACCCAAACAAAAATTGAGATTTTTTCTTGAAATAGCTTACAAGGGAACAGCATATCATGGGTGGCAGATTCAGAAAAATGCCATGTCTGTTCAGGAAGTACTAAACAAAATGCTTGCAAAATTACTTTCTGATGAACCAGAAACTATTGGCAGTGGAAGAACAGATACAGGTGTGCATGCGCTTCAGCAATATGTTCATATTGATTCCGGAAAAAATCTTTTAGATGCTGATTTTCTTTATAAGATTAATAAAATACTTCCGAGGGATATCGTAATAAAATCAGTTAAAAAAGTAAAAGATGATGCTCATGCTCGATTTGATGCTGTTTCAAGAAGTTATGAGTATAGAATGGTTACCGAGAAAGATCCTTTTTTATTAGATGTAACCTACTATCACTCAAAGAAACTGGATATTGATAAAATGAATAAAGCAGCCTCTCTATTATTGAAATATACAGACTTTGAAAGCTTTTGTAAAGTAAAAACAGATGTAAAATCGTTCGATTGCAATGTAACCAGAGCTGAATGGGTAAAAAGAGGTCTAATGATAACGTTTAACATTAGTTCAAACAGGTTTTTGAGAGGAATGGTAAGGGCTTTGGTAGGTACTTTGCTGGAAGTAGGTCAGGGAAAATTAACAGTACAGGATTTTGAAGAAATTATATTAAGTAAAAATCGTAAGAAAGCAGGTAAAGCAGCTCCTGCACACGGATTGTTCTTCACTAAAATTATTTATCCTGATTTTATTTATCAGTAGATTAACATTAATACTTTGGATAAGGATACCACAAGCGGTAATATTGTAGAATTTAGGGTGTTGAAAAGACTTTATAAGTTTATCAAGCCTTATGAAGGAAAATTTTATTATCTGATTTTTCTAACATTTGCCACAGCAGTCCTGGCCCCCATACGGCCACTTTTAATACAATTTGCAGTAGATGATCATATCTTAACCGGTGATTATTCAGGTTTATTAAACATTACCCTCCTTCTGATAGCTTTGTTAATTTTACATTCTGTAGTTCAGTATATTCATACCTATCTTTCAGGATGGCTGGGACAGTATATTATCAGGGATATAAGAATTAAGCTTTACCGGCATTTGCTGAAATTAAAGCTCCGTTTTTTTGATAATACACCAATAGGACGGCTGGTAACCCGGAATATATCTGATGTAGAAACTTTGTCTGACGTTTTTAGTGAAGGTTTGGCAGCCATGGCCGGAGACCTCCTGCAACTGGTTTTTATCCTGGCAATAATGTTTTATACGGATTGGAAGCTCACTTTAGTGACATTATCAACTTTACCTTTCCTTTTTATTACAACCTATATTTTTAAAGAAAAAATTAAATATGCCTTTAATCTTGTGAGGAATGCTGTGGCTAATCTAAATTCATTCGTTCAGGAACATATTACAGGAATGGCTATTGTTCAAATTTTTAATAGTGAAGAAAAAGAATATCAAAGATTTAAAGAAATTAATGAGGAACATAAAAATGCAAATCTTAAGTCTGTATTGTATTATTCGATTTATTTCCCGGTAGCCGAGGTAATACAAGCCGCAGGAATTGGTCTGGTTGTATGGTATGGAGCAAGAAATGTGTTGCTGGAGGAGGTAACTCTGGGGGTTCTTATAGCTTTTATTATGTATATACAGATGTTTTTTCGTCCGATACGAATGATAGCTGACAGGTTCAATACTTTACAAATGGGCATAGTTAGCTCCGACAGAATATTAAAACTTTTGGATAATACAGATCACATTCCAAACAATGGAACCTATGTGGCAGGGTCAATAAAAGGAAAGGTTGAATTTAAAAATGTTTGGTTTGCATACCTGGATGATGATTATGTATTAAAAGATCTTTCATTTAAGGTAAATGCTGGTGAAACAGTAGCATTGGTGGGTGCTACCGGTGCTGGCAAGTCTTCTGTGATTAATTTGTTAAGCAGATTCTATGAAATCAGGCAGGGAGGAATTTATGTTGATGATATTGATATTAAAAATTTTGATCTTGATTCATTAAGGGAAAATATAGGCGTTGTTTTACAGGATGTATTTCTTTTTTCGGATACCATTGCAAAAAATATAACCCTGGGTAATCCCAACATTGGAGAAGAAAAAATCTGGGAAGCCGCAGAGCTTGTAGGGGCAAGAAGATTTATTGAAAGAGTACCCGGAGGACTTAATTATAATGTAATGGAGCGGGGATCAACGTTGTCAGTGGGCCAGAGACAGCTTATTTCTTTTGTAAGAGCAATGGTTTATGATCCAAAAATAATTGTACTGGATGAGGCAACTTCTTCTGTTGATACTGAAACAGAAGAGCTTATACAGGGAGCAATAGAAAAATTGATGAAGGGAAGAACTTCCATTGTTATAGCTCACAGGCTTTCCACCATTCAAAAAGCTGATAAAATTATAGTCCTGGATAAGGGTGAACTAAAGGAACAAGGTACCCATGAAGAACTACTGGCATTGGAAGGCTATTATGCTCAATTGCATAAAATGCAATATAAGGAAGTAGTCTAATATACTTATTAATATTGTATTATTTGATTATTATCTTCCACAATTTCTCTTCTTATGCTTAAAAGTTTTTAAATTATAATAATCTTAATAAAATAAAGATTATTATTAAATTATTATTTAAAGGCTCTTTTATGAAGGTATATTTTATTTTTTTCTTTTTAACCTTAAACATTTTTGAAGTATTAGGTCAAACAGCGGATTTAGGATATTTTGAAGCAAGTATAGATGTGGGAAACCCTAAAGTAAAAGGTAATACAATATATAATAAAACAACCCAGATTTATACTTTAAAGGGTGGTGGATATAATATCTGGTTTGAAAGAGATGAGTTTCAATATTCTTATAAGAAGTTAAAAGGTGATTTTATACTTACGGCTAATTTTGAATTTGTTGGAGATGGAGTAGATCCGCATCGAAAGGTTGGTTGGATGGTAAGAGAATCTATTGATGATAATGCGGCTCATATAAGTGCAGTAGTACATGGTGATGGCATGACTGTACTTCAATGGAGAAATCTAAAAGGAGCTTCAATGAGAGATCCTGAAGATGAAATATTTGCACCTAAAAAAAATTACCAGGTTATCCAGCTGGAGCGGATCGGTAAAATAATAACAATGAGGGCTGCTTCCTGGGGCGAGCCTCTTCAGGTAATTGGGTCTCATGAACTGGAGGCATTAAAAGAGGAGGTTTTAGCAGGATTATTTTTAAGTGCTCATAATGAAGAAACCCTTGAAGAAGCAAAAGTATGGAACGTAAGGATAACAAAACCAGTACCTGACAATTATAATCCCGGAAAACAAGGCTTTCTTAATAGCAGATTGGAAATAATGAATGTTTTTGATGGGATGAGAAAGGTGATATATGAATCTTCCAAAAGATTTGAAGCACCTAATTGGATGCCGGATGGAAAAAAGCTTCTATATAATGAAGAAGGATCACTTTTCACCATACCCATAGAAGGTGGAAAACCTGAAAAACTAAATACAGGCTTTGCCGACCGCAACAATAATGACCATGGAATTTCTTTCGATGGAAAATTATTGGCAATAAGTCATCAAGGGCTACCCGGTGGAGGATCTACAGTATATGTACTACCTCTGGAAGGTGGCACACCAGAATTAGTAACCGAAGAAACACCTTCTTACTGGCATGGCTGGGCGCCTAATAATCACGAGGTGGTTTATGTAGGAAATAGAAAAGGTGAATTGTATGATATTTATAAAAAATCCATCAAGGGTGGTAAAGAGATAAAGTTAACTGAAAATGACGGGTATCATGTTGACGGACCCGAATATTCTCCCGATGGCAGGTTCATCTATTACAATGGCAGCCCTACCGGAACTATGCAGATCTGGAGAATGAAACCGGATGGATCAGGAAAAGAACAGCTCACTTTCGATGAATATAATAATTGGTTTCCCCATATTTCTCCCGATGGTAAATGGATTGCATATTTATCATATCCTTCTGATATTGATCCTACTTCCCACCCCGCATATAAAAGGGTAACTCTCAAACTGATGCCGGTTGCAGGAGGAGCTCCAAGAGTAATTGCTTATCTTTATGGAGGCCAGGGAACCATTAATGTTCCTTCATGGTCCCCGGACAGCAAGCAAATTGCCTTTGTAAGCTATCATTAGAAATTAGAATGTGATTAAGACTACTCACATCCCAATCCACCTGAATCTATATTCCAGCTGAGGAATTTTAAGCCTGTCGGCTACTCTTGTTAATCTATCAGGAAGTAACATTAGATAATCTCTGGCTTTTTCTCCGGCAGCATTAAGTCCCGTGATATGTTCAATTTTCCAATCTTTTAAGAGGCTTTGCATAATTTCTACATAATCTTTTGAGGTATATACGCCAAGTCTTTGAGCTGCATCTGAAAAATGAGAATAAGTTTTACCCATATCCATACCCATTTCCCTTAAGTAATGAGCTGGCATGACAATTTTCTTTTTCATCATATCTTCAAAAGCAAGCATCATTTCTGAAGGATCAACTTTAAAAATCTGGCTCACAAATGATTTATAGGCAAATGCATGACGGGCTTCATCGGCAGCGATAGTGGAACAAAGCTTTGCAAGCTGTGGATTATCCTGCTTTTTAGCCAGGTCGGCAACTCTCCGATGGGAAATATTGGTTGCCAATTCCTGGAAACTTGTATATACAAAATTTTTATATGGATCTACACCTGTTTGAATATCAAAACCATCGGCAATAAGATATTGTGTTGAAATCTCTACCTCTTTCATGTTGACCATACCGGAAAGATAGAGGAACTTATTCAGCAGATCTCCATGGCGATTTTCTTCGGCAGTCCATCCCCGAATCCATTTTGACCATCCACCCGCATCTCCCTGATTTACTCCCTCCATACTCATAAGCCACGACTCATAGGTAGGTAGGGCTTCTTCAGTTATTGTATCTCCAATCAGAACCGCCCAAAAATCATAAGAAAGCTCCCGGGCTCTTTCCTGGATATTTTTAATTTCATCTAAAAAGGAAGGGCTTTGAGAATCGGGTAAAAAATCGGATGGCTGCCAATTTACATCGACTGGCCTTAAAAACTTATCCAGCTTTTCATCCACAAACTTTTCTATGTGTCGCATAACCTCTATCCTTGAACCTGACAAACTCATGGCTAAAATTCTTTAAAATGAGAAAAAATTAATTTAAAATAAAAATACAAAATTATTATTGGAGTATTATAATATTTTCACAAACAACGACACAAACAACTATTAAAGATTATAACAGCATCAATGTCATCCATGCTTTATTAATATCTCCAATTTCTATAAAAAGTTTCGCCCTCTGATGCAATTTTTTTTTTAAGAAGGTTAGGTCACCTTTATGATTACTTAAAATATTCCTAATTTCAGGTTGCTCTTTAAATAATTCTATTTCTTCAGGATCAGGTAATTTTACAATATTTGCCAGCAAACCTAAATCATTTCCTGAAAGTATAGGGCTGTTTTTTATATGATCCGGTAAAAGGTCAAAACCCATACCTATGTTCCTGTTGGGCTTTTGGAGTTTGAATATTGCTTTTTCATGTATTCGGCAATACCAATCTGCGCCCATTCTTGCTACAACATCAAATTTATAGGGATCGATTTGTTGATTGGCATCTAATATTTCTTCCTTAAAATGAGCCAGTATCACTTCGCAAACTACAAGGTTAGCAGCTCCACCCGATTTTCCAACGCGTATTACCTGATTCACTCTACATTCAAAAGAAACAGGTGACTCTGCAACACGAGGTGGTTTTACTTTAATAGAAGGTAATTCTGTGAACCCTGCTTTAACAAATTCATTTATGCCTTTAGCAAATTCAGTGCTTGCCAGGGACATTTGTGCCACCATATCATAATTTACCATATTGATTACAACCTCCTCATGTTCCAGTACATTCTCCAGCGTGTGCTTCATTGTATTGTCTCTAACCCTTGTTGAAGGTGAAAAAACCAGGGTAGGTGGATTTGACCCAAACACATTGAAATAACTAAATGGACTTAGGTTTACCAGCCCCTTTTTATCTATAGAACTAACAAATGCAATGGGTCGTGGGGCAACTGCTCCTACCAAATAAGCATGAAAAACAGGAATTGAGACCTCTTTGGGATTGATTGACAGCATGATTGAATTCATTATTAATAACATAACTCATTTGATATTAATTAGTTGAAGTTTTAAATTCTGGAAAAACTAAAAACTTTAACTATTAAATTAGAAAGGATATATTCATGTCATTTAATAAAAGAATAAAAAGAAGTTGGGGAAAATAAAATTTAAAATTTAGTATAAAGTTAAATATTAAAAAATAAAATAAATAAAATTGCGGAATGTTTGACTTAAAAGTTCAAAGGCTTCTAAATATTTTATTTTTTACTTCTCCAAAACCCACTCTATTACCTTTCTTTATTGCAAACCCTGACAGTTTAACTGTATCCCCATCTTCTAAAAATGCCCTGTTAGCACCTTCTCCCAATTTAAAAGGTACTTTACCATTTTGTGTGATCTCCAGCATTGAGCCAAAAGATCCCATTTCAGGACCGCTGATTGTTCCTGAGGCATACACATCACCAACTTTGATGTTGCAACCATTTACTGTATGATGAGCAAGTTGCTGACACATGTTCCAGTACAAATATTTAGAATTGGTATTACATAAATCTACCTCTTCAGCTCCTTCGGGTTGTATAGTTATCTTAAGGTCTATATCCAGATTTTTTTTAGTATCAGTTCGAAGATAACTCAGGACTGGGGGTTCCTGAGGGGGACCCTCTACTATATAGGGTGTTAAAGCTTCAAGTGTAACCACCCAAGGGGATATTGTAGAAATAAAATTCTTTCCTAAAAAAGGACCAAGAGGAACATATTCCCAACTCTGAATGTCTCTTGCAGACCAATCATTAAAG
>MWWE01000236.1_pt1 | contig 10073 bp, 5 predicted proteins | sample 1047301 | NCBI WGS metagenome assembly MWWE01 (sample SAMN06349973, study PRJNA376086) | soil metagenome | isolation source: MS1-1 sample Antarctic (ecotone) soil | place: Antarctica
CATTTCAGATATTTATTTCTTTCATTTATAAGTTTTTATTAAATCATTAAATCCCATAAATTAGAATTTATTCTTTTTTTTATATTCATAGTGAAGAAATTCCTCATTTTTATATTAAGCTTTTTAAATATTTCACTCCTGGCCCAGGGTTTGATTTTAGATCAAAATCCACCTTCGGTTAAATGGCTTCAGACCGATACAGAGCATTTTAAAGTTATTTTCCCGGAGGGTTTTAATGATGAAGCCAATCGTACTGCAAATACGCTTGAGCATCTTTATAGACCTGTTTCCAGGACATTAGGAAGGGAACCTAGAAAAATTCCCATCATTCTTCAAAATCAAACTTCAATTTCCAATGCTTTTGTAACCATTTCTCCAAGGAGATCTGAATTTTTCACCATGCCCCCGCAGGATTATAATTTCCTGGGAACAAATGACTGGATTGACCTGCTCGCAGTACATGAATTCAGGCATGTGGTACAATTTGAAAAAAGCATAACAGGATTCAATAAATACATCTATTATCTTTTTGGTGCTGAAGGATTGGGTGCTATGTCCTTTATGGCTGTACCCTTATGGTTTTGGGAAGGAGATGCCGTAGCAATTGAAACTGCCCTGACTGAAAGTGGCAGAGGAAGAATACCAAATTTTGATTTGATATTTAGAACAAATTTATTGGAAAGAGGAGGCTTTAACTACAGCAAACAATATTTAGGATCATTCCGTCACCGAATCCCCAACCACTATGTTACCGGATATTTTATGACTACTCATTTAAGGAGGTTTTATGGACCCATGATATGGTCAGAAATAACAGAAAGAGCATTTAGTTTTCCATTTATCCCTTTTACTTTTTCATTGGCAATGAAAAAGAAAACGGGCCAGGGAGTTAATAAAAATTATGTAAATATGATAGCTGAAGTAAAAGATTTATGGAGGCACCAGCTTGAAAAGATGGAATTTACAAAAACATCAACTGTAAATAAGCGCAGAAATGAAGATTTCACTAATTACTCTTATCCGCAGGAGCTTTCTGACGGCCGGATACTTGTATTGAAATCAGGAATTGCAGACATACATCAATTTGTGGCCATTGATGCTCTAGGAAATGAAGAATTAATATTTACTCCGGGAATATTGAACCTGGCAGGTATGCTTTCTGTAAAAAAAGATAAGATAGTTTGGAATGAATTTCATTATGATCCTCGCTGGAGAGCAAGAAATTATTCGGTCATTAAAACATACGATATAAAAAAAAGGAAGCTAACTGCTTTAACAAAAAAATCAAGATTCAGTGCCGCTGCTATCTCTCCTGATGGAAATAAAATTGTAACCATTGAAGTGACTCCTGAAAATGAAAATTATGTGGTAGTTCTTGATGCTGAAAATGGTGAAGTTATAAATAGAATGCCAAATCCAGGAAATCACTTTTATTCTATGCCGCGCTGGTCTGACAATAATTCCGGTATTGTAGTCTTAAAACATAAAGAAAATAGAAAAGCGATTGTTTTAATTAACAGTGAAACCCTTAAAGAAGAAGTGCTTTTTGAAAAAGATCAGGTGAACCTGGGCCACCCGGTTATGCATGGAAGAAACATTTTCTTCAATGCACCCTTAAATGGGATCGACAATATTTACGTATATAATCTTGACGATAAGAGGATATTTCAGGTTACAACTTCAAAATATGGAGCATATAATCCAACAATCAGTGCCGATGGTTCTTCAATAATTTACAATGATCATCAGAAGAATGGCATGGAGGTGGTTAGGATCCCATTTGACAGAGCCGAATGGCTTCCGCTTGAAGAGGTTGAAGATATGAATATCCGGTATTATGAACCTCTCGTAGAGCAAGAGCAAAATCCTGGTATACTTGAGCAGGTACCACAAAGAGCCTACATTACAAGAAAATATAAAAAAACTACGGGATTAATTCACCCGTACAGTTGGGGAGCCACTTTATTTCCGCAGGACCGTGAGCTTTTTATTGGTGCGACATCCCAGGATATATTAAGTACAACTGCCATTTCTGCAGGAATTACCATTAATGCAAATGAATCCACTGGTTATGGTTTCGCCCAGGTAAGCTACCAGGGTTTATATCCTATTATTGATGTGGGGGCACGTTATGGCTATCGATCCTCTACAGTTGGAGATACAGATGTCAACTGGCTCGAAACCGGATTAAATCTAGGTTTCAGGCTTCCCCTACTTTTAACAAGATCAAAATATATTGAATCCTTAAATCTAAATGCATCAACTTCTTTAATTCAGGTAGAAGGTTATAATGCCCCTACAAGAAGAGTTGATCAGCAGGCAAATGGTATCTTACATCATAACCGCTACAGGATCTCATATAACCACTTTTTAAAAAGAAATCATAGAGATATCTTTAGTCGCTGGGGCCAATCATTTTTCATACAATACCAGCATACCCCATTTGGAGGAGATTACTCAAGTCAATTATTGGCATCTGAAGCTAATTTTTTATTTCCGGGAATAAAAAAACATCACTCTTTTCAATTTAGGATAAGCGGTCAAGCCGAATCAGCGGGTAATTATACATTTGCTACCCCTTTGTTTTTTCCCAGAGGTTTTGCATATCAGCCTCATGAGGTTTTTTATAATACTGCAATAATGTATAGCTTACCTTTATTTTATCCTGATTGGACTTTAGGACCTTTTTTATATATTCAAAGATTTAAAACCAATATCTTTTATGATCATGGCCAGGGATTTAAAGCCCGGTATACAGAAGGAGAAGGGAATAATATGTATAATTCAGTTGGCATAGAATTAACAACAGATTTTAATATTATGAGATTTTTACCTTTACTGGAAATTGGAGTAAGGTATGTCTATATGCCTGAAACTGGAAATTATAATTTACAGCTGCTATTAGGGCAATTTGGTTTATAGATAATCTTTATTTTTTAAGCAGTTTAAAGATATTTGAGTATTAAAGTATCAGGAGTTAAACTAAATTTTATAACTTAGTGCCCGTAATTTTTTAACAAAAATTGTGAAAGGAATTACACAAAATTCAGATTTTTTGATAAGTTTTAATAAGTGTAAATCTTTGTTCAACATTATAGAATAATTAATTAAGTTTAAATTTTATAGAAGTAATATGGCGGAAGTTATAAGAATGCCCAAAATGAGTGATACGATGGAAGAAGGGGTGATAGCTGCTTGGTTGGTAAAAGAAGGGGATGAAGTTAAATCTGGTGATATCCTGGCAGAGGTAGAGACAGATAAGGCAACCATGGAACTGGAGTCTTATGAAGATGGAGTTTTATTACATATAGGAGTAAAAGAAAAAGATTCAGTACCAATTAATGGGGTTATTGCTATAATTGGTGAAAAGGGAGAAAATATTGACGATCTTCTGAAAGAATTAAAATCAGGGGGTGGTAATGGCACTAAAGAAAAAGCTTCAGAGGCTGATGATGCTGCTGTTAAACCTTCCCCTGTTAAAGAGGAAAAAAGTGAAAAAATTGATACTTCAGATATAAATGCTACCATTATTACCATGCCCAAAATGAGCGATACCATGCAGGAAGGGGTAATCGCTTCATGGCTTAAAAAAGAAGGTGATGAAGTAAAATCGGGGGATATTTTAGCAGAGGTTGAAACCGATAAAGCTACTATGGAGCTGGAGGCTTACGAAGATGGGGTCTTACTTTATATTGGTGCGAAAGAAGGTGATTCTGTACCCGTAGACGGTGTAATAGCAGTTATTGGCGAAAAAGGTGCTGATTTTAAAGCTTTATTAAAATCAGGTGAAGGAAAATCAGAGAAGGCAGAACCTAAAGTAGCAAAAGAAAGTACGGATGGAAAGCAGTGGCAGGATCATACGAATAAACCTGAACACCCTCTGCCGGAATCTGTTGAAAAAGAAGGTAAAGAAGGAAAAGAATCTTCTGCTTCTTCTGACAGCAGGATTAAAGCATCGCCACTAGCCAGGAAAATGGCTGAAGAAAAAGGTATTGATCTTTCCAGGGTAAAAGGTTCTGCTGAAAATGGACGGATTGTGAAGAAAGATATTGAGCAGTATAAGCCCGCTGAGGAGAAAGCTGAAAAAACTGCTCAGAAAGCTAAAGATGCTCCTTCTATTAGTCTTCCCCAGGTAGTAGGAGAAGAAAGCTACGAAGATAAAGTAGTTTCACAGATGAGGAAAACTATAGCCAAAAGACTTACAGAAAGTAAATTTGGTGCCCCTCATTTTTATCTTACCATGGAAATTAACATGGATAAATCTATTGATGCAAGGAAGAGTATCAATGAAATTTCACCCGTAAAAGTATCCTTCAATGACCTGGTAATTAAAGCTGTTGCTGTATCATTGAGACAACATCCTAAAGTAAATGTTTCCTGGATGGGTGATAAGATGCGATTTAATCATCATGTGCATATTGGGGTGGCAGTAGCAGTTGAAGAAGGCTTATTGACTCCTGTAATCCGTTTTGCAGATAATAAATCTCTTTCTCATATTTCGGCAGAAGTTAAAGATCTGGCTTCAAAAGCCAAAGATAAAAAGCTTCAGCCTAAAGATTGGGAAGGAAGTACTTTCAGCATTTCAAATTTAGGTATGTTTGGCATAGATGAATTTACAGCTATCATTAATCCTCCCAATGCCTGCATTCTTGCAGTTGGGGGAATTAAAGAAACGGCTGTTGTTAAAAATGGTCAGCTCGTACCTGGTAATATCATGAAAGTAACGCTTTCCTGTGATCATCGGGCTGTTGATGGTGCTGTTGGGTCCGCATTTCTTCAAACTTTAAAAGGATTGCTGGAAGATCCGGTCCGGATTTTGATCTAAGATAAAAAACACATATAAAATGCCCCTTATATATCAGGGCTTTTTTATTCACAAAAATAAGTTAAGCTTTTTTAAATATTCAAGAATATGAAATTTTTAACCATTCCTCCCAAAATTTTTTTTATTAAGTGGCTGAAACTGGAAACGGTTTTTGCACTTTTGTGGCTATTAAGCTTGATATTGTTTTATTAGAATTTTCAACTTTAATTTAGTTACCGTGCTATAATTTGTTTAGCACCCAATGATGTATATACTGGTTACATCATCAAAATAAATCATTCCAATTAATATCAATGACTAAAATAAAAATTAGATCTACAACCGTTTTGGCGGTTATACATAATGGTGAAGTAGCTATTGGTGCCGACGGGCAAGCAACAATGGGCAATACAGTAGCAAAAAGCAATGTTAAAAAAATCCGTAAACTTCAGGATGGAGCAATTATAACGGGCTTTGCGGGTTCTACCGCAGATGCATTTACCCTTTTGGAACGTTTTGATGAAAAGCTAAATGCTTATGGTGGCAATATGAAGCGTGCTGCCATTGAGCTTGCCAAAGATTGGAGAATGGACCGATTTCTTAGAAAATTAGAGGCCATGCTTATTGCAGCAAACAATGAAGAAGTGCTGGTAATTTCCGGAACAGGCGATGTCCTTGAGCCTGACAATCAAATTGCAGCCATTGGATCAGGAAGTATGTTTGCTCAATCAGCCGCAGTAGCATTGAAAAAACATGCAGAGCATCTAAGTGCAGAAGAAATAGTGAAGGAAAGCCTTAATATAGCAGCCGATATATGTATTTATACAAATCATAATATAATTATTGAAAAAGTAATTAATGGGAGAGGGGCCTGAAAGGCTGTTAAGGCATATGCACGCAAAGATCATCATCTTAAAGATTAAAATAGATGGTCTCAGCTTTCGCTTTCCCGTGCCGGGCAGGCTTTTCCCGACGCCGCTGATTTTTATCCGCACAAGGCCCCGCTGAACCAAAGAATAAAAAAAGGCGGCTTACGGAGAAACTGGAAAAGTTTTAAAAAAAAGGTGAAACTAATAGATTTTTTACAGAAAGCAGTTGTTGAATAATTAATTATTAATTAGTATTCAAATAAACTTTTCGAGCACCGCGTGAGGCGAGGAACATTTTAAATCCATCTTGACTTTTTGTTACTTTTGTCAAGACTAAACTAAAGGAAGCCTGAATGGGATAAAAGTTAGTTGCACTGAAAGGTCATCTCATAAATTTTTTTAGCAGCGCGACTTTTATACATTCACTTATAATTTAATGTTTTAGCAATACATTTATTAAAATTTTTTATATCACATTTTTTTCTTTACATTTTAAATAATTTTCCTCTTTGTAGATGAGCCAAGAACACCATACGGATACTGACCTTTTCTTTAAAAAAACAATTCTTCAGGGAATTAACCTGCTTTATTTTGTTTTTAATTATAAAACAAAAAAATTTGATATCATAAATGATGCTTTCCAGAATATTTGGGGTACTGATAAATCTTTATATCTAAAAAATCCGGATCTTTTATTGGATACAATAGTTAAAGACGATCGAAATTATCTGATACAAAAATTTGAAACTTTATTTGAAGGAAAAGTTGAGGAGTATTTTGAATTTAAGATTATGACCAGTAATGATCAGAAAAAATGGGTTTCTTTGAGAATTTACGCTTATAAAACTTCAGATGGCATTATTGAAAATATATATGGATATGGGGAGGACATAACATTACGAAAGGATTATGAGCTCAATCTTTTAAATATAAATGAAAGAAAAAATAATGTGCTTCAAATAGTCGGTCATGATTTAAGAGGTCCACTTGAAAATTTAAAATCTTTTACAAATCTGTTGGAAAAGGAATATGAGGCTCAGGAATTTAAAGATTTTAAAACCTATATTAAATTCATGAAGCAGACCTGTGAGAGCAGCATCAACCTTATAAGTGAATTATTAACCATGGAATACATGCTTTCCGATCAGGTTGAATTAAAGCTCTCCCGCGTAGAATTAGTTTCCAAAATAAAAATAATTTTTGAAACATATGTGTTGGCAAATAAAAATCTTAATAAGAATTTTATTTTAGAATCCAGTAACGAAAAGGTTTATTTAGAAGTAGATGAATTGAAGTTTATGCTCATATTCAGTAACCTGATCTCTAATGCATATAAGTTTACAAAGGAAACCAGCAACATTACCGTTGGAATAGAGGAAGGGGAAGATAATGTAATTATTTCTGTTGAGGACAATGGAATAGGAATACCTGAAAAACTTCAGCCATTTATTTTTGAAAAATTTTCTAAAGCCCGTAGGCCCGGAATGCAGGGTGAAAAACCTGTAGGATTAGGACTTCATATAATAAAGTATATGGTGGAGCTTCATAAAGGTAAGATCTGGTTTGAAAGCAAGGAGAATAAAGGAACTAAATTTTTGGTAGAAATTCCAAGATTACTATCTATTCTGTCTTAATTACCTTCTTATTATCTTCTAAGTTGTTATTTTGGGTTAAAATGTTCAGAATTTTCATTAATAATTTCTCTTCACAGGTCAAATCGCTTCTGTTTTCATCCTCCTCAATTTCATCAAGCTCTTGTATATAATCCATAAGGCAACCATCTTCATAAGCTTCAATTAAAGAAGGATGTATATAATATTTTTTGCAAATGGTTCGGGTGTTCCCTAAAATACCGCATACCTGGTCTATGGCTTTAACTATATTTTTCTTAGCCTGGGTAGGGGAAGTGTAATTTCCAATTTCTCTGAAAGCAATTAATGCATTAAGTGTACCACCCCAGGTTCGAAAATCTTTGGCTGTAAAATCACAAGAAGTAATCTCCTGCAGGTATTCATTTACACTTCCTGAATCTATGGACTGCCTGTTTCCTTCTTCATCATAATATTGAAAAAGATCATAACCTGGAATATCCCGGCACATTTTTATCAGCTTTGCCAGTCTTTTATTCTTTAGGGCTACTTCCTGCATAACCCCTTTTTTTCCTTTGAATTTAAAAAATACAGTACTGCCGTTAATCTTTGCATGGCGGTCTCTGAAGGTGCTCAATCCAAAAGATCCATACATTTTTTCGTATGATACATTCCCAATTCTGATAAAAGTTCTTTCAAGGATACTCACTACAAGTGCCAGAACTTTATTTTTATTTAATCCTCTTGAAGAAAGATCTTTTTCCACCCGTTCCCTGATTAAGGGAAGGTATTTACCAAATTCAAGCATCCGGTAATATTTAGTTTCGTTTCTTATCTTGCTCCAGTTTTCATGGTAGCGATACTGCTTTCGGTTAAGGTCATCATAACCAGTAGCCTGTAAATGCCCGTTTGGGGAAGGACAAATCCAGATATTTCTCCAGGCAGGAGGAAGAACAAGCTTTTTTAAACGTTGGATAATTTCTTTATCTTTAATTTTTTCACCTTTCTCATCCAGATAAAAAAATCCTTTACCTGATTTTTTCCTGGTAAAGCCGGGTTTACTATCAGAGATATATTTTAAACCTGCAAGTTTTGCTATTTTTACAGGATCATCATATTTAGATTCTAAGCATTCTGCAATCATAAATCAAAAAAATTTTCTTATACTACCAGAAAAGCTGAATAAAGTTGCAATATCTGGAAATATATTTAATGGCAAATGATTTCTCAACGTGACCCATCAGGTAATGTTGAAGAATAGATTTGAGTAATAGAAAAATAATAAGCTCCACCTTGTGAGGGAGCTTATTATTATATCTTCGTTGCTTTAACTATTATTTTTTAATGCGTTTTTGTAAATCCTCCGTACTAATAGATAACAATTTTCCTACAGCTTTGCCATTTTTATAAGAGATCACTCTGAACAATTCCACTCCTTCAGGTACAACAACAGGCGCTTTATATTGAGAATAATATTGATTGGGAATAGTATTATCTAAAGTATAATAAAGATCCAGTCCTTCTATTTCTGTTTTCATTTCTATTACCATTTGCTTCTTACCGTTATTTTTTACAGTTATTATAGGGTCATACATGCTTGTTGAATAATTCATACCAGCCTGGTCATAACGCTCAAAATGATCCTCAACCTTAGTAACAAAAGCTGACCAATTTTTCTTTTCTTTTGGCGACCAGTAAACCTCAGATAAAGCAAAGGCTCTTGGGTACATCATATACTCAACCTGGGGCTTATTCCTTATATGTTCAGTCCATAAATTTCCCTGACCACCCATTATGTACCTGGCATCTACACCCTCCGGAACAGGATCCCAGTTGTAGCTGTCTTTTAATCTGGCCATGCTGTAGGTAGGAGGTTCTATGGAAGGATCCCCCTGGTATAGATCCAGGTAGGCCATAGGAGATGGGCTCATGACTACTTTAGCTTTTTGGCGTGCAGCTTCAATGCCCCCTTTGGTTCCTCTCCAGCTCATTACAGCTGCTCCTGGTGCCAGCCCTCCTTCCAGTATTTCATCCCAGCCAATCATTTTTTTTCCTTTGCTATTGATTATTTTGCTTACCCGTTTTACAAAATAGCTTTGCAGCTCTTCAGTATTTTTAATATTCATTTTTTTCATGAAGGCCTGAGTTTGTGGATCTCTTTCCCAGTAACCATGATAGGCTTCATCGCCTCCCATATGAATATATTCAAATGGGAATAGGGCTGCTATTTCTGTAAAAACCTTATCGAGGAATTCATAAACATTTTCATCAACAGGATTTAATGTATTGTCGATATGCATGGTAAATTTTCCGTTCCCGTGCCAGGTAGCAAAGTTAGTTCCTGGATTTACTGTAATAGTTGTATCTCTGGTGGTTGAAAGTTCCGGATAAGCTGCCAGTGCGGCCATGCTATGGCCAGGAACATCAATTTCAGGCAGGATCTCAATATATCGCTCTTTAGCATAACGGATAATTTCCTTCATGTCTTCCTGGGTATAAAATCCTCCATCATTGGCTGGTTCTCCCTTCCTGGCTAATTCGTTTTTTCCCCATATACCATGACGTTCTACCCTACTTGAACCTACTTCAGTAAGCCTTGGCAAACTTTTAATTTCAATTCTCCAACCATTATCATCTGACAGATGCATATGGAACCTGTTGAACTTATACCTCGCAATTTGATCGATATAATCTTTTACATATTCTTTGGAAAAGAAGTGCCGGCTGACATCAAGCATTGCACCTCTCCAGCCAAATCGCGGATAATCTGTTATTGTAACTGCAGGAACAACCCATTCCATTTCATTGACT
>MWWE01000237.1_pt1 | contig 10053 bp, 8 predicted proteins | sample 1047301 | NCBI WGS metagenome assembly MWWE01 (sample SAMN06349973, study PRJNA376086) | soil metagenome | isolation source: MS1-1 sample Antarctic (ecotone) soil | place: Antarctica
AGCCCGCGCAGACCACGACCGGGCAGAGCAGAACCGAGCCCGCGCCCGCGCCCGTGAGAAGGTCATAGCAGCCGCGCGTAGGGAACGTGAGGCTAGACAAACCGAGCATCTAGCAGAGTTGGCAGCTCAGCAACGTATGCGAGAAGGCAGCGAAACCGACCGAGCGCGCCGGAATAATTTCAGCTTTTCTCTAGACTTGGGGGGAGAGTGAAGTGCTAGACGCAAAAAAGCCCGCACGCACGCGCCTCCGCAGACGAAAAGCTGGCGATGTTCAGCAGTTAAAGGCGCTTTTATGGCACACGCTCACAACTTTAGAAATTGAGTTACGTGCTGAGTCAGATGCCGCCGAAACCGATAGGGCGCAACTTTGTAGGCTGGCTCACGCTATCAGCCAAGCGTCACAAGTCTATTTGCGAACGCTTGAAACCTCCGAGCTTGAAAAACGTCTACAGGTTCTGGAGAAGGTTGGCACGCAACCGCTTGAATGGGCGGCATAGTAGCTCAGCAGAAACGCCTAGCGCGGCTAGAGCTGCCGCTACACGCGCGCTGGTCGGCGCAGTGGAGCACGTTCCGGCAGCTACTAGCTCAGCACTACACCGGACTGGCGCGCGATGAACTGGAAACATTTCCAGATGCCGAGCTAGAGCAGTACCGACTCGCGCGCGGCTACCCCTCGACAACGGCGTTAAAAGTTTGGTTCAGCGCCGCGTACGCTGCCATGCCTGAACCGGGAGACTTTGCAAACGGCTCAGACCTTTGGCCCGCTCAGATACCGACCCCTCCAGAGGAACCTCTGGCCCTCTGGCAGCGCCTAGAGCCGCTGCTACTGAGCACTGACCGCCGGGCCGTCGCGTACGCCCAGCTCACGCTCTGCATGTTAGCCACGGCCCGAGCTGTACGCGCGTACCAGAGTGCTGACAGCTAGCCCGGTAAAGGTTGCTGCACACGTGCAGTAACCGATTTTGCCGTCTCAGAGACGCGGTTCAAACCTACTGCAAATTTGCAGTAACCGATTTTGCCGTCCCGACCTTGAAGCGCATTCAACGTGTGCGCCTGCACACGTTGAGCGGGTCGCTCAGGTAAAACACGTGTTTTACCTGCTGACCCCTAAGCCTCTAGCGGTCGCACGCCGACCCTTACAGGTGGCCCGTTCATAGTTTCAGACCACCACGGCGCACCCTTGAGTCTCGACACGAACAGCGCGCCCGGCTTGCGTGCGAACCCCTCCTGTGAGTCCACAGCGGCCCGCACCGCCGCCAAGTAGACCGCTTGCCAGTGCTCACCCGCACCCGCGTCAGAACGCCTCAGTAGCTGCCACAGTAGACGGCGGTAGAACATGACCCCGCCCCGGTCACGCAGCGCCGCCGCGAGCGCCTGTGCTGCCAAGTCAACCGCCGCCGACCGCGCCTCACGGCCCGCGTGTTGCACGTCCAGTACCGCCTCTAGAGAGCGCCGCGCCGACGTGCGACAGTCAGGTGTAACGGGCGTTTTATCAGTAGCAGATAACGCCCAGCGCCGGATGTAATTAAGGTTTACACCTTCATTCGAGGGATTGTCTTTTGACTGTCGCATGGCAGCCCAGACCGTGCGCCCCGTCTCGACATCGCCGCTCAGGTTGCGATAACTCCGCTTCAGGTCGCCGTACCCGACCCGCGCCCGCCGACCGCTCACCGGACGCAGCCGAACAGCCCACACCGACCCGTCCGAGCGCGTGCGGCCCCTGTGGGTACAGAAATGCCCGCGCACGTCCAACAGCCCAGCAGCGCGCAGCTCAGGGAGCACCCGGTACACAGTGGAGCGGTGGCAGCCAAGCGCAAGGGCCACCGCCTCGACAGGGCAGAACAGCGACACCTCAGACGTGGCAACCGAGTAACCTCGAGCCGCCGCCGCCTCTACCGCAACCGTGTGGAGCGCACGGAACAGCGTCAGGGCCGTGCTTGACAGCGTAGCCTGTAGGTTATCGGTAACGATTCGGGATACATCAGCAGCAGACTCAGCAGCCATCATGTAAGCGCACACACTTGCCTCAATTCCGACCACGCGCTACACTCAACTTCTCAGGATTGAGGCCGCTTTCGCGCGGTCTTTTTTATTGTCCCGAACCTTACCAGAAAACTAGAAAATATTGTAAAGATTAACATAACAAGCTTTATGTTAAATAGCATGTAGAAACTTTCACACAAGGATTAAGGCGTTTTGTATACACGCTGTTACGTAGTGTGCAAAAATAGCAGCAGCTCTTTGTTCCGATGCGGAGAGGGGTTAGCGTCGCAGGGCGATGCGACAGGCCACCACGCGCCTGTTATCTCATCGCATCGGGAGTTATCAAGTGAGCAGGAAAACCTCCAAAACCCCTAAAAACCCAGAGATAGGTAGACGCGACGAAGCAAGCGCGCTGCTAGGCTTAACCCCATTTTCGGTTGTGCGGCTAGCTCAGCAGGGCAAAATACCGGGCGCTTTCAAGGTAGGAACCAACTACCGTTTTGACTTAGACCGCTTGCGCCGCTTCATAGCGAACGGGGGCGATCTCGCCCAATGATGAAGCCCGCGTGGGAAGCGCGGGCATTCGGTAGAGAACAGAACAAACTCAAGCTCAGCATACAACGGCGCGGTGCTGAGCTGCTGCCCGCATAACCGCACGTGCCTATCACCGAACGCCAACGGGCGCACGTATTCCGCCCGCTGCGCGATGAACGACCGCCGCGTTTTCGACCCCGCCCCAAGAACGCCCGTTATTTAGCAGCCCAGCAGATGCGCCCCGGTCGCATTGGAGCGCAGCTACTCAGCGACAACTTGGGCAACCTTGCTTTGTTCACACTTACGCCAAAGGATTTCGGCATGGCTCACCTCACAGCTAGCAGCCTGTACGACCACGCCCAGATGTCTGAGCTGTACGACCGCATAGGGAAATGCTTCTCTGGTACCTGCTACGCGGTCGCAGAAGTCGGTACGGGGGGGGGCAGGGGCCACAACGATGCACGGGGTACCTTGCACGTGCATGTTATCGGGCATCCGACCGCGTTCACGCCGATTTTTACCGGAGTTTTTCGCCGTGATAGCGAACGCCATAAGCCTGTGTGGAGTTTGGAAGGTTTACTAGCGTACTTGCAAAAGCCGCCTGAAGCATTTTCACTCGAAGCTGTCAACGATTACAGAGCCGCGTGCGTTCTCTCAGATAGCAAGCGCGCGCCCCGAACGCGCCGGAACTTTTCAAGCGCCGAACGCCGCGCTTGGAGCCGAGCACAATGCACTAAGCAGCTAACGTTTTCCCGACCTCAATGCACTAAGCAGCTAACGTTTTCCAAAGCCGCCCGCCGCGCGCATTCCCGACCTCAATGCACTAAGCACATAACGTTTTCCAAAGAAGGGAAATCCATGCCTGACAACGACCTCAAAACAGCCCGTGCAACGCTGAGAAAAGTGCAAGCGAGACATGCCGACCTCCAGACACTTCAGAGAGATGCGAACGCTGAGATTCAAGCACTCGCTAACAGTTCAGACTTGGACACACTCGCCACAGCCCAGTCACGGGCCACAGCAGCGGCTCAGCTGCTCTCTAAGGCTCAGCTCGAGGTAGACACTGCCACCACCTCTCTGAGACAGTACGAACGCGCACACGCTCACACACAGCGCCTCAGCCAAGCCACAGACCACGCCGCCCAGAGCGCAGTCGCACGCGAGCAGCTAGACACGGCCCTCACCAAAGGCTCTAAGGCTCTAGAGGCCATCGTCAGGGAAGCTATCACCGCTTACAGCCGCGTGCTAGAGGCCAGAACCGCTTACGCTCAGCTCACCGAGGCTGACCCCGAACTCCAAACCGCGCTAGCACGCGCAGGCATACGCTGTGCCACGACCCCGGAGAACGACCGGAACGCGAACCTCGAGCAACTCGGCCCGCTAGCAGAGATAGTCTGGAGTGCTACAGCATCTCAGCTCAGAGCCCGCGCAGACCACGACCGGGCAGAGCAGAACCGAGCCCGCGCCCGCGCCCGTGAGAAGGTCATAGCAGCCGCGCGTAGGGAACGTGAGGCTAGACAAACCGAGCATCTAGCAGAGTTGGCAGCTCAGCAACGTATGCGAGAAGGCAGCGAAACCGACCGAGCGCGCCGGAATAATTTCAGCTTTTCTCTAGACTTGGGGGGAGAGTGAAGTGCTAGACGCAAAAAAGCCCGCACGCACGCGCCTCCGCAGACGAAAAGCTGGCGATGTTCAGCAGTTAAAGGCGCTTTTATGGCACACGCTCACAACTTTAGAAATTGAGTTACGTGCTGAGTCAGATGCCGCCGAAACCGATAGGGCGCAACTTTGTAGGCTGGCTCACGCTATCAGCCAAGCGTCACAAGTCTATTTGCGAACGCTTGAAACCTCCGAGCTTGAAAAACGTCTACAGGTTCTGGAGAAGGTTGGCACGCAACCGCTTGAATGGGCGGCATAGTAGCTCAGCAGAAACGCCTAGCGCGGCTAGAGCTGCCGCTACACGCGCGCTGGTCGGCGCAGTGGAGCACGTTCCGGCAGCTACTAGCTCAGCACTACACCGGACTGGCGCGCGATGAACTGGAAACATTTCCAGATGCCGAGCTAGAGCAGTACCGACTCGCGCGCGGCTACCCCTCGACAACGGCGTTAAAAGTTTGGTTCAGCGCCGCGTACGCTGCCATGCCTGAACCGGGAGACTTTGCAAACGGCTCAGACCTTTGGCCCGCTCAGATACCGACCCCTCCAGAGGAACCTCTGGCCCTCTGGCAGCGCCTAGAGCCGCTGCTACTGAGCACTGACCGCCGGGCCGTCGCGTACGCCCAGCTCACGCTCTGCATGTTAGCCACGGCCCGAGCTGTACGCGCGTACCAGAGTGCTGACAGCTAGCCCGGTAAAGGTTGCTGCACACGTGCAGTAACCGATTTTGCCGTCTCAGAGACGCGGTTCAAACCTACTGCAAATTTGCAGTAACCGATTTTGCCGTCCCGACCTTGAAGCGCATTCAACGTGTGCGCCTGCACACGTTGAGCGGGTCGCTCAGGTAAAACACGTGTTTTACCTGCTGACCCCTAAGCCTCTAGCGGTCGCACGCCGACCCTTACAGGTGGCCCGTTCATAGTTTCAGACCACCACGGCGCACCCTTGAGTCTCGACACGAACAGCGCGCCCGGCTTGCGTGCGAACCCCTCCTGTGAGTCCACAGCGGCCCGCACCGCCGCCAAGTAGACCGCTTGCCAGTGCTCACCCGCACCCGCGTCAGAACGCCTCAGTAGCTGCCACAGTAGACGGCGGTAGAACATGACCCCGCCCCGGTCACGCAGCGCCGCCGCGAGCGCCTGTGCTGCCAAGTCAACCGCCGCCGACCGCGCCTCACGGCCCGCGTGTTGCACGTCCAGTACCGCCTCTAGAGAGCGCCGCGCCGACGTGCGACAGTCAGGTGTAACGGGCGTTTTATCAGTAGCAGATAACGCCCAGCGCCGGATGTAATTAAGGTTTACACCTTCATTCGAGGGATTGTCTTTTGACTGTCGCATGGCAGCCCAGACCGTGCGCCCCGTCTCGACATCGCCGCTCAGGTTGCGATAACTCCGCTTCAGGTCGCCGTACCCGACCCGCGCCCGCCGACCGCTCACCGGACGCAGCCGAACAGCCCACACCGACCCGTCCGAGCGCGTGCGGCCCCTGTGGGTACAGAAATGCCCGCGCACGTCCAACAGCCCAGCAGCGCGCAGCTCAGGGAGCACCCGGTACACAGTGGAGCGGTGGCAGCCAAGCGCAAGGGCCACCGCCTCGACAGGGCAGAACAGCGACACCTCAGACGTGGCAACCGAGTAACCTCGAGCCGCCGCCGCCTCTACCGCAACCGTGTGGAGCGCACGGAACAGCGTCAGGGCCGTGCTTGACAGCGTAGCCTGTAGGTTATCGGTAACGATTCGGGATACATCAGCAGCAGACTCAGCAGCCATCATGTAAGCGCACACACTTGCCTCAATTCCGACCACGCGCTACACTCAACTTCTCAGGATTGAGGCCGCTTTCGCGCGGTCTTTTTTATTGTCCCGAACCTTACCAGAAAACTAGAAAATATTGTAAAGATTAACATAACAAGCTTTATGTTAAATAGCATGTAGAAACTTTCACACAAGGATTAAGGCGTTTTGTATACACGCTGTTACGTAGTGTGCAAAAATAGCAGCAGCTCTTTGTTCCGATGCGGAGAGGGGTTAGCGTCGCAGGGCGATGCGACAGGCCACCACGCGCCTGTTATCTCATCGCATCGGGAGTTATCAAGTGAGCAGGAAAACCTCCAAAACCCCTAAAAACCCAGAGATAGGTAGACGCGACGAAGCAAGCGCGCTGCTAGGCTTAACCCCATTTTCGGTTGTGCGGCTAGCTCAGCAGGGCAAAATACCGGGCGCTTTCAAGGTAGGAACCAACTACCGTTTTGACTTAGACCGTCTCAGACGGTTCATAGCTAACGGCGGCGATTTGTCCAGAGGATGATGAAGCCCGCGTGGGAGCGCGGGCAACTCGGTAAAGAACAGAACAAATCCAAGCTCAGTATACGGCACGGTATAGCTGAGCTGCCCGCATAACCGCCCGTGCCAGCCGTACTCTCTCGAGCAGCCGCGCACGTATTTCAGCGCCCGCTGCGCGATGAACGACCCGCCCGCTTTAGGCCCAGACCCAAGAACGCCCGTTACCTCGCACGCCAAATGATGCGCCCCGGCGCGTTCGGCGCGCAGCTGCTACTCAGCAACAACGGCTCGCTAGCTCTCTTTACGCTTACGCCAAAGGATTTCGGCATGGCTCACCTCACAGCTAGCAGCCTGTACGACCACGCCCAGATGCGTGAGCTGTACGACCGCATAGGAAAGTGTTTTGGCGGTACCTGCTACGCGGTTATAGAGTCCGGCAAGGGGTACGGGGGGGGGAGGGGTAGGAACGATGCACGGGGTACCTTGCACGTTCACGTTATTGGACACCCGAACGCGTACACGCCCATTTTCACCGGGGTTTTTCGCCACCACTCCGAACGCCACAAGCCCGTGTGGTCTTTGGAAGGTTTACTGGCGTACCTGCAAAAACCTGCTGAAGCATTTTCGTTGGGAGCTGTCAACGATTACAGAGCCGCGTGCGTGCTCAGCAATTCGGGCCGCGCACCCCGAACCCGCCGAAACTTTTCAAGCGCCGAACGCCGCGCTTGGAGCCGAGCACAATGCACTAAGCAGCTAACGTTTTCCAAAGCCGCCCGCCGCGCGCATTCACGACCTCAATGCACTAAGCACATAACGTTTTCCAACGAAGGGAAATCCATGTCAACAAACGACCCGAAAACAGCCCGCGCGCAGCTGAGAAAAGTCCAAGCGCGTTTGGTTGATATCCAGACACTTCAGAGAGATGCAACCGCTGAAATTCAAGCACTCGCTAACAGTTCAGACTTGAACGCCCTCGCCACAGCGCAAACACGTGCAACAGCAGCGGCTCAGTTGCTCGCACAGGCTCAGCTCGAGGTAGACACTGCTACCACCTCTCTGAGACAGTACGAACGCGCACACGCTCACACACAGCGCCTCCAGCAGGCCACCGACCACGCCGCCCAGAGTGCAGTCGCACGCGAAAAGCTAGACGACGCTCTGAAAAAAGGCTCACAGGCTCTAGCCTCCACCATCTCTGACGTGATGACCGCTTACGACCGCGTGCTAGAGGCGCGCACCGCTTACGCCGCGCTGCTAGAGGGTGACGACCTGCTGACCACCGAGCTAGCACGCTCTGGCGTACGCTGTGCCACCACACCGGACGCAGACCGGAACGCGAACCTTCAGCAGCTAGGGCCACTAGCAGGCATGGTCTGGAGTGCCACAGCAGCTCAGCTCAGAGCCCGCGCAGACCACGACCGGGCAGAGCACGCCCGCACCCGCGCCCGCGCCCGTGAGAAGGCTATAGCAGCGGCCCGTAGGGAGCGTGAGGCCCGAACTGCTGAGCATCTGGCGCAGCTGGCAGCTCAGCAACGTATGCGAGATGGTAGCAACGACGACCGTTCACGGCGCAGAAATACGGGGTTTTCGCTAGACTTGGGGGGAGAGTAGCGTGTCACACGAAAAAAAGCCCGCACGCACGCGCCTCCGCAGACGAAAAGCTGGCGATGTTCAGCAGCTAAAAGCCCTTGTCTGGCATACGCTCACGACTCTGGAGATAGAACTCCGCTCAGAGTCTGACGCGCCCGAAACCGACCGCGCGCAACTTTGTAGGCTGGCACACGCTATTTCTCAGGCGTCACAGGTCTACCTCCGCTGTCTCGAGACTAGCGAACTTGAAAAAAGATTGCAGGTTCTGGAGAAGGTTGGCACGCAACCGCTCACGTGGGCGGCATAGTAGCCCAGACCAAGCGTGTGGCGCGCCTAGAGCTGCCGCTACACGCGCGCTGGCGTGATGAGTGGAGTACGTTCCGGCAGCTACTAGCGCAGCACTACACCGGACTAGCGCGCGATGAACTAGAGGCATTTCCAGATGCCGAGCTAGAGCAGTACCGACTCGCGCGCGGCTACCCCTCGACAACGGCGTTAAAAGTTTGGTTCAGCGCCGCGTTCGCTGCTATGCCCGAGCCGCAGGACTTCGCAAACGGCGCACATCTTTGGCCCAGCAGCATCCCGACCCCTCCAGAGGAACCGTGCGCGCTGTGGGAGCGTCTGGAGCCGCTGCTGGCAAGTACTGACAGGCGCGCCGTTGCGTACGCCCAATTGACTCTGTGCATGTTGGCTACAGCCCGAGCTGTACGCGCTTATCAGAGTGCTGACAACTAGCCCAGATTAAGGTGCGCTAACTTTAGCGCAGGGTTTTGCCGTCTCAGAGAACAGTGCTGAACCCTAAGCTTCAAGCGGTCGCACGCCGACCCTTACAGGTGGCCCGTTCATCACCTCAGACCACCACGGCGCACCCTTGAGTCTCGACACGAACAGCGCGCCCGGCTTGCGTGCAAAGCCCTCCGAGCTGTCCACAGCGGCCCGCTGAGCTGCCAGGTAGACCGCGTGCCAGTGCTCACCCGCACCCGCGTCAGAACGCCGTAGGAGCTGCCAGCACAACGCCCGGTAGAAGTTCAGCCCGCCCCGGTCTGACAGCGCCGCAGAGAGCGCCTCAGCAGCTAAAGACACCGCCGCCGACCGCGCCTCACGGCCCGCGTGTTGCACGTCTAGCACCGCCTCGAGGGAGCGCCGACCGGACGTGAGACAGTCAGAGGTAACGGGGGTTTTATCAGTCAGAGATAACGGTGTGGCCCAGCGTCGGATATAACTCAAATCAACCCCTCTCGTGGGATTGTCTTTTGACTGTCTTATCAACCGCACCGCCCGCATATCAGCCCAGACCGTGCGCCCCGTCTCGACATCGCCGCTCAGGTTGCGATAACTCCGCTTCAAGTCGCCGTATCCGACCCGCGCCCGCCGACCGCCGACCGGACGCAACCGAACAGCCCACACCGACCCGTCAGCCCGCGTGCGGCCCCGGTGAGTACAGAAATGCCCGCGCACGTCTACCAGCCCCGCAGCGCGCAGCTCAGGTAGCACCCGGTACACAGTGGAGCGATGACAGCCAAGCGCAAGGGCCACCGCCTCGAGTGGGCAGAACAGCGAAATCTCAGACGTGGCAACCGAGTACCCGCGCAGCTCTAGCGCCTCCACTGCAACCGTGTGGAGCGCACGGAACAGCGTCAGGGCCGTGCTTGACAGCGTAGCCTCTAGGTTGTGGGTGACGGCTTGGGTTACATCATCGGCGCAGGTCGCCGCCTCGGAATAGCGCATGGGTACTTGTCCAATCCGACCGCGTGCGCTAGACTCAACTTCTCACGATTGAGGCCGCTTTTCGCGGTCTTTTTTATTGTCCCGAACCTTACCAGAAAACTAGAAAATATTGTAAAGATTAACATAATCTGTTTTATGTTAAATAGCATGTAGCAACTTTCACACAAGGATTAAGGCGTTTTGTATACACGCTGTTACGTAGTGTGCAAAAATAGCAGCAGCTCTTTGTTCCGATGCGGAGAGGGGTTAGCGTCGCAGGGCGATGCGACAGGCCACCACG
>MWWE01000238.1_pt1 | contig 10024 bp, 16 predicted proteins | sample 1047301 | NCBI WGS metagenome assembly MWWE01 (sample SAMN06349973, study PRJNA376086) | soil metagenome | isolation source: MS1-1 sample Antarctic (ecotone) soil | place: Antarctica
AACTCGCCGCCGAACGCGCGGCTTTGAACTTCTAAAAGCGAGAGGCTGGGTAAGCATTGCCCAACGCTTCCTAGCCTCTTAAATCGCCTGTATCAGCCCTTAAACCATGAAGAAAAAGGAAAGACACACCATGAGTTTTAGCAAACGACTCTACGAACAGCAAACCGCAATCGAAGCACCGGAAGCCCGGTTAGCATCCGTCAATCGCCTTGTTGCCCGCGCGTATCGAACGGCGTGCGACGATGCGCCGGATTATGAAACCTTAGACACCATCGCCCGCGCATTGCATGAAGCGCGTCAGGAATTAAACGCGCTGGCAACGTCCATCGGCACGCTTGAAAGCCTCACCTATTAGGAAGGGATACCAAACCATGACCACACGCAAACAAACCGCACACAAGCCCGCGACCACTTCACCGACGACTTATCGAGCGTCACGGGTTTGGCGCAACTCATCGCCGCTTTGATGAATCATCCGCTCATCCCCGTCGAGATGTACAACGACTTGGGCGATTCGATTGCAAGCCTTGATATGCACCGGATTGACGAATCGCCGGAGTACGTCGAAGCCATGTTGCGTAACCACTTCGCCGCTAAGGACAGACGCGCCGCCACCATCTAAAAACCGGAACTAAACCGGAAACGATAAAGCGGCGCGAAGTCTTGATGCTTCGCGCCGCTTCTCTTTTTAGGAGGTAAAGTTGGGCAAAGTTGCGTGAAGTTTCGCCCGTGCGGGTGCGGGTTCTTTATTGACGAAAGACGATAATGTCACCGCCGCTTAAAACACTTGCGCCCACCACTTGACCAATCGCAATGTTGTTATTATTCAAGAAGTCGGTAAGAACTGTATTGTCGTTGAGAGCCTGAATGTCTTGCACTGTGACATTCACATTGTTTTTACTAAGAATCGGGCTGTTATTAAGCACGTTGTTGAGTGCTCTAAGGTTGTTAAGCGAATTGCCTATCCTAACCACGCTTACATCAACTACGTTGTTTTTAACTAAGTCGCCGGTTGCAACCTGTAAAACGGCAGCTACTAAACCGGCAGCACCACCCTGTTGTTTGGTTTTAGTCTGGGCTGAACCACTCAGAGCGAACATGCCGGTCAACGCCAGCACCGCGAGTCCACGTGTAACAATTTGAAGCTTCATGATTGTATCTCCCCTTATGTACGTCCCTAACGGACGTTTATGTGTCAAAAAGTAAGCAAGGCAACATTGAAGTTCCACCTTGCCGTTTTATTCAAGGCAGTACCAGATTCACGAGACTTGTTTCCAAGTCGTAAAGAATCGGTACGGAAGGGGAGAGATTTGCGAGTCTTCAAAGCGATTGCCGTGCCACCCATTATGTATGGCTTTGCTCATCACATTCGCGGAAACGCCATAAGTTTACTCTATAGACTATGCGTTTTCACCAGCTTTAAGCTCGTGGCACAACTGTTGCACTAGCCTATAGTGCACTACTCTTTGTCGGTTTCTTCCCGCAGTCAGCCTCTTCCCATAATTATCAGAAACTATAGCGCCCTTCCCATGTCTTTTTGAAGGTTGCGTTCCGAACACCAAATCACAAAGGTGTAATTACTTCGCATAGGAGGGTTTTTCACGATGAACAAAATTTCTAGATTTTTCACTTCAATGTTAGCAATCACTTTGCTATTAACTTTGGCTGTCCAAAGCTCGACACTAGCATTTTCAGCGGCGGCTGGTACAACGACTTTTAGCGGGCGAGGGACGGTTGTACAAGGAAAGGTTCTGGGTATACCGGTAGGACCTATAGCTGATACAGGAGATGTTTCGCCGGAAGGTGGAGCACTCAAAGCAAGCCTGCTGCAATATCCCGTAGACCCCGCACTTGACCCAACCAGTGGTGCTTTAACAGCCGAGGTTCTTCACGCTTCAACCGTCGCGCAAGGAAATCAAAGCCGCACGCAAGCAACTGTGGCAAGTTTTAACTTAAATGTCGCAGGGCAAACAATCGGAGGCGAGTTTCTTAAGGCACAGGCACAGGCGCAGTGCTCAAAGAACAAAGCCTCGGTTAGCGGAAGTTCTGAAATTGTTAATTTAGTTATTAATGGGACACCTATTGTAGTTTCGGGCGGAGCGAATCAAACCGTGGAATTACCCGCCGTCGGCGGAGTGGTGATAATCAACGAACAAACCGGAACCGGTGCCACTGCGGATCGCGGAGATATTACTGTCAACGCGCTCCACATCAAAATTCCCGGAACGGATACGGACATAATCATTGCTTCAGCACACGCAGACATAACTTGTGCAACTCCGCCTAGCTGTCCGTTAGACAAAGACTTTATTACAGGTGGCGGATATATTATTGCTCCTTCGGGCAGTAAAGGAACTTTCGGAGTCACTGGCGGCATTAAGAATAGTGATTTCTGGGGTCATTTAACATACATAGACCACGGCACGAATTTGAGAGTTAAAGGGACAGGTGTTACAGCTTACGTCGTTACCGGTCCGACAAGCCGACATATCGAAGGGACTTGTGAAATTAACGGAGCACCGGGAACTTATATGGTAGATGTAGCAGACAACGGAGAACCTGGTAGAGGAACAGATGATTTCAAAATTACATTGTCAACCGGATACACAGCTGGCGGTAAGTTAGCCGGAGGCAATATCCAGCTTCACACTTGTAAACCACAGAAAAAATCGGGTAAATAAATATCCAGCTTCACGTATAAAAGAGGTTGCGTTTCATATCGGAAGCTGCGATTTCAATAAAATGGATTGGCTTGGCACAATTACGTGCCAAGCCTTTCTTTTTCACTAAAAACCACTTACGTCAAGGGATATTACAGACGCGATGGCACGTATGTGCGAAGTTACTACCGCAGCAGCCGCCCACGCCAAGAATAGAAGTGGGCGCGCCGCCCCAAGTTATATGGGCAATCTCGCTTGCGTCGCTTGCTTGCATGGGGTTACCCAAATGCCATAAACGCCATTATCAGCCGTGATAATGAAAACGGGTGTGCTTATTTGTTATCAGGCGCAACATCTAGCGGCGAACGACGGGCGAAGATGAGCAAGATTTGAACGGTTTTTCAACTTCACGGGAAAGCGCGTCCGACCGCAATAGCTTGTGCCGTTCCTCAAGAGTGACCCTCGACAAGTTTCATTCGCGCTCTGCCGAGATTTAAGAGTTCAGTGATTCTTTCCGCGCGCTGTTCATTGGTGAGGTTAGACGTGTTGGTGACGTGCGAGATGTCAGTCGGCTGCCCTTTGAGCAGTAGCATTTTATCAATCGCAATCGCCAGCGAGGTTGTTATTTGTTGCAGGTTTGCGCCCGCAATCGCACCGGGAATAGCGTCAACAAGCGAGTGCGCGATAACTTCAAAACGGTCTTTCAGCTCACCTTTTTTTATGTCGCACATTTCGGTGACTGACTCGTTGATATGCTTGCCGTCGCGCCATTTGCTGATGGTCGCCGCCGGGATGCCCGTCTCACGCGCCGTCCGTGTCACGTTCCCGTTGCACGATTGAAGGACTGCTAAAGTCGTCGCCTTGTCGTCCTCGCTGTATCGTCGTTTAGGTTTGAGCATCTTCATTCCCTCTGTCACCACATAGGATTACTTTTCACGCGCTCATCAATTCTACCGCGCGGCGCATCGCTTCGGCTCTGCGGCGTTCGACGCGCTCGGCAATGTCAAGTTTTGTCAAGTTTTGTGCGCTCGGAAATACCACTTTTTACCACTATTTCATGCGCGCCGAAATACCAAGTTTTACCAAGTTTTTTGCGCTCGGAAATACTACTATTTACTACTATTTCATGCGCTCCGAAATACTAAGTTTTACTAAGGTTCGCGGCGTTCGAGTTCGAGTTTCTCGCTTTGGAGTTTGGCGGCGTAAATTCGTATCGCTTTATCACTGAGCGTGCCGTACAGCATGGCGATGTCGTAGGCACTTTGCCGAGCGAACCACTCCTTATCGTCGCGGATGCTTCGAGCGAGGGCGTTTGCCGCTTCGAGCGCGGTTGTCAGGTGAGCCGTGACGAGTTCGCGAATTGACGGTTCGGATTCTCTTTTTAGTGCGACAAGTTCCGCCATCTGTGGCGAAGATTTAATGCGCTCGACGGTTTTGACACTCACGCCCGAAAGCTTTGCGGTGCGGGCGAGTGACTCACCCGTGAGCAATAAAGCGATGACTTGTGCGCGCTTTTCGTCGGATAGTCTTTGACCTTGTGCCATAACTTCAGTTCTTCTTTTTTCTGTGTGCGGAGTTCCGCACACTCGGAGATACTTCAACCGCCCGTCGCTATCATCAATGCTTCATCAACATTTCGGACGATTGCCTTCTGCCCGCGCCACGATAAATGCCACCGTGCTTGGTCATCTGTGAGTGTCCCGTCTTCGCTCTTTACTTCCATCAAAAGGGTGCGCCCGCGAAAACCGACTAATAAATCGGGGACGCCGCCGCCGACCGCGTGGATGGGTTCGACGGACGCGCCGATTTTACGCAGGGCGGCGACTATCTGTGACTGATTGCGGTCAACTTTTGCGGCGCGCCTCATTCGTGTTGCACCTCCGCACCGGGTGCGTGTTGTTTCGCCCATACATCAGGGCTTCCAACTTCCGCAAATGCTTCGCGGCGGGCGTCTTTCAGTGTTTTCCCGTGCGCGACATGGATTTGCGCCCGTCGCTTGAGTTCGTCGTCATAACGGTTTAAGAGGGCGTCATGCTCATCAAACGGCGGTGAAGCGTCTGATTTCCGTGCGGTTTCCGTTGAATCTCCGGCATCGGGTTCAAGCGGAAGATTGCAAGCCTCACGGCGGACGTGAAGCCGTCCGGCGAGTTCGTCGGGGTCAAGTTCGAGGGTAAATTCAGGCGGCGTTTCGGGTGCGTTTTCGGGTGCGTTTTCGGGCAGGGGGTACTCTTCAAAATTGACGACAAAAACACCTTCGGCTTTTCGATTTTCCTCAATGTTTTCACAAATCGTCTCTTCAAAATGTGCGTCACTTTTTTCTTTCGCGGCGTCGGCGGTGTCGCCCTCATTGCCTGTGGAAAACGCATTTTGAAGATGTCTTACTGAATAAGGGTCTTCAAGCCGTAAGGCGGAAGACTCGGCTGGTTCTTCGGCGTCCGTCTCCGGTTCGATAGCGGCGAACGCTTTGCCGAGTTCCGCGAAAGCGGTTTCCGACATTGCGTGTACATCGTCGCTTCCCGCACCGGCGGCGAGTGCTTGCTTGATGTGCTTCTCGACGACCCTCCGCAGTTCATCGGCAAGGCGAAGGCGGCACAGCGCGGGCGTGTCGGGTTGCTTCAATCGCGGTTTGCGCGGTTCGGCTGGCATCTCGCCCGGTCGCTCGCACTCGCGGCGTAATCGCTCGACGACGATTTGCGCCGCCCGCTCGAATCGCTCGAACCGACGCACGCCGCGAAAGCTTTTAGCTGTGCGTTCAATCTCGACGAGATGTTGAACGAAGCGGACGTGCATCATCGAAGTTTTGTTCTTGCCGGTGCTGAAATCTTTCGTGCCGGGTTGCCGCGTAATCGCGTCAAACTTATCTGCCTTCTGTTCGGCGTTGAACGCATCCCACGCACGCTTCCAGCTTTGCGCCAGCGTGCGCTTCTCTCTGCCGTCCGAAGGCAAAGGCTCGATGCGCGCGATGTCTTCCCCGTCGCCGCCTCCGAGCCAGATAGCCATCTTCCAATCCGGCGCGTCTGTTAGTTGGTCAGCCCCGCACGTCGCGCTCATCGCCGCAAGCATCAGGTGTTTCGACTCCGGCGAGAAGTCGCGCATCTTGACGTATGCGAGGAAAGCCGCCGCCGTATCGGACTTGGCTTCACGCTCTTTACGGTCGGCTTCTCGCTTCCACGTCTCGATGCGAACTTTGCGCGCGTGCGATTCTTGTTCTTCGGCGCGATGTCTTGCCGCCACTTCGGAAACGCGACGCGCGATGTATTGACCGTCATCTATAACGCTTGGCATCTGTGCCGATGTGGGTGTCGGTAGTGTTCCCTGCATTACAACACCTCCCATTCCAACGCGGCGAATTCAAGCGCGCGGGTCAGGTTCGGCGTGATGCCGTCGAGATCAATCAGGACGGTGCGAAGGTCGGGCAAGGCGACGCGAAGCTGCGCGGTCAGTGTGTGCGGCATCACGCCGTTAAGGGCGACGAAGCAGACCGCACCGTTTCGGGCGCGGGCTTGGGCTTGGAGTGCGTCTTTGACGAGAACGCACACGCCGTTTCGTTTGACGTTTTCAGCCAAGCAGACGTGAATTGAAGGCTGTGCTTTCGCGCCGCCGAACTTCGCACCGGAACACCAAACGGGTTTGTCGTCTTTCGCGTGCCTGTAATAAAGCCACGCGCTCTGCCAGCCGTGACGATAGCGACACGGCGTGACGAAGCCGTAAGACAGCGACGGAAAATTCATTTGTAGCTTGTCGGTAAAGTAGAAAGGCGCGGGGTAGGCGTAACGCTCTCCGAACCGCGCGGCGACGTGGTGAAGCGCGAACATCTTGCCGATGTCGGACGGCACAGAGCGAATGCCCGCGCGGAACTGTGCATCGCCGCTCAAGCCGTGTTCGCGCTCGATAGCGGAGGCATCGGATTTGTTAAGGCTTAGACCGTTCGCGGTCGTGAAACTAAGTATCGCGGCGATGACCGTCTCGCTTGGTAATTCTAATTTTCGCGCGAGAGGCGAACGAAAAGATGTTGTTTGAGGTTGAAAACTTGATTGAGTTGTATATACTTGCTGCATGTGAACCGTCTTTCACATTCCGCGCCTGTCTCATCAACAGGGAAAAGAAAGCCGCTACCGCTCATCACGGTGCGGCTTTCGTTATTTTATGCATCGGTTGCAAAGCGCAGTGCATGTCATGTCTGGTCGTATGACTTCCGATAGCGTCACGACAAAGCCACCTGTTTCACGGATTGAGCCTCCGCACTTTATGCATTTGAGGTCGAGAGGAAGCCTTGCCGCCGAGAGAATCGTTTCTTCCGGCGATGGCAATTCTTTGGTTGTGGCAACATCCGTTTTCATCATGCTGCTTTCGCTAACGGTTGAACAACCGCGCGTCTTACAAATAAATCAACTGTGGTTTGTGGAATCCGAAAGACATTTCCAAAACGACAAGCCGGTTGGAGTTTGCCTTCGGTGATGAGATTTCGGACATGCTGAGGCGACACGCCAAGTTGCGCGGCGACATCATTCACCTTGCGAAATTGCTCAACGGAAGCAGAAGAATCAAAAGACATTACGCAATCTCCTTTTTTCAAGGGTTGCGTTTGATAGCGGCGTGTATCTAAAATGTAGGAAAGCCGCTATCAAACGCGGGTAAAAATCATTGAGCGCGATTCTTTGTCTTGGCGGACTGGTCGCGCTCTTTGCTTTATGTGCAAATTGTAACTCAACTTGCCTAGTTTTACTCTGCCGTCGTTACCAAATGGTCGAAAAAGACTACAGAGTTATCTGTTTTTCACTCTGTGTTTCTGCACATCCCGCAGTCCAATTCCTATGGTGCGTGCTACCTCTTGAAGTGCCTTGCCGTTTTTAGACGCTTTATCAGGGTCGGTTTTCTTCAACTCGTCGTTAATCTCTTCCCACGAAATATAGCGATTCTTGTTTACCATGACCTGAACTCTTGCGAGTAAGTCCTCTTTCGTCCACTTCCGGTAATTCCCGCGCTTGGGCAACCCTACCATCCCCCGCGCATTAGTTCTCACGTCTTCCTGAAAAGCCTCCACCGCATCGGCAAAAGAGCCGGTTAAAAGTTCCTGCTTCAAGAAATAACTGTTGCTGAGAAACCGGAAAATGCTACCGGAAAGCAGCATCAGCGTGTTCGGGAATAAATTACGGCAGAATTCAAGAAGTTGAGGTTCGTGCAGTTCAGCCTCATCACCCGAACTCAAAAAAGGTATAGGTAATTTAGACTCGAAAGTAATTTCTTTTCCCTCTTCATCGAGCATTGAAGGCGACGAGAAAACTAAATTCAACATCATCACGTCATGCTCATACTGAACAGAAACTTGATGCTTTATAGTGACCTCAAATGACTTAGACTTATCCTCTGTCACCGACTCACCTCAAGTAATCGCCCGTGCTTCCCCTTCATCCTCACATCAACATATTTCTTCACATCTTCCGGCGTCACCCTAACCCCGCGCCCAATCTTCGCCCCGCGCAAAGCCCCCGACGAGTAAGCCGCCCGCAAGTGTGACTCCGGCACGCCTGAAAGCCGCGCCGCCTCACCGAACGAAAGCGAAAACTTCGCGCTCAAATCCGCGATGGACGGTTGCTCGACCTTGCCGTTTCCTTGCGTCTCGTGCGCCCTCATCGCGTCCGAAAGCATAGAGACGAACATCGTCACGGCTTCATCGTTTCCGGTGCGTTGTAGGGCTTCTGACGACGATGTTAAAGGTGTGTCAGAGGGTATGACATGCGGTCTGACATACCTTGTCGCATCTTTCGCTGGTGGATTCGCTTCTCTTTCCGCTTCCGCCTGTTTGTAGCGGTCGAGGTCTTCCGTCGTGTAATCCGTGACCATGCCGGTACGCCCGCGCACCTCGCCCACGCTTATCTTGCCGTCAGTGGTCAGGCGTTGAAGCGTGCGAACCGAGATGTTCAAGTAGTCGGCGGCGTCCTGTTTGTTCATCGTGAAAAGAAGTCGAAAAGATGTGTCAGGTGGTATGACAAAACGGTTGTCATACCCATTGGCACGGCTTCAAAATAGGTGCGTCAGATGGCGCGTCAAGGTGTGTGTCATACCCTTTGGCGCACCTTTACCCGCCCGTGCCGTTCGTGCCGTTACCGCGCGCCGTGATGTAGCGGTCAACCGTCGCGCTCAATCGGCTCACGCTCTCATTCGTCGCGGCAATCTGTGCGTCTTGGCGGTCATGTCTTTCACGCAATGCACTCATCTCCGCATCTTGGCGGTCGAAGCGTTCAACCGTTCCGTTAGCTATTTGCATCACGGTCGCCGTCAAGGTCTTCTGCGAACTGAGGAGCGCATCAAGTAAAAACTGCTGCCCCTCTTGCTGCACCGCCATTCGCTCTTGCCGTTCGATGATGAAGTTCATCACCCGCTCTAATTCTTCCGGTGTCATTTAGCTTCTACCCTTCTTTCTTCGCTTTGGTCGTCGTCGTGCGCTTGCGTGTGGCGTTCGTTGTGGTCGGCACTTGCCCGTTCGCCACTTCCGTCTTTGCCTTCGGCGGTTTTCATGCTTTGTTTTTCGGTGGTCTTCCAGCTTACGTTTCGGGCGGTCTTCATGCTTTGTTTTCGTCTCACAACTCGTGTTGTTTTAGGGTCGCTCATTTAGCTTTTGCCTCTCTTTACCGCTTTCTTTGCGGTCGCTTTAGTCGCCGTGCCGTTCGTCGTGGTCGCCGGTGAATCTTCCGGTTTGGCTTTCGGCGGTCTGCCGGGCGTGCGGTCTGCGACAAGCGATAAATCAGATTCACGAATCACAATCGCGCGTCCGAACCGTGATGCGGGCAAGCGTCCGTCTTTGACCATCGCTTGAACGCGGCGCACCGTCACGCCTAAACGCTCCGCAACTTGCTGTGCTGTCAGTTCATTCATGCGTCATTTATACGCTGAAAAGAATTATACGTCAATACGATTATTTATGTTGACATACTATTCGCAGAAGCGTATAGTTACATTACGTTAGCAATTCACTTTCACACGGAGACAACGACCATGATTCAACTCACCACCGCCGCCAAACTCGAAAACGCAATCAACAAAGCACGCACCGTTAAGCCCCGCGTCCACGTCGTCAAGTTCGGTTCATACACCGTCACGAACAAAGCGACGGGCGCGACGTACACCGTCGAATGTGTCAAGCGCGACGGCAATCGCTTCGCATCCTGCACATGCATTGCGGGCGAACGCGGTCAGGCTTGCTATCACGTCGCGGCGGCTGTCTCTGCTCACATGCAACTCGCCGCCGAACGCGCGGCTTTGAACTTCTAAAAGCGAGAGGCTGGGTAAGCATTGCCCAACGCTTCCTAGCCTCTTAAATCGCCTGTATCAGCCCTTAAACCATGAAGAAAAAGGAAAGACAC
>MWWE01000239.1_pt1 | contig 10021 bp, 12 predicted proteins | sample 1047301 | NCBI WGS metagenome assembly MWWE01 (sample SAMN06349973, study PRJNA376086) | soil metagenome | isolation source: MS1-1 sample Antarctic (ecotone) soil | place: Antarctica
CAACTGTGGCTTTCAACGTCCACAGATTGAAACTTACTTGATAATGTTTATCCGGCTTTTAGAATACTCGATTGATTTTTTGCCCCTTCGGAATAGATGAAAAATGATAGATAATAGATAATAGATAAGAAATATCTATCGGCTATTGTGTTTATATTTGTAATCTATTCCGTAGGAGAATCTTAAAAAAAAAGCTATGAAATCCGAAGAAAATCAACCGACACTTTTTGACCCGAATGTTGCCGACACCGAAAAAGTTTTGTTATACGCACTCGGCGATTTTCAAACTCGCGGCTTTGAACTCATCGGCAGAAAACTTCCACTCGACAGACTTCTCGGAGCATTCAAACGTGCCTTTGAGCATTTTGGAATTGATGAAATATCCGATGAAAAAATTGCGGAAACTCTGGAAAAACTCGGTGCAAAAATTGATAAAGTGCCAAACTATGTTGCCAAACATCCGTTTCGCGTAACAGTAAATACAGAGATTGCAGACAAAAGTTTGGAAATCTACAAATCAATTAAAGAAAACGACAAATAAAACAAAAACGGAGTAAATTATGAAATTCACAAAAACTTTCGGAATATTTTTTCTTACATTTATAATTGGATGTGGTCTAGCATTTTCGACTCAAATGAAAAGTCAAAATCTTAAAAAAAATGCCAATAAAACAATTGCACCAAAAGTTGTTACGAAAGAAATTAAACCCATAAAAATAAAAACTGTGACGAAGCCAAAAGTATTAAATGTCGATGACTTTCATAAGCAGGGAAACAAAGATGTAAATACTCAATTTATAGAAATCGGAGAGGTTACAAACTTTGAAGAATTTAAGGTGAAATCAGGCGAATCTTGGTTTGGATTCTTCAAAGAAAACGGAAATGAAGTTATCCGAAAGACAAAAATAAAACTCAAAAAGAAAAGTGAACTCGATTTGGACTGGACAGACATTAATATAACCGATACTAAAAGACCTGCTTTTTTGGTCAAATCTATTCGTGGAGTGAAAAAAGGAAAAGTTGAAACCGTTTTTCGTGGAAAGAATTGGATAGAAAATATGGAAAATAATGAGGGGACAGAAATAAAATATGGATTTTTCAAAAAACTTCAAATTAATGATGCTGAATATATTTTTAGAACTGAAAAAAGAGTAAGTGAAGATGGGGACGATTTATTTGTTTTGCTTTTGGAAAAAGGAGGACAATCGCAAGTTATTACTTTTGTTTATACAGGCGGCGAAGACACACCTCTTGGAACTTTATATTGGGCGGGTGATATTGATAACGATGGAAAATTAGATTTTTATATGGACTTTTGGGGATACGAAAAAGGAGGTTATAGTTCAAGTTTATTTGTTTCATCCGAAGCCGAGAAAAGAAAATTAGTCAAAGAATTTGGAAATTTTATGCTTGGAGGATGTTAGATAGAAATATAAGAAAATAAATTTGCCGAGTTAGAGCAATATTGCGAAACATAAAAATCTTTGATCGAAAAGGTTTTGCGGGATAATTTGCCGATTGCTCCGACTCATATTGAAATGCAATTAAACTCAACTGTTGACGAGGCAAAACGAGTTTTAGTCAAGAATTTTCCGTTGAATCAGGCACACAGTCGTATGATACAATTAACCGAAAACTTGGCAGAACAAGAAGGGATAAATAAAATGATTACAACAAAAGAGCCAAAAACTGCACAGACTCAGACTTTTGCTGAACTTTTAACGCAGCTTCCTGAAGCCAGCGAGATAAATCTTAGTAATCGAACTTGGAAGAACTATGAAGAAATTCTCGAATCCGTCGGCGAAGCAAGCGGTTTGCGGATTAGTTACGATGGGAAAAATATTAAAATTATGACACTATCAGTTCTGCACGAAAAATATGTTCGTTTTGTTGAACGACTTGTAAATAATTTAAGCATCAGAAAGAAAATTAAGTTGATTTCTTTCGGTTCGGCGACAATGAAAGTCAGCGAAAAAGAAAGAGGTTCCGAGCCGGATTGTTGTTTTTATGTTCAGAATGCCGAACTTGTGGCGAAAAAGGATTCGATTGATTTTAGTAAAGATGTTCCGCCCGATATTGTTGTCGAGATTGATATTCACCACGCTTCGACGGCGAAATTTGATATTTATTCTAAACTCGAAGTTCCCGAATTTTGGTTATTTGATGGGAAGCGTTTGATTATTTACGTTTTGGATGGCGGAAGTTATCGGGCGACGAAAAAAAGTGTTGGTTTGCCGATGTTGACCGATGAGATTTTGAGTGATTTTTTAGGACGTTTGGAAGACAAGGATCAGTTTGAAGTTTTGATGGAATTTGAAGAGTGGTTGGAGAAGAATTAAGTAAGCGGGAATTAGTAAATTATCAGTTGTAATAATTTATCAAACAAACCCACGAAATAATTGAGAATTGAGAATTGAGAATTAAGAATTTTGTTGTAAATTGAACGGTAATTCTTAATTTTGAAATTTCAATTCTCATTTATTTTGTTACTTCTATAATTTAATTTATCAAAAATCAAAATCGAAAAACTCATCTGCATAAGTTATATTTGAGTTAATGAATCCACGCGAACTCAAAGAGGCTTATAAATATTGCGAAAGCGTGACGAAGGAACACGCCAAGAGTTTTTATTTTGCCAACAAATTTCTCCCGAAAGATAAACAAAAAGCCATTTATGCACTCTATGCACTTTGTCGAAATGTTGATGATGAAGTTGATGAAGCGGAAGTGCGTAGCGAGGCGGAAGCGATTCGGGCGGTTGAGATTTGGCAGGCGAAATTAAATGAAGTTTATGAAGGTAAAATTCAACATTCAACATTCAAAATTCAAAGTTCCGAACCCGAAATTCTCAACTCCGAACTCGTTTTTATTACCTGGGAAGATATGCTTCGGCAACACGATATCCCGCAGGAGATTCCGCTTGATCTGATGAAAGGCGTTTTGATGGACACGCATAAAAATCGTTATGAAACTTTTGAAGAACTGTATATTTATTGCTATCGCGTTGCTTCAACGGTTGGTTTGATGTCTTCGGAAATTCTCGGTTATTCCGATAAATCTGCATTGGAATTTGCTGAAGCATTGGGAATTGCGATGCAGTTGACGAATATTTTGCGTGATGTAAAAGAAGATGCTGAAATGAATAGAATTTATCTGCCGCAGGAAGATTTGAAGAAATTCTGTGTTTCGGAAGATCAGATTTTTGCGAATAAGATTGACGGGAATTTTATCGAAATGATGAAATTTCAAATTCAAAGAGCGAGACATTTTTATAAAAAAGGTGAAAAGGGAATTCCGCTTTTAGAGAAGGATGCAAGATTCTGTGTTTTGCTGGCTTCGAGAATATATGGACAAATTTTAAATGAAATAGAAAAGCAAAACTTCAATGTTTTTAAACAGAGAGCATTTACAACAAAAAGTCAGAAATTACTCTCTGTTCCAAAAATTTGGCGGGAAGCGAGAAATTTATAACTCGAACGGAACGGGTTGGCTGGAAGGTTTTACTTCATCAAATCAAAATCTAAAAGTGTAATGAAATAACAAAAATAGCTAAAGAATTGAAAAAAGCGGAAATATTTCTTTTTAGAAAATACTTTTTTTCCGCTTTTTTTGTTTTTTATGATAATCTTTTTGTAAATACATTTCTTTGGAGTCCAAATATGAAAAAAATCTTATCAGTTTTGCTAATCGCAGTATTTTTATTAGTTCCTGTTTTTACATCAGCCCAACTAAAAGCTCAATCGGATATTTTAAGACTGCAATCGCCGCAGAATCCGCGTATCGGTTTTATAATCCACGGCGGGGCGGGAGTTATCAAGCGGGGAAGTTTAACGCCGGAAAGAGAAAAAGAATATCGTGCAAAACTGGAAGAAGCCGTAACAGCTGGTTATAAAGCGTTACAGGAAGGAAAATCCTCGCTGGATGCAGTGCAGACAGCGATTTTAATATTGGAAGATTCGCCGCTTTTTAATGCCGGTAAAGGTGCGGTTTTTACAGCCGACGGGAAAAATGAATTGGACGCTTCGATTATGAACGGCAAAGATTTAAATGTCGGAGCGGTGGCGGGTTTGCATACGGTAAAAAATCCGATTTTGCTGGCACGAGCCGTGATGGAAAAATCTCCGCACGTAATGATGATCGGCGACGGGGCGGAAAAATTTGCAAAGGAAATGAAACTCGAACTCGTGCCGGAAAAATATTTTTTTGTGCAGTCGCGTTGGGATTCCTTACAGCAAATAATTAAGGAGGAAAAGGAACGTGAGAAAGCCGAAAAAGAAGGTAAAAAAGTTTCGGCAAATAAATTTTTTGAGATGCCTTCCAATAAATTCGGCACGGTCGGAGCGGCGGCGTTGGACAAAGACGGCAATCTTGCGGCGGGAACTTCGACAGGCGGAATGACTTACAAAAAATACGGACGAGTCGGCGATGTTCCGGTAATCGGTGCGGGAACTTACGCAAACAACGAAACCTGTGCGATCTCGGCGACGGGTTGGGGCGAATATTTTATACGTCTCGGAGTTGCCAGAGATATTTCCGCGTTGATGGAATATAAAGGAATGACAGTGCAGGACGCAGCGGATTTGGTCATCAAACAAAAACTCCAAAAAGCAGGCGGCGACGGCGGCGTGATTGCGATTGATAAAGCAGGAAACCTCGGAATTTCGTTCAATTCGGAAGGAATGTATCGGGCTTATATCAAGGACGGAAAACCTGTCGTTGAGATTTATGGGGATGAGAAATAAAGTAAAAAGGTAAAAGTAAAAAGTAAAAAAGTTTTGTAAACTTTGCTTGGGAACTTTTTTGCAAAATTGGTGTCTAAACTTTTATGAAATCTGCAAATATCATTAATTGAGTCGTAGTTAAATCAATAATTTTTGTCATTGGTTTAACTATCGGCGTATTTTCAGCTAATGCTTTTTACAAAATAATATTTTCGCCTGTTGATCGGAATGAAATTAGACCTTTATTTGAAAATGTTAAAGATTTTCAAATACCTGATTTAACTAAATCTGATGCAAATCCTTTGATACTTATAATCGAATCAGATGCAGATAGAAATTTATTTTTAAATAATGGAGAAATCGGCACATTAGACAACTTAAATATTCTTTCTAATGAACTCAAATATATATTTAAAGCACGAAAGGAAAATGGAGTGTTTGTTGAGTTTTCAGGGAGAGCTAATAAAGAAGTAATTATACTTCCAAAATCTACAATCAAAGATGCAGATTTATATAATCTGGTTAAAGTATTGGAATCAAGCGGGGGAAATCCAATTATGATTGATTGGAAGACAAAAGTCGTTAAATGGAAAATTCATTTTCGCTCACAATACTGAAAGATTAAACTCACTTATCCTTAGAACTTTCCTTTAATTCATCTCTGAATCTATCTTTTCTCTCGTGTTTTTCGTCAAAATTTAGCGGTTCATTGTCTTCAAAACTTACGCCCATTGCTTTGGCATTTGCTTCGGAATCGGATTGGTCGGGAGTCGGGTTGTGTCCCCCGACGCTTTCTGCTCCGCTGTCGTTTGCGTCTTCCCATTCGGCATCAATATCGCCGCCTGACAATGCTGGCGAAGTCGAATTATGTTCCGCTAAACGCTCTTTTAATTCGCCCGGAGCTTTCGGTGCGTGTTCGATCTCTTCTTCCATTAATTCCTGAACATCTTTATCGGGAACGGGCTGATTTTCGTAAAATTCTAGTTCTTTTCCTGACATAGTTTAACCGCCTTGTTTTTAGAAATTTGATGTAAAAAGAATAGCATATTTAGTGAGTGAAGGGAATTTTGTTTAGAAAAGATTTGTTTTTGTCGGAACGCACGCGACCCGCGTGCAATAAGTGTGAAACACGCAATATAGGTGAGGAGACTTCAAAGTTCAAAAATAATTTCGGACGTTATCACGCCCGTTGCACGCGGGTCGCGTGCGTTCCGACTAAATAAAAACTACTGTTTGAAAATCGGGAATATCGAAACGCCTTCGGCAGCGATTGTTTTTGCACATTAAAGCGTCATCAATCCGCACCATATAATCGCGTGATTTTTCAAATTGGGTTTGGTCCTGCTGGTTTAATCTGCCACGAGAATTTTTCTTTTTCGTGCGTTTGAGCCAGCGAATGTCGTATTCGTTTCGCTCGCGGCAGGAAGGGCAGGTGTAAGACGCTTTTTTCGTTTCGTGTCTTTCGTCAAAAATGTCGCTTTCTTTCATATTGCTCAGGTTTTATCGGACAAATCTCTTAAAAATTTAAAACTAAAAATTCCTGTTTCGTGTCCGTCGGAGAAATGAAAATTCAAAGCATATCTGCCTACAATCGAGATATGCCCGAAGTTCAAGTCCTCCGGTATTGTATCATCTTTTAATCTCTTTTCGCCCGTCCATTCGTCTATGCAGCTGGCACACGGACAATTTTTCCGAAGTTGAACGGCGTTGTATTTTGTTTCCTGTTCGTCCGACCATTTGATCGAGATTTCGGAATCGTTTTCTTCTATGATTTGTGTTGGTTCAATCATTTTTATGAAGCACCGTTTTTCGCTAAATAAAAAGTCAAATCTTCCGCCGTAATGTCGTAATGCGAAGCGTGATAGATGCTTTTTCCATCTTTGACGACAATCGCTTGCGGAGATTCGTGTTTGATACCGGTTTTTTCCGCAATCGCTTTGGCGAGTTCTCTTGAATCCTGCACAACGACGAGAAATATTGTTGAATCTACGTTTGAAACTTCTTCAAAAATATTGGCACTGATCGGGCAAGTTGTGCTGTGTTTGAATAGAACTACGGGTTTCGTTTTGGAAACGTCGAAAAGTTCGTCTAGTTGTTCGCTGTTATTTAAATCTACAAATTGAGCTTTCATAATTAATTTTGATTTCCTGTGCCTTGATAGGCGTTTGGCGGCGGCGGGGAATTATAAACCATATCACTTTCTTTCGGAAAAACCTTTCGATAAGCGACGGCAGTTCCAACTATGATAATTGGGATCGTGAAATATATTCCGATGCACAAAAGCAAATATCCGACCATACCGATATGGATGGTGCTGTTTTTTTTGAAATTTTTACGCTTATCCGCACTCGGGTTTCTGCCTTTATAAATAAACCTGTTCGATATAATCTTTTACCATTCTATCACTACTAAATTGCGGAGTGAGAGTGGCGAGAGCATTTTTCATTCGTGCAATCCATTCTGTCGGCAATCCGTTTTCACCTTTTTCATAATAGGTAGGAATTATCTGCTTTTCCAAAACCTGATAAAGCGATTCAGCATCCTTTGCGTCGTTTTCGTCATTTTCTTCTTCGGAAGTGCTTAGATCGCCGATTGAAAAACCGTTGATTTCATTGAAACCTTCGATCCACCAACCGTCCAAAACGCTGAAATTCAAACCGCCGTTCATCGCGACTTTCATTCCGCTTGTTCCCGACGCTTCTAAAGGACGACGCGGGACGTTCATCCAGACATCAACGCCCTGAACCAAATAACGTGCGACTTCTTGGTCGTAATCTTCAATAAATACGGCACGATTCTGCCAATTTGAGTCTTCGTCTATGCTCATCAAGTTTTGCAGAATCTTTTTCGCCTTACGATCTTGGGGATGTGCTTTTCCGGCAAAAACGAATTGAACGGGACGCTCTTCGTCGTCAATCATTTTGAGCAACCTTTCCAGATCGGACATCAAAAGATTCCAGCGTTTATAAGCTGCGACACGACGGGCAAAACCGATGGTCAAAACATCTTTATCAAAAAGTTTGCGGATTTTTGCATTTTCGTTAATTGTTTCTTTTATGCCCGTATTTTTGGCAAAAGTTCTATTACGAATGAACGAAATGAGTAGTTGTTTCAAAAGCTGATGTGCCTGCCAAACTTCTGCGTCGGGAAGATTTTCGATTGCATCAGTCCATTTATTTTCATTCTTTAAAGTTTCCGCCCAATCCTTACCGATGCGATGTTCGTAAAGTGTTTTAAATGTCGGAGCGATCCACGTTGGCGGATGAACACCGTTTGTAACGTGCGTGATCGGAACATCTTCGGCTTTTGTATCTTCGGGAAACATCTTGAGCCACAAATTTCTCGAAACTTCGCCGTGTTTTTCGCTGACTCCGTTTGCCGAGCGTGAAAGCCGAATCGCCAGCGGTGTCATTCCAAAATACTCGTCTTCGTCTTCGGGATTACTGCGTCCCATTGAAAATAATTCAAACTTTTCAATTCCCAATGAGTTAATAAAATCGGCATCAAAACAATCTTCGATAAGTTCGGGAGCAAACGTATCATTTCCCGCATCTACGGGCGTGTGAGTTGTAAAGACACATTTTTTGCGGACAAACGAAGCGGCATCCGTGAATGTCAAATTTTCATCTTTCTCCAAATATTCTCTCGCCAATTCAAGCGTCAAAAATGCCGAATGTCCTTCGTTTAAATGATAAACGCTCGGTTCGATATTTAATTTTCTCAGCAGACGAATTCCGCCGATGCCTAAGATTTTTTCCTGCACAACACGGGTTTCCGTATCGCCGCCGTAAAGATGTCCCGTTACATATCGGTCAATTTCATCATTTTCCGAAACATTCGTATCGAGTAAATAAAGCGAAATTCTGCCGACTTGTGCCAGCCAAGCCTGGGCGTAAACTTCGCGTCCACGCATATGAATCATAATGTTGATTCTATTGCCGTTTTCGTCTAAGACAGGTTTTAGTGCGAGTTCTTCGTCAAACGAATCCCGGTATGTTTCTTCCTGCCAGCCGTCGTGGGCGATTTCCTGACGAAAATATCCGTAACGATACATTAAGCCAACGGCAACCAACGGAACATTCATATCGCTCGCGGATTTCAAATGATCGCCCGCGAGAATTCCCAAGCCGCCCGAATATATCGGCAGGGAATTATGAACGCCGTATTCCGCACAAAAATATGCAACGGGATTTTCCTGCGTTATTTTATCGAAATTTTTCGGTGGTTCGTTTACATATTGATTAAATTTTTCCTCGAATTCTTTCAGCCGAACAATATAATTTTCCTCATTTGCTTTTTGCCAGAGCCTTAATTCAGAAACTTTTTTGAGCATCTGACGCGGATTTTGTTCGCATTTTTCCCAAAGCCTCGAATCCAGATCACGAAAAAGCTGTGTTCCGTCTTTGCTCCAAGACCAGAAATAATTCCACGAAAGAGTTTCCAAAAACTCAAGGTTCTGCGGAACATTTCTCTGAAAATAAAAATCATCTCTAAAATTGTTTTCGGTTTCTAAACCAACGGCTGGCTGCATATTTATAACTGCTTCGTTTGAAATCTCCATAATAAATTGTTTTTTGAATATTGCGTAAGAATTAATTCGGACAGTATTTGGCAATATAAAACATTGTGCCGAAACTATCAAATCTTGTATGAATTTGCGATTGTAATAAAAAGACTTAAAATGTGTGATGTTTCATAAACATTTCGGCATCGGCTTCCGAAAAGAAAACAAGATGAACCTCTTCTATTGTAGTGTTGTTCGTCAGAAATTGTTTTATGGATGTTGATGAGATTTTAGCCGCTTCGTTTTTCGGATAATAAAATGCTCCGGTTGAAATTGATGGGAAAGCTACCGTTTTTAATTTATTTTCTTTCGCTAAATTTAAACAATTTGTATAACAGTTCGCCAACAATTCGGCTTCTTTTCCCTTTTCCTGCCCGTAAATCGGACCGACCGTGTGAATAACGAATTCTGCATCGAGATTTCCGCCCGTTGTAATAACTGCCTCGCCCGTCGGCAAGCCATTCGGATAATCCGTTTCTCGAATTTTCCTGCATTCAGCTAAAATTTCCTTTCCGCCAACACGATGAATCGCACCGTCAACACCGCCGCCACCCAAAAGAGTTGAATTGGCAGCATTGACGATTGCATCGGTTTTTTCTTTTGTTATATCGCCGATTTTAACGACGACGCGACCATCTAAAAATGCTTCTTTCATTCAAAATCCTTGATTTCCACTTCTTCAAACATTCCGTAGTCATCCAAAAGTTTCGCCAATTCTTCTGCCCGGCGTTTGTTC
>MWWE01000240.1_pt1 | contig 10019 bp, 9 predicted proteins | sample 1047301 | NCBI WGS metagenome assembly MWWE01 (sample SAMN06349973, study PRJNA376086) | soil metagenome | isolation source: MS1-1 sample Antarctic (ecotone) soil | place: Antarctica
GCTTTGCAGGCTTATCGAAGAGGGGAAGTAGATGCCGTAACCAATGCGGAATTTGAACCGCTTGCATTTAAACTGCTGCTTCCGTTTGAGGATTTTCAAAGAACTACTCACGGTGCATTGAATTTTTACGAATTCAACCGTAAAAACCCGCCTTTTAATGACCGCCGGGTCCGCGAAGCATTAGCAATCTCGATTGATCGTGAGCGTTTAACGGAAGATGATACGAAAGGAGCAACAAAACCTGCTTTTACCTTTTTACCTTTTAACGAAAAGAAAAAAGCGAGTTTTTCCTTTGATGTCGGGAAAGCTAAAAATCTTTTGAAAAAATCCGGGTTTCCGAATGGTGAAAATTTTCCCGTTATCAAATTAGTTATTAATCGGAATGACATACAACAGCGGATTGCCCGCTCGGTTGCAAAGATGTGGAAGGAAAATCTCAATATCGAAACGGAAATTATTGTCAAAGAAACGGAAGAATTTGAAGGGATTAAAAAAAGAGGTGAGTTTGACCTGATTAGACGCGGCATCGTTTTTCCGACGGCGGACGAAACGGCTAATATGCTGACGATCTTTGCTCCGAAGGAAGTTTCAAAAATTAAGAAAACAGTGGTTACAAAAGAAGAAAAAGATAAAGAAGATAAACCAAACGAAAAAAAATCTACAGACCAACCGAAACCAAAAACTTTAAATTCTGTCGAAAAAAACAAGGCTGTTATTGATAGTCCAATACAAAATAATCCAAACGTATCAGAAGACCCGGAAGAAGAATTACTTGTTGACATCGGCGAAGAAATTATTCTCCTGGAAGAAGAAGCAATCATTGAAGTTTATGGAATACCTCTATATTTTCCGCTGAGTTATTCTCTTGTGAAACCTTATGTTAAGGGATTTGAAATGAATAATTTGGATTCACCTTTGCTAAAAGACGTGGAAATTGATAATAATTGGCAACCGAAAACAGAGGCAAATAAATCATAACAGGTGAAATACAGTAAATGTTTCAGGGGGTTTTGAATTTTATCAACAAATTTGGATGTTAACTTTTCGTTGCGATTATTCTTGATTATAACCAGGGTTACGTGGTAAGTTTATCGAAAGTTTACTAAATTATTTAGTTCTTCTCTCCAAAAGGCATTCATAATAATAGTTTTATCAGAAAAGGAGCGTAAATTATGACGCAAATATTTTCCAGTCGAATCCGTTTAGGAATTATATTAATAGTTTTGTCATCTTTTTTAGTCAGTTGTGCAACACAAGCAAATAGTAAGTATTGGGGACAAGTTGATGTGCCGCAAGATAATGTGATGCGTTACATCACAGGTTCGGAACCCGAATCTCTTGATCCGCAGTTTGTGACGGGACAGCCCGAAGCACGCATTTTGATTGGGCTTTATGATCGTCTGGTTGAATATCATCCGAAGACACTGCAGCCGATTCCTTCGATGGCGACAAGTTGGGAAAATGCCGATGATTTAGTAAATTACACATTTAATTTACGTAAGGACGGAAAATTTTCAAACGGCGATCCGATCAAAGCGGAAGATTTTGCCTGGTCGTTTAGACGTGCTTTATCACCGGAACTCGCTTCACGTTATGCTTTTCTGGGCTATGACATTAAATATGCGGAGGCTTACAATTCGGGAAAATCATTTGTCAAAAAGGACGGCAAATTTCTACTGGCAAAAGATTTTGAAGAGAAACCTAATAAACAGGAACCAATTACCGAAGACAAACCGAAGGTTTTGGAAAAAGCAGAACTTACCGAAACTGCTCCCGGAATAGAAGTTGAAAAACCGGATACCGCAAACTCTGGTGTAACTCCCGATGTAGAGCAGGAAAAAACCGAAACCGAATTTCAAAAATATATTAATTCGCCTGAAAGATTAGTTCTTGTCGAACCGACCGATGAAGACACTAAAAAAGCTATCGAAGAATTAACTAAAGAAAATCCGAGATTAAAAGCGGCTTTGGAAGGTGCGGAATATATACCGGTTAAAGCTGAAGACATAGGCGTAGAAGCGGTTGACGATTACACTCTGCAAATAACTTTGAAACAGCCTGCACCATATTTTGTGGGTGTTTTAACTCACCAATTTTTTGCCGCTCTGCACAAACCGACGATTGAAAAATTTGGAAAAGACTGGATCAAACCGGAAAATATCGTAACCAGCGGAGCATTCAAAGTTTCTGAATGGAAACCTTATGACGAATTAACCATTGTAAGAGATCCAAATTACTGGGACGCGAAAAATGTTCACTTAGACGCAATCGTTTTTTATCCGATGGATGAGCAGACGACGATGATGAATATTTACAAATCAGGAAGAGTTGATGCAATTTACAATCACACAGTTCCTGCCGCCTGGAATGAATATATCAGACAGTTTGGCGAAGAATATCAATTGCACCCGGAAGTTGCGAGCGAATATTACACATTCAGCGTCAAAAAACCGCCCGTAGATAAAGTTGAAGTCCGCAGGGCATTTTCTCTGGCAGTCAATCGCCAGGCTCTCGAAGATTATCGTAAAACAATCAAAAAATCTGCTGACTTTACGCCTCCAGGAATTTTCCCCGAATATGATAAAGCCCGTAAAAAGGTTTACGATGAAAAAATCAAAGCAGAAGGCATTACGCCCGAAGAATTTGAAAAAAGATTTTACAATCCGGCAAAAGCCTGTGAGTTAATGGAAAAAGCCGGATATACGGTTAAGAAAAATGGTGAAAAATGCAAAGTTACGGATTTTCCGGCGGATGATATTCAGTTGAGTTACAACACGGCTGAAAGCAACAAACAGGTCGCCGAATTTATTCAAGCTCAATGGAAACAGAATTTGGGAATTACCGTTCAACTTAAAAATATGGAATGGAAAACCTATCTGCCGTATCGTTCGAGCATCGAATATACGGGAATGGCGAGAGCCGGTTGGGTTGGCGATTTTATGGATCCATACACATTTTTAAGCCAGTTTTATTCACCTAAAAATGACAGCTCGACCGGATGGTGGGATCCGAAGTTTGATGAGATGCTTGATGCGGCAAACAATACAAAAGACCCGACCGCAAGACTGGAAAAATTAGCCGAAGCAGAATTTTATTTGCTTCAGGATATGCCTGTTATTCCGCTTGCGGCACAGGGAACAAGTTGGATGAAGAAACCTTATATTAAAGGAATGTATCCGAATCCGGGAACAATGCACCCCTGGAAATTTGTCTATATCGAACGCGACAAAAGCAAATGGGATGTAAAAGCTGATGACATTATGGAACAAGGCGATCCTCAAGTTGATGCTGAAACTGACGCTTTGATGAAATCACAGATGGAATTTGAAAAGTCGAATAGTCCCGAAAATGAAAAGAGTTCGGATTCAAAAAAAGTTGAAGAATAAGAGTAAAAAATAAATGCTAAAATTTATCTTAAAACGCCTTTTAATAATTATCCCGATGGCTTTGCTCGTTGTAACCCTTACATGGGGACTTATCCGCATTGCTCCGGGAAATTTTTATTCAACCGAAAAGCAATTGCCGCCTGCAATTGAAGCTAATATCAAGAAAAAATACGGTCTTGACCAGCCTTGGTATGTGCAATACGGGAAGATGATGTATAACATCTTGCGGCTCGATTTCGGCGATTCGCTCAAATATCAAGGGCAATCGGTGAATGAAATTATCAAACGGCATTTTCCGTATTCGGCAACCATCGGTTTGCTGGCTTATTTGTTGGCTTTGGCGGTGGGGCTTTTTGCCGGAATTGTCGCAGCACTCAAGCAGAATTCATTTTTTGATTATTTCTCGATGGCTCTGGCAATGCTTGGGCTTTCCGTGCCGAATTTTGTCCTGGGACCGATTCTTGTGTTGTTTTTCTCGCTCGGACTTTACCTTTTGCCGCCGGCACGCTGGGGCGGACCGCAGTATCTGATAATGCCGGTAATAACCTTGGCGGCAATTTATGCGGCGTATATCGCACGTCTGACGCGGGCGGGAATGCTTGAAGTTCTGCGTTCCGATTATATCCGTACGGCTCGTGCCAAAGGTTTGAGTGAAACAACAGTTCTACTCAAACACGCACTTCGCGGCGGAATAATTCCCGTCGTTTCATTTACAGGTCCGGCACTTGCGTCATTGCTTGCCGGAACAGTTGTGGTCGAAAAAGTTTTCGCAATTCCCGGTCTCGGCAATATATTTATTCAAGCCGTGCTGAACCGTGATGAGCCTCTAATTTTGGGCATCGTCGCATTTCTTTCGATTTTGATTATGATTTTCAATTTAGCGGTTGATATTTCTTATGGTTTCCTAGATCCGCGAATTCGCTATTAGTAATTTTTATGACGGCAATTTTGGAAGAAAACGAAATTATCTCGCCCGTTCTGGAGAGAAAAACTTTCACATCCGATGAAGTTCATCAAATGATGGAAATCGGAATTCTGCCCGAAGAAAGCGGTTGGGAATTAATCAATGGAGAAATAATCCACCGTATGATAATCGGAAGCAGACACGCCGAAACAGTTATAAAGTTTTCAAAACTTTTAGAAAAATTAATTGGGGACGAGTCATTAGTTTCGACACAAAATCCAATTGAAATAAGTCAAAAAAACGAGTCCGAACCCGATATTGCAATTTTGAAAATGAGGGATGATTTTTATATGGAAACTCATCCAAAGCCTTCAGATGTTTTATTGGTGATTGAAATTTCTTTTTCAACAATTGATTTTGATCGTGAAACAAAAAAGCGAATCTATGCTGAGGCAGGAATTGTTGAATATTGGTTAGTTAACTTGGAAGAAAATACATTGGAAATTTATTCAAATCCAAAAGGTGCAAACTATTTTGAAATGAAAGTTTATGAGCGTGGCGATATGGTTTATTCAAAACATATCGAGAAATTAAAACTTAATGTATCCGATATTATTCCTGAAGAAATGAATTAAACATTTTTGAGAAAATTTAAGATTATGGCTGAAAATAAAGAAGTTATAAAAGGAACATCACTCTGGAAAGATGCTTGGCGGCGGCTTTTGAAGAATAAACTTGCCGTTTTTGGTTTAATTGTCATGATTTTTATAATCATTTCAGTTGTCATCGGACCATCAATAATTTATTGGACAACAGGTTTTACGCCTTCATATATTCCTGAAAATTCGGATTTAATAAAATCTTTCCCGCCGTCGCTTCAACATCCGATGGGAACTGATGAAGCCGGACGCGATCTATTAGCCCGTGTTTTGCAGGGCGGACGCATTTCGCTGATGGTTGGTGTGATTTCAACATTTGTTTCTTTAATCGTCGGCGTATCATACGGTGCGATTGCCGGATATTTAGGCGGCAGAGTTGATGATATAATGATGAGAATTGTAGATATTATTTACGCAATCCCATATATCTTGATCGTGATCGTCCTTCTTTCGGTTTTTGGCGGAGACAACACACCTGACTGGATTGCAACACTTTCGAATATGTTCGGGGGCGGTGCAGGACTAAACCAAATCTTTTTACTTTTCTTTGCCTTAGGACTCGTTTCGTGGCTGACGATGGCTCGTGTTGTCCGTGGGCAAATCCTTTCGCTTAAAAATGAAGAGTTTGTAATCGCGGCGAAAGCCACCGGCGTTTCGACACCGAATATTATTTTCAAACATCTTGTCCCGAATGCACTCGGTCCGGTAATAGTTTACGCGACTTTGACAATTCCTTCGGTGATGTTGACGGAGGCGTTTCTATCGTTTTTGGGAATCGGAGTGCAAGCACCTTATGCCTCGTGGGGAAGTCTGGCGGCTGACGGCATTAAAAATATCGCAATTTTCCCTTGGCAATTGATTTTCCCGGGCGTAACGATGGCTTTGACACTGTTTTCATTAAATTTCTTAGGCGACGGTCTGCGGGATGCTCTCGATCCGCAAACCAGAAAATTTTAAGTAAAAAGATGAGAAAAAATTTATCTATCTTTGCTGATTTTGCTAATGGCAGAATTTTCACAGACGGTTAAACAAGTTTTTTAAAGTTTGAATAAAAAATGTCAGTAACAGTAACAGCAAATTTGCAGGAATTATTAAGCGACATAACGCCCGAAAGTCCGAAAGTTTTTTACGGCGTAAAATGGGAAGACTATGTTGAATTTACAAAAAAAACTTTAGATCAAACCGATTTGGAACTCACATATAATCGAGGTGTTTTAAGAGTAAATATGGGAATCGGATTAAGACACGAAAATTTATCAAGGTTTCTTCACAACTTGATTACATTAGTTGCATTACAATTAAATTTAAGTATTATCCCGGCGGGTTCGATGTCATTAGTTTCAAATAAAGTCCGTAAAGGTGCAGACCCGGATGAATCTTATTACATAGAAAATTCTCAAGTTGTCGGTTTAAGAAATAGACTTTTTGACGAAGAAAGAGATATTCCGCCGGATTTGGTTGTGGAAATTGATCAAAGTCATAAATCGGATGAAAAATTTGAAATTTATGCTTCATTCGGTGTGAAGGAATTTTGGCTCTACGACGAGGAACTTCTACATATTTTCTTGCTGAATAAAACGGGCGAATATCTGGAAGCGGAAAATAGTTTGGCGTTTCCTGTTTTGAGTTCAAAATACTTAACGCAAATTTTAAAACGCAGTCAGATTGAAGAACAATTTAAGGTTTTGCAGGATTTTCAAAATTGGTTGGCAGAGCAAAAAAAATAAATGAGCGAAACAAACGGAACAATTTTATCGGTCAATGACCTGAGAACATATTTTCAGACGGAAGATGGTGTCGTCAAAGCGGTTGACGGCATTTCGTTTGAACTCAAAAAAGGCGAAACGCTCGGAATTGTGGGCGAATCGGGAAGCGGGAAGTCGGTTACGAATCTTTCCGTGATGCGTCTGATTCCCGAACCGCCGGGCAAAATCGTCAATGGCGACATAATTTTTGACGGTCAGGACATACGAAAACTCACGATTAAGGAAATGCGAAAAATTCGCGGCAAACGTATGGCAATGATTTTTCAAGACCCGATGACTTCGCTTAATCCGTTTTTGAAAATCTCAACCCAGTTGATGGAAGTAACGCAGCTTCATCTCGGACATACAAAAGACGAGGCTTATAAACACGCGGTTGATATGCTGCGAACAGTTGGAATTCCCGCCCCCGAAAAGCGGATTGATAATTATCCGCACGAATTCTCCGGCGGAATGCGGCAGCGTGTGATGATTGCGATGGCTTTAAGCTGCGAACCCGAATTGCTGATCGCCGATGAACCGACAACTGCTCTTGATGTAACGATTCAAGCCCAAATTCTTGAACTTATCAAGGATTTAAAGAAAGATTTAGGCACAAGCGTTATTTTAATTACGCACGATTTAGGCGTAGTTGCCGGGATGACCGAGAAGATTATTGTGATGTATGCCGGAAAAGTTTTTGAGATCGCACCAACCAAAGAACTTTTTGCAACTCCGGCAAATCCATATACAAAAGGTCTTTTAAGATCAGTTCCCGATCCGGCACACGAAGAAGGAACGGCACTTTATCAGATTCCCGGACTTCCGCCCGATGTAGCAAACCTGCCGCCGGGCTGTCCGTTTGCCGAGCGTTGTGAAAGAACGCAGGACATCTGCATACGGGAGTTTCCGCCGTTTGTTCAAATCAACGAAAATCATTTTTCGCTTTGCCATTTTGCAAAAGAAGTTTACGCCGAATCGACAGGGGGAGAACAATAAATTTTATGTCAGAAACCAACGGAAACAATACAATAATTTCTCTGCAAGACCTGAAAGTTCACTTTGATATGGGCGGCGGTGGATTTTTTGATAAAATCACGGGCGGACCGCAGGAAAGGCGTATCGTCAAAGCGGTTGACGGCGTGAGTTTTGATATTAAAGAAGGCGAAACTTTAGGACTTGTCGGCGAATCGGGATGCGGAAAGTCAACACTTGGCAAAGCACTGCTTCGTTTAACGCCGATTACCGGCGGGAAAGTTATGTATCGCGATAAGGATATTGCTAATATGAGCAATTCGGAATTACGGGAACAACGCAAAAATTTGCAGATGATTTTCCAAGACCCGTATGCTTCTTTGAATCCGCGTATGACGGTCGGTAATATTATCGGCGAACCGATTCGAACATTCGATTTGGCGGATGGAAAATCGGTTGAGAAAATAGTGCAGGAGTTAATGGAAACGGTAGGTTTAAGCCGACGTTTTATAAAACGCTATCCGCACGAATTTTCCGGAGGACAGCGTCAACGCATCGGAATTGCAAGGGCTTTGGCACTTGAGCCCGAATTTATCGTGGCGGATGAACCGATTTCCGCTTTGGACGTTTCAATTCAAGCTCAGATTATGAATTTGATGGATGATCTGCAGCAGGAAAAAAATCTGACTTATTTATTTATTTCTCACGATCTGCGTGCCGTTCGCCACGTTGCCGACCGCGTGGCGGTGATGTATCTGGGCGAAATTGTCGAACTTGCCGACGGAAAGGAAATTTACAGAGAGCCGCTGATGCCTTATACGAAAGCCTTGATTTCGGCTGTTCCCGTTCCCGATCCTGAAATTGAAGCGAAACGTGAACGCATAATTTTGACGGGTGATGTGCCTTCACCGATCAATCCGCCTTCGGGTTGTCATTTTCATACACGATGTCCGTATGCGATTGACGATTGCAAAAAGATCGAGCCGCAATTGGTTGAAATAAAACCGAAACATTATGCGGCTTGTATCAGGATCAGCCCTGAACATCCGCACATTGAAGAAAATGCCGAGCCTCGACAGGTTGAGGAAATTGTAGAATAAAAAAAAGGATGAGATTTCTCATCCTTTTTCATTTTGCTTAATTTAATTTACTTAGCTTGATGCTCCTCTTGATTGATTACGTTTTGCTTTGACTTTATCGTGGGCAGCTTGGACATCTTCATATTGTCTTGTAACTGTTTCCGAAACATTTGCCGGTAAATCATTTTCCATTGCTTCTTTGTAAGCCTTAACCGCTGCATCTTCGCCGCGTTCGCATTCATTGAGAATAGCGGTTTCGTCCTGACCTGTTACAGCCGATTTGATATTGATCCAACCGCGATGAATACTGCCTGAAACGCTGCCGGAATCTTCCGGGTCTCCGCCGAGGCTTCTTACTTCTTGCTGAAGTTCACCCGAAAATTTAGAGCGTTGCTGTGATAGATCATAAAATAAAGTTTTCAATTCAGAATTTTGCACGCCTTCTGCTGCGTCTTTGAATCCTTCTTGTCCATCTTTACAGGTTTCAATTAAATTGTTTAGTGCCGAGATAACATTATCGTTTGTCATAATTTTTTCTAATCCTCCTAAGATATAAAGCAAATTGCTTATAAAATATAACACGCAATGTCCGTGCCAACATAAATTGTAAATAAATCCTTTGTATATTTGTGTATATTTTTTTCAAATAAGAAAAATTATGAAACACTTCAAAACACCGGCGTATTAAAAGCAAACAAAAAAAGGATGAATCCGGTCTAAAACCGGATTCATCTTTATAATTAAAATATATTTTAATTTTACGCCTGTGCAGACAAACCTTGTTTGTCGTGTTTACCTTCTCGGATTTCTTCGATCACTTTATCACAAAATGCAGGCAAATCATCTGGATTGCGGCTTGTAACCAAACCGTTATCAACGACTACTTCGCTGTCAGTCCATTTCGCCCCTGCATTTTCCAGGTCTTTTCTAATCGTGTGATATGAAGTCATTTCCCGATTTTCAACGACTCCCGCATTAATTAAAGTCCACGGTGCGTGGCAAATTGCCGCAACGGGTTTCTTTTGTTCAAAAAACGCTCTGACAAATTTTAGAACCTTTTCTTCTGTTCTCAATTTGTCGGGATTCATAACTCCACCCGGCAAAACCAGAGCGTTGAAATCTTCAGCATTTGCATCGTCAACTGTGAGATCAACCGCAATTGTTTTGCCCCAATCGTCCTTGTCCCAAGCCTTTATCTTTGGCAATAAATAGAGCCTTATCAGCCGCTAAAATTAAATCTTCAGGCGTATTTAGTTTTAAGGATGCACCTACAA
>MWWE01000241.1_pt1 | contig 10007 bp, 17 predicted proteins | sample 1047301 | NCBI WGS metagenome assembly MWWE01 (sample SAMN06349973, study PRJNA376086) | soil metagenome | isolation source: MS1-1 sample Antarctic (ecotone) soil | place: Antarctica
CAGGGCTTACTAAAAACGCAATCTTCAAGGCCATCCGTACGGGCAAGCTCTCCGCAGCGAAAGACGTGCATGGCGAGTGGCGCATTGAACCCGTCGAATTGTTTAGGGTGTACCCACCTGTTAGCGAGAGTTCGCGCACCCCACCGCAGCCAAGTTCTCAACAGGCTATAGACGGTTTGCAGCGTGAGAATGAGTTGTTGCGTGAAACTGTCGCAGACTTGCGCGCTCGGCTTGACGCTGAAGCAGAGGAACGCCGCCGCCTCTCTATGAGATTGGAGACAGAAACAGAGGAACGTCTTAAACTTACTTTAAGGTTGACTGAAGTACATAGCGCAGCGCCACCGTCACAAGTTCCGCAGACTGAACAGCCTAAAACATTTTGGCAACGTCTGTTGAGGCGCTGACTTCCCATGACCACACCTTCCAATCACTCTGTTATGCTCATCAACAGGTTTGGCAACCCCATCACTGCCCCTGTTGTTTACCTTAAAGCACTCGGCGGTGGCAAGGCAGAATTGCACATTGAAACAAACTATTACGTTGAATTAGGCTATGACCACCCCGCCATATACTACACGCCCAGCCGCGAGGCGAAAGGTAGATACTTAGCGAGTGGCAAAGAGTTTACTAAGAAGCAGACCTACATTTACCGCGGCGTGTTCGAGCGCAAAGCGTGGCGCGGGCAATGGCACCAAGTACGCTAAATCCCCGCGAACAAACATTCCATAAACCCCATTTATCTTGACAACAACAGTGATAATAGCTACTGATAAATAAAACTTATCGGTAGTTATGCATATTATCACGCCTATTTACTATATAATATGCATAGTGTAAAATGGGTGTATGAAAACATTATCATCCAAACCAAAGCGAGTTCGGACCACTTTAAGCATTACCAAAGAGGCGCAAGATACCATGCTCGACAATGGCTATTGTGGTGTGCGTGGTATGGGCGAGTTTCTAAGCCAGCTCGTTATGGACTATCACGCCAAGGTAAGCCGCAAGCCCACTAAAGAAGAGATAGCGCAGGAATTGAGGCTACTTGCCAGCATGTTAGAAGAAGTCAGCCCGGTTGCGCCCGTTGCAAGCGAACCAATGCCACTAGCCAACGTGATAGACGCTCCGTCTGATTTGGTGGGTGTGACTGTTATCAGCGAGGAACCAGGGGAGTAGCTTGGCACCAATGCAATGCTTGGCGCAATCTACCGCTTTAATGGCCGGGTAAAACTTTGCATAATCTTACATAGGTGCAATGTCCGATAATTCCCACATTACACCAGTACACAACGCCAAAATCAGACATTTTTATACATACCCCATGCAAGCAACTGCAACGGGTGATACTCATTGCATGGGGTATCCGCGACTGTGCAAGATTACTGACTATCCCGACGGTCTGCGCTCTGCCCCCAGTTATTGACGGTAGAGTGTTGCTGTTTGAGCAATGGGTTATCGTCCCATTGTTCTCGCGCTTTGCGTTCTTGCTCATACCGAAATTCATCAACGAGTGATAGCTTTTCGCCAGCTTTTACCCGGCGCTCTAATGCGTTAAATGTTGCGTTGTCCATTACTTCCCCTCTGCCCTTCTAATATCTATGTCTAAATTCACAATATTCACCTGTAGGTTGTTAACGGTGCGTGACAGGCCAGTGAGTAGGTTATATGCCGCGTTTAGTTTTGGCTCTAGCTCTGCTATAACCAATTCTTGCTCTGCCATGCGCGCTTTAGTCTCTGCCATTTGTTGGCGATAACTCTCCAGCTTCTGTTTGCGCGCTTGGAGTTGGCGTTGCGCCTGTGCAGCTGCCATCTCTTCCTGTGCGTCTCGCACGTCCGTTTCCACCTGTCGCAGTTGGTTCGCTGCCGCCTGTGCGCTTTGTAGTTTGCGTTGCGCCTCGGCTAAGGCGCTGTCGGCTTGCGCCAGTGTCATTGTTGGTTGTTCAATCGTTGCTTCCATTTGTCGTGCCTTTCATGATTGGCTATGCTTCACAAAACTCTGATAATGCCTCTAAAAGCTTCATGGGATTCCCGCTCTTTTGCAATGTCCATGGGATTCCCGCGCTATCATGGGTTTACCACTACAGCAAGAGTCTATCTATCTCCACACTCCGCATATGCTGTAAACGTTGGTCCGCAATCTGTGCAGGCGTGGTGGGCAATTCTAGCGCAGTACCATCTAACTGAAGGTGCAACTTAATCAGCGTAACAGCCGCCGATAGCCGTACCCGGTCATCTTCAGACTGTAAGCAGCCTTTGATAGCTTCCACAGCGTCAACCACTACGTTACGAACTAAGCCTACCGTACCCGCGTAACAATCGCGTATGGCTTGGTTCAACGCAGCCATATAGACAGGGCTATTACGCCAGCGCGACAATGTTTCTTGGCTTACCCCAATCTCAGTTGCAATCTCTGCCTGTCGCTTGCCAGCCACCAGCAGCCCTATGGCTTGCCATTGTTGAGGCAATAGCACAGTCAGCCCCGTTTCAGGGTTCATTATCGCGTGAACGTCTGCTTCACTGTCTAGCTTTTGCACTTGGTGCAACAGATTGCGCGTGTCTAGTTCGTTGACTTCTGTTGACATTTTTTGACGTGCCATTGTCTAGTTATCCCCTTTGGCCGCAGCCATTAGCCGTTCAAATTCACTCAGTCGCACAATGCAAAGCGTGCTATCGGTGGGTACATTCTTAGCGTTCAATACGTATACGTCACAGCCTCCCAGCGCAGGCGCAAGCCATTTTGGTAGGCCATCGCCTTTATAGTCAGAGGCGACGGTTAACCCGCTACTCTCTAATGCCTGTACCCGGTGCTTTAGGTCATGCCAAGCCGCCATCGCCTTTATCCCTTCCATGAGGTATCCGCTCTTCCATGGGGTATCCGCGTTGGCACTTAGCGAATGAGTACCAACGCGCCCCCAAACCGCCGCTAGAACGTGTCTAGAACGTGTCTAGAATGTTACAAGCCGATTTTGCCCATCAAATAGCGTCGCTGTATCTCAGGCCATGCATCGGCAAAATCCCGTTTTGTGCCACCAGCCTGCACCCATGCCTGCAACTTGCTATCATGGTACGATTGCAACTCAGCCGCCGCCTGTTCGCGGGCTGCCACTTCCTTTGCCGCTTTTTGTTCAAGCTCGACAATGCGCGCCTCTTCTGCCAACTGTTCAGGCGATTTGGCGCGCGTGATACTCCGGTCGAAGTACACATTTCGACCGTCATCAATGCGAGTTGGCTCGACTGGTGCGCTATACAGATTCTTTAGAGTATGTGCTGTATGTTTCTTTGCTTCCTCGGCCATCTGTCACTCTCCCTTACCTGTCTATTCGATGTACTTTCAATGTACTTTTGATGTACTTTTGATGCATGTTTCAGGTTTTATCAGGTTTCCGCAGTCTATCCGCTACCGTTGGCGCGCATACCTCTAGGAATTGCCATGCGTCCCGGTGCAATGCTTCGTTAGTCGTTTGTAGTGCGTCCCTCACAGCTTGGCTCAATATCCCACCCAATAACGCGTACTCAGGCTCAAAATCATCCCACTTGGTTCGTTGGGTTGCCACTGTCGCCCCCACTGTTCAAAATGTTGAAAATGTTAGGTTTTGTTAGGTAGTACCACCTGCACGTCATCATGCTCGCGCTCAAATTTCACACGTCGATAGGATAGGCTTATGGCTTTATCCACTTGCTCTGAAATTTCACGCCGGGCCGCTTGCCATCGTTCGGGTGTGGCATCCTCTCCTACAGTTGCAATTGTCAACAGTCTTACTTTGTCGCTCAGGTGCATTTCCCCTAGCGCCTGCAAAGCTTCCCAAATATCACGATAATGGGAGCGCCATTCTTCGCGCTCATCAAAGCGGATTCGAGGTCTTATCTCTCTGTGGTTGCCTACACGATAGGGATTGATTCCCCGGCGCTCTAAAGTATCAAAGCATATCATTGCCATCATGTCTGCCTTATGTTGGCGCTCTTCAAGCTTTGCCCGCGCATAGGGTTCTAAGTCATTGCCCTTCAAGCGCCTGTGCGCGTAGTTAGCCACATCGCTGTAATTGCGTCCTGTCCGTAGCAAACCAACGCCATCTGTCGCCATGTGTTCGCGCCGTTCCTCTAGCCGTTGCTCGGCATCTGGGTGCAACAGATAGCAATAGCTTCTACCTTCCTGCCATACGAACAGCAAGCCAGCCGCCCACATTCTTTTAAGTGTGGCACGAACAGAGGGACCACTTAAGCCGGTACGCGTTGCCAAGTCGCCTACAGTCCCACCAATTTCTAGCGCAGGCCATAACAGCAAGGCAGTCGCGCCCAAAGAAGTTAGCAGTACCGTAGGCATCTCGCGCCGCTTGATTGCATGGGTATAGGCATAGCTAGTAAAGGCATCATCTACCCGGTGTTCAGTTAAAAATTTGCTTGACGAAAATGGGACACTCTTCACAGTACTTGGGAGTGTCCCATTTTCGTCAAGATAAAAAATGCTTGGCGACAGGTCTATCGTTGTGCCTCTTTCGCTTGCAGACGTTGTAATGAATTTGGCATCAACTAGCTTCTTTAATCGTCTGTGTAGCGCAGAGGGACGAATAGCGCAGATAATCGCCAATGCCCGTATGGTTGTGTGTACCTTGGTTGTCCCGCTTTGTTGGGCAAGCTCTACAAGCGCATCGAACAAAGCTACAAGCTCTGCCACCCGGTAAGTACCTGTCTCTCGCAACTTCGCAACGCAATCAGCCCCACCATTCCACGCGCGCACCCCTGCAAGCCTGCCATCTCCGTTGGGTAGGTGTTTGGCTCTGGCACGGCTTACGGTATGGCTTAAATATTTGTCCCCTTGCTCATCAAATTTGCTGCCAATGGCAAAGTGCGTGAACACAGCATAAATCTCGTCATCTGTTGCACCTGCCCGGACCAACTCACAAGCCACACGCCAATCAGCCTCAGAACGTTCCCCTTTGGGCGCGCCGTTCTGTATCAACTCGCAGGTGTCACCAGATAGCCCCCATTGCGCCAAGTCAGGCATGGGAGCATAACCCTTAGAGAATGTGACAATGGGGCCGCTGTGCGCTTCCTGTGCAGTCTCAAGCGCCTCTGCAATGACGGTGGGGAGTTTAGCTATTTCAATATCTGTGGGACTGTTGCCGGGGATAAAGCTATAGGCAAGTTCAGCGCCATCCTCAAACAAAATGCTAGGTGGGGCCACCACATAGCCCCCATCGCCGCGTATGTCAATCCACTTGGGAAGATTGCCTGTCGCATTGCCATAGGCTTTGCCCTCAGGCATAAGATACCAAAGGTGTGTCCCCTTGTGGGCAGTCTCTACCTTGATTGTGGCGAGGTCTGCATTAGTCAGCGCCGGGGCATTGCTGCCTGCATTAGCTTTGTATGTGTCTAGGTCAGTTACTAGAATTTTACCGCAGGCAATACCCACATTGGCATTGGGCCATTGTTGCCACCAGCGCCGAATTTGTTCGGGGTCTGTTGTGGCATCATAAACACCTCTGTTAGTTAAGGGAATCTTTGTGCCTGCCCTAAGTGGAAGAACAGGCAAGCCCATAGCGGCATATTGCAGCGCCGCAACTTCCATGACACCTGGTCGTAAGGCGATGCTCATGACAGCACCTGTGACAGGAAAATGACAGGAAATGTGAGTTGAACTAATTGTGGGAATGCAATACAATGAGGATACATCCAGAACCTCCATTCTGGTGTCAAGCCACCGGCTGTTGTCTGCAGCGCGGTGGCAATTTTATTGGCGGTAGCTCTATTATAGCCTATTTCCTCGAGTAGCGTAGGTATCAAAAAGCTTACAGTCACCATTGGATAGCCACTCCCCACACGTCTAGGTCAAGGCCATCATCATTGCTATCTTCGTTGTAGAATGGCGCATCTGTTATGAAGGATAGCCCACCCTTTTTTGCAGGCTTAGCAACTTGCCCCCCACAATGGAGGCAATAGAACGCCCCCATTGTGTTGTCCCGCCAGGGCATCCTTTGGTTACATTCGCAAGTATGGTCAGACTGTGGAGGCTCATTCTCAAAGGGGTTGCGCTCAGTGTCTACCTTGCTTAGTATTTTTAGTCGCTGTTCCTCCGCCCTCTGCCAATCGCAGACTATTTCGTACAGTTCCGGCGCTACACGCTGTGCGCAGCCATCGCAAACGAAATTCCAAGTGCCTTCTACGAAAATGGCCGGGCCAATATTCGCTTTGTCCGAAAAGCCACACAGCGCACAATTTTCGCGCATACTCGTATTGTTGAGTTTGATTACTAGGTTTGAGTACTTCGCAAAGCCTTCCATTAGCGCGCCTCCCCAAAGAGTCCTAGTTGCAGCTCTTTGCGTTCCTGGTTGGTTTGGGCGACAGAAGCCTGTGCAGCAGGTGTAGCGCCGTTGATACTCCATCTATCCAGTGTCACAGCGATTTGGTCGCCATGCCCACGAAATACGGAGAAGCTATGGGCGTCGATTGTCTCAAATGAGATTGTGTAGGTTGTGCCTGTTTCACGGTCTAGGATAGCCGCACAGGTTGCCCCAGCCGCTTGTGCATCGCGCAGGGTTGAACGGTCGAACGCAATCGCTCGCGGACGCTTCAATATGTGTTTGCTGCCTAGAATGGATTTGTGGAAACAGTCGCCTATTACAGCGCCAATGGCACGTTGTCCGATATAAATAGGGGTAGAAGATTTGCCGCGCGTGTTGCGCCGCGTTGGGGTTTGGTGCATAATGTAGAAGCCTTTCATTTTGTTGTCCTTACCCGCCGCGCTAACGGTGGGTTTTGATTAGGACACGAAAAGAAGAATAGTTAGACAGGAATCGCGCTAGGGTCTGCCAAGATTTCACTAGCGCGATTCGCATTGGGTCGGGTCTCCCCTGTAAGTCCCAAAGCTTCCCTCAGTAAATAACGTGCATGGTCACGTGGGTGTCTGTATTCATTCCCCGCTGTATCCCGCAGGGCTGCAAACTCATCTTTTGACAACGGTACAGTGATTCGGGTGTATTCGTTCATTGTTGCCTCCTATGCCTGTATGATAGCTCTTTTGGCTGCCCTATACAACGTTTTTCAGGGTGTTCTGTTAGGGTGTTTTAGGGTGTTTTGGGGTGAAATTTACGTATTCTTTTTCCAACGTGCTTTTCTTCCATACCAATCGCTTTGCCCATGTCGGCATAGTCGAATTTAGGATTAGCGCGTTTGTGTTTGTGGAACAGTATCGCTATCTGTGCCCACCATTCCGGAGTACTAGTATCCGCTTCAATAGCAAAGATTGCCTTTCTTAGCCATTCCTCAGTCCCAACGGGAGACTCAGGGAGTTCCGGCGACTTCTTTGGCTCATTAGGGGTAACCCCATCCTCCCACTTGTCACGCAGCCATTTCTCGAAACGCTCTCCATACCCACCGCTGTGTTCTTGCAATGACACTCTTAGCCATCGTTGGCTATAACGTGCCACCTGTATCACTGCGCTCAGTGTCTCAGGCTCTCCAATGTTTCCGTCCCATATCCAATAGTTTCTGCCCGTTGTGCCTACATCAAATGCAGTTATCCGCGTATATTTTTTACCGCGGCTCAATGCAAGAATTCCCTTGTAACTAGGTGCGTCCATAGGGAGCATATCGCCCCAAAGAAGCCAGCCTCTATTGTCACCCAATATCTTGCTGGCTTTTGCGCCGCGCAATTCACGCTCGAAATGCTCTATGAAGTCGGCTAGAACAGTCCACTCTAGACGAACATACAGCGACGGTGTTAATACATTTCCTGTCGCCTGGGATGTTACGCCATCCAAACTGGTGCCTACAGTGCCGGCCGCGGTTGCTGTTACGCCCTCTAGCCCGATGTTTGCCGTACCCTCTGCCTTTTGTTCGTTGGATTCCATCTTGCCCCACTTCTTTGGCATTGATAGCATGTGGGACGCAGCGCAAGCCACACGCCGCGCCCCATATTATCAGCTCGCGCTAGACATCCATCGCGCTTGGAGTGTCAGGCAGTTCAAGCACTATGCTAGGGTCGCGTCCAATCTTCAATCCCCACTCGAAGAACGTCTCCGCACAGACGCTCCCATACAGCCAGGTGATATTTTCGATAGTGTCTACCACCTCATTGTCAATCAGCCCTTTTCTCTTCAATACGTAAATAGCTTCAACGGCTTGATTGTGCTTCGCTATCCACTCCTTTCCCTCTACAGATTGCTCTGCCTGTTGCATGATAATTTCCATTGCCACATTTCGAATTTGCTGATTCATCGCTCTACTTTCCTATTTGTGTGTTGTGTGGGCACAATGCCCTGCCACTCGTTCAAACGCTACACAGCCCCACCAGGCCAGCCACACAGCCTGCTACGCTCCGCCTAGCCGCTTGGCACGCGCAGCCCTATAGGTTGCTATAGTGATTTGGCGCTGGGTCAGCCACCGTTTAGCTAGGTGTATGTTGGCATAGTCGCGCAAATTCACAAACCAGGATTTACGGGTCCGGTCATAGCGCAGCAATGAAGGTGGGCATTGCTCCCAATCAAAAAGCACTTGGCGCAAGATATTTGCTTCCTGTGGACGCAAGCCCCATTTCCCCTGCCCATTGCGCCCCCAGGGAAGGGGTATAAAAATCTTACCTGTTACGTTGTCGATATTAGCCAGCCCCCCGGCATCCTCTTCATAGCAAAGTTGTACGAGGCGCGCCAATGCTTCGTTGAAGAGTTCACATGTAGCCGTATCGACGTTGGCTAATGACAGTCTCTCCGCAGCTCCCCGCAGCCCTCTGTAGCGCTCAGGCGCCGCGTTGGATAGCTCTACCTTACGTTCCATTGTCACAGTTAGCCCTGCCATTATTTAAGCCCCCCGTGCAGTCCGTAGCGCTTGAAACGTTCCGTCTGTTCACGTCGCAGATAGCCCCATGCGAAAATGGTATGAATGAAGAGGCTGCCATCTGCACTAACGAACGTGTGCAGGCCATAAGCCACCAACCAAGTTAGCGCAAAGCCACCCAGCGCCAATAACAACGTCACCAGCGAGGCGATAGGCACTTGCCAGCCCAGTATGCCCACCAGCGCCGCCACAATGCCTGCTACGCCTGCTAATGGTCCTGTGGCAATGCTAAAACCCTTTGCTCGGTCAACGTGTCCGCTGTATGGCATAGGCGCGGAAATGGGGGCGCTGGGTAACTCCCTAAAGTTATCTACTGTTACCACTTGCGCCGGCGCTTCCCTGTATGGCGCAACAAATGTATTGCGTCCCCTAGTCTCTAATTCCATGTGATATACTTTCCCTTGCAACTAAAACAGGGTCATACCTGTTACGGTTCACTGTGGGGACGTGTGAAGCTGCTAAGCTCATTGCACACGTCCCCGCCTTCTACCTTTGTCTAGTCCGTTAGTCCTGCTATTTCATCCTCTCCGTCTTGCACTAGTTGATTGCCCAGCGCCTCCCAATTTGCGTCTACTTCTTCCCCGCCCTCCCCGCCTTGGTCTATGAATTGGCGTTCTAGCCATTGCGCCGGGGTTTCGTTTGTCCGTTGAGAGTCAGCGAGATAAAGTCGGTATGCTTCAGCCGCACTTATGTCCCCTAGAATGTCCGCCCATGATTCCATTGCTAAATCTCCTTATTGGTATGTGGTAAAAACAAAAATCCCTATCGAATTGTCCGATAGGGCTGATAGGTGCATAGGCCGAAAAGGTTCGCATGGTACAATGCTCCCCAGGTCGTCCGCTGCTCAATCAGCGTTTCGGCTAGGCTCTGTCAGGTGCTAGTTACACTTGGCAGGGCCGTTTTTATTCAGTTGTAGCTATAGAATATCATGGTTTGTCAATAGCCTGCAAAGTGGGTGAAAATGGTAGGTGCAAACAGGCTACTGCAAAGTGCGCGATAGGATATAGGGAGTGTACGGTGAGCATTTCAGCTAAAGAAGCAGCAGAGTTAACAGGGCTTACTAAAAACGCAATCTTCAAGGCCATCCGTACGGGCAAGCTCTCCGCAGCGAAAGACGTGCATGGCGAGTGGCGCATTGAACCCGTCGAATTGTTTAGGGTGTACCCACCTGTTAGCGA
>MWWE01000242.1_pt1 | contig 9962 bp, 11 predicted proteins | sample 1047301 | NCBI WGS metagenome assembly MWWE01 (sample SAMN06349973, study PRJNA376086) | soil metagenome | isolation source: MS1-1 sample Antarctic (ecotone) soil | place: Antarctica
TTGTCTAAAAAGAGCTTGACGGGGACGACCTAGACGCTTACTCTGACTTTAGCGAAAGTTCAGAGATTTAGTGCCTAGAGCTTCCAATCGTTTCCCGACGGTTGGAAGTTCGTCCTTTGGACTTTAGGTCAGCGTCCGGCGCTGCTTTAGGGTCTGTTCATAAGCCTCTTTTGTTGCTGCTTACCTTAACACCAAAACACAACCCGACGACCGACGACCCCTATACCGCGCCGACCGTGGTTCAGCCAGAACGCCGAAGGAAACGCTCGAGCCTTTGTGCTGCCCGAACGAGTATGCCGGGGTGGTCTGCTGAGGGCGTAGCGGGTGCTTGGCTCGCCTGCATCTCAACTTCGAGGGCTCGGTCGATCCGCTCATCGTTGACGCCAAAGCGTGCAGCGTCACCATGAACGCCAGTTGCGAGCGCGCTTTCGCCTGCCTCCAGCTCAGCAGGCTTAAGGCTTGGTAACTGCCGACTCTCAAGGGCTTCCAGGCGCTCTAGTAGGCGTTCGTTCGCTAGGCGCAACCCGCGTAATTCGGCCAGGATCGCCTCGGCAAACGCTGAAGTGTCTATACCCGTCGGTTGCGTTTGCGGTTCCTTGATGGCGCTCTCAGCTCGCCCTAGGGCAATCCGTAGGGCGGTGTCAACCGACATACCCGCGTTGGTATCCACAAAGCCCTTGGCGGCTATCAGGGCGTCCAGCTGGTCGCGGGTATAGAGCCGACCATCTCGAGCATGTTGCTTGATCGGCTCGCCGGTAATGGCCTCAAAGGTCGAAGCGTACTTGCGGACCATAGCCGTAGACACGCCTAGGGCTTCGGAGACTTGCCGAGCCGTATAAACGGTGTCATCACCTGTGCTCATTGCTGCAACTCTATCACCAGGCGAAAGTGCGCTTGAGCGTTCGCACTTGCTTGCGCCGGGCGCTCGTCAGTTACGCACGCCAGTTGCGAGTGTAGCGAGAACATCCGAGATGGCAAATATTTTGATAATTGATCATTATCGTAAGAAGAATTAAGGCATGATTTGCTTTAATCCAGTTGTCCTTGGGACGTAGAGCACGATAAGGCAGCCAAACAATTTCGTTCTCCTTATCGTGCTTTATACGGTACCCTTAAGCTACGGCTTAGCTGCCACCGTCACCAGCCATACTTTCCGACTTGGGCCTGCTTACTATAGTATCTCGGTGGATTTTCCACATCCCGCCCTCCTGCTTGTAAATCTCCATCCAGTTGCTTCCGCTAATGACTTTCCCTTGTGAATCTCTACTTACACTTGTACCCAGGCCATAGGCCAAATCCCCCAAGGACTTGGCTTCGGTGACTTGAAACGAAGCCTCAGCGACGCCACCGTCAAGGTATTCTTGGAATCCCTTTTGTATTGCCTCCCTACCCTTAATTTCTTTACCTTCCACAAAAACTAAAGCGTCCTCGGTATATAGTTGCGCGATAGCAGCCGCATCTTGCTTGCTGACCGCGTCGGTGAACTGCTGATTGATCTTCTCAACGGCCTCTCGCGCCTGATTATCATCTTCTTGCATAAAGTCGTCACCTCCACCTTTCTATGAATGGAACGAATACAAGCACCAAACCACAGCAAATGTACGACTCCACCTCCCTTTTCAGCTTCTAGTACAGACTGAACAGCAGCCAAAGCAGACTAAATTGTGTCAAAGCTGTTGGAACTATGCGCCTTACGCCTGCTTTATGTCAACCCTGTAGGCAAAAGCTTCCAAAGCACGCCAAAATCATTTGGCAATCTCAATAATGGCTGGTTTGTCATAACTATTTTTATGTTAAGTCCCTTGCACGCAAAAGCGCAAAGACTTTCAGCGCCCACGACGTCGAAAAAAAGGCTCGCAAAAAGCACCCCTTAATACTTGATATATCGTGGGGCACGACATATGTCGGCTATGATCAAGGGAATTTTAGGGGCTGCCGTGCATGAGGTAAAAAGAAAAAAGGCTCGCGGGGGCACGCGAGCCAAACCAAAAAACCAGCGAGCAGCTGATGGGCTAAGTGTAGCGCATCCGCTCGCAGGGTAAGCCGTGCGCCCGCTCCGGTTGCAAGGCGACTGGAACGCCGCCCGCGCCGCCTGTGCCGAGCTTGGGGCCGCACCCGACCCGCACGCCGCCGCAGCTGCCTATGTCGCCCGCTATCCGAGACACCCTCCCGACGTTTTCCATGACCGCAGCCGAGACCACGCCCGCCGCGCCTTCGATGGGGGCGAAGGTTGGGCCTGTCGCCTTCTCAGTTGCCTCCAGACGCCCGCGCACTTCAGCCTGCACGCGCACCACCTCGACCTCGACCCGAGCGCCGCAGCGCCCCACCTGCTTTTCGACCGAACTAACGTGCGCCGCTGGAAAGCTGCCATCCTTCGACACTTTCGGGGGCCGTGCCGCTGGCGTCTTCAGTTGGGGAACGCCGGACGCATCCATGCCCATGTTCTCGCAGACCTCGCAGACGGCCCCGAGCTGCCCCGCTCCGGTGAAATCGTGAAACCTTGCGCCGCCTACTGGACAGCCGCCGTGTGCTACGTCTTAAAACCTCCCATCGACTACAACGCCGAACGCCTCAGCCTTTGGCTTGAGGCTAAAAAGCGCGATCGCCTGCCCCGTCTCGCCGGAACGCACGGCATCCCTCAAAAGCGGACGTGGGGAAATCCTAGTAGGCTCCGGGATTACTTTCCAAAATACTCCCCTTCGACCCCCACTGTACTTCCCCAAAAGCCCACAGACGTGCCCACCTTGCCCCCAGCCTCCAAAGTCCCGGAAATCACCGCCCGACCCCGCAGCGGGCCGCTCAGAGGCTACTGCCCCGCCCTACCGACCCGTGCCCGTGCCGTCTCAACCTTCTCAAACATTCTCAAAAAAACGTCGTTTCGCAGAAACGACAGCGCCGAAGGCAAGACATCGGACCACCATCCGCCTCGGGCAATGGGGCCGCCTTCGATCTTTGATCCCGCCGCTACGCCGAAGCCTTCGACCTTAGACATGGTTAGGAGAACAACACTTGATGGAACACGAAAAGCTTGCAGAACTTACCGAACGTCTTCATAGACGCATCGCCACCTCGCCGCCGCGCTCGGAGACCGCCCGTGCCGCCCGCAGACAGTTGGACAACTTCGAGAACCCGGATTGCCCTCTAAGCACCGCCCAAAAGCTCCAGGCAGTTTGTGACACGCTTCGCAATTACCAGCGCGGCCTCCAGTTCTCGGATCCCGTCCTTTACCCCCCCGATTTGCGGAAATCATGACGCAAACCCCATCATCAAGGGGGGGGGCGTGCGTCGGCACGCCCCGTAGGACGCGACCCTCACGGGTGAAATCAGGCGACCGTGAAGCCCTCAAAAGGGAGCTGTGGGCCGCCGTCAGAGCCGCTTCGGGCCTTCTCAGCCATGAAGACGCCGAAATCCGTCTGCGGGCCGTACACGCGACCGCTCAGGCCGGGAACGTATACAGGGCGACCCTCGCCGAGTCCGAACTTGAAGCCATCGTCGCCGATCTTGAGCGTCGCATGGAAAAAGCAGTCTCATGAGTAGCAAAAAGCCGATAAGCCTCCGTGCCCGGATCACCAAACTTGACAGCCTGATTCCAGACGACCCAGGCGAGCTTTGCTGCCTTGACGGGTTTAAGGCATGGAATGAAATCCTAGTGCCCCACTACGCAACCCTCGGACCCTACTTCGATCTCGACCCCGGCGGCCCCGAGCCGCCGCCCGAACCGCCCGAGCTGCCTCTCGGGGGAACATGCCGAAGGACCGGGGGGGAGCTTTGCACCTTCGCGTGCGATCTCGCGCGCCTCCATTGGACGCGCTGCCGGCAGCTTGCCATCTCGACCGCCGGACTGGACGAAAGCGAGCTATAAGAACACGCAGACCTGCCTGCTGCTCGAGTCCTAATTCGGGGGCCATAGCTGTCCCGCGAGTTGCAAGACGAAGCCCACAAAAACGGTTCCTAAGGCTACTCGGGCTTTAGAAAGCTGAGAACGCCAAAGCTTCCTGTTTTCCTCCATATCCTCTTCTCTGCTAAAAACTATTATGTCGGCCCCGGACTTAAATATGGGCTCAGCGGGAGGGGGCCAGATGAAAAGCATCGCAACCCCTAAGACATCAATAGATAAGCCGAAGGTGGAAAGGTTATCTCGGACGCACGAGAGGATTACGGCGAGCTGATTCATAAAATCAACCTATCACTGGGCCTATGTTTCGACCGCTCGAACCCCAACCCGCACCGGGGGAGCGGCCCACACTTCCGCCCACCACGGCGCACCCTTAAGCCGGGACACGAACAGCGCCCCCGGCTTGCGTGCAAAGCCCTCGGCAGCGTCTACCCGCGCACGCCGCGCCTGTTCATAGACCGCGTACCAGGGAGCGCCCCCAGTCGCGTCGTGACGGCGCAGGAGCTGCCAGAGCAGCAGCTGATAGAACCCCGCCCCGCCCCGGTCGCGCAGCGCCGCAGAGAGCGCCTCAGCTGCCAGGGACACCGCCGCGCCCCTCGCCTCCCGTGGTGCATACTGCACATCAAGCACCGCCTCCAGGTCGCGCCGTGGGGCCGTGCAACAGTCAGGTGTAACGGGGTTTTGCTCAGTTCCAGGGGGTAACGACCAGCTCAGTAGCAGCTCCAGGTCAAACGCCCCTTTAGGGAAGTCTTCTGACTGTTGCACCCGCTTTTCACGGTGCTCCCGAACCGCTCGAAAAGCCGTCCGGCCCCGCCTCCGGTCCCGGTCCAGGTCGCGCCAGCCGTCGTGTTTCAGGTCGTCATAGGTCAGCCGCGCCGGTACACCCTCGTCAGGATTCAGCCGGACGCACCACAGCGTCCCGTCGTTTCGTGTCTGGCCTGCCGAACTGCACTTGTGGGGCCGTGCGTCTACCAGTCCCAGCGCCCGCAGTTTCGGCAGCGTCCGCCAGATCGTGACCCGGTGGCGACCCAGAGCGAGAGCGACCACCTCCAGCGGCAGATGCACCGTCACGTGCGTAACCGAACCGACGTAGCCGCGCGCCGCGCCGGTACGCACCGCCGTCTCTCGGAGCGCCTGATACAGCAGGAGCGCCGTGCTGGACAGGTTTTTTAAGGGTTCAACCGATATCCGGGTTACATCTGCGGCACAATCTGCCGCCATCTCAGCGCCGAGTAGTTGCATATAAAAATCCCCTGTTGTCTAAAAAGAGCTTGACGGGGACGACCTAGACGCTTACTCTGACTTTAGCGAAAGTTCAGAGATTTAGTGCCTAGAGCTTCCAATCGTTTCCCGACGGTTGGAAGTTCGTCCTTTGGACTTTAGGTCAGCGTCCGGCGCTGCTTTAGGGTCTGTTCATAAGCCTCTTTTGTTGCTGCTTACCTTAACACCAAAACACAACCCGACGACCGACGACCCCTATACCGCGCCGACCGTGGTTCAGCCAGAACGCCGAAGGAAACGCTCGAGCCTTTGTGCTGCCCGAACGAGTATGCCGGGGTGGTCTGCTGAGGGCGTAGCGGGTGCTTGGCTCGCCTGCATCTCAACTTCGAGGGCTCGGTCGATCCGCTCATCGTTGACGCTAGGCGGTAGCACCCGCTGTTCGACTAGCTGCTCCATGAGTGCGTTTTGCTTCTCTACCTGCTCCCGTAGAAGTTGCACCTCAAGCTCGAGTCTGCTCACGCTGTTTAACTTTTCCAGCACCCGGTTTAGCGCCTCGTCTGTTGGCTTGGCGCTAAGGTTAGCGGCTGCCTCGATCATCGTCTGGGGCGCATCCTGTAGCCCTTCAAGGGCTGCGCCGATACTCACAACCTTGCCAGCGTCCACAAGCCCTTTAGCGGCGCGTAGGGCGTCCACAGATTGCCGATTCCACAGCCTGCGTCCTTGGTTGTCCCTCGTCATGTCACCGTGAATGCCTTCGTATATCGACGCATAGCGCCTCAAGCCAGAGGCACTGACGCCAAGCACCCGCATAGCTTCAGCTGGTGGCAGTAGTACGCCCTCACCATCAGGTTGTGACATGGCGAGACAATAACCCGCCAAGCTCGAGGGTGTTGGGTTATTGCCTTCAGCGATCTCCCGCCATAGCGCCTAAGCGGTAGGGCGCAAGGTTAGCGCCCAGTGTGTTTGTCGCCTTGGCGGGTTGTAGGGGCTGCTACAGGGCTCGTCCTCTTTTTCAGGCTTTAGAAGCTCGAGGGCTTGTCTTAGGCTCAAATCGGACACGCGAGTCCGATTTGCAAGCTCGTCCCATGCCCCAAACTGTCTCTGAACCCGTCGATATCGAACTGCTCCTCTGTCCTCAACTAGAGAACAGCAAGCGAACCGTGTTGCCTTGCTCGTGTTCAAACGTCAAGACGCAATTGTGAGCATGAGCAACGGACCTGATCACACGCAGGCCGAGGCCCTCTTTGATAATGTCCGGTAACCCCGGCCCCATGTCGGCTACTTCGAGATACGCCCCTACATCAGTGGTGCCACTCCGAAGGGTAATCTGGCCCTTTGGGGTGTGCCGGAGGGCATTAGCGACTAGGTTGTTAAGGGCTTGCTCAAGCAACCTGGGATCAGCACATGCTGGTGCAGTGTCAACATCGAGGTCGAGCTCGTGACCCGTTTCCAAAGCCAAGGTCTGGAAGCGGTCGAAAGCCGAAGCGACAAGATCGGCTAGGTCAACCTTTTCAGCACGGAGCTCACCAGCCTCCGAACGGGCAAGGGCCAGCAGGTTCTGCGCAAAGGTCTCCAGACGCTGCGCCTCGCGGTGCAGCTGGCTTAGTCGCTCCTGTTCCAGCGGCATTCCCCGCACCCGGGCTGCGTCCAGACTGGAGCGCAGCGCCGAGATGGGGGTACGCAGCTCGTGGGCGGCGTAGGCGAGGAAGTGTTGCTCCCGCGCCCGTTCTGTTTTGAGACGTTCCAGGAGTGCGGAAAAGCTTTGCGCCAGGATCGCCGCTTCGTCGCCGCCCGTGATCACCGGCAGCTCACCTTTGTTTTCAAAGTCACTGGCGGCTTGGGTAAGCCGTTCAAGCGGGCGCAGGGCCACGCCTGCGATCACCCAGGCGAGGACACCGGAGAGGACCGAAAGGGCAAAACCTAAGGGGACGGCGATAACAGCAAAGGGTTGCAGAGTTGATTGAAGGGTGGTGAGGCGGCGTCCCACCTGGATTGTAATGTCGTCCCTGGAGAAGGTGTAGACACGCCACGTGCCTACGGTGCGTACCCCGCGACCCTCAAGGAGACCTTGTGTGTCGAGCGGGTCAGGGGCGTTAAGGATGCTACCCTCCCACAAGAGCCGGTCACTGACGAAGACCTGAGCGGCGCTCACGCCGGTGCTGCGCACGAGGTAGCCCTCCACACTCGGGGGAACCTCGTACCTGGGGACGGCCAGCGTCGCCTCGGCGATGACCTGACTGAGCAGCTTGTTGTCCTCGTCGAGGTCGGCGAGGCGAAAGCGCACGAGCGCCACGTAGATGATGCCCATGCCAAGCGCGAGACCTAGCAGCGTCAGGCCGACCGCGATGAGCACCATTTTGGTGCGGAGCCTCATGCGCTATCCGCCACTAGCGTGAAGGAGCGTTGACATATCTGCGTTTGCGTAGCGGGTCATTCCCCGGAGAACCGGTAGCCCAGTCCTCGCACCGTCTCGATCACCCCAGCGCCCAATTTGTCCCGCAGGTACTTGACGTAAACGTCTACGAGGTTGGAGTTGGCGTCGAAGCCAGCACCCCAGATCCGCTCGAGCACCTCGTCTCTGGAAAAGACTCTGCCGGGATTGAGCATGAACAGTTCCAGCACCTCATACTGCTTGCCGCTCAGCCGCAGTAGTGTTCCGCCCCGGCGCACCTCACGGGCCTCGCTGTGCAGCTCTACTTCACCCCAAGACACCGTCTGGGGTCGCATCTCACCCCGGCGGTAGAGCGCTTTGAGCCTCGCAGCAACTTCAGCCAGGGCAAACGGTTTGGCGAGATAATCATCTCCGAATTCTAGTCCTCGTATCCGGTCGGGCAGCGTCTCTCGAGCCGTAAGAAAGAGGATCGGCTGACGGAACTTGGCCTCGCGCATCTCCTGCGCCAGCTGAAACCCTGCCTCATCCCCTTCGGGCAGCATGACGTCGAGCAGGATCAGGTCGAACGGCTGTTTCCACAGCACGTCCCACGCTGCCTCGGTTGAGTGGACCATGACCGGACGAAAGCCGCTAGCCCGAAGACCTTCACGGAGGTTCTGGGCGATCAAAGGCTCGTCTTCGACGATGAGCAAGCGCATTTGTTCGAGTATAGTTCCGTACTCATCTAGTTTGGACGTGGGTAGCCACTGTTTACAGTCATTAATGACCGAATTTTGCTTTAAGGTAAAATCTTCCACAATGAACTGTAAGTCCAGGAGGTTAACCGAGTATTAAATCGTCATCAGCTGCTCTGTGAAAAGTTTAATATTCGGTTAATCTTTTCTCTTTATTGTTCAGGTAGCTAAGGTCGAGCCCTCACAAATCATATGCGGGGGTTCCTTTCGGAAGCGTTGAAGTCTGTTCTTTAATATGGGCGCTTGGAACAGATGGAGCTAGTAGCGCACCCGGCCGATCCGAAAGGAAGTAAGCGTGAAGCACCTCAAGCATGTGTGGTTGTTGGTTGTTCTCTTAGCGCTCGCGGCGTGCGGGCAGCAGCCTGTCCCAGAAGCAAACCCTGACCCAGAAGTTGTCCCACTGGACAACGTGCAGATCATCGCCAATGTCGTGATGACTGAAGGCAAAGTTGCGAAGCTGCCTGGTGAAACCGGAACGGCAACGTTTTGGTTGGAAGCTACGGACAAAACTGCGACGGTCGGCGACGCGAACGGCTGTAATGCTAGTACCAACCAGCAGGTGACGATTACCGTCTCCTCATCTGCTCTTGAAAAAGTCACGTTAACAGGTGCTAGAAGCGATGGTACCGTTGCCTTTAGCATTACTGCCTGCGGGCCAGAGGGTGGTAAGGACATCAGCTACACCGTGAACTCAGGCGCTACTCCTGGGGACGTCACCATCTCGGGCAGCGGTAGTGGAGGCAAAAACAACTCTACATTCAGACCCAACGCATTCGTCATTGCTATTGGTAGTCCTAGCAAAACCACACCGACCATAGATTGGACCACTCCATCGGCAATAACCTATGGCACCGCTCTTAGTGGCACACAGCTCAACGCAACCGCCTCAGTGCCGGGCACGTTTGCTTACGATCCTCAGAGCGGCACGGTACTTAATGTAAATTCGCATCCCTTGTCAGTTTTCTTCACGCCTACTGACACAAGCAAGTACAACTCCGCCTCAAAGGAGGTGACGTTAGTCGTCAATAAGGCTAACCAGTCCGTCACCTTTGATGAGCTGAGCAAGAAAACCTTCGGCGCAGCTCCCTTCACCATCAGCGCTACGGGTGGCGACTCCGGCAACCCAGTGACGTTCGCGCTCGGCGTAAACAGCAAAGGCTGCTCGGTCGCCACCGAGAACGGCGCGACCACGGTAACTATCACAGGTGCCACGGCAGAGGGCGAGTCTTGCACCATCACCGCTTCACAAGCTGGCAATGACAACTACCACGCAGCGAGTATGTCGCGCAGCTTTACTATCGGCAAGGCATCCCAGACCATCACCTTTGCCCAGCCCCCTACTCCCGCAGCTTTCGGAAGCACCTTCGACGTTAGCGGTTCGTCCACCTCGAGCTTGACCGTCAGCTTCGCCGTTAGAGGCGTCTGCTCACTTGCTGATGGTAAAGTGACCATGACCAGCGGCACGGGAGAATGCGTCATCACGGCTTCGCAAGCGGGTAACGGCAACTACGAATCGGCTGACAACGTGGAACGTACCGTTAACGCTAAGAAGGCCGACCAGACCATCACGTTCGGCGACCTCCCGGGCAAGATCTTCGGCGACCCTGCCTTTATCGTGAGCGCCGCCGGAGGAGCTTCGGGTAACGCGGTCAGCTTTACAGTGGCTGGCAACTGCACCGCCTCCGGTAGCACCATAAGCATCACTGGCGCAGGCAGCTGC
>MWWE01000243.1_pt1 | contig 9947 bp, 11 predicted proteins | sample 1047301 | NCBI WGS metagenome assembly MWWE01 (sample SAMN06349973, study PRJNA376086) | soil metagenome | isolation source: MS1-1 sample Antarctic (ecotone) soil | place: Antarctica
AAATAAGTCCGAGTCCGCCGACGAGAACGCCTAAGAAAATCGGAAAAAATATTGTCAGGACGGGCGGCAACGAAATCGTTTTGCGGTCAATCAAAGGCGTTATCAAATAGCTTTCAACCATTTGAATTCCTAAATATAAAGCCAAAACATACAAGGCTTTTGTCGGACTTTCAACCAATGCAAATAAAGCTGCCGGAATAACGGCGATGATCGGTCCGAAATTCGGGATAAATGTTAAAAGTGCCGCGAAGATTCCGAGCGATAAGGCAAGCGGAACTCCCAAAATCCACAAACCTCCCGCCGTCAAAACTCCGATTATCAGCATCGAGAAAAACTTTCCGACCAGCCACCAACGCAAAGTGTCGCCGATCTCGCCGACAACTTCCCGCATTCTCGCACGCTTTGAAATCGGAAAAAGTTTTATCAAACCATTAGTATAGGTTTGCGGTTCACTTGCCAGATAAATTGCTAAAAGAAGTATCACGACGAGATTTGCCACAACTCCGAAAGTTGTCGAGAAAAATCCGCCGATGCGGGTTAAAACTCTGCTTGAAACAAATTGATTAAAAATTCCTTCCCACGCCGGAATCTGTTCCAGAACCAGTCGTCCCCAATTATATTGAGCTAACCGCAGCCTGAGAGAATCCAATGCGGCAGGAAAAAATTCCTTTAGCTCAATAATTTGCTGCTCAACTTCGGGAGCAAGCAGCCAGATTCCCAAACTTAAAATCCCCAATAAAACGACACAAACCAGCACAACCGCTAAGCCTTCGGAAATTTTTGTGTAATGACTGATCCAGTTTCCCAGACCGCGAAAAAAGACCGCTAAAAGAATCGCCGCAAACAGCGAAAACATTACATCAATCGCAGAATAGGTAAGCAAAATTAGCGAAACGGATAAAATCGCTATACCTGTTATAATTAAGACTTTTTTGGTAAATGTCGGCTTGTTATTTTCGGCTTTAAGCATTTATTCGGGGAAATATTTATTTATAAAATTTCATTTTTATTATCAAACGCTTTGCAAATTATATCAATTTTTTATTAATCAGAAGCTCCGCATTCAAGATCGCCGCACCTGCCGCACCGCGGATTGTGTTGTGGCTCAAGGCGACAAAGCGGTATTGAAAAATATTGTCGGGATAAAGTCTGCCGACGGTGATGGTCATTCCTTTGCCGTTGTCGCGGTCAAGCCGTGGTTGCGGGCGGGTCGGTTCATCGCATACGAATATGAATTTATCGGGTGAAGAATGCAGATTCAGTCTCGGAAAATCCATCATTGCTTTCTTTACATCTTCAAGCGTCGAATTTTGTTTCAGATTGACACGCACCGAAGCCGTATGTCCTTCAATCACATTAACGCGGAAACATTGTGCGGAAACAGTAAAATCAGCCTTTTCAATGCTCTCACCAACTAAATTGCCCAAAATTTTCTGTGCCTCGGTTTCCGCTTTCGGCTCTTCTCCGGCGATGTAGGGCAGGATATTGTCAACAATATCAAGACTCGCTACACCCGGATACCCTGCTCCCGAAACGGCTTGCAATGTTGTAATAATTGCCGATTCAACCCCGAAGGCACGATGCAGAGCGGCTAAGGGCGGAGCAAAACTGATGACGGCACAGTTCGGATTTGTGATAATAAATCCCTTATCAAAACCGCGTTTTATTTTCTGAGCCTCGATCAAACCAAGATGTTCGGCATTGATTTCGGGTATCAGCAGCGGCACGTCTTCTTCCATACGATAGCTGGAAGAATTACTGATTACGGGATAACCGGCACGGGCAAATGCTTCTTCGGTTCCGCGTGCTACGGATGAAGGCAAACTTGAAAAAACCAAATCGCAATCAAGCGGCGGTTCAATCGCTTGAACAACGATTTCCTTAACATTTTCGGGCATTGGCGTAGAAAGTTTCCACGCACAAGCCTCACGATACGGCTTCCCTTCCGAACGATCCGAAGCCGCCAGAGCAGTTATCTCAAACTGCGGATGATTCTCCAAAAGCTGGCAAAATCTCTGCCCGACAGTTCCCGTCGCTCCTAAAATTCCTACGCGATATTTACTCATAATTTATATACTATAAATGCTTTTTTGTTAAGAAATAGAATGCGGATTACGCGGATTAAAAATGATTTCCGCAGATTTTTTTAAATGAATTCTTATCAATTATTAAATCTGCGGAAATCCGCAAAATCCGCGTAATCCGCGTTCTATTCTCAAAAAGAATTTTCATTTTACATTTTGAATTTTTAATTTCCTAATGCTTCTTTCATTCTTTTTACACCTTCGCGGATTTTGTCTTCGCTCGCACAAAAAGAGATTCGCAAAAATCCTTTTGCTTCGTCTCCAAATCCCGAACCATTTACTGTAATCACACGATTTTCCAGGAACTTATTAACCAAATCCATTTCATCGCCGAGTGTCGAAACATCCACCATCGAATAAAACGCACCTTCGGGCGAAACGGCTTTTAAATTCAGTTCTTGATCAATCAATCTGACTAATAAATCCCGCCGCCGCTTGTAAATTTCTCTTGCTTCGGCTTCGGCTTGTTTTCCCGCTTCCGTCCAATAAGCCAGCGATGCTTTCTGCGTGATCGTTGAAGCACAAACCGTATTATAGCCGTGAATAACAAGTGCCTTTTTGATTACTTCGGGAATGCCCAAAAGCCATCCCATCCGCCAACCCGTCATAGACATATTTTTTGACAATCCACCGACAACCAAAGTTTTTTCATAGTATTCAGAAATCGAAGCCGGTCTTTCGTCTGTAAAATATAATTCCCTGTAAATCTCATCCGAAACGGCATAAATTCCCGTCCCGTCCAGAATTTTTGCAATCTCTTTTAAATCTTCACGCGACAAGGTTCGCCCCGTCGGATTTGATGGACTCAAAATAATCGCCACGCGGGTTTTATTTGTGATTTGTTTTTCAAATTCGTTCACATCAAAACCGAAACCTTTTTCCTTCGGCAAACGATATAAAACCGTCTTCGCACCCGCCAATTTGTTCATCGCCGGATAAGCCGGAAACGCCGGATTCGGCACAAGCACCTCATCGCCTTTCTCGCACAAAGTCATTAGAACATCGTATAAAGCCTCGTTTGATCCAACCGTAATAATACAATCATCTTTCGATAAATTAAGGTGTTCATATTCGCCGATAATATTCTCCCGCAATTCGGGCAAACCGGCGTGCGATGTATAACCGAGCGGTTCTTCATTTATCACGCGAATCGCTTCATCCCGAATACATTCAGGTGTCGGCAGATCGGGCTGTCCGAGACCGAAATTGATACTTCCCGGCAAAGCACTGTCAAAAATCTGCCGAATATTAGATTTCTGCATCCCTTGCAGACGCTCCGGCACACGAAATCCCTTCGTTTCTTTTGTTGCTTCCATTATTTTTTATAAACCTCTCGGCGATGTCCGATGAAATGAATAATCACGATCAATATTTTCTAAGTCAGAAACAGCTTGTTCTAAAATGCGGAGTTCATACATAAACGAAATTTAGCTTAATCCAAGTCTTGAAACCACATCGTCAAACGCCTCGCCACGCTCACCATTTTTAGTTTTTTGAACTTGCTTAAGCAGTCGTTTCTGCAAATCTTCTTTTAATAGCAAATCATCCTCTTCATCGCCAAGCAAAGCCATCAATTTTTCTTCGACTATTTCACCGATCATTTGGCGTAATTCGACATCCGTCATTTGTGAAATTTTTACGCTCATAATTTGAATCTCTCTAAATACATTATAAAGTAAAAACAGGATTTACAGGATAACTCAATTTCAAATCCCGTTCATCCCGTCTATCTATATCAATTTATAAACTAAATCCGTTTATCACGAAACTTCCGTCCACCCTTTTTCGCTTTGAACGAATTTTTGAACTTCGACCTGAATAAAACCTGCTCCGGGATTATCACATTCAAATTTTTTAACGATTAAATGCGGATGTTCAAATTCTACCAGATTAAACGAATTTGCTTCGCCGCGTCCTCTCGTCGAGGTTGCAGTTCCGGCTTGAATAACGAGGGCATTGCGTCCCGAATCGAGTTTGTAGCGGTTTGCCGTGTGTAAAACGCGACTAACGTGCAGATGTCCCGATAGAAAAACATCCGCTCCGCAATCGGCAATTTGCAACATTGCCGTATCAGCATTGTCTAAAATATTATTTTCATCAAATCCTTCAGGCAGATCAAACGGATGATGGGTAACAACGATTTTCAGCATTTTATGACCCAAACTGCACATTTTTTCGCGGATTTCGGCAATTTGTTCCGAACTGATACTGCCGTCTTTGATGGTCAGCGAACGTGCCGTGTTAACACCGATCACGGCGATCTCTTCATCTCTATAAAAAGGTTCTAAATCTTCGGTGATATATTTTTTATATTTCTCAAGCGGCGAAAAAAATCTATTGAAAACATTATAAAGCGGCACATCGTGATTGCCCGGAACGACGATCTGAGGTTTTGGTAATTTATCCAAAAATTCCTTTGCTTCACGAAATTGCTCCGATCTCGCACGCTGCGTTAAATCACCGGAAACTACTGTTAAATCGGGATTTAATTTGTTAATTTTTACAATCACCTGTTCGACAATCGCATAATCAATCCGCCCAAAATGTATATCCGAAATATGAACTAATTTTCTCATTTATTTTATGTGGTTTTTGGGTTTTTTGGTTTTTGTAAATCTATTTATCATTTGAATTTCGCTAATAATTATTCCTCCAGAATACAAAAGCCAAAGACCAAAGACCAAATTACTAAATTTCCTCACGCGGAACAATTACTTTTAGAGCCAGCGGGTGAATTTTATAACACAGCGGCATTTCTAATTCTTCAACTTCGCCATCAAAGGCAACCAGCGTTTTCCTGTCGTGCATTTCAATCGTAATTTCTTCAACGGCGATTTCTTCAAAATCTTTCGCCTGTCTGAGCATTCCAAAAATCGTCCGCAAAAAAAGTGCGATCAACCCACGACGACCGCTTTTATGCAAAAAATAAACGCTCAGTTCGCCTTTATCCAGTGTTTTCCGGCTTCCATTATTAAAAAAATCCATTTCGTATTTATTATTCCCGACAAATACGAAAGGCGTTTTTACAATATGTTCGCCGCCTTCATTTTTCAGTTTGATTGTCAAAAAAGGATGCAACGAGAGGATTTTCAAAGCCGCCCAAAAAGCCGCCGCCCATTTTCCGCGTCCTTCTTCTTCTTCCTGTTGTTTTTCACGGTCTTTGACGATTTCAGGGTAAAATCCGATACTCGAATTATTAACAAAAATATGCCCGTTGACTTCGCCGACATCAATTTTTTTCGTATGCTTTTCCGCAATTACACGGACGGCTTCCGGCAAATCCTGCGGAATATTTAAATCTTTTGAAAAGTGGTTGAGAGTTCCGAGCGGCAGAATGCCGAGAGTTTTATCCGATTTGAGTATTGTTGAAACAACCGCGTTCATTGTGCCATCGCCGCCGCCCGCAACAATGATTTCCGCATCGCTTTTGACCGCATCTTCGGCAAATTTCAAAATATCCTCGCCGCTTTCGGCAATCAAAATTTCCACATTTAATCCATTCGCCGTAAATAATTCGGTTAATTCGGTTTCCAACTCATCCGCTTTATCATCGTTTCCCGAACCGCGATTAATAATAACTTTTATTGGCGACGGCATATTTTGAATTTAACACAGAATGCACGCAAAATTATAAAATAATTCGGCTTATAAATAAAAATGTCAGTAAATTTCGGGTTTAATTTTGAAACCTTCCAACATTTTTAGATTTATTTACCGTAAATAATCTTCCAGCTGTGTCGAAGCATCGGTTTTTTCATCACGATATTTAACAATGATCGGTGCATAAATTGATAGACCGTTTTCCTTGCCGAAACCGCTTGTAATCGCCCGTGAACCTTGCACAACAACTGCGTTTGCGGGAATTTCCAAAGGGTTTTCGCCATCGCTTTTAATAATTGTTCCATTTACCAAATCAAAAACCGGAGTTGAGCGTGTTAAAATCACGCCCGAAGCCAAAACCGCTTTTTCTCTGACAATCGTTCCTTCATAAACGCCCGTATTTCCACCGACAAGAACATCGTCTTCGATAACAACGGGCATCGCACCAATCGGCTCAAGCACACCGCCGATCTGTGCAGCGGCTGAAAGGTGAACATTTTTACCGATTTGAGCACACGAACCGACAAGTGCGTGCGAATCAATCATCGTGCCTTCATCAACAAATGCCCCGACATTAACATACATCGGCGGCATACAAACCACGCCCGGTGCAACATACGAGCCGTCACGAATCGTCGAACCGCCCGGCACAATGCGAACATTATTTTCCAGAGTCATCGGACGAAGCGGATAAGTTTCTTTATCAAAAAATTGAAATGATTCAGATTCTTTCGACATCTCAACCATTCCGCCCATCTTAAACCCAATCAAAATTCCCTGCTTCACCCAGGTATTCGTGTGCCAATTTCCGCTCGAATCTTTTTCCGCTGCCCGAATCGCACCATTTCGTAAAGCCTCTTTAAATTTTTCAAAAACCTTACGATCATCGGCTGTAAATTCTGACTTTTCTGTTAATTGTTTAATTTCTTCTTGTAAATTCATTATTTATTATTTTCTATATTTATTGAAAATTTTTTCAATTCTTCAACTGTTTCTCGTAAATTGCTAAATTTTTCAAACTCTTTAATAAGTTTTAATAGACGCGGACGCAAAGCATTTGCTGCCGGATGTTGCAAAATCATTTCGGCACGTTCCAGAAAAATTTCGATTTGCAGGTAATTTGCCTCAAAAGCATTCTGCAAAAATTTAAAATCCTTTTCACGCCCCGCCATTAATTTGCTGATTGCTATATCGTGAATCTCGACGCAAAATGCCAAAACTTTTTCGTTTTCATCTTTTAATTCCGTCACCCTATTTTGCCAACCGTCAGGCAAAACGACGGTTGCCAAACCTAAAATATCCGCATAAAATCCTGTTTCTTGTTGACGTTTGCTGAAAATGCCGAGTTTTTCATCAAGTTTCGGACGTAATTTTGCAAATTCTTTCAGCAACAAAAAGTCACATTCAACCGATTTCTGCACAATTTCAGGCGGGAAATCCGTAATTGCAAAAATAGCCTGCGAGCCAACAATTATCGGCAGTTCTCCGATGATTTTTCGTACTTCGGCGGTTAATTCAAAAAGGTTTTGCTTTCTCACAGTATTCGATTACGGTTTTTCTTTCCTGAGCCGTGATTATCCCGACAAATGGAGAAGAAGAACGAAGCCGCTGACCTTCGTCCGATTCTGACACGAGTATTGCCAACACTTCATTTAGAGTTTTCTTTTCCAAAATCTCTTCCCATTCCAACCAAGCCGCTACGTTCGGAGTTTTCTTCAACCAATTTCGTAAATTAGATTTAGCCTTTTCAATCAAACCGGGATTTGAACGCAGACGAACAGCTACCAAATGATGCAATAACAAAGAAACTAAATCGGGATAATTTTTCGATTGCAATTCAATATTTGATGATAAATTTTCGATTTTCTCTTGTAACTCCATAATTTAATTATACCCATTTACGATCAAATCTGCCCGTTTTTGTGGGAAATCGTTTTCAACATAATAATCTTCGGCAGGCATCCAAACATTTTCCCACTTCTCACGCATCATTTCGCCATCACGTTCGATTCCGCGTTTGAGGAGAATTTCAAGCGGGGTTTCAACCCAAATTTTGTAATCGTAAAAATCTGCAAGTTCGCTTCGTATCGAATAAACGCCTTCGACAATGACGATTCCGCCGATTTTGATTTTATGCCATTCCGCTAAAGTTTCGGTTTGCCAATCGGAGCGTTGATATTCTGCTGCCAAATTTTTTCTCAAAGGTTCTAAAACTTGTTTCTGCAATCTCTGCCAATCAAAATGATCTTTAAAATAAAAATCATCCATTTGCACGATTGTTATATTTTCAAAAGTGTTTTTAATTTTTTCGGCAAGAGTGCTTTTTCCCGCACCTCCGCAACCGTCAATTCCAATTAATAAGGTTTTTTGCTTTCGCGGTAAGTTTTCAAAAAAATCTTTGTTAATTTCAAACACTATTTTAATTCATCCAAAATCGCCTTCAAATTCTTCTCTGTCGCTTTCGTTACAGGCACAAGCGGCAATCTTAAATTATTTTCCAACAAACCCATTTCTTTCATCACAAATTTGCAAGGTGCGGGCGATGCCTCAATGAAATTGGCTTCCATCAATTCTAAAATTTTGTAATGTATGCGACGAGCCTTTGAGAAATTGCCTTTTAATCCCGCTTCAACCATATCCGATGTTTCTTTTGGAATTTCATTCGAACAAACCGAAACTAATCCATCCGCACCAATGGCTAACATCGAAACTGTTATTGCATCGTCGCCCGAAAACACGCGGAAATTTTTTGGACGAGTTCGGATAATTTCCATAATCTGCGAAAAATTTCCCGATGCTTCTTTTGTCGCTACGACATTCGGACAATTTTCGGCAATACGAACTTGAGTTTCAGCCGAAATATTTGAAGCCGTTCTGCCCGGCACATTGTAGAGCATTATCGGAAATTTTTTGACCGAATTAGAAATTTCCGAAAAATGTGCAAAGTATCCGTCCTGCGTCGGTTTATTGTAATATGGTCCGACGACGAGTGCCATATCTGCACCTGCACTTCTAACTTTTCGCGTAAAATCAATCGTCGCGGCGGTGTTATTGCTTCCCGTTCCGGCGATGACTTTTGCGTCTTTAAATCTTTTTGCAACTTCAACCGTCATTTTGATAACGTGCAAACGCTCATCGGCATCCATCGTTACGCTTTCGCCCGTTGTTCCGCACGGCACGAGCAGTTTCACGCCATTTTTTATTTGTCTCTCAACCAAAGATTTAAAACAATCGTCATCAATCGAACCGTCTTTTCTAAACGGCGTAACAAGTGCCGTCGCACATCCTTTTAACCAATCTAATTTCATTGTCATAATTTTATTTTACTTTTTACCTTATAATCTCGTCCATTACTTCAGTAAATTCCCAAAAACCTTTTCGTCCCGCAACCCATTCCGCCGCCATGATTGCTCCCGACGCAAAACCTTCACGGGAACGGGCAAAATGTTCGAGCAGGATTTGGTCGGCATTTCCATCAAAACCGACTCGATGAGTTCCGGGAATGTTTCCCGCACGAGTTGCCGCCACGCTAAAATCTTTCTTGATATGTTCGGCAACGATTGACTTTAATTTCAAAGCCGTTCCCGAAGGAGCATCAACTTTGCGTGAATGATGTTGTTCTTCGATAAACGCTTCGTAATCATCAAATTTTGCAAAAAGTTCCGAAGCATAATCCACCACACGATAAAACAAATTCACACCAATCGAAAAATTCGCCCCGAAAACAAAAGAGCCGTTATTTTCTTTGATATAATTTTGGATTTCCTCAAGTTCCGAATTCCAACCCGTCGCTCCTTCAACCAAAGAAATCTCTGCTAAACAACAGGCTTCGACGTTTTTCTTTACAGCTTTAGCAATTGAAAAATCAATTGTAACATCGGCGGCTTTTAACTTTTCCGCCAATTCTTCCACAGATAAATTCGCTTCTGCTTCATCAATTATTGCGACTATTTCGTGATTTTTGTTTTTGGCTAAAGTTTCAATGAGTTTCCCCATCGCACCATAGCCGATTAATGCTATTTTCATATTTTAATTTTATCAATTTTATGAGTTATTAAAACTCAAATAAGAAGCAATATCAATAAAGCAAACGTAGGAACAACTCATTTTCTCAGCGTGATTTTAAATTTTCATTTGCCATAATTCGACATAATTTCTATTATTAATATGAGTTAATCCAAAACTTGCTCTAAATAATATTAATTAAATTTTGGATTTCCGCGATGTATATTAAAATTTTTATAGAAATGTCCTACAGCTTTT
>MWWE01000244.1_pt1 | contig 9936 bp, 16 predicted proteins | sample 1047301 | NCBI WGS metagenome assembly MWWE01 (sample SAMN06349973, study PRJNA376086) | soil metagenome | isolation source: MS1-1 sample Antarctic (ecotone) soil | place: Antarctica
CTAATACACCCCATCGTGAAGTGGCTCTAGGAGCGGCTTTCTGGCAACACGCGATGAACACGAGGTTTTTCGGTAGTCTAATACACCCCTGTAAGCACAAAGTCGCTCCTAGAGCAGTTTTGCGGTGCTTTTGGATTTAGTAGATAGCTTTTCGAGATGTGGCGTCAAGGACGAAAGACTGATGCCGGAACCAAACCTTTTCCGTGTCGCCATATTGATCTACAGAGACGGCGTAATCCAGCAGAGACCCTTTCTCTTTGGCAATATTTCGCACTTCCCATGCAAACTGTTTGATAGTGTCGCCGCTCCCTGTTTTGGCGTGCAGCGATTCCATCGTGATGTGCATCCCGAATTGCTGCATCCCGGCATGTTTGCGGGCGATCTGGTAGAGCCGCTTTTCAAGGCCGCTGCTCATCCGGAAATAAGCGGGGTTGAGGGTCAAGATATTGCGGTCTTGGACGATGCCTTGCACAAGCCAGTCGTTGAGGGTGGTAGACCATAGGCCGTTGGGCTCACCGGTCTTTCTATCTTCGGCGGTTGTCCAGTTATCTAGCCAGTGGAACCCGCCCTCTTTTCTCTGGTGTTCGGTGCGTACTGTGGTGCGTATGAAATTGGTGGACAATCTCAACAGAGCACTTTTCAGAGTGTCCATTTGCCTTCCACCCTTGCTTTTCCCGATTTGTTTCAACATCGTGCGGGGATTGAAAAACACCGTTCGGTTGATAGTGCCAGTTTTCTCGTACTGACGGCGTACCTCAGTAGCAAGCCATAGCAAAATGTCCGCGTCGTAGATGCTGGCAATCCCGAACTCTGGTAGACCGTGAATTTTGATCTCAATGTCGCCCTTTGCGGATGCAAAGTGCATAGGCTTTATTCGCCTGCGCTTTGACAGCGCAAAATAAGGGTAAGCCATAATGTCCTGAATACAGCGAGGGTTGCGCTCGTGATGCTCAGCTACGAACAAAGAAGGCTGCTCGACTTGCTCGATCTTCACGCTTACACCTCCCTGAATTGCGGCAACCTTACCCCTTTTTAGCTGTCGGCGGCAAGATTTCCTGTCTTACCGGCGGTTTCCAAAAAGACGGCCCCAAAACCTGGGTTGCGGCTGATCTTCGGTCGTTTCCTTCGGCGCGGCGAGCTGCTTAGTCTGGGTTTCAACGATCACCAGTAATCTGTGCCGTTCTTCGTCCGATTGCTCCCGGCGCTCGCGTTCGTTATCGCGTTCTTGCACTGTCATCTCTAACCTGAGCTTCAACAACTCAATTTCATGCTGTGCGGCCTCTGTAGCCTCATGGGGCATGTCTCTATCTTGTCTCACTGTGTCATCTGTGGCGTCTAAGTTCAGCTCGCCATAAACACGCTGTAGCTCTGACACATCAACGACCGGGTTGTCTTTAGCGTCTTTTTCTACTGACAGCTTGCCTGCATCAATGTGACGATACAGCGTTTTGCGGCTTTTACCTGCGGCGCGTGCAGCTTGTGACATATTCAATTTAGACATGTGGCCTCGTGGGGCATAGTCTCAATTTGGGACACTGTAACCATGTAGCACCTCTGAGGCAAGTTTTACCACACCGCCCCAGCCAGCTCACGCTCTTCCTGCCCCACCGCCTGCATGTAGATCGCCGTCGTTTCCTGCTTACTCTTCCCCATCCACCGCTGCAAGGTCGGTAGGGGCGTCTTGTTGGGCGCATGAACCACCCCAAAGCCGTGCCTGAGTCCTTTGGGGCTGGCATGAGTTCCCTCGATACCCGCGGCCTCCATCACCCCTTTCACTCGCCTCCAGACAGTCGGACGCCTGGCCCTACATCGTCATCACCTCTGCTGGCAATTTGGAGTGGGTAGAGTTCAGGTTCTTCAAAATAAAGCCTGGTATACCTATGAATCAATAGGTACTTCTACTCACTTGGTTCATCCTCGACGTCATACGCATTGACGTGACGCTCAGGTGTGAAGATAGACGCAGTGACCTTGCTGATTCACTTGTTGCTCGGATGAGGGCGATCTTCTGACGGGATTTCTTAAAGGAGGCAATGATGCGGGCATCAGATATTCCGCGTGCAGTGGCTGCCGCTAGGTCAATTGCCTCGGCGCTTGATCTGAGAGTCGATGACGCGGTCGTTCTTCAAGACTCGAATCGACTCGCTGTACGTCTACTGCCTTGTGACGTTCTCGCTCGGGTCGCGTACGTGGCGGGTCAGGCAGGCGCAGAGTTCGAAGTTGAGGTCGCTCGCCGGTTCGCCGAAACCGATAGCCCGGTAGCTGCGCTTGAGCCTCGAGTGGAGCCGCGCGCCTACGTGCGTGACGGCTTCGTGATTACGCTGTGGACCTACTACGAGCCTGCATCGCCTCGAGACGTCGCGCCAGCCGAGTATGCGCAGGCACTCGAGCGGCTACATGCTGGTATGCGGCAGATTGATGTAGCTGCGCCGCACTTCATGGACCGAGTTGCGGAGGCGCAGCGACTGGTAGGCAACCGCGCCTACACTCCGGAACTCGCTGACGCGGACCGAGAGCTTCTCAGCAACACGCTGCGAAGTCTAAGGCGCACGATCAGCGACCGCAGCACCGCCGAGCAGCTGCTGCACGGCGAGCCGCACCCTGGCAACTTGCTCAGGACGAAGAACGGGTTGCTGTTCATAGACCTGGAGACATGTTGCCGCGGACCTGTCGAGTTCGACATCGCCCATGCGCCCGACGAAGTCGGCGAGCACTATTCGGACGCTGATCAAGACCTGCTTCGCAAATGCCGGGTTTTGATGCTCGCAATAATCGTAACGTGGCGTTGGGATCGAGACGACCAACTCCCGAACGGGCGCGAACTGGGTACAGAGTGGCTCAGCCAGATGCGCCGAGCGTTGGATTACGATGGGCGGATACTACGCGATGATTAGAGCACAGCGTCAAAAAGATAACGCTTAGCGATAACGAATCCCAGTTCTCCAAACCCCCCATAATTAAGTTTATGTAGGGGTGTTTGCACATCTATGCACAGCTTTCTCGTCTGGTTTTTGTAGACCCAGATTTGTAAAGGCCACATCAATACCCCGTTAGCACCAGGTCTCGAGCGAGCGCCAGAGGTAGCTTTAGCAAGGCTCCCGGCGTCCTTGTCCCCCGCTGCCCCCCTGACAAGGACGCCAGGAGTCTGTTAAACTGTGAATTTTTTACTGCTAAGCTATGACTTTTGGCTCTATCTACTTGTATTCGCCAGGGAGTAGGGTGAAGTCATCGCTGGGGGGCGGCAGCGTCGGCGGCGATAACGCTGAAGAGTTCGTAGAGCTTGATGCTCTGCGGACTCTTTCGCTTAGACGTTAGAGCAGATGTTGCTTCAAGGGGGCAGTTATGGAACATTGTTGTACGCAGCTTTTTCACAGTTCAGTTCAGGCATGATCAAGCTTCTTCCGGATGTACCCACAGTTGTCGTCTTTTTGCATCTCGCCGCGCTTGCGGTACTGCTCATCCACGTTGCCGTCACCCAGCTTCGACGCTTCGCCCTCCTTCGACAAAACCACAAGCTGCCGAGCACCTTCTGGTCCCGCCTGCTTCATGCCTTACTCAGCCTGCCGATATAACGCCGCCCCAGCAAGCTGCCGCGCCTCCTCACCTACTGCCTGCATATAGATCGCGGTCGTCGAACAGGCTAAAGGCTTCGGAGTCCATGCGACATAAGCTAGCAGTTTTGTTGCATTTTAAGCAACCAAAAAGCCCGCTCTGAGGGGGCTCGAGACTCCCCGGCGGGCTGAATCTGCAACCCAATCAGCAAGAGTGTTGCATCAATTGACAACCTATTCGCGCCAGATAGACCAATGGCTTTCGTTGAACTCGTCCATCTGCTCTTTTGGTCGTCCACCTTGACGCATCAGGCTTGCCATTTGTCCCCGGTGGTGCGCATCATGAATCATAATGTGTTGCAGAAAACTTGCAGGGTGGCTCTGGTAAGCAACCTCAAAAAGACGGTTCTCGTCTAAGGCGCTAAAGACAGCCGCCAAAGCAGCACTATCGCCTGTAGTAAGAGCGTTATCAAAATCATCTAGATTATGGGTCAACAAGTAGACACCTTGTTTATCTCTATCTATAACTGGGGGGAGTTCCTCGGCATGAGCCGGTGAAATTCGCGCTAACCATTCGTGGCGAAACTCGGCAATGTGGCCTAGATGTTGACCAATACTCCAGCCCCCGCGATCATCTGAAGTTGCCAAATCCTCTTCGGTGAGGGCTTCTAAAATCGCTTGATTGACTCTACCGTTGCGCTCGAACGATTGAAGCAGCAATTGAAGTTCTAAAGGTTGGCTCATGGGCCTAGTCTAGCCGACGAAACGAAATCACCCAGAGTGTTTCAGCTACCAGTTCTGCATATCCACATTAGCTGTTAAGTTGAAGCCGAGAGGGGTCACGCTGACCAAGCCGTCCTGCAACGCTTTAACGTCACTGTCAGGTTCGAGCGTCGCCCCATCCGCATATTTTCCCTCAAGCATCCGGTAGGGCTGGCTAAAGTCCCGCCTCGGTTGCTCAAGGAAGTTGTAATAGTTATGCCTCGTGTTGGCCGTAAAGCGCACAGGTGTTTGAGAATCCGCCGAACTGGGTACATTGATGTTTAGGAGTGCGACCGCTTCGGGCAACCCGTTTTTAAGCACCTTAGCCGCGAAAAGCTCTGCGAAATGACTTGCAGCTACCCAGTCAAGCACCCCATATGTATCGCCGTGGTGCATCTCCATCGAAGTTTCCACGGAGACGGCCAGGGCGGGCAGCCCGAACGCTGCGGCCTCGTACGCCGCCCCTGCGGTGCCGCTGGCGGTAAGGCTGAACCCGACGTTCTCACCGTAATTGATGCCGCTGACGCACAGAGACGCAGTGCGACCCACAAGCGGCAAGATTTCGGCTATAGCGTGGCCTACGCATTGTGCGGGTGAGCCAAGAATCGCATAAGCGGGGTGTGACTCCCCCTTGAGTTCTAAAGCTATGCGCCTTATCAAGCCAGCAGCTTCGCTCCGCGGGCGTCCGCGTCCCATACTCGTCTGCTGCTCATGAGGTGCGGCGATAAGAATGTCGCCCACGTTAAGCATCGCTTCGGCAACCGCCTTGAGACCTGGGGAGTAGATGCCATCATCGTTTGTAATCAAGATTAGAGGACGCACTCTAAAAGTATAGTCGGGGAATAGGTAGAACCGAATAGCGAAAAGTGTTACGACCACTTATGCGGTACTCGGGCCGGAAGGCTGCGTTAGACACACAACACGTTTGGCAAATCCGTTTCGGCTGTCAAAGGCTCACCAAAACACTTGACACGCAACCTTTTGGTTGCTTATTGTATAAGCGTGTCATGGATAAGGTTTTCAAAGCGTTGGCAGACCCGACCCGCAGGAGGTTGCTCGACCAGCTTTTTACCAAAGATGGTCAGACCCTCACCGAGCTGTGCGCCAGCCTGAGCATGACGCGCCAAGCCGTAACCAAACATTTAGGACTTCTCGAGGAGGCGAATCTGGTCGTGACGCAGCGGCAGGGAAGGGAAAAGTGCCACTATCTGAATCCCGTACCTATTCGCCTCGTCTATGACAGGTGGACGAATAAGTTCAGGGAGCACCAGATCGCGGCGCTTGTCGAACTCAAGAGTCGATTAGAGGAGGAACCGTGAGTCAAGTGGCAGAAAACGACTTGTCAACCCAGATGTACGAGATTTATATCAAAGCTTCGCCGCAGAAGATTTGGGACGCGATCACGCAGCCCGAGTGGAACGCCAAGTACGGCTACCAGGGAGCGATGGAGTACGACTTACGCCCCGGCGGAGCCTTCAAGACGTATGCGAACCCCACGATGCGCGAAATGGGGATGCCTGAAGTTGTCGTCGACGGCGAAGTCTTAGAAGCCAACCCCCCTCACAAGTTGGTGCAGACCTACCGGATGCTGTTCGACGAAACGACCAAAGCCGAAGGCTTTACCCGGATCACCTGGGAGATTGAAGCCGCCAACAGCGACTTTTCCAGGCTCACGATCAGGCACGAGATGGCGAACGCCCCCATCATGGCGGGGATGGTCTCGAGCAAGTTTTCGGAGCAGGGCACAGGCGGGTGGAGCTGGATACTGAGCGACATGAAGTCCTTGATAGAAACCGGTAGTACGCTCTAGTCCGACGTTTACCGCAGTAGGCAAGGAGGGCGCTGCGTCGGGTGTTTGAAGCCCGCTAGCGCCCTCTTTCTTACCGACTTCCCTTGTGTGAGGAGCTTATGCGTTCAATGAGCCGGAAACTCGCACTGCAATATATTGCTGGTTCGGTCGCTAAATCAGGACAAGAAATGGCCGAATTACGGGCTAATCTGAGTTTGAGTAAGACCCGGCACGTGTCCTCTCGCGTCAGTTAGCCAACTTCCTAGGGGGTCAGAAGATGAACATCGCCGATCCAACAGCTTTCCTTACGCCCGACGCCCTGCTGCCCTACTGGCAGGGCCACAGGCGGTTAACGCGGCGCACCATACAGGTCTTTCCCGAAGACCAGATTTTCGCCTTTGCGCCCACCGCGCCGTTAAGGACCTTCGGCGCGATGATGAGCGAAGTCGTCTCGATGATCGAACCCACCGTGCGCGGCCTAGCCAGCGGGCAGTGGCACTTTTCCGCTCCCCCAGAGATCAAAACCAAGGAGCAGCTCCTGACCGCCTGGGAGGAAGCCGACCGTATCCTAGCCGCGAAGTGGCCCAGCATCGGATCGCCGCGCTTCTTGGACAGTGACGCCACGGTGTCGTCCGGTCTACCTCCACAACCGAACGCGGACTATGTGCTTTACCAAATCGATAACGAGATCCACCACCGAGCGCAGGGCTTCATCTACCTCCGCCTCTTAGGCGTCGAGCCGCCGCCGTTCCATGAGCGCTAAGATCGTTTTTCACCCGCTAGCGCCCCCTTTTGGTCAAAAGCAAAACATAACAGTCGTATTCCGTTGTACACCGATTTATGCGGTCATCGAGCGCGTTCACCGCACTAACCAACCTCTAACACCCTAGCTGTCCTCCTGCCTTTGAACCCTTGTAGGCTACCCCAGGGTAATAATCCCCCGATAGTAGAGCCACAAAAACACCGCAAAGCTCGCCGCCCCCACGACCGCACTCAGCACCACGGTCAGCAGCAGGGATAGGACACGCCGCCACCGCGCCTGCTCCCGGCGCTGCACCTGCTCGACCACCTCCTCGAGTGCTCGGTTGAGGTAGAAGTAGTTCTGCCGCTCACTGGCTAACTCCTTGCGGGTGGCCTCGAGCTGTTGGATGCTCGCCCCCAACTCAGTAGTCAAGGTCGTAACCGTAGTCGTGAGTTCTTTCGTGGTCGTGGCTGCGTTCCTGCCCGTGTTCAAGCGTTCGTTCGTACTCAAGCTGTCGACTCCTCTCCAGCTCATAGCCTTTATTGAGCTCTTCGATCTCCTGAAAGCGGTCTCCCCGTCCGGTCTCGAGCCCCCGTTCTTCCATCGCTAAGGCGTGGACGCCTAAGTGCATCTGGGGTACCCGGTCGATGTCTTGTGCCTCTAACGAGCGGTGGTCGATGCTGAGGTCATAGCCTTCTCGTTCTAAGGCTTGGTTTACCTCTTTAGCCCAGTCTTCACGAGTTTGCTCGAGCCAGTCTTTGGGTTTTAAGCTCGTCGTCTTCTCAGCGCCGCCTAGTTCCGGTTCGTCACGGTTAAAGCGGCTGAACCATCTGTCTTTGTCCCGCTCGATACCGTCGTTTATACGTTCGGAGATCAGCACGTGGGCGTGCGGGTTGTCGCCTCCGCCTTCGTGGATCGCTAGCGTATAAGGGAGGTTCTCGTCGTCGGTCAGGTCGTGGGCGAAGGCTCGAGCGAGTTCGATCTGTTGGTCTTGATCTAGTTCTCTGGGTAAGGCGAATTCAACTTCTTTGTAAAGTCTTCCGTTCGCCCGTTCGTAAGTGTCGGCAGCTTCCCAGTAGTCCGTAGCGTGTTCCTCGGCCCATTCAGGCATATGCACCGATTCTTTGTAGAGACACCTGTCTTGTTGCTGTTCGTATTTCGCTTCTCGTTGGATGTACTGGGATTTGGCTCGAGCTGACGCTCCGTTCGTATGGCTGCCGGTCTTGACGTGCAGATGGTAGATGGGCATCTTTGGGTCTCCAACGCTTCCAAGGGGAAAACAGAAACAAATTCAAACATAAATCTAACCGGGGTTTGGGGCGTAGCCCCAACGCACTGTTTCGACCAACGGGAGAAACAGGTAAGTGCGCCCTCTCTTTCGCTATCGCTTTCGTTCGGTGTTGTTGGGGCTTGTGCTAGGGTAGCACACGTCAAAGGGAGGTCACAAGTGGCGAGTAAGGAAGAGAAGCTCAAGGGGTTAGAAGAGCGTCGAGACAAGCTTAATGCTCGTATCGCCAGGGACAGGGCGCGGTTGGATCGGGATGAGCGGCGTAGAGATACCCGGAAAAAGATTCTCGCGGGGGCGTTCTTGCTACAACGTGTCGAGCAGGGGGAGTGGTCTAGAGAACGGTTTATGGAGGGGATGGACGCGTTCTTGACTAACAACCGTGATCGGGAGTTGTTCGGCTTGGAGTCGGAAGGGGATGACACAAACGAAGGGGCGAGTGAGGAGAGAGTAGAGGCTACTCCTTAAGAAAAGTTGGGGGGGTTCGGTCTGGGCTCCGCTTCTGTAACGAAATTCTAAACAGAGATCTTAGGGTAGGCTATTCCACCAAAAAGATGCTCTCCACATCCTGTCGCCCTTCCAAGACACGCTCAATCGCAACCCCATCTTCTTGCGGCTGGTAGAAGATGACGTGCCGCCCAGCCGGGAAGCTCCGCAACTTCGGCCCCAGCTCGTCACGGCTCCTACCCATTAGCGGTTGGGAGGCGAGCAGATCAAACTTTTCGGAGAGCCAGCGGAGGTAGTTATCAGCAGCGCTTGGATTATCGCGGGCGATAAAGTCCCAGATCAGCAACAGGTCAACGTCTGCTGCTGGACGGATAACGACCGTCGGCATTATTGGCTGCTGTGCTGTGCGTGCTGCTCCCTGGCTCGCCTGATGGTGTCCTCGACTGAAAACGGCTGGTAGTCGCCGCTGTCGCTGCCCTTCTGGATCTCAGCGCGAAGTAGAGACAGGCGGCTTTCGTACTCCTGAATTAGCTTGAGTGATTGGCTAAGCACGGCGCGGTCGTCAGGATAGTGTCCGGTGGCCACTAAACCCTGAATCATCCGTTCCTGCTCTTGGGTGAGTTCAATCGTCATGTCTCAAGGATAGACGTTTCAAAGGGTTCGGTCAATTGCAGGGATCAAGCTAAAGACTCGAGGGTAAGGCACCTACTACATCGCTCCGCTACTCTTCGCCCACGTACCGACAAGACGCTCTCAGATGCCTCAGAATGGCCCACCTCGGAAAATCCGCGCCCGGAATACCTGTAAAGACCCTCCTGCGTCTTCTGAGCACTCTGGGCGGTCATAGCAAACATATTTCTGCCAAGTCTTGCAAGCAAATAAGGGGTCTATGCCTGTGTTTTATTTCACTAACAGATGTTTTTGTTTTTTTGTTTTTTGGGGATGGTTTTCCTCCATCGCGGCGTTGCGGAGGGGTCAAGGCTTGCGACCGTAGGGAGCAACCCCGTAGGGGCTTGGCCTTGATGCCGGAGCATAAGCTGCGATATAGTTCTTCCTCCCCAAAAACAAAAAGGTTTTCAGCGCGTTCGGCGCTGGCAATACCTCGCCGCTAAGCGCAGCAGTATTTGATCTAGCTGTCCGATTCTTCAAAAAAGTTATCCACAGGTAGCTAGGTAGTTAAGATTTTAAGAAGTTATAAACCAGTTAAGGGAGTCAGAAGGCCGCTCTTAGTCAACGTTACCGGGTTTTTCGGTAGTCTAATACACCCCACTCGGTAGTCTAATACACCCCCATTTTGGCTGCGTTGGTAGTCTAATACACCCCATCGCTCTAAAAGCAGAAGTGGCCGGTAGTCTAATAC
>MWWE01000245.1_pt1 | contig 9931 bp, 18 predicted proteins | sample 1047301 | NCBI WGS metagenome assembly MWWE01 (sample SAMN06349973, study PRJNA376086) | soil metagenome | isolation source: MS1-1 sample Antarctic (ecotone) soil | place: Antarctica
CGAGTGCTCCGTTGCTTGATCAGGTAGCTGCGCGTGGACTCGAAAGAGTCTTTCAGTTCGCGCAGGGCTTTCGAGTAATGGACTTCCAGCGTGGCGATCCGCGCGTCGATCTCGTCAACGTCGGTTAACGCGCCGTCGCAGAGCTTGTCATACACACGCCGGTTTTCGGCGAGCATGATATTTCTCCGCTGCTCGGCGTATTCGCTGAGTGACATTGGTTTTGACTCTTTTGACTGCGCGCCCGGCGGCATATCCTCGACGCGCTCGAACGAAGGCAACATCGTGATTGCTTCCGAAAGAATTTCGCGCCGTTTAGCCAGCCTGTACTTAGAATCTTTCTTCCAGCGCACCTCGTCGGACTTCTTAACCCGGTGCTCGGCTTCCTGTGCCCACACGCAGGCGGGCGTCAGGTAATCCGTGTAGCGCGTGCGCGCCCGCTTATCTTTCCCTTCCCGCTCGCCGGGCTTCGGCGCTTCGATGTCGAAGATCATCGAGCGGCGCAAACGCGACCATTCCCGATCCGCATCAATGGCGCGTTTGACGAGTGACTTTGCCTGCGAAGGATTCTTGAAGCGTTGCGCGCGCGTGGCGATGGTGGCGTGCGCGATGCGCCGTTCCTTGCCCTTGCAGACGCCTTGCACGGCGTCAACGAACCAGCGCAGCTCTTCGACGGGGTAACTGATCTCGACGAGAATCCGGCTCGACCAATCAAGCGTGCTGCCGAAACGGTAGGCGAGGAATGACGCGCGCTCTTCCGGCGTGAACGGTACGAATGAAGGTTGTGCGCTCACGCTGCCTCCAATCCGCCGCTGAGAATTCGAGCCGGTGGCGCGTCAGCTTTTCGATTGAAGGGCAGAACTTTGTTTTGCCGCGCGGCTTCGTGAAGCGCAAAGGCGTCGGCATTCCGGCGAAGTGCTTCAAGTGCGTCGGGCTGTCTAAGCGGGAGTTTATCGCCGGGTTGCCAGTGAGTTTGCGGTTGGTATTCCGCCAGCTCCGTCAAACTGTTCGGGGCTGCCGAGATTAAGGGGTTGTCAATTAAAGCGGGTTTGGTGTATTGTTTCATTGGTTAGTCCTGTTCCGCATTCGTCTGCTAAACGAATTGCAATGAACGCCTCTCGACAAGTGTCGAGAGGCGTTTTGTTATTTAGTTCATGCTGCGACGGGTTGTGACGTGCGACGTGATAGATACTCGATCAAGTGCGCTTCGTTAAAAACGAAGCGCACGCGACGGCTGCCGAGTCTGATAAAGCCGATCTCTCGACGCGCGATCATCCGGCGAAGCGTACCCACCGAAACGCCAAGATGCGCGGCGGCCGTGTCCAAGTCGAAGTGATTTTTAGCGGTGCTCAGATCAAACATTTTCGTTTCTCCATTTGTTTAGCCTGAAATGCAAATAGCCCGCTTCTCTCTAAACACTGTTTATGGTGTCCAGATAGAGAAGCGGGCTAGTGCTCTGATTCGAGGTACTACCCTGATTAAATTGTTTTTCGTTGCGCGCCATTTTTGCGGCGCGACTAAATTCGTTCTAAGCCGTCAATGCAGGATTAACTTTTTATATACAAGTATACAATTTGCATTGCAATGTAACTGCATTTGATCTACCATGCGCCCCGGTCGTGCTAATTAGCACTTGGGGGCGATGATTTTCGTGGTTTTGCTTGTCACGGCACGCACGAATTTCGTCGCCTCTTCCTTTTCTAGAATTCCGAACACGGGAGCGCGTCTTAAAACTTTGAACGTACGCGCTTTTTTAAGCATTCTCGTCAACGCGCGCGCAATATAACTCACTTCTCCAAAACTGTCTATAAGCATTTTGGTAAATTGTGCTGGGACTTTTCTTTTCAATAATTTAAATTGAATTTTCACGGCGCCGTGAAAATCTTATCGCCTTCGGGGTCACCTGCCGCGCGGTGCTTACTTCAAAATTTTCGCAACGTAAGCCTTGAGCGCATCCGGCGAGACTCTCACGCCCCGCCCGATCTTCGCGCCGCGCAACTTCCCGTCTGCATAAGCAATTCGTAAGTGTGACTCCGGCACGCCTGAGAGTCTTGACGCTTCCTTAAACGAAAGCGTCAACTTATCCTTCAACTCGACGGATACCCATCGCCCCGTAGCATTTCCCGGCGTCTGCCGCCCCTGTAGCGCGTCTCTAATAGCTGCCGAGAGAATTGCTATACCTTCCGCACCCGCCTGCCGTTCGAGGGCTTGTGACGTGGTTTGTCGAAGTTGGACGGCATTCGTCGGAGTTGGCGAATCAGCGGCATCGGGCGAAGTGACGAGCGGGCGCACATCGGAAGGATTCTCAAGGTCGTGTTTTAGTTTCGCCAACTCGCCTTCGTCATAATCGGCGACGGGGCGCGTCTTGCCCGGCTTGTAGCGAACGGACAGCTTGCCCGACACCGCGTAACGCTCAACCGCGCGTTCCGTCTTGCCTAGAAACTCCGCTGCTTCTCGTTTATTCATGGTCGCTTGAAACTCCGACAAACATCGTCGTTTCGTGGTTCGTCGGGGTCGTCGGCATTAAAAAGTCCAATGTTTTCTCGTGTGTCGGGGTTGGACGGTGTTCGTCGCGGTTCGGTGTCGCCGTCTATGAGAAGCGTCGGGGCTTTCTGTTGCATGTAGGCAGCGAGGTGTACGGCCGTTGTAGTCTTGCCGACTCCGCCTTTGAACGATGCCACTGTGATAATCATTTTCGGTTACTCGGTTAATTGCGTACGCGGTTAATTGAATAATCAAGCATCGCGTCAGGATTTTCGTCCCGCAACGGCGTTGCTGCTTTAGTATTAAGGTTGTCCATTGCGGCGTTCATCAACCAACCGTTCGACGACGGCGGTAAGGTTGTCAACCCTCGCGCCCAGCGTGCGTACCGTCTCTTCCGTGCGAATCTGCGCATCGGCAAGCGCGGCGATAGAGCTGTTCGCCTCACGAAACATTCCCTCATGCTCGTCTAAACGCTCATCATAGCGGCGGACGATCTCGGTCAAGATGCGCGTGTGCTCGCGCACGTCCGCCGCGAATTCTTCCAGCTTCAGTAAACGATCTTCGACGCTCATTTCTTACCGCCCTTCTTCACCGCTCATCGGGCAAGTAAACCTGCGTGTATTCCCCGATAGCTGTATAAAACCAAACACGATCAAAGCGATTAGTAAAAAACTCGCTTTCAACGATTGAGCCGTTCATCAAGGCACGGTCGCACACTTCCCCGTCTTCGTCGGTAAGGTTGCCCCAATCGCCTTGACGGTGTAGATCAAGCAACTCCTCGACCGTCTGACCGGCTCGCTCAATCGCGGACGCCGCTGCCGGTGTCACCGTCGCGTTGATTATCTCAATCGGTAGGTAATCGTCCTTCGTCTTCGTGCTCATTTTTCTTTACCTTTCTTCTTGCCTGTAGATGCCCCGCTAGTGGCGCGTATTCGCCCTGTAGCGCGTTTGTTGGTTGTGGCTGGCGTGTTCTTCGGTCTGCCTTGCGGACGATCCTCTACAGCCGACAAATCAGGGCGGTGAATCATATACACGTTGGCGAACTTCTCAGCCTTCAAACGTCCGGTTTTTATTAACTGCAAGACACGCTGCCGGGATATGCCGAGTGCGTCCGCCGCGTCGTTTGTGGAAACGTAATCTTCCTTCATGCCGCGCATAATACACGAAAACCCTTGTCATGTAAAAATATATTCACGCTAGAACATTTTTCCCTTGACAATAGTTTATATGAGAGTAGAATAACACTTGTCAGAAGGCAATAGATAAGGAGCACCAAGACAATGATCCAACTCACCACCGCAACGGCAATCGAGAAGGCAATCACAAAAGCGCGCACCGTTAAGCCGCGCGTTCACGTCAACTGCTTCGGCTCTTACACCGTCACGAATAAACAGACGGGCGCAACCTACACCGTGACGTGCGAGAAGAGAGACGGTAAACGCTTCGCTTCATGCACGTGCCGCGCTGGTGAACTTGGGAAAGCCTGCTACCACTTGGCGGCTGCCGTCGCCGCGCACCTTCAACTCGCCGCCGAACGCGCGGCAAGCCACTAAAAGCAAAGGGCTGGGAAAGCGCCTCAACACGCTCCCCAGCCCCTCTCATCAACGCCCCTCCCCCTAGGAAGGAATTGACTATGCAGAGAATAACGAATCAGACGACGCAGACGCAAACATTTTCACGCCGGCGTGAAAACTCACCCGAAAACATCACGCAGAAGCTTGAACGCACCCGCGCCGAAGTCAGACGCGCGATCACAGACGTGCAAGCCGTCGAGGGGCGGTTTCTCGACTACGAGACGGCCGAGGCTATACAGCGGGCGCTTGTCTCTGCCGCGCGCCACTTGGAAGAATTAACGATCACACTGGCCGTGATGGAAAGAAAGGTGAGGCGATGAAATGAACCACAACGAAGCGAGGCTTTGCCTAACGATTCACTTTCGAGATGATTCTGTTGGGCAGGAATTGGCATTGCTGGGCAATGCGCAGTGGTAAGGCTTTGATTCATAAGTCAGAAAACAAGCCGACTTTTGCATCAACTCACTTTCTTTTGCATCAAAAGCGAGTTTTCAATCAAAGCCCGTCTTTTGTATATCTGCTACACGGCACAAATGTGCCATAAGAAATGGGCGGATTGTACGATGCGCGATGTCTCCAAAAATTTGTATTATCTCACCCGCTCATCGCAACGTTGGTTCTTAACATTGGTTTTCAACTGTTACGCTTTCGCCCGCTCACAAGGAGATAAACAGATGCTTCAGAAAAGATTGTTCACTATCTTTAGTGCTTTTGCGCTGCTCGCGCTTTGCTCCGTTCAAGCGCAAGCCGAGACGGTGTTCATCGAGATCGAGCCGAACAACACATTTGCGACAGGGCAGAATTTGACGCCGAACGATGGCAGCATCAGGGTTGATAATGCCTTCCGCGAAGCCATCGGCACACAGGAATTCACCGACTATTTCCGCTTCCAAGCCTTCGCCGGGAACGTGATCACGATCCGCGTACTTCCTAACAATTTGGGAACGATTCCAGCGAGCTTCGACCCGATCCTTGCGCTTTTTAGTCCGACGGGTACGGAGTTGCTGTTTAACGATGATTGTCCGACGGCACAACAAATCCCCGGCGGCGGCATCTTTCAGTCCTGCATCGTTAACTTCACCGTCCTCACGACCGGCATTTATGGCGTAGGTGTTGGAGGGTTCGCCAATCTAACCTTCAACTACGATCTGACGATCACGGGTCTGACGCCGACGATCACAACAGCAGTGCCGGAACCGGCGACGATGATCCTCTTAGGCACCGGCTTGGCCGGCGTCGTGGCGAAGGTTCGCAGACGGCGTCAAGAGTAACCATCACTCACTCTTCCCCGACGGGTGATCAGTGAAGGGTAGCCAAGCAGTTGGCTACCCTTTTCTTCTGTCCCACACTGCCACTCGCGCGCCAACACAAGCCCTGTGGCGCGTTTGCTTCCCTCAAGCCTTACCGTGCTATGTCTTTTTCGTCAAAGCAGAATAACGCCACAAGATGGCGTAGCGAAAACCGTTTTGATTGAGTTTGATTATTCAAACGTCGCACGCTAAATAACCAACTTATTCTTTGTTCTTTCTCTGTTTTCGTTGCTCTTTCGTTGCTTTCGTCGTGCGCGCGTGATAATTCTCTTTTTTCTCCTGTCGAATCTCCGACACAACCGGATGCTGCTTTCGCCCTTTTTACCTTGCTGTAATTGCGCGACCTTTACAAGCCCTGTGGCGCGTACCTTACCTTCAACTCTTGCCCGCGTGTTGTGCGCCGTCTTTTTTCTGCTGGCGAATTTCCGCCACTCTTTTTTTACCTGCCGAATATCCGACACCCCGCCTCTTTTTAGGTGTCACCTTTGGCTAACGAAATACCGTCTTTTACCGTAAATTCGGCGTCAGTGAATACCACGTTTTACCTACGCGCGCGACGACTTCAGCAGTCGCACGTTCGGGGCGGCGCGCCCTGCGTTGGCAGCCATCGTGCGCGACTCTATCAAGCGCGTGGCGGCCGTCAATGCCCGCACCTTTGCCAGCGTCTCGACGGCGCGCGTGTAGCGCCTCTGCGCGCCCGTCAGTTGCTTCTCCCAATACAACCCTTGACGCATACTGTGCTCGCGCCCGCCCACGTGCAAGGCGTGGCGAGTCTCCATCAAGTTCAGGCGCAGCCAACATAAAACGACGTGCGAGATCAGCATCTTCTCGGCTTGCGGCGCGTCTGCGTAACCTAATTCCTGACGCATCTGCTTTAGCCGCTCGCGCCAGCATTCCCGTAGCGCGTCGTTCATCATAGGCGTACAGGTGAACACCGTTAGCTCCGTCGCTTGTGCGACGCCGCTGATTGAACGCCACAACTTTAAGCCCGGATGATCCGAGAGCATCTTGCGTAACTCTTCAACGTCGCCCGCGCGCGGATCATTCTTGTTCGTTTTATGGACGAGCGCGACAAAGCGACGCCTGATCTCAACGTCGCTCAAAGGCGTGTCAACAGTCGCCGCTTCCGCTTTCTTACTCATGTCGCCTTCGCCTCCACTGCCGCTTGTGCGTGTGATAGCCGGAAGCCAACAGCACGCCCGTTGCCACCGCATCCATCATCACGCCCAGCGCGTCTAGTTCCGCGTCTTGCGCTTGCCATCGCTCACACTCCATGCGGGCGAGACGGCGCTTCTCTTCCCGCGCGTCGCGCTCTAAGTCGTCGAGCTGTGCGATCAGGCGTGCCGTCTCGCCACGTCCGACATAGACGCTTCGCACACCGCCGCCCGCGCGCTCCTTGCGGTAGTAGTAAGAATTATTGTTGCCGCGCCTCTCGAATGCCATGATTGATTCAATTCGTTGTGCTACAACTTTTCCTTTGCCCCGCTCGTCCGTCACCGGACATTGGCGCGCGGAAATAACAGAATGGACATTATCCGACGCCGTATTGAAAATGAAAGCGACTTTATTTCGCAAAGCGCAAGGTATGGAAACCGTTTCGCTTTACGCTGCAAAGCATGACCGCAAGATGCTGTGCTTTCACTTCATTTTCAAAATCAGCCGTGCGCGTCCAGATGTTGCGGTCGTCAAAACTGATACCGACCCGACGCGCGCAACGACGCCTTAAGCGCTTCTGCCGCTGCCCGTTCGCGCTGCTCGATGACGCTCAGGCGAAGCTGCGGCCATGCGTGGCTGTTGAACTGCCCTTCAGTACGCGTCGCATCCTGCGCCAGCCATTCGCGCATCAGCGAAGCGCGCTCCGGTGCGATCTGCGCTTCAAGTTTCGCTTCTGCCGCCGCGCGCTCTTCGGCACGCTTCGCGTCGAGTCCGTCGAGATACCGCTTGCGGGCTTCCGCGTTCGAGCGCTCGCGTTCGACTTGCTCGCGGGCTTCCATTTGTTCGCGCTCCAAGCGTTCGGCGCGTGCGGCGGCAAGCGCCTGTTGTTGTCGTTGTAGGATCGGAGTTTGATACATGGTTTTTTCCTTCTCGCCTTAACGGGCGACTTCATCTCTTCTATGCTGCCGGTAATCGTGGCGAAGTTGAACGGGCGGACGAACTCGCCTTTATGCGCGCGCGATCTTCTTCGTGCTGCACGATCTGCAACGCCGTAATAATCGCTTCACCGAAGCGCAAAGTCTCTTCACGTATTCGCGTTTCCACGAAACCCTGCTTCGCGCCGGGCGTCAAGTCCACGATCTCGCGTGACGCCTGAGTGTGACGCGTCGCAAGTTCTCGAAGTCGTGCCGCGCCGGTGGCAAGCTGCTCGTTCAGTTCCGCGCGCAACGCGTTATACTCCGCTTGCAAACCCTCGCGCTCTTGGCGCAATGCCTCGACGCACGCGCGTGCATCTTCCGCGCGTGCGGCTTCCTGCGCTTCGCTTAACTGCGTTTCTAAAATAGCGATCCGCGCATCAACTTCGGCGCTCGCAAGCTGAAGCATCGAAAGTTTGCCTTGTGCGACGGTCGCCGTGTCGGTTGTGCGTTTGTCGGGCGCGTTGATCAATCGTTCGCGCGCTTCGGTTAGCGACTCGTCGGCGGTTTCAAGTTCGCGGGCGAGTACAGCGCGTCTGCGAAGAAGCGCGTCAAGTTTGTTTTTTATAATTTCTACGTCGCTCATCTTTTGCCCTCAGCTGCAAACTCGCGTAACCGTTCCTTGCGCGTCGCCTCGCGCGTCGCCTCTTCCAGTTCGCGCTTCTCGGCTTCACGACGGATGCGCTCAAAAACGCTTTTGCTTCGTTGCTCATTCTCTGTTTTCGTATCATCGCTCATGCTTTTTTACCTCCTCATTCTTTCGTTTTGTGACTTCGTAAAATTCGACGCTTAACCGAAGTGCAGGGCTAAACGTGCGTTCGTAAAGTTCCCGATCTTCGCGCTGGCGGCGAAGTAAATTTTCATAAAATTCGTTCGGTTGAAAAGCCTGCGCGCGCAGACTTTCTTGCGGTCGCTTCATACGTTCACCCTTCACGCGGCGGACTCCTTCACTCTCTGCGCGTCAATACACGCGCGGATCGCTTCAATGGTGTTCGGCACACTCGCCGGGATAACGATCTCGTCGGGCAAAGTCGCATCCGGCCAGATGCCATCGCCGTAGGTTTCGATGATCACGCGCTTGTGCTCGGCGAGTCCGTTTCTCAGCGCATCGTTGACAGCGCCCTTGCGACCTTGAGCGCGCAACTCGTCGCCCGTTATGACGAGACGAACACCGCGCGCCGCCGCGACGTTGAAAACATCATCAAGCGTCATGCGGTCACCTCTTCTTGTTGACTAGGACTAAACTTTTCCCACGCCGATGCTACTAATTCAAGTGCTTCATCCTCCGGCAAAGGCGGAACGCATCGCGCTTTGTTTACCTGTAAAATTTGCGCCTCGAGTTCTTCTTTCGTGCTTGCCCAATTGTGAATCCGCCGCCCGCACGCCACGCCGCGCAAGCCTGAATGTCGTTCGCCTTCATAGAAAATTCGCGTACCTACAAACGCAATTATTGAAACGGCTTTGTCGTTCTTAGCGGGTTCACGTTTCTTTTTTGCAATCGCCAACTCAACGAGCCACGCCGGAGCGTCGGATTCGTCAAGCGCGTTAGTCCATCGGCGGGAAGCGTCACAACCCGGCACGGCGGCATAGCCACCATTTCCCCGAATATCTACACCTTTACCAAGCTTACCCTCTGAATTTCTAACCTCAACATCAGTCGGGTTTTTGAAGTAATAATGATCGCCGCCGCGTGGAGTTTTAGCGTGCGGCGTCGGGGGCAGATCGCCATGTTCTAAGACGAGCGCGGAAAGCGTTTCGTCGCCGCCTTTGTCCGGGTCTATATCCAGCAAAATCCATCCCGAAGCGCTGCCCATCGGAATGCCAATGCCCGCATCGGGATGCTTCTTCCACAAAGCGCGGATTTGCGCCTCATCGGTCGTCGCATCATAGAAACCGTTCTTCGTGTAAGGCTTTTTATTGGAATTCAACGGAAAGACTGGTTTGCCCAGCGCCGCGTAGCTCAAAGCGAAGTCAAGTTGCGTAAGTGGCGCGTCCATGTCGGGGCTTTCTTCTGTAGATTCTCCGATTATGACTTCCTCAAAGTCTCCGTCACCATCGGCGGAAAACGCTCCACTAAGGGGTACGTCGGCGATCCCCTTAGTACTATAGGTACGGTGGGGGCGCGCGGTACTAGGTGGTCGGCCGTCGTCGGGCGCTTCCGTCATCGGCGTGATGATTTCCGTTAGCCATTCGGCTGGCTTGTCTGCCGGGTCACTAAGGGGATCGCCGGCGGCCCCCTTAGTAGCAAGAATTTCATCAACGGGCGCGACCGCTTCAAAAGGATCGGTGAAGTCCGCCGCGCGCGCCATTCGAGTGCTCCGTTGCTTGATCAGGTAGCTGCGCGTGGACTCGAAAGAGTCTTTCAGTTCGCGCAGGGCTTTCGAGTAATGGACTTCCAGCGTGGCGATCCGCGCGTCGATCTCGTCAACGTCGGTTA
>MWWE01000246.1_pt1 | contig 9916 bp, 12 predicted proteins | sample 1047301 | NCBI WGS metagenome assembly MWWE01 (sample SAMN06349973, study PRJNA376086) | soil metagenome | isolation source: MS1-1 sample Antarctic (ecotone) soil | place: Antarctica
TAGCCCGTCGGATCGTCGGCGTCGAGGATGACGACGCGCCCGCCCCGCACCTCATGGCCTAAGAAAAGCCCGTTCGGATAAGGGCGCGTCATCTGTGCAGCTAGATAAGACACGATGCGCGTCTTGCCTACTCCTGCGGGCGCGTAGAGCATACTCGTGTGTCCTACCGGGATGATGCCTGTGACGGCCCATGACGCTTTAGGCGGCACGTGAGGCAGCTCGAGCTTGTTTATCGCCATGACGACTTGTCACTCGCCCATGGGTTTTTGTCGCTCGCCCATGCGGTTTCTATCTGCATAGTGTTATTGTTCATCAAATCGTTTTTTTGCGTCACCGACGGACTATCTTTTAGCGAACAGGTGTTTTCAGTAAATAGCCCCTGTTCGTTAAAAGATAGCGGATCGTTTGCGCCCTTTTCTAAGCCCCATCTGATGACGTCGGCAGCTTCACGCTCCGGCAAACCGCAAACCGCAGCAGCAGCCTTGAGAACGTCCTCAACCTCGAGCCGCTCGAAGACGCCGCTTGCTATGTAGCCCCCTAACGCCCTAGCTGCCTTCAAAAGAGTGCCATGTCGAGTACCCGGTCCCGACGCCGCGACGTTGTCGTGATGAGCCTGCAAAAGCTTCTCAGCGCGTCCTCGGTCATCCTTTACGGCGTTCGGTTTTGCCTTGCGTTCAGCGGCGCGTTTCAGGATGTCGGCACGTTCTTTTTCGAGCTCGAGCTTGAGCGCCTTTTTCTGCTCTATCCGCTCCGCTGTCTCAGGCCATGCCGCGCTAACTTGCGCCGATGTGTAGGGCGGTGCGTCCCCTGTCTCGAGCAGCTGCACCTGAACTGGATGCCCCTTGCGGTGATAGAACCCGGGTAGGCGCATGACGCGGCAAAGGTCGGTGATGGTCGGGTCGGTGCCGTACTTCTCGGCGAGCGCCGCTTGAATAACTCCGAAGTCTTCAAGTGCTACGCCGTCAACTAAAAAGTACAGGTGCCATCGGCCCGGGCTGCTCTGCACGACGATGTGCGGCTCGAGCGGCAGGTCTGCCGGATAGGCTGCTCCGTCAGTGTCTAAGAAAAGGGCGCGAACGCGGGTGATATTCGCGTTACAACGCCCTTTGCCGGTGCTCTCGTTGATGGTGATAAAGACGCCCGCGCCCTGTGCGTTGAGCGCCTGTAAGCGCCTGTGATGCTGCGTCAAGGTGCCTTGCAAGATGTGCGCGAGCTGCCTTTTGCCGGAGTCGCCGAAGGTCTGAAAAGTAGCGTCACCGTCACCTGCGATGAGAGCGATGAACCGCTGCGCTTGAGTGATGTCGGCGGTCATGCGGACTTAGCTCTCGGCAGCTTCACGAGTGCGCCGGTCCTCTTGCAAAGCAGCGCCTTGAATTTAAGGTTGCCGTCGGTCAGAACGTAGGCGTTAAGGGCTGCGGTCGGCGGCGGTGTCAACGTCCTACTCCCTCGAGCCATCTCTCGAGCTCGTTCTTAGGGACGATGACGCGAGTCCCGACACGGCGGGCTTTTAGCTCGCCCCGGTCGATGAGCCTACGGACGGACTGAGAGCTTACAGAGAGCTGTTTTGCGGCGTCCTCTACTGAGTAGGCAAGCGGTGTAATAGTGCTCGGCATGGTGACTCCTATATGGTGTCCCCATCGCCGCTAAAGCGGTTAAAAGCGCAACTCTAGATAAACCTTAAATAGCAGGTATACCCGCCATATGTCGAGTATTCGAGCTTTTCAGCGCAAGCTATCTTGCTATACTCGGCACAGGTTGACGTTGACTTAACGCAAGCTAGGCTGAACGTCAACATAAGCAGGTTTCTAGAAGTTGCCCTTCGCCCGCTAGAACGGGATAAGGGAGAGAAAAACGGCTTGTCTTCATGGCTTGTCGTGAAAAAGGTGTAGGGCGAGTTCTTTTGAGTTTCGCGGCTCTGAACTCGCCCCCTCTTATTGCTGCGGATCGTACTGCCCTTCTTGCAACCTGATATGAAAGTTACCGTGCGCCGCTTGTGTTGCCCTAAAAGCGGCTGTCGGCGGGAGTAGGTAACGTTCACAGCGATATTCTACCGCAGTCCTGCACTCCCCGGTTATGCCTAGCGCCCGCGTCTTTGCTGCTCACCTGCCTATAAAACCTAGAGCTATCTGCGCTTACCTAGAGCTATCTACACTTACATAAGGTCTTTTATGTTAAATAGTGTGTAATAAAAAGCACAAAGGCTTTGTGAATAAGAGACAGCAGTGTGTAATTTACATATAGAGCTATTTTTGACGCTAGCAGTTAAGTCAGAGCCGCTGTAAGTAGATAGCAGAGCCGCTGTAAGTCAATTCAGGTATATTGAAAACCATACAGACAGCAGCAACGTTTTGACGGTTGCCCTTAGCTAGAAACGGAGTTCTATATGAATACAGGTTGCAAAGGTTGCGGCGCTGAAGGTGAAACGGTAGACGACGACGGCTATTGCTTTGAGTGTCAGACTTATTTTAAGTCAGGTGACACGATCGCTCTTAACCTGTGCGCGTGGCTCGAGCGGTGGCGCAAACGTCACCATCTCTCACGGGCTGAAGCGGTCAAGGTAGCGCGGCAGTCCCTTGAACTCAATACCGACATCCTAGAAGCAGCCATGGCAGGTGAGAGCAGGTTCAGCGAATAGCAGCCCGTGCAGCTCCGTTGTAAGGTTGTCAATTTCAAAAGTGAAATTCAGGACACGCTCGCCTCTTCAAAGTGCGTAAGAGAGAGTTCGTAAACGATGTGCGTCAACGCACATCGTTTACGAACTCTGATGCAAGTCCATATGCACGGTGAATATTGAGAAATTACCTTGCAAAAAAACTCCTGCAAAAAAAATTGAGCTGTGTCTATGGGCTGCTGCCGAACTACCTTTTCACCTCGAGGTCATCGTCGCGGCTATCCCCCCTACTTCACCGTGTCTTCTCTGACAGCTCGAGCCGCTGCAAGTAAGAACAGGTAACTCTGTGCAGCTAGTCTCGGCACAGCGTCATCACAGCTTTGAAAAGGCTTTGTTATCTCATATGCGCCGCTAACCTCAGCAGGCGGCGTCGGGATGTCACTAGGCCATATTGCAAGGTCGGGCCGATCGAGGTCGGGCAGCTCGTAAGACTCGAACCATGCTGCGAGCTCGTCAAAAGCGGTGACGCCGATGTCCTTCAAGAACGCTCTGCTCTCAAGCTCTACGTCGGCGGCGGTGATGTCGGGCCGCTCTCGCTCGAGTCGTCTCAGCAGGTCGGCGGTGTCGATGTTCAGGCCGCGCAGGTGCCTCTCGAAAGTTACAGCACTCTGCTCCCATGCGCTGCGCCATGCGGTGATGGTGTCAACCTCGAGAGCAGCTAGTCGTTTAGCTTTAGTCATCGCAGGTGCGCCCCTAACCTCATGACACTCTCCGGAAGATGTTGTCTTGGCTCTCAAGTCGTTGCGCCCGCTCTAACAGCTCGAGCCGGTCCTCAAGCTGTCCCGTTTCTAGTGCCTTAAGGTAAGTAGCTGCACTCTGAGAGAGAGCGTGAGACAGCTTGCACAGCTCGCTGATGTCGGGTTGTGCGCCTTTCGCGGACGCGTCTAGGTGCCGCTCTAAGTGAGTAATACAGCGCCATAGTGAGCTGCTAAGGTCGGCAACGGTGCCGGGTCTTTTTCGTCGCAAGCGGATGTTAGCCATGATCCCCCCCGGGCAGCTCGTTATTTAGGTTGAATTTGTGTTTTCGGTAGGCTTGCGCCGCGTCGTAAAGCATGGGTCCGAAGGGCGCAGGTGTCTCGATACTGCGCCCGTGTTGTCGGTCGAAGATGCTGTGCCGTCTATCCTCGTTTGCGATGGTGTACAGGACATCCTGAAGATCGACACCTTGACTCGTCAGCTCTGAGAGTATGGCCTCACCTGCGGCTATTTCAGCGGCTTGCTTCTCCGCGCTCCATATTCGCGGCAGCTGCGTAAACCGTAGCGCGGCAGTCAGCGTGCCACCGGCGTTTAAGAAGTCGCTGCGGGCTTGAAGCATGCTCGCCGATGCGGCGTCTACCTTTTCAAGGTGCTTGAGCAGCGCGGCGTTCGCCGCAGCCATCGCGCTTTCAAAGACTTGCCTCTGCTGTTTGCCTCGTTTTGCGGCGTCAGCCATAGTCGAGATGGTGTGCTCCCGCTGCGCTACCTGCTCGAGCCGCTGAACCTCGGCGCGGGCTTCGTCAACGTCGTGCTGCGCTTGTTGCAACATCTCTTTGCACACCATGACGCGCCCCCGAACCTGCACGACGTCGTCGAGCGCGCCCCCTGTTTTTAGCGCAAGCGCAGCCTGTTCGTTTTCTTGCAGCAAGCTGTGCATCCTCGGCAGGTCGGCGCGTAGTTGCTCGAGAGTGTCTTTTGCCCGGGTGAGGTCGTCTTCTGTTTGCGGTTTCGTCATGCTTACACCATATGAAAAGGGCGCATATAGCGCCCTAGAACGGTTAAAACAGTCTTTTAAGGCAAGTCGGCTATCTCTGCCCTCAGCTGCTCCGGACACGGCCTGATGGCCTCTAGAGCGTCGGCAGGGATGCACCACTTGCCCGCATAGCCTGCGGGTTGAAACGCCCCTTTCAGTAACCCGCTCCGGCAAAGGCGCGTTATTGACTCCTGCGATAAGTTCAGCCACCGGGCAGCCTTTTCAGCGTTCACTACGGCGTCAGCCATGCCCTACCTCGAGCCCGCAGCGAGCACAGCGCAGCCGGATAGGTTGCAGCAGGACATCGGCCCAGCCAGCACAACGATCACAGCGGTACGTCCTTACACGGCGGCGTTTGTGAACCATGGTTCTCGTCTGAGTTTTGTTGCCCATGGGCTCCGTTTTGACGTTTTCGGGTAGGGAGACGTTACCCATATGGGTAACGTCCTCGGGCTTTTCAAACAGCAGGCTTTCGGCAGCTCTACGGATCGCAGCCCGGTCCATCAGAAGTCCTCTACAGGTTCTTTTGTACCGCTTTTATCTTTTACTGAAAACTCCGCTTCACTAAAAGATAACTCGTCACCGACGCTAGTATCGTCTCTTGATGAACTAATGTTGTAAGCATAGGCTTTAGGTGAACCGCGCCCTTTTAGGTTGAAAACAGTCACCTTGTCGCCTAGCTTTTTGAGCACCTCCTCGAGCGCCCGTACCGCGTAACGCTCGGTGATGTTCACCGCCTCGATCGCGCTGTTTAACAACAGCTTGCGCGGCATCTGTTCGCCCTCAGCAGCCTTGAGCGCCTCCTCGATCGCAGCAACCGCAGCCTCGAGCATGTTCTTACCGGGTAGGTCTGCTAGGGCAGCACGGGCTACCAGGTCGCCCTCCTCGAGCTGTATCTCTATGCCTTTCGGGTACGGCTCAACCGCGTAACTCATCTTCGTGCACTCAAACCTCAAAACGTCCCTGCCCTCTACTTCTTTCGGCGGTACTCGTGAGAGTGCGAACACAGCACGCGGGCTGAAGGTCTTCGCGGCACCATATGGCCCTTTTGAAGCAACGGTCTGTCCGGGTTGCAGCTTGCCGACATGGTCGAGGATGAGCACCGCGCAGTTGAGTTCTTTCGCTACGCTAGCAAGCCCCGTTAAAGCCTGCTGAACGTGATGCGCTCTCAGGATGTCGAGCCCGGCAAAAGCCGATGCAAAGGTGTCGATCACGATAAGACGCGGCGGTGTGTTTTTAAGCTCGTTCAGCAGGCTGCCGACATCCTCCGGCGTGAGTCCCCCGGTGATGGTCCGCAGGTCGATCAGCTCGCGGCGTGTGTCGGCGTGTGCAGCCAGGAAGCGGTTCAGCCATACCGCGTAGCCATAGCCCGTCGGATCGTCGGCGTCGAGGATGACGACGCGCCCGCCCCGCACCTCATGGCCTAAGAAAAGCCCGTTCGGATAAGGGCGCGTCATCTGTGCAGCTAGATAAGACACGATGCGCGTCTTGCCTACTCCTGCGGGCGCGTAGAGCATACTCGTGTGTCCTACCGGGATGATGCCTGTGACGGCCCATGACGCTTTAGGCGGCACGTGAGGCAGCTCGAGCTTGTTTATCGCCATGACGACTTGTCACTCGCCCATGGGTTTTTGTCGCTCGCCCATGCGGTTTCTATCTGCATAGTGTTATTGTTCATCAAATCGTTTTTTTGCGTCACCGACGGACTATCTTTTAGCGAACAGGTGTTTTCAGTAAATAGCCCCTGTTCGTTAAAAGATAGCGGATCGTTTGCGCCCTTTTCTAAGCCCCATCTGATGACGTCGGCAGCTTCACGCTCCGGCAAACCGCAAACCGCAGCAGCAGCCTTGAGAACGTCCTCAACCTCGAGCCGCTCGAAGACGCCGCTTGCTATGTAGCCCCCTAACGCCCTAGCTGCCTTCAAAAGAGTGCCATGTCGAGTACCCGGTCCCGACGCCGCGACGTTGTCGTGATGAGCCTGCAAAAGCTTCTCAGCGCGTCCTCGGTCATCCTTTACGGCGTTCGGTTTTGTCTTGCGTTCAGCGGCACGTTTCAGGATGTCGGCACGTTCTTTTTCGAGCTCGAGCTTGAGCGCCTTTTTCTGCTCTATCCGCTCCGCTGTCTCAGGCCATGCCGCGCTAACCTGCGCCGATGTGTAGGGCGGTGCGTCCCCTGTCTCGAGCAGCTCTACCTGAACTGGATGCCCCTTGCGGTGATAGAACCCGGGTAGGCGCATGACGCGGCAAAGGTCGGTGATGGTCGGGTCGGTGCCGTACTTCTCAGCGAGCGCCGCTTGCATAACTCCGAAGTCTTCAAGTGCTACGCCGTCAACTAAAAAGTACAGGTGCCATCGGCCCGGACTACTCTGCACGACGATGTGCGGCTCGAGCGGCAGGTGTGCCGGATAGGCTGCGCCGTCAGTGTCTAAGAAAAGGGCGCGAACGCGGATGATATTCGCGTTACAGCGCCCTTTGCCGGTGCTCTCGTTGATGGTGATAAATATGCCTGCGCCCTGTGCGTTGAGCGCCTGTAAGCGCCTGTGATGCTGCGTCAGCGTGCCTTGCAAGATGTGCGCGAGCTGTCTTTTGCCGGAGTCGTCGAACGTCTGAAAAGTAGCGCCACCGTCACCTGCGATGAGAGTGACGAAACGCTGCGCTTGAGTGATGTCGGCGGTCATGCGGACTTAGCTTTCGGCAGCTTCACAAGTGAGCCGGTCCTCTTGCACAGCAGCGCCTTGAATTTAAGGTTGCCGTCAGTCAGAACGTAGTAAGCCCTAAAAGCTGCGGGCTGTGTCGGCGTCATCGTCTTGAGCCCTCGAGCCATCTCTCAAGCTCGTTTTTCGAGACGATTACGCGAGTGCCGACGCGGCGGGCTTTTAGTTCGCCGCGGTCGATGAGCCTACGGACGGACTGAGAGCTGACTGAGAGCTGTTTTGCGGCGTCCTCTACTGAGTAGGCTAGCGGTGTGATGGTGTTCGGCATGGTGACTCCTATATGGTGTCCCCATCGCCGCTAAAGCGGTTATAAGCGCAACTCTAGATAACTGTAGATAGCAGGTATACCCGCCATATGTCGAGTACTCGAGCTTTTCAGCGCAAGCTATCTTGCTATACTCGCCCCAGGTTGACGTTGACTTAACTTGACTTGAGATGAACGTCAACATAAGCAGGTTTCTAGAAGTTGCCCTTCGCCCGCTAGAACGGGATAAGGGAGAGAAAAACGGCTTGTCTTCATGGCTTGTCGTGAAAAAGGTGTAGGGCGAGCGTGAGCCTGAGAACTCTTTAATACGCTCGCCCCCTCTTATTGCTGCGGGTACTGCTATCCCCTTCTTGCAACCTGAGCTGAACGTTACCGTGCGCCGCTTGTCTTGCCCTAAAAGCGCCTGTCGTCGGGATGAGGTAACGTTCACAGCGTTATTCTACCGCAGTCCTGCACTCCCCGGTTATGCCTAGCGCCCGCGTCTTTACTGCTCAACTGCCTATAAAACCTAGAGCTGTCTGCAACTACCTAGAGCTATCTACACTTACATAAGTGCAATTATGTTAAATAGTGTGTAATAAAAAGCACAAAGGCTTTGTGAATAAGAACAGCAGTGTGTAGCTAGTAATATAGCTATTTTTGACGCTAGCAGTTAAGTCAGAGCCGCTGTAAGTAGATAGCAGAGCCGCTGTAAGTCAATTCAGGTATATTGAAAAACCATACAGACAGCAGCAACGTTTTGACGGTTGCCCTTAATTAGAAACGGAGTTCTATATGCAGAATACAGGTTGCAAAGGTTGCGGCGCTGACGGCGAAACGGTAGACAGTGACGGGTTTTGCTTTGAGTGTCAGACTTATCTCAAGGCCGGTGACACGATCGCTCTTAACCTGTGCGCGTGGCTCGAGCGGTGGCGCAAACGTCACCATCTCTCACGGGCTGAAGCGGTCAGAGTAGCGCGGCAGTCCCTTGAACTCAATACCGACATCCTAGAAGCAGCCATGGCAGGTGAGAGCAGGTTCAGCGAATAGCAGCCCGTGCAGCTCCGTTGTAAGGTTGTCAATTTCAAAAGTGAAATTCAGGACACGCTCGCCTCTTCAAAGTGCGTAAGAGAGAGTTCGTAAACGATGTGCGTCAACGCACATCGTTTACGAACTCTGATGCAAGTCCATATGCACGGTGAATATTGAGAAATTACCTTGCAAAAAAACTCCTGCAAAAAAAATTGAGCTGTGTCTATGGGCTGCTGCCGAACTACCTTTTCACCTCGAGGTCATCGTCGCGGCTATCCCCCCTACTTCACCGTGTCTTCTCTGACAGCTCGAGCCGCTGCAAGTAAGAACAGGTAACTCTGTGCAGCTAGTCTCGGCACAGCGTCATCACAGCTTTGAAAAGGCTTTGTTATCTCATATGCGCCGCTAACCTCAGCAGGCGGCGTCGGGATGTCACTAGGCCATATTGCAAGGTCGGGCCGATCGAGGTCGGGCAGCTCGTAAGACTCGAACCATGCTGCGAGCTCGTCAAAAGCGGTGACGCCGATGTCCTTCAAGAACGCTCTGCTCTCAAGCTCTACGTCGGCGGCGGTGATGTCGGGCCGCTCTCGCTCGAGTCGTCTCAGCAGGTCGGCGGTGTCGATGTTCAGGCCGCGCAGGTGCCTCTCGAAAGTTACAGCACTCTGCTCCCATGCGCTGCGCCATGCGGTGATGGTGTCAACCTCGAGAGCAGCTAGTCGTTTAGCTTTAGTCATCGCAGGTGCGCCCCTAACCTCATGACACTCTCCGGAAGATGTTGTCTTGGCTCTCAAGTCGTTGCGCCCGCTCTAACAGCTCGAGCCGGTCCTCAAGCTGTCCCGTTTCTAGTGCCTTAAGGTAAGTAGCTGCACTCTGAGAGAGAGCGTGAGACAGCTTGCACAGCTCGCTGATGTCGGGTTGTGCGCCTTTCGCGGACGCGTCTAGGTGCCGCTCTAAGTGAGTAATACAGCGCCATAGTGAGCTGCTAAGGTCGGCAACGGTGCCGGGTCTTTTTCGTCGCAAGCGGATGTTAGCCATGATCCCCCCCGGGCAGCTCGTTATTTAGGTTGAATTTGTGTTTTCGGTAGGCTTGCGCCGCGTCGTAAAGCATGGGTCCGAAGGGCGCAGGTGTCTCGATACTGCGCCCGTGTTGTCGGTCGAAGATGCTGTGCCGTCTATCCTCGTTTGCGATGGTGTACAGGACATCCTGAAGATCGACACCTTGACTCGTCAGCTCTGAGAGTATGGCCTCACCTGCGGCTATTTCAGCGGCTTGCTTCTCCGCGCTCCATATTCGCGGCAGCTGCGTAAACCGTAGCGCGGCAGTCAGCGTGCCACCGGCGTTTAAGAAGTCGCTGCGGGCTTGAAGCATGCTCGCCGATGCGGCGTCTACCTTTTCAAGGTGCTTGAGCAGCGCGGCGTTCGCCGCAGCCATCGCGCTTTCAAAGACTTGCCTCTGCTGTTTGCCTCGTTTTGCGGCGTCAGCCATAGTCGAGATGGTGTGCTCCCGCTGCGCTACCTGCTCGAGCC
>MWWE01000247.1_pt1 | contig 9896 bp, 6 predicted proteins | sample 1047301 | NCBI WGS metagenome assembly MWWE01 (sample SAMN06349973, study PRJNA376086) | soil metagenome | isolation source: MS1-1 sample Antarctic (ecotone) soil | place: Antarctica
TCTGAAAATTTAAAATTAGGACAATTTAATGGTAGTTTTGGTTTAAGATTTGGAACTACGTTTGGTATTGCATTTTAATCAATAATGTTTAATCACTTACTTTAGGAGGCTGTTTATAACAGCCTCTTTTTTTATGTATAGTCTAATCCACTTCATTTAGTTTATTAATAATTGATATTTATTTTAACATTAAGAAACTTTTTAATCAGAATCTCATTTTATTCTTTTAACTAAGGCGATATTAAACACCGGAAACTGGTGGTTTTAAATAAAGCAATAGAATGAATAGATTTTTTATTACCATATGGGCATTAATTAAAGGCACTTTTGATAGATCAAAAATAGGTGATCCTGTACTTCATGCCGCTGCAATTGCATTCTTCACTATTTTTTCCTTGCCTCCTACCCTTATTATTGTAGTGGCATTTGCAGGAAAATTTTATGGAGAAAAAGCTGTACAGGGTGAAATAGCTGAGCAGATCAGCGACATGGTGGGCCCGGAAAGTGCTACTCAGATTCAGGATATCCTGGAGCAAAATGCAAATGCAGGCCCTACCAATATGTTATTTTCAATTATTGGAATTGTTACTTTGCTATTTAGTGCTACAGTTGTTTTTACATTTATAAAAAAAGCGATCAACTCCATTTGGGGTGTGAAGCCAAAACCTCATAAAAATTTTGTAAAATTTTTTGTTGACAGGCTGATTTCTTTTTCCCTCATTATTTTATTAGGACTATTTTTACTCTTTTCTTTGGTTATAGATGCTGCATTGATCCTATTGCATGATTATTTAGAGAAAGTTCTTTCAGACATACACATGGATCTAATGCATGTTGTTAATTATTCATTGTCAATTGTTGTTGTTACCATCATTTTTGCAGTAATGTTTAAATTTCTGCCCGATGCAAAAGTAAAATGGCGAGATGTATGGATGGGAGCTATAGTAACTGCAGTACTTTTTAAATTTGGTACCTATCTTATCGGAATCATATTACGCGAAACTGAGTTAGCCTCAGCTTATGGCGCAACCGGATCATTAGCTGCTCTTTTGTTATGGGTTTTTTACTCCACTATTATTATGCTTGTAGGTGCAGAATTTACTTATATATATTCAAAAATGAAAGGAAGATTGATAAGACCCCGTAAACAAGCTGTTAATGTTGAAGTCAGAGAAATTGAATATGAGCAGCCTCAAAGGGTTGACAGGTAAAAGCTTTACTAGTCGTAGATCATCTCTTCAAACTTAAGTATCTTACATAAATAATCACTAATTTTTATGAATCTCCATTCTTTTACCCACCCAGTTTATCCAGGCACTTTAAGATATCAATTCCTTTTCCTAAAACACCTTTAAATAAATCTCCTTTCTTTTTTATCCTGTCAGGTATATTTTTTATGGTAAACTGAGAAGGATGTAATCCCTTTTTTACCTCTTTCCATTCCAAAGGGGTAGATACTGTTGCACCAGGTTTGGGCCTTACACTATAAACAGAAGCAAGTGTCTGCCCCATTCTATTTTGGAGATAATCAAGATAGATGCTTTTTGGACGTGTTTTAGTGCTTCTTTCAATGCTGGTTATATCAGGAAGCTCTGCATGGGCCAATTGGGCTATTATATGAGCAAAATTTTTCCCCTGCTCATAATCATATTTAGCACCTAAAGGAATATAAATATGCATTCCCGAAGAGCCCGAAGTTTTACAAAAAGAAGTTGCACCAGCTTTATCAAGAAGTTCTTTTACTACCAAAGCCGTCTCAATTACTTCTTCAAAAGTATTATCTGCAGGGTCTAAATCAATGACCGTATAATCAGGATTTTCCAATGATTGGATTCTTGAGCTCCAGGGATTGATTTCTATACAACCCAAATTGTTCATATAAGTCAGTGTAGCTTGATTTTGACAAAGAAGATAATTTATTTCTTTAACAGAGCCAGATTGTATAGGTTTTGATTCCATCCAATCCGGCAGGGTATCTTTCATATCTTTATGAAAAAAACTTTGCCGGTTGATGCCATTTGGATGCCTATGTAAAGATTGAGGACGATCTTTAAGATAAGGTAAAATATATTTACCAACCTCAGAATAATAATTTATTATATCACCTTTTGTAATGCCGGACTCCGGAAAGTAAACCTTTTTGAGGTTGGTAATAACTAATGAATGCTTCCCTACTTTTACCTGCTCTCTGTTCTTGCCAAGTTTAGAAGGATCTTCCTTTTTATCTATTTTATCAGGATTGTCTGTCATTTCTTCATTTTTATTTTTTGATACTTTTTTTTGGTGTGAAGATTCAGGCTCTTCCTTTACTTTATCCTTTATTTTTTTTATTCCTTGTTTATCTTTTTCGATTTCTGCCGGTTCTTCCAGTACCACTTCTTTTGGGTCTTTATCTTCACGAAAGGCTTGAAAAATTGGATGACGAAGAATTTTTTCATCTGTCCATTCTGCAAAGGAGACTTCACATACCAGCTGGGGTTTTAGCCAGGTAACGGGTGAATTAGTTTTGATTTTTTCTTTAAAAGGTGAGCTTTTCTGAAAATAAGGTTCTAATTTTTCTTTTGTTTCTTTTAGGCTTTTATCAGTAAAACCTCCTCCGGAATGACCTACATATACAAGTTTATCCTGATCATAAGCCCCCAGAATTAAAGAGCCTAAATGTTTCCTGCCTCCTTTGGGTTCAGTAAATCCGCAAATGATAAATTCCTGCTGATTTGTTGTTTTAATTTTCAACCAGTCATTGCTTCTTCTGCCGATTCGGTAAGGGCTGTTACTTTTTTTGGCAATTATACCTTCAAGTTTTTTTGTTTCAGCTTCTTTGAAGAACAGATTTCCGTATTCCGGAATATGATCACTGTATCTTATGTTTGGCAAATCCGCAATTACTTCATTTATATATTTTTTCCTCTCAATAAGTGGTAAATCAACAAGCTCATATCCATCCAGGTGTAAAATATCAAATACATAAAAACATAGATCCGGTGCATATTCTTCTTTATAATTTTGTAAAAGCTGAAAATTCGAGTGACCATCATTATTTAATACCACAACCTCCCCATCCAAAATTACATCGTGTTTTATCTGGCTAAGGATCTTTATTAGGGTTGGATACTTTTCATTGAAGGACAAGCCATTGCGGGAGTATAAATTAATATTGTTTTTCTTAATTTCAGCAATTGCCCTATAGCCATCCCATTTAATCTCAAAAATAAAATCCGGGTCATCAAATGAAGCATCTATAAGTTTTGCCAGCATTGGCTTTACCTTTTGGGGCATTGGGGCTTTTGGAACTCCTTCAGGTAAAATAGAGGGTACATTATTTCTGGTTGCTTTTACTGAACCCGATTTTTTTTTGGATTTCAAATTTCCGCCCTTTCTTATTTTTGAGTTTGAAGCAATATGGTCCTCGCTATTATAGGATTCGTTAACGGCATATTCATCTTTTTTTTTGATAAGAAGCCATGCATTATCCTTCGAAGAATCCTTATTTTTAATCTTTACCAGTCCAAAAGCACCTTTGACCTTTTCTCCATTAAGAACAAATTTTAAATCACCTCTTTCCAATCCCTCAAGAAGACTTTTTTCAGCTTCCTCACTATTTTCCGAATTCAACGCATGAAGGGTCCCTCTATCCCAAATTTCCATGATACCTGCTCCATAGTTTCCTTCCGGTATTTCTCCTTCAAAATCTTTATAGCTAAAAGGATGGTCTTCTGTCATCATAGCCAACCTTTTATCTTTTACATTTAAAGAGGGTCCTTTCGGAACTGCCCAACTCTTAAGAACCCCTTCCATTTCTAATCTTAAATCATAATGCAACCTGCTGGCCATATGACGTTGTATAACAAAAATTAAAGCTCCTTCCTTTGTGGATTCATTGTTCCCGGGTTCGGGTGTTTCATCAAAGTTTCTTTTTTTTTGATATTCTTCGAGAGGCATGAGTTAATTTTGAATGATAGAATGATAGAATGATAGAATGATTACAAAATCTTCAAAATACTGAAATTTCTGTTTTCGGCTTATGGATAATTGCTAACCGCTAACCGCTAACATCTAGCAGCTAATCGCTAAAAGCTAATTATGACGCCTTTCGCTTGTTTTGCTCAAGGCTTGCTTTAAGCTGAGACATGAGATCCTGAGCTTTGGTTGGCGTAACTTCCAGTTTTTTAACTTTAGATTTTTTGCCTTTAGATTTTTCTTCAATAACCTTCATCAACTCCTCATTGTAATTATCCACATAAGCTGAAATATCAAAATCAGTTGCATATTGATCAATTAAAGAAATAGCCATATCAAGCTCTTTTCCCTTAATATCTATTTTAGGAGGGAGATTAAGCTCATTTATATCCCTAACTTCGGCTTGAAATCTGATTTTATTCAATACTAATCCATCACCCATGGGCTTTATGATTGAAAGATTTTCTTTATTACGAAGTACGAAAGTGGCAATTCCAGCTTTTTTAGATTTTTTTAAGGCTTCTCTTAGTAGAGCGTAGGCTTTGGATCCATTCTTTTCAGGTTCAAGAAAATAGGGTTTGTCATAGTAGATACTATCGATATCCTTTTCATTGACAAATTCAGTGATTTCAATTATTTTACTTTTTTTTGCACCTGCTCTTTCAAAATCTTCATTGGTAATAATTACATACTCATCATCAAGTTTATACCCTTTAACTATATCATTCCAATCTACCTCTTCCTGGGTATTTTCATTTACACGCTTATATTTTATTTTTGAATGATCATGCTTGTCAAGCATATCAAGGTTTATAGAACTGGATTCTGAAGCACTATATAATTTAACAGGTATATTTACCAGTCCAAAACCAATAGAACCATTCCAGATAGACCTCATATATAAATATTTGAAAATTCCCTGACTGAACTAACAGTTCAATATCTCAAACTTAATGTTTTCAAGATAAGGGTCAAGGTATAAAACACGGCTGAAGGGAATAATTTTGATGATCATACTATCTCTGATACCATGATCAAATTCTGTATACCATATCTCCGCATAAAAATTAAAAATTGAATATAATTCTATTTTATGTCTGCCATGATACCTGGAACCTAAAAATTTACCTCTATACCACAAATATTGAGTTTTATCTTCTATAGGTAACGATTTAAATAACTCTAATGAAAGCATAGTAAAAAAATATTAACTGCTGAAAAAGCAATCAATTAAGATCTGCTTAAAAAATAAAAACTCAATAAACTTTTACATGACTTAAGAAACGTTTGATAAATTAAATGGTTCTAAATAATCAACTGAATTAATATAAAATTTTTAACGAATTTTGGCCTAAAAATTTCCATTAAATATGAATAAAATCAGTTTGGCAATTCATGGAGGAGCAGGAACAATTGATCCTGAAAAATTAACCCCCCAGGTAGAAAGTGCCTATAAAGCGGGTCTTCAGGAAGCATTGGAAAACGGATATGAGCTGTTATTAAAAGGGAAATCTTCCTTGGATGCCGTTGAAAAGGCGGTTAAGATTTTGGAAGACAATCCTCTTTTTAATGCAGGCAAAGGGTCCGTATTTAGCCATGAGGGTAAAAATGAAATGGATGCCTCTATAATGTGTGGGAAAACGATGAATGCAGGTGCTGTAGCAGGTGTTAAAAATGTAAAAAACCCTATAGTACTGAGCCGACTGGTAATGACACATACAGAACACGTATTTTTATTTGGTGCAGGAGCAGAAGAGCTGGCAAAATATCATAATCTTCAATTTGAAAATGATGATTATTTTTATACAAAAGAAAGATATCTGCAATGGCAGAACCTTAAAAATACTTCAAGAACTGCACTAGACCATAGTGGCGAAAGCCCTGTCGGAACTGTTGGTGCAGTAGCCAGGGATTGGGAAGGAAATTTAGCTGCAGCAACTTCTACTGGGGGAATGACTAATAAAAAATGGGGAAGAATTGGTGACACTCCTTTAATAGGTGCCGGAACATATGCAGATAATTCATCATGCGCAATTTCTTGTACCGGGCATGGTGAATTTTTTATAAAAAATGTCGTGGCCTATGACATTTCCTGTTTAATGAAGTATAAGGGATATTCTCTTTATGAAGCTTGTGAAGAAGTTGTTATGAAAAAATTAAAGTCATTTGGTGGCGATGGCGGCGTAATTGCCGTTGATAAAATTGGAAATATCTCCATGCCCTTTAATTGCCGGGGAATGTATAGAGGAGCCGTTTCCGAGGATATACCTTTATTCACAGCAATATTTAAATAATACACGAACTCTTAAACTAAATTAAATTTCTCAAATCGCTTTAGCTAAAACGGGCGGTTTAATATACATTATTTTAGAATCCAGATTATAACAATATCCTTTAGCAAGGACATGCACTTTCAGGTTGGTAATGGCAATAGGATCACCTTCTTCAATTTCATCTAAATTGGTATGCTCTATTTCACTTCCATCAAATATCAAAACCAAACCTGAGCCTATTGTCTCAAGATGATTTCCTTCTTTGATTAATACGCCAGTATCTTCGCCCAGTCCTATTCCAATTAAGGATTGATGGGTGGTAACAGCTTCTGCAAGCCTTCCAAACCTTCCTCTGGAGACAAAATGACTATCAACTATAACATTTTTCATAAAGCTTAATCCACTGGTAATTTTTACAGCTCCTTTTATTAAAGCCTCACTACTACTACCACCAAATATCATATATTCAGATACCGCCACAGCACCCGCACTTGTGCCTGCGACTACAAAATTTTCCTGCTGATACCTTTGATGCAGCACATTAAGAAATTCGGTTCCCTGAAATATTTTTTTAAGCCTTAGCTGATTCCCTCCAGTAAAAAGAACCCCATCTGCATTAGAAATACGTTCTTTATATTCCTTTTTAAGTGTATCCTTCCTGTTTTTGATATGCATCAACCTTATATTCTTGCAATTTAGAAGATTAAATGCTACAAGATAATTATTTCCTACCTCTTCGGGTATGCTTGAAGCAGAAGTTATTACTTCAATATATGAATCCTGCCCTTTAGTTTCATTTAAAATCCTTTTAAGGATTCCTAATTCAAAAAAATCAAGATACTTTTTCTGTTTAAACTTAGGATCTTTTCTTGTCCCTTTATCTTCATTTCCGCCTATAATTATTAGTTTACCTTTTGGCCTCTCCATTAATACTTTATTGGGTACTCGTACAAATATAAGAAATTGATATAGATGAAAAAAAACAACTTATTGGATGTATTTAATTTATTGAATATATTATATCTTAATGATCTTAATCCAATAACCTTATAAAAAAGAACTCGTTTTTAACTTTACGAAAATCAGGCAATTTTTATTTTTACAACTATTTTTTTCATCATGAAAATCCAAAGCCTCAGGCTTTTAAATGGGCCAAATTATTGGTCTATTAGCCGCCATAATCTTGTTGTATTGCAGCTGGATCTTGAAGATTTAGAGTATTATCCTACCAATAAAATTGAAGGCTTTTCTGATAGATTAGAAAAGATGTTTCCAGGAATGATTGATCATTACTGCTCTGAAAATCAACCGGGAGGGTTCTTTTTCAGAGTAAAGGAAGGTACCTGGATGGGGCATGTTATTGAACACATCGCTCTTGAGATTCAAAAATTAGCCGGTATGAAATGCGGGTATGGTCGTACCAGAAGTACTAAAAAAAAGGGTGTATATAATATAGTATATAATTATAAAGTAGAAGAGGCTGGTATTTTTTCTGCGCATTCAGCATTGGCAATAGCACATTCTTTAATTCATTCACAGCCTTATGAACTTGAAAAAGATATAAATAAATTAAAAAATATTTATAATGCTTCCAGATTAGGCCCCAGTACACAGTCAATAGTTAATGAGGCAATAAAAAGAGGCATAGCATATAAAAGGATTAACAAACAATCTACTATTCAATTAGGCTTAGGTAAATTTCAAAGAAAAATTCAGGCTACAATTACCGATCAAACATCCAGCATAGGAGTTGACTTAGCCTGTAATAAAGAAAAAACAAAGCTGGTCCTGGATAAAATGGGAATTCCGGTACCTAAGGGTTCCGTAGTACATAATTTTGCTGAACTTAAATTATCTATAGATAGTATAGGATATCCAATAGTTTTAAAACCTAATAATGGAAACCAGGGAAAAGGAGCAACTACCAATATAAAAAATTGGGAGCAGGCAGTTGAAGCCTACGACCTTGCTTCTAGATATTCTCCGGTAACTATAGTAGAATCTTATATTTCCGGTAATGATTTCAGGGTGCTTGTGATAAACCACAAGTTTGTTGCTGCTGCAAAACGTACACCTGCATTGGTAATAGGTGACGGCAATTCAAGTATTAAGCAGCTAATTGATAAAACCAATGAAGATCCACGAAGAGGCAACGAACATGAAAACACCCTGACGAAAATCATTATTGACGAACCACTTTTAAAATTGTTAAGTGATTCAGGATTAGATTTAGATAGTGTACCCACTGCCGGTCAAACCATCTTTTTAAAAACCACTGCCAATCTTAGCACAGGTGGAACCGCTGAAAATGTAACTGAAAGTGTTCATCCCTTCAATCAACTACTGGCAGAAAGAGTATCAAGAATAATGAATCTTGATATTTGCGGCATTGACATAATAGCACATGATTTAAAAACCCCAATAAATGTGAGTGGTGGGGCAGTCATAGAAGTAAATGCGGCACCGGGTTTCCGAATGCACCTGGCTCCAACTGTTGGTAAGCCTGTAAATGTGGCCGCACCTGTTTTAGATATGCTTTTTCCTGAGGGAAAGTCATCAAGAATGCCCATTATTGCCATTACCGGAACAAATGGAAAAACAACTACAACCAGGTTGTTAGCCTATATGGCTAAAACGGCAGGGTTTAATGTGGGATATACTACTTCTGATGGGGTATATATAAATGATGAACTGATTTTTGAAGGTGACTGTACAGGTCCAAAAAGTACAGAAATGGTAATAAATGATCCTTCTGTAGATTTTGCTGTTTTGGAATGTGCCCGGGGTGGAATTGTAAAATCCGGATTGGCCTTTTCAAATTGCGACATAGGAATTGTTACCAATGTAACTTCCGATCATCTTGGGTTACATGATATTCATACACTTGAAGAATTAGCCCTGGTAAAATCTGTAATTCCTGAAAGCGTTCATAAAAAAGGGTATGCTATTCTAAATGCCGACGATGATTTAACTTATAAAATGGCTCAATATGTAAAAGGAAGAGTAGTTTTATTTAGTATGGATAAAGGAAATCCCAGATTAATTAAGCATTGTGGAAATGGAGGATTTGCCGCTTACTTGGATAATGGAAATATCTATATCAGAAGAGGAGCTTCAAAAAGAAAGATTTTACATGTAGATGAAATACCCCTTACCTTTTCCGGAAAAGCAACTTTTATGATTGAAAATATATTACCCGTTGTTATAGCTGGATACTTAAGCTATTTTCATATTGAAGATATAAGAGATAGCTTAAAGTCTTTCATACCTTCTCCAAAACAAACACCTGGAAGAATGAACCTCTTTCAATTTATAAACTTTGAATTACTGGTAGATTATGCTCATAATCCAGCAGGCTTAAGAGCCATTGGTAAATTTCTAAAAAATGTAGAAGCACATCCCAAAGTTGGGGTTATTGCGGGTGTGGGAGATAGAAGAGATGAAGATATAATTGAAGTTGGATATACCGCTGCAAACATTTTTGATGAGATAATTATACGAAATGACAAAACTTTGCGGGGTAGACAAGCCGAAGATTTAAATACACTGACTGCTGAAACTAAAGCTACAGTAGTTTGTGCAAAACCTATAAAAGATAATGCTACCGCATGGACTATAAAGGCTCCTGCCATAGGTACTTTACTGTCAAATTTTGTTAATAACCAT
>MWWE01000248.1_pt1 | contig 9881 bp, 7 predicted proteins | sample 1047301 | NCBI WGS metagenome assembly MWWE01 (sample SAMN06349973, study PRJNA376086) | soil metagenome | isolation source: MS1-1 sample Antarctic (ecotone) soil | place: Antarctica
TTATAAAGGACCTAAATAATAAAATAATCAAGATGCCATGGAAGAAACAACGGTGAATGAAGTAAAAAAAGAACACCAGGAAAAAATCAAGAAGGTATTTAATGAGGTAGGAAGAATAGTAGTAGGACAACAATATATGCTGAATAGGTTACTGATCGGGTTATTTACCCAAGGTCATATTTTGTTGGAAGGTGTTCCTGGGTTGGCTAAAACGCTTACTGTAAATACTTTGGCTAAGGTACTTGATCTTGATTTTCAAAGAATCCAGTTTACTCCCGATCTTCTGCCTTCTGATCTTATAGGTACCATGATTTATAACCAGCAATTATCTGAATTTCAGGTAAAACAGGGTCCTATATTTTCAAATATAATTTTAGCTGATGAGGTAAACCGTTCTCCCGCAAAAGTTCAGGCTGCTCTACTTGAGGCAATGCAGGAGAAACAAGTTACAATAGGGGAAACTACTTATAAAATTGACAGACCGTTCCTGGTACTGGCAACTCAAAATCCTGTGGATCAGGAAGGTACCTATCCTCTTCCTGAAGCTCAAATGGATAGATTTATGATGAAAGTATTTGTGAATTACCCCTCCAAAGATGCAGAGCTTGAAGTTATGAGACGCATGTCCAATCTTAGTTTTAAGGCTGAAGTGGACCCTGTTCTTACCAAAAATGATATTTTTGCAATACGGGACGAGATCAATCAGGTTAAGATCTCCGAGTCTTTGGAAAAGTATATTATAGAGCTTGTATTTGCCACAAGAACACCTTCAGAATATGGGTTGAGAGATGAAGCTAATTACATTCAATTTGGTGTTTCTCCAAGGGCAAGTATTAATTTGAATCTTGCTGCTAAAGCAATCGCCTTTTTTGATGATCGAGACTTTGTATTGCCAGAAGATATAAAAGAGGTTGTTCCTGATGTTTTTAATCACAGGATCATTCTTAATTATGAAGCAGAGGCAGAAGGTATAAATACTAAAGATTTGATTAAAAATATTTTATTGAAAGTTCCTATTAATAAATTTTAAAAGGACCTTATCCGGTTTTATTATTTATCGTCTGTTTAATGTAATAAATCGGGAAAGAATATTTTTATATCTACTGGAGCTTATTTCTTCATGGCTTACCCGTTTCACACTTTCAATAGTATAAAAGGCATTGGGATTGAAATTAACAATACTGGGAATTAATGAATGAAGCTGCTCTCTTTTTACAACGGTAAACAGAACACTTACCTTCCCCTCATTACCTTCAGCATCAAGGCTTGAAAATCTATATTTTTTTTCTTTTAAATGTTCTATTAATCCACCAGCATACTCCTTTGTAATGATCCTGACAAGGACATTACCAACTGCTAATTTTTCTTCAAAGAACATTCCTACATACGTACCAGCAGCAAATCCTGCAGCATAAGCAATATATGATAAGGGGCTATTGATATTCTGAAATATCTGTCCGATTGCCAGAAGCCATATCAAAGCTTCAAAAAAACCAAGAAGTGGTGCTAATCTTCTCTTTCCAATCATCACAAACATGATCCTTATAGTAGCGATTGAAACATCACTAACTCTTGCAAGAAATATCAGTACGGGTAAAACTATATAATTAAAGACTGATGGGCTTATTCCAAAACTACTTGTAAAAAATTGTTCCATAATATGATTGATCTCTTTAAAACAACCTTAATAAGTTATTCTAAAAGAGCTTTAAAAACTTCATCTAATTTACTGAATGAATGGATTTTGATTTTGAATTGATCTTTAGAGAGGCTTGTTTTATTGAACTTTGAAATAAATATTTCTTTAAATCCAAGCTTTTCTGCTTCTTTTACTCTGTTTTCTATTCTGTTTACCGCCCTGATTTCACCTCCCAAACCTACTTCTGCAGCAAAGCATATATTCCCATTTATTGCCACATCCTCGTAGGAAGAAATTATTGAAGCACAAACAGCAAGGTCAATTGCAGGATCTTCAATTCTTAAACCTCCCGTTATATTTAAAAATACATCCTGAACACCTAATCTATATCCTCCTCTTTTTTCAAGTACTGCAAGAAGCATATTTAATCTTTTAGCATCAAATCCTGTAGAGCTACGTTGTGGGGTTCCATAAGTGGCTGCACTTACTAAAGATTGAATTTCTATAAGAAGCGGCCGGTTTCCTTCAAGTGTAGCACCAATGGTAATTCCACTCAGGTCAGAATCTCTCTGAGATATTAGTATTTCAGATGGATTTGAAACTTCACGAAGTCCGGTACCTTCCATTTCGTAAATTCCCAATTCTGAAGTTGAGCCAAAACGATTTTTGGTAGTTCTCAAAATTCGATAAGCCAAATGTCGGTCTCCTTCAAATTGTAGTACTGTATCAACCATATGTTCCAGAACTTTTGGTCCGGCAAGACTTCCTTCTTTCGTAATATGGCCAATAATAAAAACCGGAGTTCCGGATTCTTTTGCAAACTTCATTAGCTCTGCCGTACATTCCCGCACTTGTGAGATACTGCCAGCTCCTGATTCAATATGTGCTGAATGTAAAGTCTGAACAGAATCTATAATGACAAATTCAGGTTCCAAGGCTTCAATTTGCTTAAATATATTTTGTGTAGAAGTTTCGGTTAGTATATAAGGATTAGCATGGTGAGTAAGCATTCTTTGAGCACGCATTTTTATCTGTTGAGCACTCTCCTCACCAGATACATATAAAACCTTAATTTCCTGTAAAGATAAAGCTATTTGTAAAAGCAAAGTAGATTTTCCGATGCCTGGTTCACCCCCAATCAGCACAAGTGAACCAGGAACTATTCCTCCTCCCAGAACACGATTAAGCTCTTTATCTTGCAGTATCATCCTACTTTCCTGCTGATTATCTATTTCTGACAGGGTGGTGGGTTTACTAGCCCGCTGTGTAGATTGGGTGCCACTCTTCCAGGAGGGTATAACATTGTCCTCTTTTTGAACTACTTCTTCTACAAAGGTATTCCATTCATTGCAGGCGGGGCATTTTCCCTGCCATTTAGGAGATTGGTTTCCACAATTTTGACAAAAGTAGCTTGTTTTTATCTTAGCCAATTATTGATTTGTTTTTACTTTAAATGCTAAGATATTCTTTTTTAATAGAATGTTTCTTAAAAGTAGGCCAGGAATTCTAAAGAATCATTAAATAAGATTGTATTAGATAAGGTTTGATTAAAATAGATTTTGTTTAAAGGAATTTGTTTTAAAACTTCTAATACTATAATAGGATAGTTATTCAAGCAAGGAAGCTATATCTTCTTTTGAAAGATTTTTTACAAAACTTTCTTCTGTAGTTATTAAGTCATTAGCCAGGCGGATCTTGTTTCTCTGCAGGGCCAAAATCTTTTCTTCAACCGTATTTTTAGTGATAAATTTATATGTGAACACCTTATTCTCCTGTCCAATTCTATGAGCCCGGTCTACAGCCTGAGCTTCTGCAGCAGGGTTCCACCAGGGATCCAGTAAAAATACATAATCAGCTTTGGTAAGATTAAGGCCTAATCCACCAGCTTTTAAGGAAATTAAAAATACCTTAAGGGTATCATCGTTTTGAAATTTCTCCACCTGGCTTTTTCTATCTTTTGTAGTTCCATCCAGGTAAGCAAAATCAATATTTTGTTCTTTAAGGTATTTACTCAATATATTCAGATGTCTCACAAACTGACTAAAGATCAAAATCTTATGATTTTTACTTATAGCACTGTTTAACATATGGGTTACATCTTCCATTTTGCCTGAATCTCCCTGGTAATTTTCATCCAGCATACGCGGATGATTTGCAAGTTGACGCAGTTTTACCAAGCCCTGTAATAATAGCATCTGGGAGTTATTTACACCATTGGAGTCAATACTATCCAAAATCTTATTGCGATAATATGCTTTAGCCTCTTCATATTTCTCTTCCTGTAATGGCGTCATTCCGCAATATTGTATATTCTCGATCTTGGGTGGAAGCTCAGTAGCTACTTGTGATTTATGTCTTCTTAATATAAATGGCTTAATTATGGAATATAATTTACTTGTTTTAGAGGTGTCGTTCTTTTTTTCAATAGGATTTAAAAACTCATTCTTAAAAAAAGAAGATGTTCCCAGGAGCCCGGGATTTATGAAAGTCATTTGTGACCATAAATCCATGGTACTGTTTTCGAGGGGAGTACCCGTAAGGATGAGCCTGAATCTTGAATTTAGTTTTTTTACAGCCTTGGCAATATTAGAATTAGGATTTTTAATGGCTTGTGATTCATCAAGAATAATATAATGAAAATAATAGCTTTTAAGAATTTCCAAATCCAGCCTTATTATTCCATAAGATGTTAATACAAGATCATAATCAGAAAATATAGAGGCATCTTTTTCACGGTTTGTTCCTGTATAAACCAGTACCCTTAAATTAGGTGTAAACTTATTGGCTTCCATTTCCCAATTGTAAATCAGGGAAGTAGGCATTACAAGCAAAGAAGCAGCATCCAGGCCTTTTTCTTTTTGTGATTGCAACATAGCCAAAGTTTGCACTGTTTTACCGAGTCCCATATCATCGGCAAGGCATCCTCCAAATTTATACTTATGAAGGAATTGCATCCAGTTATAGCCTGCTTTCTGGTACGGTCTTAATTCACCTTTAAATCCTTCAGGTAAAGGGTACTCTTCTATAGTTTCAAAATCTCTTAGCTTTTCAAGCTTTCTGTCCATGGTTACTTTTGCAAGTTCTCCCGTTTCCAGATCCTGAACCAGTGCAAGATGGTGTTTTTTTAACTGTAACCCTTGAGAGCTACCCCTTCCATCTTCAACAAAAGCAAAAAGTTCAGCATAAGTAGTAAACCAAACATCCGGAATAACAGCAATTTCACCATTTGGAAGCTCAATTTCCCTCTGCTTTTTGATCATTAACTTCCTGAGCTTGCTGAAAGGAATTTCATAATCTCCAAATTTTATAATAGCAAAAACATCAAACCAATCTATATTCTCCTTTACTTCTACAGCAATAGATGAAGGACCTAAAAAATATTTTTTATTATTTTTTAGGTTTTGTTTAAAAATAATTCCTTCCTTATCAAGTACTGCTTTATAAAAATTTAACCATGAAAAAGCTTGGGATTTAGGGAAAATGAACCTTGCACTTTTGAGTTCCATTCCAATATCTTTTAAAAAACTAACTATCTTTTTCTCTTCTGCAAGCTCTCTTTTGATCTTATGGAATACATAAGATTCCCCTACTTTTTCTACACTTACGCTTGTAGGACTTATATGATCAGCTCTGAATATAAATCTTCCATATTGAAATGACAGCTCAAATAAAATTTCTCCCTCCTCTTCTTCTATTACAGGAGCAGTAACTTCTCCTTCAGGGTCTCCAAATAAGGTCAAAGAGGGTTGTTTGGTAGGGACAAGCTCTGTAAAAGTAAGCAAGGGAACGGCTTTAAATCTTTCACTATTTATTTCAAATCCCTTTGCATAAACATCAAAAGCAGCCACCAGGGGTGCTACAAATTTTTTATAGTATGTTTCTTCTACTTTATGAGGGATAACAATAAACTTTTTATTGAGAAAGGGGGTGAGCTTATGTCCATCTACTTCTTTATTAAAGCTGTATAGCTTGCCATCTACTACCATCCAGGCGGGTTGATGACAAATTATGTATGCGTTTCTATATTGAAATTCAAGCTTTTCTCCTTCATATTTTATAGTAGGAAAATAATGGGTATTGTCTTCATTTCGCCTGAAATGAAAAAGAACATTCGCTTTTTCGGGCATTACTTCTATTTTTTTCCATGCCGGTTCACCATCATTCCCCATCTCAAATACCATTTTGCCACTTAAAAGATTTAGAATATTACTTCTTCTTTTTTCCAGGTATTTTTGAATTTCTTCCTGCAGCGATGTATTACCTTTTTCTTTATCGAAAATTTTTAAGAAGAAGTCTTGCGCTTTGATACTCTTTTTATAAAAGAATTTAATAATAACATCCTGCTGCATGGAATCCATAAGCTTGATAAGCTCAAAATCTCGTTCATCCAAACCTTCAGTAAACTCAAATGCATTTTTTGATGAAATATTTTGATGTGCAAAGGTAAGCCTCTTCCGCTCATCAAGCTGGATTACAAATGATTCAAACAAATAACCTAGATATTCATGCTCAAAAAGAGAATAAATAATTTGGAAAGGTTTTGCAGTTGAAACGTTCATATTAAAGAAATCCGAACCGCAAAATAATGAAAACTACAAAAGAAAAGACCTTTTTCTATAAAATATTTTTAAGGTAATCAGGGACTTGTTCTTATGCCAGTTCGTGTTGCAATCATGGCAGGCCTGTATGAAGCCAGGAAGGTAATAATAATTATGCTAATGGCGGTATATAAAAAATCCTGGAATTGCATTTTAACAGGATAAGCATCGAGAACAGAAGTTTCCATACCCATAGAAACGATTCCGTAAGTTTGTTGAATCCAACATACAATTAAGCCTATTGAAAGGCCAAAAACCGCCCCCGAAAAAGCTATAATTGCCCCCTCTGCTAAAAATATCTTTTTTATGATTGCATCATCTGCTCCTAAGGAATATAAAACTGATATGTCTTTTTTCTTATCAATGGCAAGCATAGTAAGTGAGAAAAAGATATTAAAAGATGCTATAGCCAGTATAAAAGAAAAGGTAATAAACACAAATAATTTTTCAATATGAATTGCCTTTAATAATCCGGAATGTTGTTCATCACGATTTAGAACCAGAAATTCTTCTCCAAGTAAACTATTTAGTTGGTTTTGTACCTGTTTTAATCTTGCTCCAGGCTTCAGCATTATCTCTAGTGATGTCCGCTTATTACCAAAATCAAATAATTCCTGTGCAAAACTCAGCGGGACAAAAATGTAATTTTCATCATATTGTTTTTCAATGGCAAAAATACCTCCGGGCATGATATTTTTTCTATTGTATAACTTCGAAGGATCAATAGTGCCCACACGTACATTTTTAGGATAAAAAACCTGGAGTGTATAAAAATCATTTGAAGGCGTAATAGATAATGAATATTGAATGCCTCTGCCAATTATGGCATAATCAACGCCATCCTGCTTAAATTTTAAATCACCAGCAACTATACTCTGACCTAAATTCGTCTGATCAAGAAAGTTATCTCCAACACCTTTTATCCTGGCCACCATTTGAGAATCCCGGTACTTTACTAAAGCAATATCTTCTATTACTTCAGTAACCACGCCTATTCCCTGAACACCTTCAATTTTACTTCTTAATGTATCATCCATTATAAAAGTCTTTCCAAGGGTATTAGTAATCTTAATTTCCGGATCAAAAGTACTATGCAAAGAGCGGATCAAATCTTCCAGGCCATTGAAAACTGACAAAACAATAACCAAAGCGGCTGTACCCACTGCCACTCCAACCATGGATATGTTGGAAATAACATTGATAAAGTTTTTCTTATTTTTTGAACGAAAATATCGTCTGGCAATAAAGAATGGAAAGTTCAATGGTGTAGATTACAATTTAGATTAGTGAATTTTAAATCAAAAAATGTTCCAGTTTACGCTCATCATTTAAATTAAAATTAATCATCATCATCAACGACAGTGTTCCCCTGATTATTCTCATCAGCAGGAGGAATATTAAGCCCCGAAATAAGCTCGTCCATTTTGGCAGCATATTCGGCACTATCATCAAAATAAAAGATCAGATCTGGAATTATCCGAACTTGTTTCCCTATTTTCTGAGCCAGCATCTTTCTTATTTCTTTTTTTTGATCTGAAATTTTTTCCAGCATTTCTCTGCTATTGTTGACTTGCAAAAAGCTCAGATATACTTTTGCCAGACTTAGGTCAGGACTCATCTTTACAGAGGTAACCGTAATAAATGTTCTTCCAAACATGTTTTTAACATCCTGCTGAAAAATATCACCAAGATCTTTTTGAATTAATTTTGAAAATTTTTGCTGTCTCTTACTTTCTTTCATCAGCTTATATAATTGGCCTTTTTATACGTATTTAAAATTCCATTGATTTTTTTGGATCAATGCCCTTCATGGTCTGGATTACATATACTGTTTAGATAAAATATCATTTAACCACAAATATTACATTATTTTTGATATAATCTCATAATTAACGTAATTCGTAAGCTTCACAATCATCTTAACTCATATCATTGATAAGCTTTTTCAGAATTAATGATCCTTACAGATTGATATTTATATTGATCATACTAACTCTATTACGTCTTCCAGTGTTTTTAGGTGATATGCCTTTAATGATCCCGGAGGTTGGCTGGATGGTTGCCGGGGAAAAACTTGCTTCAGGAGCATTGCTTTATGTTGATTTATGGGATGACCTTGCGCCATTTTCTGCATTAGTATATTGGATCATACATGAGCTTTTTGGAAGATCTGCATTTGCTTACCATATTATTTCCTTTTTATTGATTTTTATTCAGGCCTTTATTTTCAATAGTGTCCTTATAAATACCAAAACGTTTAATGAAACAACTTTTTTCCCTGCTTTAGTTTATGTGCTGTTAATGAGTCTTTTTATGGACTTCAATACTTTATCACCAGTTTTAATGAGTGTTACCTTCCTCTTATTCGCCTTGAATAATATCTTTCATCATGTAGATAACAATTCGTGGGTTGGGAATCTGCTCAATACAGGTATCTATATAAGTATAGCTTCATTATTTTATATGCCTTGTATTTTATTTATTTTTCCAGTTATAATATCTTATATATTATTTACAGGAACAGTTGTCAGGAGGTTTTTTTTGTTTTTATATGGAGTATTCCTTCCTTATCTTCTTGTTGGGATGTATTTTTATTGGTATGACGCCCTGGATGATTTTTATACAAATTTCATATACGCTAACATATTCAAATCCGGGCCAAAGTTTATTGGTTTAACTGATTTTTTGGCAATTGCTACTTTACCAACTATTTACCTGATTTTTTCATTTTATAAATTATTTGAAGCATCAAGATATACCAGCATACAAGTGAGGTATCAACAAATAATATTTTTTATGCTGCTTACTGCCGCAATTTCCTGGATTTTTGTATCCAAAAAAATGCCATTTCAATTGATCATATTTGTTCCTTTCGCCTCATTTTTTCTAAGTCATTATTTTCTGCTTATGCAACGAAAAATATTTGCAGAATCTCTTTTTTTTATTCTGCTACTATACATTTCAGTTTCCAGCTTAGGAAGTGTATATCAGGCCATAGTGCCTTCTTATATAGATTATCAAAGTTTACTTGTACATGAAACGCCTTATGATAGCTTGATTAAAAATAAGAGGATTTTAGTATTGGGTGATGATTTACATTATTATAAAAATGCTTCATTAGCCACACCATATCTTAATTGGAATCTTGCAAAATTTCATTTTGATGATCCTTTTTATTATGATAACCTCACATTTATTTTTGTGAATTTAAAAAAAGATCTTCCTGAAGTTATTATTGATGAAAATGGGGCTTTCAGGAATGCTAGTAATTCGATGCCTTCACTTCAAGATCTATATCAGGAAAATAATAGTGGAAAAATATTTATTTTAAAAAATAATTCCCTGGGATCAAGTAAATTTTAACATGATTTCCTGATTGAGAATCAATTTGCATAATTACATAATGTTGCTGAGCATTTGTTTAGAAAATAATTTATAAATTTTTTTATCTACTATGACAAAAGTTAAATATGCCTTGGTTTTAAGTGGCGGAGGATTTAAGGGCGCATTTCAATTAGGAGCCATTAATTATATCGAAGAAAATTGGAAAAGTATGAAAGGTAAGGATGGGCAAATGCAATTTGAACTGGGAGAAGGTGTTTATGTCGGAACTTTAAATGGGTCTAATATAGTGATGATAATAA
>MWWE01000250.1_pt1 | contig 9847 bp, 14 predicted proteins | sample 1047301 | NCBI WGS metagenome assembly MWWE01 (sample SAMN06349973, study PRJNA376086) | soil metagenome | isolation source: MS1-1 sample Antarctic (ecotone) soil | place: Antarctica
AACTGCGAAGGATGGTATCCGCTTCGCCTCTGCAAAAACTCGATGCTGGCACCGTCCCTGTACAGGGCGATAAGTTCTTGTTCGCGGTTGTTGTACCGTGGGCCCGACCGTGCAGGGGCCGCGTATGTGGCGGGTTCCAGTTCGTGCATTCGAGTCGGCGGTGTGTTCTTTTTACCCATGATCGCTCCGTTGGTGTAATTTCTTATGTACCTCCGTTGCTGGAAGGGTGCTCCGATTGCAGGCATCGTTGACCAGGCGTTACTTCACACGCCCGTCTGGTTGGCGATGCCTGTAGTCGTTTGCGGGCCGCAAGGCAACAAGCCTAGATCATCCTTCGTTTCACGAATGAACGGCCCGCTAGTCGTCACTTCTTCCTCTTGTTGGGGTCTAGGTCGACCCAGTGGTTTCCAATCGCGTCGTATTGCGTCGGGTTGAAGTGCTCTTGCAGACGCTTCAAGCCCATGCCGATCATCGGCGGTGTGACGAAGAACCTCGCATCCGGTGGCACTTCGACGGCACGTTGCGGCTGTGCGGCCCGAGGGGGCTCGTCCGGCTGGCGTGGTGCCAGGAAGCCGTGTGGACCTCTTCCAAATGACATGTTGTCCCCCTGCTCCTCTTGTTAGCTATCAACATTTGTCAATGCGTCACCAATAAGAACATCTAACAGTTGATCGACTTGCCACCCTCGTTTCCGGCAGAGCGTGCCCAGCAAGGCGAAGTCCGCTCCATTGAGTGCAACGGTGAACCAGTTCAAGACCTCAGCGTTCTCGGCTTCGAGGATTGGCTTGAGTACGTCGGCTACGAAGTCCGCTGCCTTCTGGCCGCGTGGTGCTGCCAGCCGGTCCAGCCGCTCGGCCTGATCGTTGTCGAGATCGAGTGTCAGCAGCCGTCTGCTCAGCTTCGGCTTTGTTCTCGTCATGCTTTGCTCCCATGTCGGTCATGTTGTTGATCTGGTCGATCAGTTCAGGCGTCCAGTAATACTTCGATCTCAGCGAGGGGTTCCGCAGGAAGGGCACTTCCTTCCGCCGACAAAGACGCCTCAGCGTCCACGGTGCGATCTTGAGTGCTCGTGCGGCATCACCGATGAAAAAGATGGTCCTGTACTCTGACGCTGGCTTTTGCTTACGCGTTCTCATGTTCACTTCCTCACATTCTGTTATGAACGTAGACCTATATGTTACACCGTAGACCTTTAGGTCCGGTGCATTGGCGGCACGGATTCATTTCCGGCCTCGGATGTCATTCACGGGGTAAAGACATACAGGTGCGAGGTTGACGCTACATCAACCGGGAACTATAATGTAGTGTGGGCAACAGATTCACATCTGTTGATCTGCACTCTTGTCGATATGCACGAGCCGACCAACGCTATGGGGGTCGGTCCCGTCAAGCGGAGTAGAGAGGGACTAGCAATAGTCGCGGTGGTCGCCAGCGGTCAGAACAACACGTCAGGTCAATCCGGTGCTGACTGCGACTTGAGGGCGACACGGTAGAAAGGCCGCGATGTATGCTGGGCGTTGAGCCGCACGTTAAGATGCGGACGCCGTGCATTTGAACCTTGCCGCACGGCAGACGTTTGGGCACCCGTTTGAACGGCATGCCTCGCTGAACAGGCGAGTGTCATGATCTGGCCGATGAGGCTGGAGAGGGGGAACCTGCACCCAAACAGTGCCGTCATACCCCTCATCCAACCACTTTTTTCATGGAACGCTTGCCCATCTTACCATTTCGCACGGCAGCCGCATTGGCGTTCTAAGGCGTCGGGCCGTCCTGGTCGTCCCCTCCGTCGTCCGGTCGGCTGTGATCGCGTCCTAGAGGCACCTAGAGGGCTCAGCGGGTCAGTTTTCGCCGTCTGGCGGTCTGTTGTCTTCCTCCCCCTGGTCGAAGACCATCAGCAACAACGGACGCAGGCTGTAACGGTCGTGCGGGCCACGTCGAGTTTGCCGCCCCTTGTGTTGTTCTCTCATTCCTCTCTCTAAAGAGAACAAGGAAAGAGTGTGCAATCCGGTGCAGGCAATGAGGGCACTGCATTGCACGCTGGCCTGTGAAAATCTTGAGAGGGCCGTTCCACTTTCTTAACGTGTGCATCCGTCAACTGGCGAACGTCTTCAACCGGAAGGGTTCAGGCGTCATCTCGCCCCAGCCCTCTGGGCGTAGGGTGATAGTCCGGTGTGGTCCTCTGCTCTCACCGATGACGAAGCCAGCGTCTTCCAGGCGGGACAATGAGTAGGCGATCGTCCGCACCGAACATCCCACCATGTCGGCGAGACTCTTGTTCGTGGGATTGCACTCGCCGCGATCACGGGCGTAGACCATCAGCACGAGCCATACCTTGATGTCGATGGGTTCCAAGTCCGCGTGCATGAATAGTTTGTCGGGGCACATTCGCCACGTGAACCCTTCGGCTTGGGGAATGTGTGATCGGGAACGTCTCGCGGGGTCGATACCCATGATACCTATGTCCATTCCGGCCCCAACACGTTTGCGGCGTGTTCGGGGCCTCTTTTGTTGGCCTTGCTTCCTGCCTCATCTCATCGGCTTCCCACCCCCTGCTCCTCCGATGCAAAGGTGCGTCGGGCCGGTCACTTTCTTGTGCTGGCACGTCGTCGTGTTGCCGATGATGTATGTGTGGCACGCTGGCAAACCGGCAAGGTGGAGCATGGGCATGGCTGACAACAAGGCACGGCGGTCAAGTCGGCAAACCGAACCGCTGGCAAGTAGCGGAGTTGTCAAAGTCACACTCCGGCTTGACGAGTTGGTGGCGAAACGTCTGGGCGTCGAGTCCGTCATGACTGGTGAAAGCCAGAGTGACATTGCCAACCGTGTTCTAGGTTCGTACCTCTCAGGCTGGCGTCTGCCGTCCAAGGTCGGCGGTGTGGTCCTCCCTGCCGACAACACGGAATCTGCCGCCTGAACTGTGCCGGATGTACCAGGTGTGCGGCCCTTCCCCGCTACTGTGGTCGCCATCTCCCGGTGGAGCAGGGCGGGGCCGACAACTGTAGTGGGATGGTGCCGCCGCAACATCATCTCGATCCGCCCTGCTCCTCTGTGTCCAGGACACTGTAGACCGTGGGCCTGCTTAGCCCGGTCGCCCGTGCGATGGCCGCGACCTTCTCGCCCTCGGCCTTCATTCGCCGGATGGCCTGCTCTTGCTCGGCCGTTACCGTGATCCGCTTCCCCTTCCTTGTGCCAGGCTCGGGTCCAAAGCGGACGCCCTTCTCCTTGGCATTGGCGATGCCCACAAGCTGCCTCTCCTTCCTGACCTCGTTCTCGTAGACCGCAACGCTCGCCAGCACGCTAGCCATGAGTCGCCCGGCCGGTGTCGAGAGGTCGAGCCCATCGCGGATGGACACGAGGTTAACCCGTCGTTGGCGTAGTTCGTCGAACAGCGTGGCCAGGCCCGCCGTCGTCCGGCCGAGTCGATCTAGCCTCCAGACGCATACGCTCGTGACCTCGCCCGCCCTGACGGCCTTCATCAGCTTCTCGAAGCCGGGGCGATCCATGCTCGTGCCGGTGAACTTGTCGCGAAACCAACTCACGGGTTCATCCTGACCCTTCGCCCACCGTTCCAACTCGCCCTCCTGGCTGGCCAAGTCCTGTGACTTGTGGGAAACCCTGACGTAGACGGCAATGCCTATTCGCCTCGGTGTTGGCACTGTGGGGTTGGGTTCAGGTTCATGTGGCCCCGGTCGCCTTGGCGGGGGGACGGGGACGCCCGGTGGTGGTCCCGGTTGCCTTGGCGGGGGGACGGGTGGCCCCGGTGGTGATGCCGGTGGCCTTGGCGGTCTTGGTGGTGGCGATGCGGGCTTTGGGTCAGGAGTAGTCTTCGGTTTCGTCATCCAGCTTGCCTCATGGTCCTCGCTATGATGTGTGGAAACGACGAGTGCATCCTAGCGGATGGCCGCTCAACCGTCAAGACAGTTGTAGACAACTCTCATTACGGTTTCCGCTCGACGTAAGTCGTTATTTTCCGGTCGCCCGACCCCGGTTTCGCCGAGGGACCTTACTCCTTACACTTTGCCTCCCGAGCGTGGCTACCAACTCGGGTCCGAGGGCATCGACCGCTTGGCGGCTCGCCGTCTCGACCTCGTTGCGGATACAGCCACGCCCGATCTGGACCTTGAACGCGGTCCCGTACTCTCTGGCCAGCCGCCGACGAAGCTGCTTGACCGCCGTGCTGTTCCGGTCGGCGTAGAGCGTGTACCGAGGGCCGAGAAGCTGATAGAGATTGAACCTGTCCGAGATGGTGCGTCCGCGAAGCCGACCGTCTTCGGTCCTGACCAGCGTAATCATGATGTGGTCCACGCGTGCCTCCCGTGTGAGGATCGGGGCAGCGTCCTTACCGCCCCTGCTCCTATGGAATTAGACCTCGGGTGCCGTCTCGATCCACGTGAGGAGTTGAGCCCAGCGAGACATCTCGGCCCGCACGTCGTCGGTGCTGAGTTCAGCATCGCAGGATGAACAGTGGAAGGTGTGCAGGTCGTGAACGTCCAACCGCACCGTCTCTTCCTCTCCACAGTGCAGGCACCGAACTGCGAAGCCCTTGGCCGTTGCCGTCTTCGTCGCCATGTCCCATGTCCTCCTGGTGAGTGAGAGATGGGGCCGAACCAGCGGCCCCCGGTGTGTGCGTTAGAAGGTCTTCAGCCCTTGCTCATGTGCGTCGAGCCAAGCAGACTCGGCGGCTCGATCGTCGAAACGGCCATCGGCCTCCCACTCGTCCCCGTCCGTCCAGGTCTCCGCGATGTCGTCGTCGGTCGGGTCCGCTGCGTTGCGGCGTTCCTGCTCACGCCAATACTCGGCCTCCGCTTCCCTCTCGTCGTCGTCGATGACGGGGTGCCCGTCCAGGTCGTGCCAGTCCTCGTTGAGATGTTCAGAGGCCCAGCGTTCATCGTCGTCGTCGTGCTCAGGCCCGGTCATCCAAACGTGGTCGTCGGTCCACGCGGCCCATTCGTCGGCATGCGTGTGGACAGTGTTCGTGCGATCAGGTACGATGTTCATCGGCGTGGCACTCCTGATGCCGCGTCACCCGAGCGGGGCAGTGTTCTCACCACTGCTCCGCTCTCTTCGTTTGTGTCGAGCACGTCGCTCAACTCATGGGTCTCAGTATGATGAACTGATGTGCCGGCGTCAAGCTTCTATGGATGACTTTATTAAAGAAGCCCGCGTGCAAGCTGCCGATGACGGCAACCACACGCGGGCTATTGCTTGTGAGTATGTTTATGTGTACGTATGATCGAACCAAGAGTGGCATGGTGATGCGGTCGGTCTGTCGTGGAAGTCGAAGGGGGCATTATTCGTTGAGATGAGTTAGGGGTGTCGGCTCGTGTCGCTCGCGGGGGCATGCAAGAGCGGTACGGCTCCCAACGTCGAAAATCACTAACCGGGCCGGATGGCCAAGGACAGACAACGTTACCTCGTCGCCCGTGCATCCTCGGCGATCTGGTCGCGGACCTTCTCGATGAACGTGCTGGCGGTCGCATCCGTGCGAACGGCTGCCGCCTGCTCCTCCTTCACATCTCTCGGCCTCATGCTCTTGAGCCACTGTTCTAAATCACCTTGCGTGATTCCGGGAACCCTTCAGGCCGCCCTTGTCCTGATTCGCCAGCCATCGCCGAGCTTTCACCACGTCGCGAGGACCTTCACAATTGGCAGTCTCCACGCAAGCCCGGGCGACACGACGTAAGTGGTTGATGAGTCTGACCTACCGAAACCTCCCAGGATCGTGAAAGGTCATTTAGCTGGGATTGCAGATCGGGCATCGTGTTACCTCAATGCTCTGGACTTCAGGTCGTTGTACGTCTTCAACATACTTGCATACGTCTCTGAATGCTCTGCCGGATTCATGGCTAGGAGCTTGAACAGAGTCGCCGGGTGGGTGTGGTGTGCGATGACGATCTTGTGCAGGTCGGCACCGCGTCGATAGGCGTCGATGATGTGGCTCTCCTTCTCGGTCGGCTTGGCCCCGCGTGGCGTGGCCGGTGCGAGCCAGTTCTCATCGCGGATCAAGTCCGAGCGAACGGGGCCGCAGTCGTGGACGACCTTCGTCTTTGTCTTGGTGGGCATGTGATTGTTCCATCGGTATCGGTGTATGAACTATGTATGCCCTTCTTGCTGAGGGTAGCATCGACGAGAGGCACGTTGGCCGAGGGACCTCACACGCCCCCTTGGCTGGTGTGCCTCTTGTCGTTTCCAGGCCGCGAAGCCAACGAGGCTTCAACTTCGCGTGCGGCCCGCTCTTGGAGAAGTGGCTCTGGCATGGGTAAACTCGGTCTATGACGACGGCGGTTTTGATCCATCGTTCCCAGACTTACGTCGAGTCGGAAATGGAACGGGTGGAGTAGGGACGACTCCTTACAAGCCTAATCGTTTCGTCGTGGCTCGTCGGCTCGGGACCGGATAGAGTCAAGCTCGATCCCAGATCATCCCCGGAGGTTGAGTGATGGTCTCGACCCGTCCCTCGATTCCACGCCGACTCAACCTCGCCGACATGACCATCTTGGTCCTGGCGACGGCCGTCGGCATGATGGCGATCCGCCACGACCTCCAGGGCCTGTTCGCCAGGCCACAGTCCCTGGAGAACGGTCGCTGGGTCTCTCGATGGTCCCTGCCGGTCGCCCTGAGCAAGGCCGTCGTCGTCGAAACCTGGCTGATGGCCTGGACGGCGGGGTGGCTCGTCCTTCAGCTCCGGAGCCCACGCCCTCGCCTACGGCAACTGGCACGACAGCCGGGGTTCCTCGCCTGTCTCTCGACGGCGGTCGTCACGCTCGTGTCGGGGACCCTGACCTTGGCCTGCATCGCTTCGAGCACCAGCGGGAACAATGTCTGGCTCGATCGCATGGTCTGGGGAGAATGGGTCTCCGTGCAAATCGGGTCGGCGGTACTCGCCGGTTGGACGCTGCTCGCGGTCAGTGGCCTGGGTCGCGTCCGGAGTGGCTGGTTGGATCGGGTGGGACAGCTCATAGGGCTGGTCTGGGTGACGATGCTACCTGCCAATCTCGTGCATTTCTTCTGGTATAGCGGTTGGACCAACTAGGGAAAACTGTCACGTTTGTTCTATAGGCGAGAGTTTCCAATGGCTCTCTCTTCGGACCAGCCCACATCAATCCGAGGTCGCACCCCTCGCCGGTCTGTCTCAGTGGTCCAAGTAACATCAGTTTCCTGCCATATCTCGATCAATGCCCATCCTGCAATAGACCTGAAGCCACTTGGGGATTTCCTCGTCGATGTTCACCGGGTCGGGCTCGTCGTCGCACAGCCGTTCGATCGTGCTGCGGAGTGTTCGCACGTCGTCAGCCCCGAGCGTAATCGTGAACGATTCGCCCTGCCCCTCTGCGGCGAGAAGCGGCTGCAATGTGTCTGCGATCAGCGTTGGTACATCAGTGTTCCGGCCGGTGGCGATCCGCTGTAGCTGCTCGACCTGGCCGGCGTCGAGGTAGGCACGGATCAACCGGCGAGTCAGGCGTGGCATAGCTCGTCGGCCTCCGCTACCTGGCCTTCGCAGAGCAGGGCAGCGATTTCCCTGATCTGGTCATCGCTCCACAGGTATCTCGCACCGCCCCTGGTTCGTCCTGCCGGCACGAGCCCAGCCCGTGCCCATGCCCTCAACGTCTGAATCTTCAGTCCCAACCGCTCGGCCACCACGGCGGTTCCATACATGCGTTCTGACATCTCGATGTTCCTCCAAGTGATGTGAACCCACTAGAAGTTACACCGCACGGCGGTTCGGCCGCGATAAACCGGCCGTCCGGCATGCCGATCCTTTGGATTGGCCGACATTCGGCGGCGACGGTGTATCAATTCAATGGTCGGCGTTGGCCACGGATGGTTGTCAACGCGAGCAGTGCGGAACCGACATCACCACCGAGGTTGACCCGACCATCGGCGAGTGTCCTGCACTCCAGAGCCTCTGATGGCGGTTGCGTGTCGGGTCGAGATTCTGAGCAGGGTGGCCACACTCATTTGAACGTCGCGAGTGTGCTATGGCCTAGCCATAGAGGCGGCATTTGCCGCAGGGTGCTGGTGGGCTCAGCCTCTTCCGTTTGATCGGACGTAGGGAGTCCCCTACCATGACCGCACGCACGCACAAGCCTATCCGTGGTGCTGGATCAGCACTACCGCCACAAGTCATTATCACATCTTTAGATAAGTATCTTCTCATGTCACAATGACAGGACCCATAGGCCGGTTTGGATTGTCACGTACTAGGCCAAACTCGCATGTCGAACTCGCCTATGCGACCCATCTTGCCACATGGTCGAGTTTGCCGGTTGTAGGGCCATCTTCGTAGAACGGCCTAGCGTGCCCTCTGTGCGTCCCGTGCCCATCCTCGTGCGAACGGTCGTCCGATCCTCTCACGGCCTCTGTAGCGGCCTCATAGGGCCAGTTTCACCCATCCCTCTCTAGGCCGTCTTCGTCTTCCTCCCCGTGGTCGAAGACCAACAGCAACAACGGTCGCAGGACGGTCGTGTGGATTGTGCGGGCAACGTCGAGTTTGCCGCCCCTTGTGTTGTTCTCTCATTCCTCTCTCTAAAGAGAACAAGGAAAGAGTGTGCAATCCGGTGCAGGCAATGAGGGCACTGCATTGCACGCTGGCCTGTGAAAATCTTGAGAGGGCCGTTCCACTTTCTTAACGTGTGCATCCGTCAACTGGCGAACGTCTTCAACCGGAAGGGTTCAGGCGTCATCTCGCCCCAGCCCTCTGGGCGTAGGGTGATAGTCCGGTGTGGTCCTCTGCTCTCACCGATGACGAAGCCAGCGTCTTCCAGGCGGGACAATGAGTAGGCGATCGTCCGCACCGAACATCCCACCATGTCGGCGAGACTCTTGTTCGTGGGATTGCACTCGCCGCGATCACGGGCATAGACCATCAGCACAAGCCATATCTTGATGTCGATGGCTTGCAGGTCCGCGTGCATGAATAGCTTGTCAGGGCACATTCGCCACGTGAACCCTTCGGCTTGGGGAATGTGTGATCGGGAACGCCTCGCGGGGTCGATACCCATAGTACCTTTGTCCATTCTGGCCACCACACGTTTGCGGCGTGTGCGTGGCCTCTTTTGTTGGCCTGGCTTCCCACCCTAACTCATCGGCCCCCTGCCCCTCTTGCCTCACGCATCCTTCGTGGCATTCCTGTGGATGCTGAACTCCCTCAAGTGCGTGCGTGCGAAGTCCATCACTAGCCCGCTGATGGTCGTCTTCCGCCTGAGTGCATGCACCGCCAGCCGCTCATACGTATCATCATCAATGCGAATGTTGAGAGATCGCTTTCCGCTGCTGTCGGGCTTGGCGGTTGCACGCCTACGAACCTTAGCGGCCTTGCTCTTGACCTCGGTTGTGTTCACGTCGATGGCCTCGTTCACGTCCATGTCGTCGCCCTCATTCGCGTACTTCGGTCCACGCTTACAAGCCCATGTCGTTGTAAGCATCGACACGCATACCCGCACAACGCCAGCCGCATACCCGCACAGCCCGCGAGGGGTATCTGTTTCATCGAATCGAGCCTCATAGCGGCCTCCCATGCTACGCTGAGCCCCCATTGTGACGTGTTTTCCCGCGTGTGAGGGGGTCCACGTCTGGAAGGGGAGGGGCCGCAACCGCATCACCGCCGCACCGATGCGGTGTGATGACTACCGCCTGCTCCTCTTGAGGATGTTGAGAATCTGGACGTGCGACCATTCGCGGTCCCGTCTCGTTCGGACCCCTTCCGCATTCAACGTGTCCGCGATGGCCTGTAGGGTCAGTCCACCTTCGCGAAGCTGGTGGATGCGAGGGGCGATGAACCCGTTGAACTTCTCGGCCGTCTCCGCGTGGATGCGACCGGCCTTCTCTGCTCCCCGTTGTCGGCCTT
>MWWE01000251.1_pt1 | contig 9840 bp, 11 predicted proteins | sample 1047301 | NCBI WGS metagenome assembly MWWE01 (sample SAMN06349973, study PRJNA376086) | soil metagenome | isolation source: MS1-1 sample Antarctic (ecotone) soil | place: Antarctica
TATATGCTGCTACTTTATCTGGGTTACTTTGTCTGTACTTCGTACCACGTGCGCGGTGGCAAACTTTACAAAGGTGGCTCAAACCATCCTTTCTATTTGAGTCTTTACCAAAAGCGTTAACCTCTTTCTCCTCTCTGCAAGTGGAACAAATCTTGACGATTCCATCAACTGATAGCATAATTTTATAACCTAGTTGTGGTTGATTGGGTAGGGTGGGTACAGCGTCAACTATACCCATCTGCAAAATTAACTTCTTAGAATGTACGCGGTTGCAGACATCCAGTTAGAACTTCCTACGTTCAGGCGCTGTAGCTCTAAACTCAGCTAATCCGTCGGGGTCATTTTCAAAGCTATCAATTAACATCCGCATTGCTTGAGTCTGTTCCGTGAAGTAAGAAGCATTGGCTCTGTGGCACATACCTTCTGACACCTCCCAAATATGTACCCAAGCAGCATTGTCTGATTCAGCTTGGCAGTGATTCCAAATGTTATCCCCGTAGGTCTCAGGAAATAGTACTAGGTCTGTACCAGCTTCACCATTTTCCTTGTTTATAACGATGACGTAGGGATATACCTTGACCCCATTTACCATCGTTGGTGTAACAGGTTCTACTGCCCCTAGCGCTTCAGTCTCTGGCACAGTATCTTCCGGTTGCGCTTGTTCTGGTTGTACTTGCTCCTGTACTACAGACTCAGGCTCTGGTATTTCCACTACTGGTCTACCTTGTAGTAATCCAGCTAAAGCACCGATTGATACAAACGCCAAGATTAAGTTTAGTTTTGTGAGTTTCATATGGTTCCTTTGGTGTGTTGTTGTTGTTGAAATGCAGATATCTAAAGCCCATATGCTGCAAGGATTTGGTACAATTAAAGTACAACTATTCTTGTGGTTAATCAAGAGGACATAACGTTTCCTATGCCCTCTTTTCTTTGTCCAAATTACTCAAGATACCTGACTATTAAAAGTTCCAGCAGGAATGCCAACGGTAAAACTAGAAAAAAGCAGATTACTATGAAGCACATAGAGACACCTCCTTTAGTGTCAAGTATGGGTGGCGGGTTGATACTAAGTCAGCACCTTATAGGTTAGTTGGATGACCCGATGCCTCGTAACTTTGCGCCTAGCATTTCGTATATCCCCCAGAGCATCATTGACGTAATCTTTTCCCCTAACATAGTGGTTATGTCAGTGCCCCCAGCTAAAGCCAGTACATCAACGTAAGCAAACACGTGAATGCACTTTATAGTGTCGCCATCCACTAACACCTCTCGTACTTCAAACCCAACGTCATGGATAAACTCCAATTCCCTTGCACCAAACTCCGATGTATTTGAGTAGTTCTCAAGAAGCTCTATCCATAGTCTGTCCGGGTCGTAGCCAGGTACTCTTTGACCCCCTATGCTTTGGACTTTGCGCCTTGCCTCGTCAGCAACGTCATCAAGAATCACCAGCACCAATCCGTTCTCAATGCCACTCTGATTACCTATTTGCACTAGCTTGCCAGTGAAGCCTTGTTTAACAGTCATAATGTTTTACCTTGTGTTTATTTTTGTAAATGGTAGATGCTCAACCTGCGAAAATTATTCACTGATTATTTTCCCTAAGAAGAATATCAGTAGATGCCGAGGAGTATAACCCTACTGCTGTATGTATTTCAGTCTTTTTTGTTAGCATTTGCGCCGATGTAAGACATCCAACTACTCAAGCTAACGAAGTATTGACAAGCATCGCTTCGATGCGAAGGATGCTTAACGTTTGCAGCCCAGCCGACGGATGCCTCCAGAAGCGTGAAACGTATACTGGGTAAGGAGTTCCAGCACAGCCGACTATGCAGAAAGGCAGTAGTGCTTAATAAACGCAGACGGTGTAGCCGCTAAAGCCTACCTCCCCAACGATTTCCATTGACGAGAGGATGACATAGTTGCCGTTGTGCTGGGCGATAAACATATTGCGATAGCCCACATCTTCAACTGGGTAGACTTCGATGTCGCTCTGTATGCCCAAAGGGTTTATTACAGATGCAGCATCATGCTCAAGGTGTGTCTCAATCACCACGTGCTGCCCTTTCTTAACCCTGATTGCACCAAATACAGGTGCATCGGCATCATTTAACGTACTAGTGTAGGATGTGCAGTGTCTCCCAGTGGGTATCTGCAATTTCTTGGCGTAGTACTTGCCAGTGATTCGGGGTGCTGCAAGTGCTGGTGCAACAGAAGCTAGTAGTACTAGAGCAGTCGTAAATAGAGATAGTGGTAGTTTCATTTGGTCTCCTGTGTGGATAGGCAGTAATCATTACTTTCGTCATAGTCTTGTAAATTCGCGTCAACTTCTGGTACTGTTACACCAAGTAACTCCTGTTGGCGCAACCATTCGTAGTACTCAGGACTACCAGGTTCAGGCTTAACCTCTTCTGGTTTGTACTGCTCAACGATTGGTACGCAGTCATACGAGCTTGAACCGTAGATACTAATGCCAAACACTCCCAGTTGTTCACAGTGCTCCTTAATCGCCTCAGCAACAACCGTTGGATAGGTATGCCCATTAGTAGCAATCTCTCTACACTTAGATGCATCAATACTGTTGATTGCAGATTGGTTTATGCGCGAGTCCTTTGAGCTAGATGTACTAATTGCTAACTTAACCTGCTGACCTTGTTCAGGACAGTGCCTGATAGAGTCAAACATAACTTCACCAAGCTCCGGCGCTTCACTGCCTCTTCTAATAGATATGTCAAGCCACTCGTTGAGCGAACCAGAAAAGGTACAAAAGCTATTAAGTAGGCTCGATGGTTCACCATGATGCGCTAGAACTGGGACAACATAGGCATTGGTACAGATTAGTGCAACCGATGCTACTGATAGTAATTTACGAAACATAATGCCTCATTGGTGTGATAAATTTATTTGTGCTTACAGGGCTTACGTAACAACTGGGATGTTAAGATGTAAGAGTCTTAGTTTGTTTTCTTGCGCTTTCAGGCTGGGACTTGGGGTTGGGTAGGAGCGTGATGGCAACCTACCCTTGTACCTTGAATTACTTCTTCCGCTTACTTCTGAACATTCCATTCATTTTTAAGCAACACGCAACGACTAGCTCCTCCTTAGTCATCGTTCCAGCTTCAATGTCGAACTCAAATGCAATGCTCCGTAAATCGTACAGAGGCAGCGAATCAAAGTGCTTAAAGGCGATTGGGTCATGGTCATACTCATCGGGCATAATAAACCTCGTGTTGTAGTAAATTATTTGTGCTGTAACTATGTCTTCGTACCATTGAGTTAGTGCTAGTTACTGTATGAGACTCATCAGAGGCTCGTGTCATGTAACCAGCAGGTAACTGTGGGTTTCGCGGTCATCAGATTTAGTACTAGCCTCGTTCTATATGGCTGTTGGAACTAAACTCCCTGATTCGCTAATGACTATTCAGTTGTAGTTGATTGGAGTAGAGAACCTCTGCCAAGTGCGTTAACGATTCGCAGTTCCCAGAGATTTTTATTTAGTTGGAGCTTCGCTGTCGGATGGTACTCCTCCCTTCAACGGGTGGGCAGTTCCTCTTAGCTGTACCTTTCAAACTCTATACATCTACTGTGCCACAGGTAACACACAGATGCAATAAGCATTTGTACCTAATTTGTAAAGTAGGCTAGTTTTCTGGGGAAATTCCAGCAGTATTCCAGAGTTATTCCGATGGTTTTCCGATGGTTTTCCGATGGGTATTTTAAGCGCTGTAACTCTTACTGTGCAAGGATTACAGACGCTAACTTACCCCAAAATGTGGTAGTTTTTCCGATGATTCCAGGAATGCACTAGGGAAATATTATTTGTGTGAGTGTGAGTGCTGTATGTTTAACATTTATCCTTGCGCAATTCCAAAAAAGTTCGAGTGCCTTACTATATATATATTATATTTATAAGCAGCACAAAGCAAACGTATATCTCTATACGTTACTCATCATTGTAGCAGTAGCCCGCCCAATATGCAACTATATACCAGGGCGATGCTCCCAGTAGGTTTGTTGTGAATGTGCAAGGGTATAGTTGTATCTTATAGTTTACGTGGTGTCTCATAAGTAAAGCTTATGGTACACTATCTTACACATCTTATATACATTAAGGATTATCTGTAGCGTGCTTACCTAAACTCAAGTGCAAGTTTCACCTGTACTCTTGTAGCTGAAAGTATGTATGGGTGTTCAGGTATAGTGAGTTGTTGAGTACGCAGATATTCAGGTATTTGAGTACGCATTATTAAAGTTGGTGTATATAGCTGTACCTACTCGCCATATTAGTTGTAAACCAAAACTAGCTATGTACATCTGTATCCTTATATACACAGTACACTCATGTACTACCAATGTATTACCCATGTCATTGCCCATCAGTACGGATGTACCATACACCAATAGCTTATGAGAAGTGTAATTCTCAAATGCTATTCTCTCACCTCTACTATTGCTCCAACCCTTACGCCTCATACACTCCAGCTAACGCACACTACATTATGTAACATGATGTACCTATCATTGGCTGTAGTACAGCAGTGGTGACTTGCTCTTGCTTATGAGCCTGTAATGTAGTGATAGTAATGTTCTTAGCTGGTGACTTGGTAACTACACCGGAAAAGAATACATTCCCGATGTAGTCAGGTAAATGATTAATGTTGTGTGTGCAGCAGGGAGCTAGTGCCAGACTGGAAGAGAGAAGTACTTAGGTGTAGCTGTGTATAATTCCTGTACCCGTACTGGGGGGTAAGCCTTCCCTACTATATACATAAGGCAGTTAAGGAATTTGTGCAGCGAGGGAATCATCCACATAGACAACGATAGGGCAGGCAAGAAGACGTGAAAAAGGTACTTCATGGCAGATACTCCATTGATAGGTACTATCATGCGCTACAGGGTACAAAAGTGAGGGGTATCTCTTGTGCTTGGAAGTGACGGCATTTTGACGTTACTGTGAGCAACACTTCGAGCGTACCTAGGAGCATCGCCCTTGTTCATAGTTGTACATTGGGGCGGGCTACTGCAAAAGCGCTGGAAGCCGATACGGGAATTCCCGTAACGGCGCTATTGCAGGTGTTTCAAGGCGGTAATTTTGAGCAGGGTACTTATGCTCATCCTCTATAGGTGCAAATAAACTAACCAGAATCCAGTCAGTTTCTCCAGTAATCACTGCTACATAAGGACGCGCCGTTTAAAACGGCACAACTTTAGATACGCAAAGGCTGAAACTACTGCTATCATCGGATACGCGAATTAGCGTAACAGAGTTATTGCAGGTGTTTCGGAGTCTACGGGAATTCCCGTAGTTACAATAGGCGCAAAGGCTGAAACAACGCTATATCCCTTTCCCGCACAAATGAGGAAAACTACAGCAAGAGTAAAGGCATTTAGTATAGACCCTAAATTTAAGGGTCTATCGCCTGTAAACGTTGCTATTGCCGTTTCCCACCGTAAAGTGGAGGACGTAGGAGCAGTCTTCTGCGCTTGAACTTGGTCACAAAAGTGTGACCAACTCTGAGTACCTCCAAGCACCAGGGAATTTCCAGTGACCTCTTTTTGCGGTCACTTCTGGAAACCTTGCTAGATAGGAGCATCGCCCTTGTTCATAGTTGTACATTGGGCGGGCTACTGCTAGGAGCATCGATGGATACCTACAAAAAGATGGCATCGTTTTAAACGACACCATCCTTGTACGAAGCGAAATGGCTCACACCTTAGCTTTGTATGCTTCCAGAAAACCTATTGTGCTTGATAGTGTGTCGTAATCTAGCAAGCGCTTACCAGCAATGTACAATACATTCCCGCCAACATCCTTAAGAGACTTCTGGCGGTCTTCTAACAAGCGGTCGATTACAGCCTGTACTATGTCTGCTGTGATTTTTATAGTTGCCATTTGTACCTTTGGAGTCTTTACTACCCTTTCATTTTAACGAACTTACCTTGCAGCAAGACTTGTGGGAAGTGGTCACACTTTGTGACCACTTCTGGAAACCTTGCTAGTAAAGCGCTGACTTAGGTTAATTCCCTTTTACGCACTCCCGATTTCTTGGTAACAGTAGCTTCTTTCACCATCAGCCCATCTTTATCCAGCCTACAAAGAACGTACCAGTCCTTATCATCTGCGCCACCAAAGCCTAACCATCCTGGGGGGAAGTACATTACTCCTTTGCTTTGCCAGTAATCAGCAGGAATCGTATAGATTGGGTCTTGCATGGTACTAATGTGCAAGCGAGTAATGGGGAAGATTTTATCTAGGTAGATAAACAAGTCTAAAGCCCTACGTTCCATCGCCTTGAAAGTGCGCTTATTGGGGCAACAAAAAGTAAAGTGAGTACCTTTTGCTGTACGGCTTATAAGAGTCTCCCCAGCATAACTACACGCCCCAACCAACCCCATTAGCTCAGAGTCATAGGCTTCTGCAAATGCGTTATAGAGCATACTCAGTCCCATGTCTGTTGTTTCTGATTTAGCTACTCTTTCAATAATCATTTTTTAAGTAAACCGTTTTCGTGTGCGTGTTAAGGTTGGCTGAGGTTCTGACTCTGACTGTATTATAGTGTCCTTGTTATCAATGATAGTCAATGAAAGTAAGGGAAAGCTATAAACTTCAAATTCTTTATCCATACAAACAGAAACCTCTACCCCTGTGTCGCTGTTGTAAATGTCTTTTACTTCCCCTTCTTCTTGATACTTTGCTAACTTCGTGTCTGTCACAACTACCCGTTGTCCCTTCTTTGGAATAGCAGGTTCTTTTTTGTGAACCTTATTTTCGGTTACTTGCTCTACCTCAGAAATCAGTTTTAATTTATTTCCCCGGCGCTCTACAGAATCATCGGAAAAACTAGCGATTTTAGGCAAAATATCGGCTGTATCGCTTACTGTGACTGGGTTTAAGCCAATCGGAAAACCATCGGAATGAGTCGGAATAACAGCAGAAAAACGTCGGAATGCTTCTGCTAAAGCGTCAGGATTGGGGATAACTTCAGTAAAAACTACATCTTTGGTTAGAGTGTCTTTGCCTTTTTGGTTAATTCTGTAATTGCCTTTGGTTTCCCCAACGTCTAACCAGTCTGTCTTTTTAAGTGTCTTTAGTTTCTCGTAGGCTGTACTTAAGCTGCAAGGGGAGAATACTTCTGTAAGTAAGTTCGCATTAAATAAAAAGTCACCATAGGCTGTTTTACGGTTTTCGGCTTCATACTTGTACAATTTCCTAAGCATCTCTAAACTTTCTGGGTTGCAGTTGCTTACTTTGTTCTGAGCCATTATGCTGAGTAGCGGGTAAACTACTTTGTACGCATCCATCCCTACGGCATCCTGTCCTAGTAGGGACGTGCAATTGATTAGTAGGATACGAAAGTCTTTAAAGAACCGAGCTATAGACATATCGCGTATGCAGTTATCGCTTAGGCACTGCATAAAGTCACGTGGTGTTTTTGGTGCAGGTCTGCTCATTGCGATACGGATAGCTTCTCTAACTACTTCTACAGCATGAGAGTCTATCTCTGATATGCTTTGCATACTGTCTTCAACAATAATGCGCTCGTTAACAGCACTAAAATAATCGCCCGTGTCTGGGGGAGTTATCACCAAAAACCTATCAACTATTTCATCCTCTTGGTTGCCTAGTATGTCTGCTCTTGTGCTGGCTACACAGCAGGTAGAGAATGAGACAGGTCCTAAGATTTCTAAATCGATAGCTACAAACTTTCCGTTTACTGATTCTGTCATCTGTGTGCGCAGACTACCCTTAGACTGGAGCGTCTTTACTAAACCAAAGATGGCTGTATCACCGAACAAATTGACTAGCTCATCGCTAATTACTTGCTTATTCTTGAGCGTACTTCCTGCTCTCTTGAGCCATGAGGGAGTTATTACATCTACAACATGAACGTTCTCAGGTGGCATTAGCTCCGCTTTCAAGTTCTGTGCTGCTGACTTACCCCCACCCCTTGAGGAGCTACTATACAAGACACTCACGGTACGGCTCAAGTTTTCCCAGAGAATGCCAACGGATGCAATTAAATCAAAGATTACATGACTTTGTAATCCTATTACCTTTTGTAATTTGATTAGTCTCTCTACCTCATCAAATAGTTTCCCACTGTCTAAAAGTACCTTAGCTTCTTGGTACAAAGCGGAATCTTTCTTGAGTACAGGTGCAGCTAAGTCTCGCGCTTTCTTCTCCTTAGCTTTATTGTCTTCTGCTGACTTGATGACCTGTAACATCCGGTCTTTTATGCTTTGCTTGGTAGCAGCAGATAGCTTTGCTTTTTTACAAGCTTCATCAAGTAGGGCAAATGCTTCATCACGTTTTTCGTACTTTGCAGCTAGTAAGCAAATCTGTTTGACTAACCTAAGCTTGCGCTCGTCCTGGGGTAAGTCACCATTAATAATAGAGTAGAGAAACCTTAGCGGAGTAATTGCAGCTTCGATTAACTTTCTGTAATCTTCTGCTGTATTCCCAGCCTTAAAGTACTCCTCAAGCCCTGCTTTTGGTTCTCCTTCAATTGGTGGGATAAGTTGTATCTTATTGTTGCTGTACTTGCCCGCGATGTACAGAGAAGCAATTACACCGTGGTTAGTTCGTCCGTCTGAGTCAAACAAGATAACTGCTTTTAAATCGGAGTCAATTGCTTGCTTATAGTGTGATACTCCTGCAACTGCTGCTGTAGGAATACCGCCTATGTAAGTACCTAGAGCCGCGTCAAACCATCCTTCAGTTATTACCCTTTGCCCCGCACTTCCAAAGCCTTGGGGATACCATGCCGCAGATTTAATACCCGATGATGATAGGTACTTTAAGCGCTTGCCATCACGGTAAAACTCCCCGTCTAGTTTAATCTGGGCGAAGTCTTTATGAAAGATAATCTGTAGAACATCTTCAATAGACTCATTGTTTATTTGGTCTGGGAAGTTATCTAAGGAGCGAAGCCCTGAACCCTTCTTTATCGTGAAACTGCGGAGAGTGTTGTTAGCTACTAACTCTGCTACTGCTTCAGGGGTTAAACCGCGCTCAAGGCATTCATCATAATGATGCTGATAAAGCCCACGTCCGCGCTCATAATACGACTTATCAGGGGTAGTTATGAATGCAGGTACAATTAATAAGTTATTCTTATCACCGAGTGGGGCTTGTTCTGCTATGATTGATGTATCAGCAATTGACTGAGAGTTTGACTCTAAATCAGACATTTTAATTTTCCTTTGTGTGTTTAATTTGATTCCCCCAAAACTTAGCAGGCTTGGGGGAATCGCTTTATCTACTGTAACGCGGTAATTAGTTACAATTAGAGTAGCTCTTGGGGTGGTTCCTGTCTCGTGTGCGATTCTCTGGCATTTGCGCGTAATGTCAGGGGATTGTTTTTCCAAGGCGTGCAAGGTCTTCCTTCAACTCTCTTATAGTCTCCTTGTAATCTCCATAGCAATCAGATTGCTCTAGCTCCTTAATCTCTCTGTACAATGCCATGTAGCGTTTTTTCCTATCTTGTACCTGACTTTTGGTTTTGTACAAGTAATCAGCCCTACAAAGTCGCATTGCTTGAAATAGTTCTGGGCTTGGTTTATTGATGCCCAGGGGTGATATTGTCTCCGGATTGCACCACTCTAACCATTCGTAAATTTCCATTGCTTGTAACCTCTTTTGTGAACTTGTGTTGCTTTGCTTATCTAACTCTTAGGTGCTTCTACTGGTAAAATTCCTGTTTTTTCCATACGTGATAATCCGTCATCAATAAACGCTCTAGCTAAACCAGACATGGGCATTAGCGTTCTCTGTGATATTGCTGTTAACCGTGCGTGTTGGTCATTAGTGAGGTAAATTGCAATGCGTTTTAAGTCAGA
>MWWE01000253.1_pt1 | contig 9782 bp, 10 predicted proteins | sample 1047301 | NCBI WGS metagenome assembly MWWE01 (sample SAMN06349973, study PRJNA376086) | soil metagenome | isolation source: MS1-1 sample Antarctic (ecotone) soil | place: Antarctica
GAAAACTATGTGTCGTGCCATGGCGATAACCGTTTTCCAAGGCTTCGCATTGTTTTTTCGTTAGTTCGATTACTTTTATTTTACCCATCTCGCTTGATAGTCTAAACTATTTCTGCACGATTACTTATTTTTCCTTATGTTCGATTAAAAGTTGCTGATAAACTTTGTCATTTTTCGCTTTGTAATATAATTTCTGAAAAACCTTTGCAGACTCGGCTTTTACGAGGTCTTCTTCTTTGGGTAATTCTTCGCCCGTTTTTTTATCATATTTTCTGCCTGATTTATGATTTGCATAACGCCTCGCACGGGTTATTCCCATCTGCAAAAATTTTCGTGCCATATCCATCCCGACAAAATCTTTCTGATTTTTGTATTCTAAGAAGATTTCATAAATTTTTTTGCTTGATTCTCGTGCAATTTCCGGAGTTTTAAAACGCCAGTGCGGAAGAATTTCGGATTTGTAAGGTTCAACCAACAGAACTCCCTGTTCACCGATTCCTACCCGATAGAATTCTGGATTTTTCCGCAAGTCCAGTTTCTTATATTCAAGCGAATAATCAAATTTAGTGGACATAGTTTTTATTTTCGATTTGCTTTTATATTTGTCTAACTATTTAATTTGATTTAAATGTCCGACTTAATAATTCGTAATTGCAAATCGCAAATTGCAAATTGAAAGTTCCTTAGCTTTGCTTGATCCACTTCCAAACTTCGGGAATGGTCGCACGTTTTCCATACATCAGCATTCCAACCCGGTAAACTCTCGAAGCGATCCAGACCAAACCGAAAATTGTCAAAAGATTTAGCAAAATGGCGAGAGCGATTTGCCAAAACGGTGGAACTTCCGCCAAAATTCTGACCGGCATAACTATCGGAGCAAAAAACGGAAGTATAGAAACCCAGAAAGCAAAAGTCGAATTCGGATCGCGGACGACAGCAAAACAAAAATATAATCCAAGCATCAGGAGCATTATCGGCGGAAAAGCAAATTGTCCGCCTTCCTGCATATTCGTAACCATCGAACCGATCAGAGCGTAAATTGTTGCATAGATAAAATAACCCAGAAGGAAAAATATAAAGAAATAAATGATAATTTGAGGCGAAATGTCAGGCAAAATAATATCCGCACCGCTAAGCATTGCACTGACAAAACCAAACGAAAGCAGAATCGTTAAAGTAGTAACCCAAATTGCCAGCTGTGTTAAACCGGCTAACCCGACACCGACGAGTTTGCCCAACATCAATTCGAAAGGTTTTGCCGAAGAAAATAAAATTTCGGCAATCCGCGTTTCCTTTTCTTCAACAATTGCCGACATAATTGATTGCCCGTAGATTAACAGAACAATATAAATCAGCATTGCCACAATAAATGCCGCCCAAAAATTTCCACTGTCATATTTTTCTTCACCCGTATCGGTAATAGATTTGACTTCAAACGAAATATTTTTACTTAACGCTTCAAGTTTTTCCTCGCTGATATTTGAATCTGCCAATCTCTGCGAGCGGACTGCTTCATTCAGAGAATTCTTTAATGCAGTATTCGTCACAAAATCGCCCGGTTTTCGTGAATAAAATTCAAATTTGCCATCATCATTTGAAATATCTGCGGGAATAATTATATAAGCATCCAGTTTTTTGTCGGAAATCTGAGCGTTCAGTTCCCGTTTAATCTGTTCCAAAGATTTATTTTCAGCGTTATACTTTACGAATTCAAACTTCCCGCCAATTTGTTCCGCCGAACGATCAAATTGTTCTTTCTGCGAAGCATTCGGATTATTTAAAGTTTCCTGAGCCGCTTTTATGGCTTTTGCTTTCATTTTTTCAGGCGATAAATTGTCCTGAAATCTCTCGGAAATCTTGCCTGATTTATCCGCCACAGCAATTCGGGTTGTTTCGCCTTCGATAGAAAAAATAAATATCGGCACAATAATAAACAGCGATGCGAGCAAGGGCATCAAAAATGTGGTTATTAAAAATGCCCACGTAAAAACCACTTTTTTATATTCGCGTTTTAGAACTGCTAGAAATTTCATTATTTATCTTTTACGTTGTCAATAAAAATATCATTTAGGCTCGGTTCGACCATTTCAAATTTCGTAATCACCGCACCACTTTCAATTAATCTTTTCAAGAGCATCTGTGAGTCAGCATTGTCGGCTAAGAAAATTTCCTTATCATCGGAATGTTCGATAATGCCAGAAACAATTTTTGTATCATTTAAAACATCTTCGCCGCCTGTGCAGCGAAGTGAAATAACATTTTTCCCGTAACTTTCTTTTATTTGCCGCAAACTTCCCGATAAAACTTTGCGTGATTTATTAAGTAGAAGAATATCATCGCAGAGTTTCTCCGCTGTTTCCATTAAATGAGTTGAAAAAATAATCGTCTTATTTTGAGCTTTTATCTCGCTAATAACATCTTTCATGAATTCGACATTGACCGGATCGAGTCCCGAAAAAGGTTCATCTAAAATCAACAAATCGGGATCGTGAAGCATCGTTGCAATGAACTGTAACTTTTGCGACATTCCTTTTGAAAGATCGGTGGATTTCTTTAGTTTCCATTCGGAAAGTTTCATTCTGTCCAGCCAAAAATCTATCCGTTGATCGGCTTCTTTTCCCGGAACTCCTTTTAAAGCGGCAAAATAACGAAGTTGATCGTGAACTTTCATTTTTCTGTAAAGTCCGCGTTCTTCGGGCAAATAACCGATTCTATCCCGAATTTCAGGCGTGATTTTTTTGCCGAACAGTTCAACTTTTCCTTCGTCAGGAATCGTTATCCCGACAATCATCCGAATCGTTGTCGTTTTCCCTGCTCCATTCGGTCCTAAAAACCCGAACACACGCCCGGCTCTGATTTCAAAACTCAAATCTTTGACCGCCGTAAATTCCCCAAAATATTTGCTGACATTTTCGACCTGCAGGGTTATATCTTTTTCAATCATATTTTATTATTCTTTAACATTAACATAAATTATTACGCTATAAATGGTTATGAATGTTTCAGATTTTGATAATTAATCTAGTAAAGATTTGTTGAAAAATTATTTAAAATGATTGGTAATATAATCTATGAAAAAATCACATCTTTATTTTGCCAATTTGATTATTTCAATTCTCGGACTGTTAACCATAATTTTTCTGGTTGCAAAACAAATCATTACGGGAAATATTTGTCCGCCGCTTTTTGAAATTCCCGCTTGTTTTATTATTCTGATATTATTAATTTTAATAATTTTATCGCACATCAAAATTTTTAAAGACAGAAATATGATCTATTTCCTTTGTGCAATTTTAGGATTATTGATTGCGATATATTTCAGTTTTTCACAGATCAGAGGTTTGCAGGATTGTCCTCAATGTCTGATTGGAATTCCTTTATGTTATTTATCGGTGCTGATGTTCACATTATTACTGATTTTGAAAATACTCGAAATAAAGTTTCAAACCGGAGAGAAAAATGAAACCTAACAGAATTATTTATTACATTTCAACAGTTCTTTTGAGTGTCTTTATGGTTTTAGCGGCTGGAATGTATATCTTTAAGTATAATGAAATCGCCGGAATTTTTACTTCATTGGGTTTTCCAACATACATCATTTATCCACTTGCAACAGCTAAAATTCTCGGCACGATTACGCTTTGGTCAAATAAATTAAAAACTTTGAAAGAATGGGCTTATGCCGGATTTTTCTTTAATTTTATTCTGGCATTATCCGCCCACATAAATGCCGGCGACGGCGGTTGGCTGTCTGCCGCCGCTGCATTAGTATTATTGATAACCTCTTATATTTTTTATAAGAAAATATAAGAGGTTAGAAAATAAACTTTAAGGAATTTGCGGTTTGTTAAATAGAGAACAACAAATGAGCATCAAAGTTTTACTTGTCTGACGGTAATGACCGGTTCAACATTCCGCAGTTCATCTATTATTTTTTGCTCAAGCGGTGAATCAATTTCTATAACGGCTAAAGCCTCGCCGCCTTTTTCATTTCTTCCTAAATAAAACCGCGAAATATTTACACCGTTTTCGCCCAGAAGCGTTCCGATCTTACCGATCACACCCGGAACATCTTTGTTTTTACTAAAAAGTAAAAAACCACTCGGAACTGCTTCGATTGCAAAATCTCCAATTTGCGTAATGCGTCCCTTTCCATCTGAATAAACCCTTCCGCAAGCGGTTTGTTCGGTTTTACTGGTAGAAACTTTCGTACAAATATCTGCATTTAGAGATTTTTCAGTTTTGTAGCTGATAGTTACATTAATTCCGCGTTCTTCGGCAATGTGCAGAGCATTGACGACATTCACGCGGGAAGAAACATTTTCCAGCAAACCTGATAGAAATGCACGGGTTATTGGATTTGCATCTTTATCGGCAAGTTCGCCGGCATATTCAATTTTGACCTCTTTTAGGGGTTCTCCATCTATCACCTGATTCTGAAAACGTCCCAGACTTTCCGCCAGATCAATAAACGGCTGAAATGCTTCAAGTTCCTTCGCCGCAAGGCTCGGAGCATTTACGGCATTTCGCAATTCGCCGGTCAATAAATAATCCCGCATCTGTTCGGCAACAGTTAATGCAACACCTTCCTGAGCTTCGGTTGTCGAAGCACCGAGGTGCGGAGTCGTAATAATTTTCGGATTATTTAATAAAGGTGAATCTTCCGCCAGCGGTTCATTTAAAAAAACATCCAATGCAGCACCCGCAACCGTCCCGTCCTCAATTGCTTCAACTAAAGCCTCTTCATCAACCAGTCCTCCTCTTGCACAGTTTACGATTCGCACTCCTTTTTTCATTTTTGAAAACGCATCTTTTCCAATAATCCCTCGTGTTTCATCCGTTACGGGTGTGTGAATCGTAATAAAATCAGCATCTGAAAAAACTTCATCCAGACTCCCGATTTCGATATTCAATTCTTTTGCCTGTTCTTCAGAAACAAAAGGATCAAAAACTAAAATATTCATTCCGAAACCCTTAGCAATCTTGGCAACGTGCTTGCCGATTCTACCCAAACCAATCACACCAAGCGTTTTCCCGTAAAGTTCCACGCCGACAAAACTTTTCTTATCCCAAATTCCCGTCTGCAATTTTGCGTGTGCCTGCGGAACATTTCGAGCAAGCGAAATTAAAATTGCAAAAGTATGTTCGGCGGTTGTGATCGTGTTGCCGTCCGGAGCATTCATCACAACAATTCCACGTTCCGTCGCCGCCTTAACATCAATATTGTCCACGCCGACTCCGGCACGCCCGATAACACGAAGTTTTTCTGCTTTATCCATTATTTCAGCAGTAATTTTTGTTGCACTTCTGACAATTACGCCGTCAGAATCCTTTAATCTTTTGATCAATTCTTCAGGCGATAATCTGGTTTCTTTAACCACACTAATATCTGCATCTCTTAACGGTTTGAGTTTTTCATCATTGACATCATCAGCTATAAAAACTTTTATTTTGTTCATTGTTAATTGTTAATCGTAAATGGTTTATTTAATTTTTCCGTTTATGGTAGCATTATGAAAATTGTCTATAAAGTTGATAAGACAAATAACATCTGATCATCTACAATTCACAATCTACAATTTATAAATTATGGAAATTTTTGTTTACAAAAAAGGTGAAAAATCCATTCGGGAAAATGTTCCGGTTGAGGATTTATCAGAACTTCTGGCTGATGAAACAATTATGGTCTGGGTGGATCTGGACATCAGAAATAAGGAAGATTTACGCGAGGCTGAAAACATTTACAAAAATATTTTTAAGTTTCATCATCTGACAATCGAAGATTGCCGTGAGGAAAGAAATCAGCCGAAAGTCGAAGAGTTTCCAGACTATTTATTCTTTATCGTTCACGGAATTAAGAGTCAAACCAACACTTCAAACTTTGTTACCAAAGAACTTGACGGATATTTAGGCAAAAATTTCGTCGTTACAAACCATAATGAGGATTTTCGTAGTATTGACGGTGTAAAACGGCAAATCCGCAATAGTCCGAGAGTTTTTCAAAGAGGTGCGGCTTATCTTTTACATCAGATTTTGGATAAATTAGTAGATATGTATATGCCGATTGTTGATGATTTTGATACGGCGATCAATGAACTTGAAGACCGCGTATATGAAATGGACACGAGCGACAATGCAATTTTAGAAGAAATTATGGACATTCGCCGAAGCGTGGGTCGTTTAAAGAGAATTTCAACACGGCAGCTCGAAGTTTTATACAGAATTTCACACGGTGAATTTCCGCAGATTCCTGAACATATTCTCCCTTTTTACAGAGACGTTCACGATCATCTTCTGCGAATTTACGATATGGCTGAAAGTTACAGGGATTTGGTCAGCGGTTTGTTTGAAATTCATTATAGCGTAACCGCCAACAAAACAAATGAAGTAATGAAAACATTAGCTATTTTTTCTGCAGTATTACTTCCACTTTCGGTAATTACCGGAATGTACGGAATGAACTTTGAAAATATGCCTCTCCTTCATTCACAATACGGATATTTAATTACTTACGGAATAATGTTTGTGGTTTTCGGTGGATTATTAGTTTATTTCTGGCGTAGAGGTTGGTTTGGATAACTTAATTTTCTGCATTAAATCTAGTCAGATTTTAATTATTCGACTAAACTTTTGAATTGAGTTATGATTTATTTATGTTGAAATTAAAAAAAATGGCATTACGGCGAACTAGAATCGTTGAAAAAATTTAAAACCAAACATGAAACATACAGCAGACTAACTGCCCTCGTAGTGATGATTTTGTCTTTCTTTTACTTTTTCAGATAAAATTTTCAAATTGATAAACTAATCGCATACAGAATACTTAAACAAATCCCGCCGTAAACTCCCGCCAGTAAATCATCAGCACAAACCCCTATTCCAGCAGGAAGATTTTGTAGATAATCAATCGGGTAAGGTTTTGTAATATCGAACAGGCGAAAAAAGAAAAACCCCGCAAAAATCAGCCACCAGGAAGTTAAAAACGGAACAAACAAAAAGACTAGCAAAACGCCCATCACTTCATCAATCACGATTTTCTGCGGGTCTTTATCGCCGAAAAGTTTTGCCGCACGCCCCGAAGTTCTTACTCCAACCAGACATAAAACCAAAAACAAAACGAGATTCAAAACCCAGAACCAAGCCGTTATTTCCGCAACTTCCCAACCGTTCGCAATAAAATACTCAAGACTTTTCGCCTCCGCCGAAACTATTCCGAAATAAATCAAAACTCCGACAATCGAACCCCAAGTTCCGGGAGCAAGCGGCAAATATCCGACTCCGCAAGTTGTAAAGCAAAGCGAAAAATAATCGAAAAAATTCTCAGGTTTTATTTGTCGGTTTTCCAAAATTTCACTTTCAAAAGCAGCGGAAATTTCAGCGATTTGATTTTTCTTTGACATAAATCGGGTTTATTCTATTTGATTACGCTTTCTAACTGATTCGCTTAGATTTTGTTCAAAAGATGCCAGATGTGAAGGATTAAATTTTCCCTTGGCAGATTGATGATAATACTGTGCCGTTTCGACAAATTCATTTATATGCTGCTGATTTTCAAAGTAACGCTTGGGAATAAAATGAGTTCCGACAAAATTTACATTTATAAAAACAAAATCATCAAGTTCTTTTATTTCACCAATGCTCAACCAGGAATGTTTTGTTGTATTTACATCGGTTATTTCAGTAAACTCATTTTCATCAAAAATAATTTTATGTTCGCACAGAATACCGTTATTATGAACCGATTCTATTTTATTTGCTGCTCTTTTCTGCATCAAAACCGAAATTAAATAAATTCCAAGCATTAAAAATAAACCCACGCCAAATCTCAGAATGATGCTGACAAATATTTCATCGAAATTCTTAAAATTTCCCCATCCCGAAAAAAGTAAATAAAATAAATCTGCAAAAATAAATATATAAAACATTGTTGTATACATATATACAAGCGGTTTGTGCGATGACTGACTTTGAGCATATTGCTGATAAAATTCAACTAAATCATTCTGTTCAAGTTCAAAATTTATTTCCATAGATTTAATTTCCTGAAATCTTTAACTAATTTTTATTCAAACAATCTCTCCAACCAAATCATAATTATGTGCTTCGGTGATTTTGACGTTGACGAGTTTTCCCGAAATGGGAAGGAAATTTTCTGGAGCATCATTTATTAGAATTTGACCGTCAATTTCCTGTGCTCGTCCTTCTAAGCGTCCTTGCCAGAGGAGTTCGGATTGTTCGGAAATACCTTCAAACATTACCTTAAAAGTTTTGCCGACCTTTGCTTTATTGTTTTTCTTGGAAATTTTGGCTTGTGCCTTCATTAATTTTTTACGGCGTTTTTCGGCGACTTCAAAATCAACTTTATTATCTAAATCAAACGCGGGCGTGCCTTCTTCGTCGGAATATGTGAATACGCCGACATTATCGAATTTACAGTTATTGATAAATTTCATCAGTTCGTCAAAATCTTCTTCCGTTTCGCCGGGATAGCCGACGATGAAAGTTGTGCGGATGGCGATATTCGGAACTGCGTCGCGGACTCGTTTTATCAAGCGTTCGAGCGATTCGCGTGTGCCGCCGCGTTTCATTGCTTTGAGCATATTACGCGAAGCGTGTTGAAGCGGCATATCGAGATATTTTACAGCTTTTTCGTTGTTGGCGATGGCTTCCAAGAAGCCTTTGGAAATGTGCGTTGGGAATGTGTACATTACACGAACCCAATTTAGCTTTTCGATTTTGCAGAGTTCGTTTATGAGAATTGCCAAACCGTCCAAGTCGCCCAAATCTTCGCCGTAGCGGGAAGAATCTTGAGCGATCAGCACGATTTCTTTTACGCCTTGCTCCGCCAGAATTTGTGCTTCTTTCATTATCGAACCGAACCGACGCGAGCGAAATGAGCCACGCATCGAAGGAATCGAGCAGAATGCACAAGGTCTGTCGCAACCTTCGGCGATCTTGATAAATGCCGTGTGCGATTCGGTGGCACGTAGTCTCGGCGTGTATTCGTCGTAAAGATATGTGGCGGTTTTATTGCCGATGGGCGTGAGTGCGGTTTCGTTAAATTCTTTAGAATCTTTTTCGGTCGCATCAATAATTTTATCAAGCTGACTCGTCCCGATAAACGCATCAACTTCGGGCAATTCTTTCATCAGATCATCCCGATAGCGTTCGACAAGACAACCCGCCACGATAACTTTTTTTGCTTTTCCCTGTGATTTCAAATTAGTCGCTTCCAGAATCGCTTCGATAGATTCTTCCTTAGCCGATTCGATAAACCCGCAGGTATTGACGACAACCGTATCCGCATCGTCCGCACTATTCGTAATTTCGTATCCAGCGGCTTTCAACTGCCCCATCATTACTTCCGAATCAACAAGATTCTTAGGACACCCAAGACTGACAAATCCAACTTTTTTCATTTATTTTAAAATAAATTTCTTTTTAAATTTTGTAACTAAACTTTCTGTTATTGCAAAAAGGGAATATAAAACAACAATAAATGGAAATATAAAAAAATATGATACTTGGGTCAGAGTTATTGTTTTATTCGCTATAAAATGCGGCAACATTTTAAGGAAATAAGAAATATTATTAAATTCTTTTGATATATAAATTAAACCCAAAACACCCAATACAAAAGCAAAAATCTTAAATATTGTTGGTTTGAAAATTAATAAAAATCCACTCAAAACTAAAATAAAAAACCCAAAGTCAAAATACTGCCATTTTAATTGATTAAAATAATCATATTCAAAAAGAATGAAAATAAAATTAACTAGAAT
>MWWE01000254.1_pt1 | contig 9777 bp, 14 predicted proteins | sample 1047301 | NCBI WGS metagenome assembly MWWE01 (sample SAMN06349973, study PRJNA376086) | soil metagenome | isolation source: MS1-1 sample Antarctic (ecotone) soil | place: Antarctica
ACGTTTGACGGCGCGGAACTGGACAAATTAAAAGCGGCAGAGGCGGAAAAGGCAGTTGCGACAAGTTACGTCATCTCGAAAAGTCGTAACTCTGACGCACCTTCATCACAAGCCCTACAGCGCGCCGACGGTGAACAGGGCATATCAATGCTGGCTTCCGTGCTGGCTGACGCGCTACGGGCAGCAAACGCGCCGGGAGACGGCATTCCACCCGTCCCTTTGCGCGACAAGATGACTCTTAGCTTTAGAGAAGCGGCGCACCTGTCCGGCGTACCGGAATCACATCTACGGGAGGGATACGCGCGGGGGATTTTGCGCGGCGCGAAGATCGGCAGGGGGGTGCGCGTCACGCCGGATGATGTGCGGAAGTATGTCGAGCAGAGGATGAAAGGTAAGAAGTGAGCGCACAACCGAACGCCATAGATGAACAACCCGACGCGGTTTTCAATCTCACAATCCGCGCTGATAGATCGTTCCATGTGGGTGAGGATGACTACACCCTAAAAGTGACGATAAAAGCCCTGCGTGGTTCCATCCCGATTGGTGAAGCGTTAACAAACAAGATCACTGTGCCCGTGTCCACCTTCAGAGATGAAGCGCAGGCAAAACAGTGGGCCGATCAAACCTTCAGGTCATTCCGCGCGCGTTCTACGGCAGCGTTATTGTCGGAGGCATCGCTGATGTTGGGCGATGAGGCGAATTGGGCGCTCGATGATCTTAAAATCGAACCTATGGATATGCAGGAAGTGGCGCAGACACACATCAGAGGCACCACCAAAAGATTGCAGGAGAGATTCAACCTTCAGCGCCCGGGCCGACAGTCACAATGGGATCGTCTTGAATTGATGGAAGCGATGAAGGTAGTTCTCAACCTCTTGCCTGAGCAAGAGCGAACAATTGCCAAGGCCGCCGCACGCCTTATGGAATCCTATCCGGGCAAGGCACCCGAATCTAGCGACGCATTAAGAAAGATAATGAAACGGCAAGGTATAAGCTGGAAGGGATTAAAGAAGGAATTACAAGCTTCAAATTGATGTGGCCGTTTTGGAGTGAGAATTTCAAGAAGCCTGTTATTTTCAGATTCTCTTGACGGGAACGGACGAATAAGCGCACAATGCGCAATCAGAGCAGGTGAGAACTCCCTGAAAAGAAAACAGGGAGGCTACTTCAAAAGTCTGGCGGACTCGGTAGCAACTCCCTGTACTTCAAAACCGCGCGATGTGTGGCGGCTATCCTGCATTATAGCCTACCCACATTCTCGCGCAACTACAAAAGAAAGGTTTAACCGATGAGCTTCAATAGTTCAGCGGCGCGAGAACCGCTATTCACAGAGAAAGAGGCAGCGGCACAGTTGCGCATTAGTCCCTCTTACCTCCGCTTACTCCGCGCTCAAAAGAGAATCAGTTGCTACAAGTTTGGCGGGTTTGGCGGGCGCGTGGCCTACGCGGAGAGTCACATCGAAAATTTCAAGCGGTCACATGAGCAGCAGGCTTGTGCAATCGCCGCGTGATGAAAAGCGAAGGCCGCCGAGAGCACAAATTCTCGACGGCCTTATTACCTGTTTTAGACAAGGACGGACAACAGGCTATGAAAGAATACCAACAACACAACCGCAACGGAAGCCCCAAATTCAATTCACGCCCACCGCTCGTGCGCGTCAACACCAAGCGCCGGTGCCCGGAATGTAATCATGCAAGCGGGTGCATGGTCGCCGATGATCGAGTGCTCTGCCTCCGGAAGCCGAGCGACAAGCAGGTGCGCGGCGGACTCGGCGGATGGTGGCACTATCGGCTTACTAACGCGCCGCCTCCAAAGCTGGCACCTCCGAAACCAAAGCCTTTGCCTATTGAGCGCGCGAGCGCGGATCACGTTGCCGGCGTTCTGACGACGTTAATCCGTAAGCACCTCGCCTTGAACGAACAGCACCGAGTGGCGCTACGGGCGCGCGGGCTTTCCGAAGGCGAGATTGAGCGCACCGGCTACGCTTCGGCACCGACAACGGATGAAGGCGACCGCATCGCGCGCGAGCTTTCGGACTTCGGACTCGACGGCGTTCCCGGCTTCCATAAATACGGCGGCGAGTGGCGCATGAGGGACTACGGCGACGGCATCTTCGTGCCCATCCGAGACGCGCAAATGCTCGTCGTTGGCTGTCAGATTCGCCGCGACGAAGGATCACCGCGTTACATTTGGTTTTCGTCGGCAGGGAAGCCGCACGGCACCAGTAGCGGCGCGCCGGTGCATTACGCCCGCCCGCACCTTCTACACGACACCTCGGAAGTTCTAATCACCGAAGGCGCGCTGAAGGCCGATGTTGCCGCCTACTTTCTCAACGCCCCGATCATCGCCGCCGCTGGCGTGTCGAACTTCGGACAGGACTTCGCCGAAAACCTCAAAGCCAAGTTTCCAAAGTTAAAGACGTGCCTTGTCGCTTTCGATTCCGACTGGCGAATAAAGCCGCAGGTCAAAGCCGCGCTCGAGCGGCTGATGCGCGGGCTTTCGGGCGCCGGCTTCCGCGTCAAAGTCAGGACGTGGCCGCCACAGCACAAGGGAATTGACGACTACCTTCTTGCGTTCTCTCAATCCAGCAAGGGGGTGGCAGCATGAGCACACCATTCATTGACTTTGAAGAGAGGGAACATGAACGGCAGCAAGAGGCCGAAGAACGCCGGCAGCACCTGAAGATCGTGCGCGGCGCGGTCGCTGGCGGCGAAGATGAGAATGACGCGCTCGACCGTGAGGCAGCAATACTGACTCAAGACTTCGCCGACACGACGGACGCGGCAAGCCTGCTACTCGCTCATCTGAAATTCGCCCCGCACTTGCGCGCTTTCGTTGACGCCGTGATCGGCGCCGCCGGCGGGTCGGATGATTTCGTAGAGATGACAGACAAAACTTTAGCCGAGCGCATGGGACGCTCGACTAAGACCGTCCAGAACGACCGCAACGAGTTTCGGGCGTGGCCGGATCACGGCGCGGTGATCGAGATCAAAGACCACTGGCGCGACCCCGACACCCACGAGAGTCACGCCCACAGTTACCGGGTTCACATAGACAAGCTGGCGGTCGAGGCGACGCAGAACGCCCGCATCTCGCCGGAATGGTCGCGCAACCGGCACAAGGCGATGGAAGAGGCCGCGCGCACCGTCGGAGACTCAGCGCCCTGCTTTCCGCCGCGTAAAAAGAAGAGGCAGAAGAAGCCGAGCGATGCCGAGGTGCTGCGGCGCAACCTTCAACAAGCGGCGAAACTGATAGATCAAGCGGCGAATTTGCGCGCGATGGTCAGAAACCCTGACTTTGAAGAAGTGTGGCTTCTCAGCCAAGAACTTGCCGAGAGGCTAAAGGCACTTAATGAAGCGTTCGGTTTCGAGTCGTCAATTTCCACCCAAAAGAAAGAAGTAAGAAGGGTGGAAATTGACGCACCCGCCGCTCCCTCTGAACCTTCCGCAGAGTCCACCCGCATGGAAGCGGAAAACGGGGTGGAAAGGCAGGTGGAAAGGGGGGTGGTGGAAAAAACTTCCACCTGCAACGAGTCAACAGAATCAACGACTTACGAGAATCAAGAATTTTCACCTCCTGAATTTCCACCTCGAAGCGACGACCCGGAAACCGCGCGCGAGTACAAAAGATTATCGGAGGAATATGCCCGAGACGTTAAAAAAGCAATAACCGACAAGGTAGCAAGCGGGAAGACGCCGGAGTCAGCCTATGCAGAGGCGGAACGCGAGATCGGAGAGTTTGAGGAATGGCTGGATCGTCGCCCGGTGCTGTATTTCGATTCAATCTGCCACCGGCTGAAAGGGAGTGCAGCACATGAGGCACAGGCCGGTTAACCCGAGCGCCGTCAAGCTGTGGGATGCGTTTCAGGGACGCGGCGCGGTGCGGTGCCGCCGCTGTGATGAGCGCGTGCCATTTGTCATATGTGACTGGCGTGAGGGCTGGAAGGATTGCATGACTCGGGTGTGCCCGAATTGCGGATTCAAGGCGGAAGGTAAGTTGCTGTGCGCGTCGCACAGCAGGAAAGTCGCAGCGTGAAAAAGATGCATGCAGGATACGCATTTAATTTTTGGAGGCTAAGCGATGATGAACGCACAACCGAAACCAAAGCTGCCGACATCGGCGGGATTCGAGCCGAACGCATTTTACGAGCGCGTGCTGATGCTTCGGCGCACCAACCCGAAAGCGTTTGAAGGACTCGCGCCCGTCACAAAGTTGGCGCTCGGCCAGTACGAAGCGCAGAAGCGCGAACGATTGCAGGCCATCCGGGACGAGCCGGTGGCGGAATAATCACGCTTCCCGCTATCTGCAGGTGGCGGGGGAAGTGGGCGAGCACGGTGTTTAATTCTCCGTCTACAGACACCGGCCCGTCCACCACTTCAAACAGGAGAAACAGAGATGGATTATCTAACCGATCCTGAAACTCAACAATTCTTCGCCGAAATCCGGCTCGCCAACGAGCGCCAGAGGCGGCTTCAGCAGGAACAAGAGGAGCGACGGCGCAAGCAAGCCGCCGAGACCGCTGAACGCCTCGCGGAGGAGCGGCGCCGGGCCGCGACCTCACGCTTAGACCGCGACCTGCGCGCCGCCTTCTTCGACGCGAACCCTGCGGCCACTGAAGAGGATTTCGAGAGGCTGTGGCCGCAGATCAGGGACGACCACATGCGCGCAGCGGCATCGAAAGGCGCTACCAACGTCTTCGACAAAATCCGCGACGAAGCTTTCGAGCGCGAGCAGGAAACCCTCGCCCGGCGCTCCCGTTTCGAGCAACTGGGGGCATAACCATGACACCAACAAAAATGATTACTGAGTTGAAGGCGCTCGAAAAACGCCGCTCGGAGTTGTCGTCCGACGTGCAAAAAGCCGGCGCCGCACTCGCCGCCGCCCAAGATGGCTTGCTTAATGGCACTGTGCAGGTCGGTGACATCACGTCTACGCACAGCGCAGACGTGGCTTTGCAATCCGTCCTTTCTTCGCTCGACGACACAATCGCCGAGGCCGAGGCCGCGATCCGCGCCGCGCAAAAAGCTGAAGAAGCCGAAGCGCTGGCGGCGCGCGTCAGTGCTTTGACCGCTGAAGCACGGGCCGTCGCCGAGCAGCAGTTCGCCGTCTCGCGTGAGGCGCAAGCCGCGCTTTCGGTGGCCGCGGAGAAGATGCTTGATTTGCGTGCCCGCTACGACGACTTATCGCGCGCGGTGCGCGACATCAGCGGCGAAGCGTTGGGCACTCCCGCATGGCAGTTAGTCGAGACGCAATTCGCACCGCTGGTTCTTCAGGCGGCGCTACTACTGGCCAAAAGTCGCGGACGCGAAGGACGCCGAGTGCCTTTGCCGCAAAGCGTGGTCAGAGCGTGAGGTAACAGGTTCAAGCGGGGCGCGTCCGATTATAGCCATTATGCGGTCTTGAAATCCTACTGCTCCAAAGCCAGCGGCCATACAATTACTTGCGCACGGTGTCGGCTTTGGAACAATCGCACCATGCGGAAAATGTGCATAAAGCGTGCATAGATGGGAATTGAAACCAACGGAGCGTTTTTCAGAAGTCGGCAGGTGAGCGCAGATGGCAGAAAGTAAGGGACACGGCGAGAAGTTGACGCGCAAGGCTGAGCAGGCGATAGCGGCGCTTCTCGAGCATCCGACGATTGCCGAGGCCGCGCTAAGTTGCGGCGTGTCGGAGCGCTCGCTTTGGCGTTGGCTTCAGCGTGACGACTTCCAGAAGCGATACCGCGAAGCGCAGCGCGCCGTCGTGGACTCGGCGATCAGCGAGTTGCAGGCCGCGACGAAAGAGGCCGTCACCACCTTACGCCGGAACCTTAATTGCGGAAACTTCTTCGCCGAGAACGCGGCGGCACAAGCAATTCTTAGTCACTCATTCAAGGCGATTGAGATGCGCGAGCTGCAACAGCAGATAGACGAGATCAAGACGTTGCTGGCGGTGCGCAGGAGCGGAAAGCATGAACCTCGCCGCACAGCTTGAACGATTGCACGCCCGCGCCGTGCTTCTCGGCACCGGTGACGTGCCCGCGCTCTCACCCGTCACGCTTGCCGCGCACGCCGGCTTCACGCTCGATGATTGGCAACGCGATGTGCTTCTCTCCGACGCCTCATCAACGATTATTTTAGCCAGTCGTCAAGCGGGCAAGAGCACGGTTTCTTCCATCCGCGCATTGCACCGCGCCCTCTACACACCGGCTTCGCTCGTCCTACTTCTCGCGCCGTCGTACAGGCAATCGAAAGAGTTATTCCGCAAAGTGAAAGACGCGCTCGCCGCGCTTCCCTTCCCGGCGCCGCTCACATCTGAATCGGCGCTCGAATTGGAGTTTACGAACTTTTCGCGCATCGTTGCGCTACCGGGCAAAGAGGCCACGATCAGAGGCTTTTCGGGCGTGTCGCTTTTGATCGTTGATGAAGCATCAAGAGTGCCCGATGAGTTGTATCAGGCCGTGAGGCCGATGCTCGCCGTCAGTGGCGGCCGAATCCTTCTGCTTTCGACGCCGTTCGGCAAGCGCGGATTCTTTCATCACGAATGGACGGAAGGCGGCGCAGACTGGCACCGCACGAAAGTTACCGCCGAGGATTGCCCGCGCATCCCGAAACAATGGTTGGAGCACGAGCGGCAATCAATCGGCGATTGGTGGTTTCGTCAAGAATACCTTTGTGAGTTCGTCGAGAGCGTTGATTCCGTGTTCCGCTACGAAGACATCCAGCGGGCGCTTGATCCGAAAGTTACGCCCTTATTCGGAGCACACACTTTATGAATTACTACAACGATGAACCGCTCTTTGACCCGGCGCCGAAATACACGCTCGGACTCGATCTGGGGCAGACCAAAGACTACACCGCGCTCGTCATCCTTGAGCGTCACGGCGAAGCGGAGAAGGCGATCTTCCAAGCGCGCCACTTAGAGCGGTTCGCGCTCGGCACACCGTACCCGGCGATAGTGGCGTCTGTTGCCGCGATGCTCAAACAACCGCCGCTGGCGGACTTTCCGCCGCGCCTCGCCGTCGACGAAACGGGCGTCGGCGCGCCGGTCGTTGACTTGTTCCGGCAGGCGAGACTTAACGCCATGCTTCACCCGATCCATATCACGGGCGGCTCGACCGTCAACCGTGACCGGGGCGTCGAGTACGTGCCGAAGCGCAACTTGGTGTCAGTCGTGCAGGTGGCTTTGCAGACTGACAAATTGAAGATCGCGGAGGCGCTACCAGAAGCGGGCACTTTGGTGCGGGAGTTACAAGACTTTCAGGTGAAGATCACGGAGGCGGCAAACGACACTTACGGCGCGTGGCGCGAAGGTGCGCACGACGATTTAGTGCTGGCCGTGGCGCTCGCCTTGTACGTCGGGAAGAAGCGAGGCGAGGTGGTAGAGACTCCTTCGTGGAGCTACCAATCCGGGTGGTAGGACATCGAGGCGCGGCCTCACAGGAATGTGAGAAGAGGCGGCGACCGCTGTGTGATGTGGTCGCCGCCTTCCCTTTTCTACTCGATGCTCGAAGGGGGCCTGGAGACGGTTATGAGCTTGGATTGTTCGTAGTGATACCGTTACAGAATGGGGCGCGTGTGGTTAATGGGGTGCATTTGACAGTTGATTGCCTGCCAATACCCCGGCCACTTGATATAAACTTCCGCGTACAGATACCGGTACTGACCGCTGATGTCGCGTCCTCTGTAGGCGCCTTTCACAGTCACCGTGTCATGCACCACAGCCTCACCTCCATAGTTATGTAGCATCGTTTCACCGTCGCGGCTGATTGACTCAAGATTCAGCTCATCGCTCTTGAGGTACTCAAGACACTGCCGCTTGGTGAAGGCACCAAAAGGAGTAGTGATGATGAAGCCATCGGCGAGGACACGGTCGAGCGTGATTGTGTCGCGCTTACTGACCGCTTCAATCCATTCCTGCTCCAGCGCTGTCGCACTTTGGACATCCCGGTTCAACCAGGGTGCAGCTTGCACCCCCATTTGGCTCGTCATGGGTAGATTCCTTTCCGTCGAGGTCTGGGTTGAGAAGAATGAGGTAAGAGGCAGGACGTGGTTGTTGTACGCCTTAATCCGGCGGTGAGTCAACAGTTATTCAGCGGAGCTCATAGCTTCCTCACGTAAGCGTCTAAGTCTTCCCGCTTCACCCGCCAGCCCCTGCCGATGATCCGCGCGCGGAGTTTCTTCTCTTCGATGGCTTGGCGCAGATGATTGCGCGAGAGGTTAGTAAGTGCCGAGGCTTCGGGTAGGGTGAGCATAATCTTTTGCGCGATGTCGGAGATTGAGGCCGCGATGCGTTTCTCTGTTCTCTCAGACACCTCCACCGCCGCAGCGATACTCTTCTGTACTACAAGGGAAAGCCACTGTTCCGCGTCGCCGAGTCCAGACATTTCGCCAAATCTCGCCAGCGAGTTTCCGCCAGTGGACGGATTAGGCGGAATCTCTCTTTCGACAGCCGGACGTTGCGCAAACCTACCACCCAATTCCAGCTTAAAGCGGCGCAATTCTTCCTCATCGTAAACGGGCGTCGGCTTTGTCTTCCCCTTCGCATATGTGACGTTGATCTTATTCTGTTGCGTGTAGCGCTCGAGGGCGCGCACGCTCACTTCGAGGTATGCGGCGGCATCCGTTTTATTCATGCGGCGGGCTTATATCACAATTCCGCCAGAATCCGCCAAGCGTGGCGAGAACTGGCGACATTCATACTTTGTCGCGCATATTTGCCCTGTGCTGAAACGGGTATGCTGTGGTGTGGATGAGTGGCGGAAATGAGTGTAGCGGGGCGGTGTGCGCCGAAGGTAGGTATCCCACAACACAGAGCAGGCAGTTCTAAGCGTCAACCTTACCCACAACGCACAAGCCACGAGTAAGGAAGAAACTTTCGACCCGCCTGCTCTGCTCCGTGCAACATACTCCGAAAGCGGTGCGTGTACCACCAAAGAAAGAGAGGCAGACCGGAGCATGGCCTGCCTCTCTTTCTCTCAATCGAACATCAACTCAATGTTCCCCGTCTGTGTCTGCTACGAGATGTCTAAAGCGGCGCGCGTTCCACCAAAGTTGAAGCTGTTTAGAATATAGGAAAGTCGCCCGCATTCGTGCTCTTGGTTACGAACCCCGCAGGCGGTCGCAAGCAGTGCTGTGGTCGCTTGCGGGTCGGCGGGTAGTACCGCACTACTATCCGCCGTCACAACTCTACCATGCACGCGTGGCTTCGCTTCTACGAAAGCAAAAGAGGCCAGCCCTAAAGCCAGCCTCTTAAAGTGTACACATGTACACTGTTCACCCGCGCTTACTTCTCCGACTTTTCGCCGCACCATTCGCCCCGACGCGGACTCTCTTCGCGCGGGCTTTCTGTTTGTCTATCTGCTGGCGCGCGATAATGAGGTGAGGCAATAGATCGCGGGCATTGCCCGTGTGCCAGAAACTCTCATCGGCCATCAAGCCTTTGAGCAGCGCCGTGAACTCCGCCCAAGCCTGCTTGTACGCCGCGCCGTCGTCGCCCTCGAAAGCCCGCTCCATCCGCCGCAGCGTCCAGTAGCGCCACTCGTCTGAGGCCTTGTCCTTCGGCTCCGGCGCGTTCAGCCGCTCGTCTTCCCTCTCAGCATGTCGCCGCGCTCTAGCGGCTTCCCTTCCGGCATAGATCGCCGCCAAGCTTTCGCCCGCCTTTGTGCGCGCGAGCGTCTTCTGAATCTCGTCGTAAGCCTGCCACGCCCAAGGCGCGTCCAGATTCTTAACCCCCTTCCTTCGCGGCATCTCTTCGGTACCTTTCGCGGCCATCAGGAACGCTTTCGGGAAGAACGCC
>MWWE01000255.1_pt1 | contig 9775 bp, 14 predicted proteins | sample 1047301 | NCBI WGS metagenome assembly MWWE01 (sample SAMN06349973, study PRJNA376086) | soil metagenome | isolation source: MS1-1 sample Antarctic (ecotone) soil | place: Antarctica
GCAGGCGATCAAGGTTTGCGAGTGGGCCGAGCGGACGACGGACGACGTCGGCGAGCGCGGGCGGATGCTCCGCTCGTGGGCGCGGAAGCACAACAAAGGGTCGTATCACCCGAACATCGTGGGCGGCTAGCTCCCCCAGAACCTCCACCACGGACGCTGTACGCCCGTCTCCGGCCCCTCGGACTCCTCCGGGGGGTCTTCCTCCGTCCCGGCCCCGGAGGCCGTCTCGGGCGATTCCGCGGGCACCGGGTAGCCTTCGGCTGTCCCGGCCTCCCTCTCGGGCGCGGCCAGCTCGGGGACACGGTTCACCAACCCCGCGATGATGCGGCGGTTCTCCCGGTTCGCCTCCCGCTCGGCTTCGAGGGCGCGCTCCAGAGACTCCACACGCTCGGCGTAGGAGTTTATAAGCCGGTGGTCCGCCGGTGGTTCGTCGGCTGGTCCGCCCCCGGCCAGCCCCCCGCCCAACACGACATACACCGTTCCCCGCTCGCGCTCCGTCGGGAGAGTGCCGCGTTTTATCCGCGAGCGGACCGCGCCCTCGGACATGCCGAGTCGGTCGGCGGCCTGGGCGACGGTGAGTCGTTCGTCGGTCGGCATAGGTCGGCATTCTACAGCCCCTTCAGGCCACGCGCACCGCAACGAAGGTTCGGAGTCGAGGTCCACGTCGTCGGTGAACGGCGCAAGCTCGCGGGCGGCGTGCTCGTGCGCGAGGCTTGCTACACGACCCGCTGATGGGCGCGGCACCCCGTCGAGGGGTAAGATGCACCGACCGAGATAGCGACCAGGGAGGGCGACGATGGCGAGACCCGATGACTGGATAGATCGGACCGTGGTTATCGGAACCGACATGTACGGGGGCGACACGGTGGGCACGCTGGAGGAAGTGAGCTACAGAGGCGTGGTCGTCCGCCACGGGATAGTCGAGGTCGAGATCGAGGAGGTCGAGATCGAGGAGGTCGAGATCGAGGAGGTCGAGATCGAGGCCGATCCCGAGGGCGTGGTCGTCGAGATCGAGGCCGAGATCGAGGCCGAGCCCATGCTACAGTCCATCTTCTACCCCTGGGCCAAGGTCAACTGGATGTACCACCCGGAGGAGTAGGCCTATCCGGGCGGGTGGATGCGGGTTCCCGATAAGAACGGTTCCCGGAAACCCGCCTGATAGTTATGCGCCTGCGTGGATACCCATCCGCCCGGCGCCCTGGGTCGGCGGGTATTATCCGGCGCGGAGAGGCCGCCCGCGACACACTTCGAGGCCGCGCCGCGGGGGTGGATAGTTATTCAGCCGGGAGAGGCTCTCAGGACTTCTTCTTCTTCGAGGCCTTGCTTTGGGGGAGGTTTTCGTAGAGGTCATCGACCATCCCGGCGAGGCTGGCTATCAGCTCGGCCTGGAAAGACGCGAGCGCCACCGGGCGGCGGGGGTTCGGGTTCTCCATCGCCTCGAGCTTCGCCAGGCGCTCCGGGGAGTCGTGGGCCTTCACGACCTCCACGGCCTCCCTGTGCGCCAGCTCCATCCTCGCCGCGGCTATCCTCGTTGCAACCATATCGTATTCCTTTCCTGGAATTCCTCGGTGGTCAGTAGGCCGAGTTCTCGGCCCGTTCCCGGATCTCCCTCGCGCGCCGGGCGACGGCCTCCTCTTCGCCGTGTTCCCTCCAGCGCCGCTCGAAGCGGTCCCCGTCGCCGCCCGCCGCCGTCCAGTAGCGCTTCTCGGCGCCCTTGAGCCTGGCCTGCTCCTGGCGGCGTTGGAAGGCCAGCTCCTCGAAGGCGCGGACGTCCTCCCTCTCGCGCTCGTCGAGGGCCTTCAGGACGCTGAGCGGCGCCTTGGACTTGAACGGCGCGTGCGGGTCCGCGTCGAGGGCTTCCCGGTGCCTGTCCTCGAGCCAGCCCTTCAGATCCCCGACGCGCCCTTCGCGCTCGCCCTTCGCCTTCAGGGCGGCCTCGCCAGCCGCAGACCGTATCTTCTTCTCTTCAGTCATGTTCATCCTTTCCGTGGGGTTTATCTGCACAGTTCGTCGAGGTCTTCCCCGCCGTCTACATGGCGCCCTCCCTTCCCCGCCGGGCGTTCTCCATGTCGAGGTGGAGGTTCCACCAGCCCCGGAACCACAACGCGACGGCGGCGGAGAGAACGAGGTCGTCGTGGTCCCCCTCCCGCCAATGGGAATAGCTGTCGTGCGCCGTCTTCGGGTCTATCCTCATCCTGAAGTTCAGGAGTTCGGCCCGGAGAGTCTCGGACTCGGGGAGGCCGGAGGCTATCTTCAGCCTCCCGGACTGGAGCAGCACCTGCACGGCGCCCACGAGATCCCGCTTCGGCACCCGATGCCCGCCGGAGCCGTCGGGGGTCGCGCGGTCGCCGCCGTGGATGGTTATGCCTATGGGCCGGAGCCCGGCCTCGACGAGCGAGTCCATGACCGACGTGCCGACTCCGGTGGCGTCGGCCACCAGGGCCGCGCGCCTGGAGGCGAGAGGCTCCGCCGACATGAGAGAGGAGATCCTCTCCACGACGCGCGGGTAGGACGTGCCGAGCGGCAGGCGCTCCAGGTGCCGTATCCGCAGCGGCACGTCCCCCGGCCTTCCGTTGTGGAGGTTGTCGGAGAGGAACTCGTCGAGGCGGCTGGAGTCCAGCGACGCCGGCGAGGCCCAGCCGGACTCCCTCTGCCCGAGCGACCACCCCCACCGGCCCGGCGCGATCCACACCGGCTCCTCGATGATGCTTATCGCCGTATAGTCCTGGCGGCTTCCGAGGTCCACGCCGACGTAGTAGCTGTACAGGCTCATGCCGCGCCTCCGTAGGCAAGGTTCCCGAACAGCGGGCTCCCCGATATCGGGTTCCCGAACAGCGGCGCGACCTCTTCGCTCATCGCCCCGGCCACGTCCTCGAAGGCGAACACCGCGTCGTCCGTCTCCTCGAAGCTGCATTCGTATTCCTGGCGGTGGACGCGGGCGGGAAGGCTTCGGCGCTCCTCTTCGAGGAACTCCGGCGAGATGCGCGGGCATTCCGAAGCCGGGACCTCGTAACGCTCCCAGCCGGAGCCCTGGCTCCACTCCTCGAAGAACACGCCGCGCTTGCCGTACGGCGTGGACAGAAGCACCAGCCGCCCCCCGGAGACGGCGAGCATGGGCCGCACCGCGTGGTAGAGCCCGTCGGCCACCCTCGACGCCTCGTCCACGACGAGGAGGTCCACGCCGGAGAAGCCGCGCACCGTCCGCTCCACGCCGGGGAGGGCCTCGATGCGGGAACCCCCGGCGAGCTCCATCCCGAGCTTGCGGTGGGAGTCCGCGGGAAGAGGATGTCCGAGGCCGCGGTACATCGCCGCTATCTTCGTGAAGAGCTCCTTGGACTGCCTCTCCGACGGGGCGAGAAGGAGGACGAGGGAGCCGGGGTCCGCGAGGGCCTTGTGGAGGGCGAGGATGGCCGTTGTCGTGGACTTCCCGCCCTGGCGGTGGATGTTGAGGAGGATGCGCGGAGCCTCCGAGCGGAGCATCTCCCCTTGCCAGGCGTCGAGTGTGAAGTCCGCGGCCTCCCGGGCGAAGGCGAGCCTGTCCGCGGATACGCTCCGGCGCGCGGGGCGGCGGGCCTTCAGCGCGGCTATCTCGGCTCTAAGACGCTCTGCCGTAGGCATTCTTCAACTCCTCCACCTCGCGGGCGAGGTCGTCTATGTCCGCCTTCTGGGAGAGCTCGTGGGGCCTTAGCAGGACGTTGTACCCTTGCAGCGCCACGGAGCCGTTCGCCTTGTCTATCTTGCCAGCCAGGACGCCGCCGATCACGGCCCTGACTTCTCGTTTCAACCCGGCGAGTTCGCCGCCCCCGATCCGGGAGCGGCCTCCCTTGCGGGCGGTGCGCCGTCGCCTCTCGGCTTGCTCGGGATCGTGGGCCGGGCAATAGGCCGCTCCAGCTTCGCTGGAAACTATCCCCTTGCAGGGAGAGCCCGAGCGCGTGATGGCGGGACATCTGCTCATCAGCTACCGGCCTCCCCCGCCTCCAGCAGCCCGGCGGCCCGGCGCTCGTGCTCGGAGGCGAGCCGGGCGTGGACTTCCTGCATCCGCAGGTGGTGGTCGTACCACGCCGCCGCGTGCCCTTCGCGGCGCTGTTCGTTGTGGACGCGGGCCGACTCTTTCCACAACTCCTCGGTGGCGTCCGCGTCCCTCTCCTCCCGGGCCCTCCTCTCGATGAGGCTGTCCAGCTCGCTCTCGACGGCCTCGGCTTTCGCTGCGTCCATCACGCTCCTTTCTCACCGGCTTCGGTGTACTCACGGTTTTCGGTGAAGTTGTGGGCAAAATGAGACAGCCTCACGAGTACGACGGCCTCCTCGTAAGGGCGCCGGTCCTGGTGCAGGACGCAGACGGGGACACGTCCTTTAGTGGACGAACTCTCGGCTTGCCTCATGCCCTCCTCGATCCAGGCCGGGAGCTTCGAGCGCAGCTTCACCTCTACCGATAGTCGAGGGTGAAGGATGTCCGGCGCGTACCCCCGCTGGCGGCCCGACACCGGAACCCGGACGCCCCCGAGAACTGAGGCGATGCGTCGCTCGGCTTGCTTCCAATCCCTCACGCGGCTCCTTCCTCCTCGCCGGATTCGCCTCCGAAGAACTCCCGCGCCAGCTCGAACGCCTCCAGCTCGTCAACGATGGCGTCCTCCTCTATCAGGCGGATCAGATCGCCGCGGTGTTCGAGTAGCCGGGCCTCCAGCTCCTCCGGAGGCTTGCGAGGCCCCCGGAGCTTGAGCTTGCCGTCCACCACGGCAGCGGTGTAGCCGGAGCGCCGGAGAGTCCGGAGGGTGGTCACGGCGTCCCTAGCTTCGCTGCCTGCGGCTTTGCCGGGCTTCCCCATTAGTATTCGCCCCCCCAGCGAAGCTCGTCCTCGGCTTCCTTCGTGCGCTTTTCCACCATCTTTTCGTAATTCTCGTAACTGCTGCTTTCGTTCTTATCGCCTTCTTCTACTGACGCTACTGACGGACTGACGCTGTTTTGTCTATCCCCGCTACACGAAGAAGAAACAAGCCCGTTATAGTCATTTTCGGTGTGCTTCGTCAGTTTTCCCGCAAATGCCGCATTTCGTTTCGTCAGTAACTGAAGGCCGTGCCACTCTCGAAGGCCTCCGGGACCGCTTCGGCGGTCGGTAAACTGTCCGCGGTCCGTCAGTCGGGCGTTGAACTTCCGTTTTGTTTCGGGCTTCTCGCCGCCCTCCTCGCACCACTGCTCGTACCGCTCGTATACATCCTTCAACGTAGCCTTGAATCCCCGCCCGATCTCGCACTCGTCTCTAAGAAACGCTCCAATAACGTCCATCTCGGAGCGGTACTCTCCGGTCGCCTTCCGCACCTCCTCGGGAGCCTTGAGGCCGTCGCGCCGCCATTCGCGGGCACCCTCCACGCACCACGCGAGAATTCCCGGCAGCTCCACCCGCAGCTTCTCCGGGAGCTTCCTGTCCTGCTCCGCCCCCGGGATGGTCTCGGTGAAGGGTATGAGCCGGATGCGCCTCCAGATCCCGGCGTCGGTCCCCCGGATCTCCGGCTTGTGGTTCGTGCAGAGGAACGCCGTGTGTGTCGGGTCGAACTGCCAGAAGTCCTGGCGCATCCTCCGCGCCCGGACCTTATCGCCGCCGGTCAGGGACTTCACGAGCGCCTCGGCCAGCCTACGCCCATCCTCAACCTCGATTGACGCGACGAGGCGCATACCGAACAGGTCCGCCACCTCGGTAGGGTGTCCGCCGCGCTTGCTGACCAAGAGATCGGGAGCTGCCTGCATCGCGTAGTCTCCGGCGGCTTCTAGGAGAGCGTTCAAGATCGTGCTCTTACCGTTCGCTCCAGTCCCGTACAGGACGGGGAGGACGTGCTCGGAGACATCGCCGCATATGGCGTAGCCGCATAGGCGCTTGAAGAACGCCCGGACCTCCGCAGAGGGCAGCACGCGCTCCAGAGTAGCCGTCCAGGTCGAAGCGGAGGCCTCCGGGCCGTACTTGCCCGCCAGCTTGGTTATCAGGTCGTCCCGCCGATGCTCCAGCAGCTCCCCGGTTCGGAGATCCACCGTGCCGTTGGAGACATTCAGGAGCCACGGGTTCGCATCCATCGCCGCTGGCATTATCGGGACCTCGCTCTTTGCGAGGGAGATCATGGCCTGGATGCGGCTCTCGGCCTCCGAAGCCTTCGCGTGCTTGCCGAGCCCCTTGCGGGTTTCATCGTCCGCTGCGTCCGCCGCCTCCCGGTATATCTCCCTCACTGTCCGCTTGGCGCGGCGGTGAATCTCGCCGGACTCGTCTAGCGACCAGCGCCGACCGTCCCATATAAGCCATGATCCCCATGGGAAGCAATATCGGAGGTCCTCCCCGTGGTGGGCTATCAGGCGCGATGCGTTGCCGAGATCGGTAAGATTGAACTGCTGGGCCTGTGGTGGGCTCCCGTGTCCGTTGCCGGCGACGTCGTGGACATCTCCGGCGGGCTCGTACCGCGCCGCGCTCGCCGCTATCTTCGCGACTTCCCCGGCCTCCAACGGAGGCTCGCAGCGCCGCGCATTCGTCACCTGGAGCGCGGCCAGGATCTCCGCCTCGCCCATTCCTCGGCGCCTCATGGTCCCCGCTATGCTCAAGAGATCCTTATTCCGACGCCCCGGCGGGATCTGCTCGCCCACCGGCGCCGCCGGCCCCTTGCGCCCGCGAGGCCCGATAAGGCTCATAAGCCACTCGGGAGGGTCCGCGGGCTCGGCGTCTTCGGGCGAGATTATCCACTCGTAAGGCCGTCCGTTCGGCCCCATGGAAGGCGGCGCCACGACGAACCCGCCGGCCGCCTTCACGTCCAGCCCGGGGCCTACCCGGATGCCGGTCCTGACGTGCCGCTCGGGGTGCCTGAAGTAGAGGTGCAGGCCCCCGCTCGGGGTCCGGGCCATCGGGGTGGGGGGGTGGCCGTGCTTCTTGAGCTCCGCTTGGCCCTCCGGCCCGTCGACGTCGAGGACCAGGACGCCGGAGAGGCGCCCGGTGACTATGCCGACGCCCCCCCAGGACCACGACCGGAGCTCTTCATCCGTCGCCGCCCTGTCGAGGTACGGGGCGAGCCTGGCGAGGGCGGGCCGCTTGGACGCCTCCTTAATCGGGATCGGGCACCACCCGATCCTTATATAGTCCTGTGCCGCCGATTTGGCGCTAACCATGCGAATTCCTCGCTGTTATAATCATCTCAGATTCCTTTCAGTGGGATCGTTGCTTTGGCCGGGCTGGCGGGCTCGGCCTTTTTCTTTGCCCTCATGCCGTCGCCAGCGCCCTTTTCATGCGCTCCGCGATGCGCCTCTGCGCGAATTGCGTCGTCGCCTCGTCCATCGCTACGTATCTGTCCTGCTGGACCCACTCCCGGCGCGTCTCAAGCCATTTTCGGAGTGTCGGGGAGTCTTCCTCGCCCAGCCTCCCGTCTATGTACTCCAGCCTCTCGGCCTGACTTTCCCCCGCCGCCTGGATCTCCGTGTCGAGCTGTATCAGAGTCCAGATAAGGCTCCGTTCGTACTTGTTCGAGAAGCCCGTGGTCCCGCCTTCACTCGACCAGGATTCCAGCAAATTTACGTCTCCTGCGGGATCCTCCGCGAGCTGCTGCCCTACCGAACGGGGCAGCCTCTCCTCGCCGGGCTGCGGCCCCGGAGGCGGGGCCGCAGCTTTTCCCGCAAGCGCCGGCTCCTCGAACAAATCCCTAACCTCTATGCTTAAGGCCCCGGCGAGCTTCGTAAGTGTCGAAGGGCGCGGCTCGTGCTGGCCGGTCTCTATGCCCGAAATAGTGTCCACGTTGATCTTGGACTCTCGGGCGAGGTCCCTTTGGCTCCAGCCATTGCGGAGCCGCTCTTCCCTGAGCCTCACTCCTATCGTGTCCACAAAAACCTCCCTATCCAGGGTTCGACGCTGCAAGACGCTGTAAGAATAACGGTCTGCGTCGGATTCGTCAAGGAAAAAAGACGGAAGTAATGCCGAAAACACTCTTGACTCCGGAGAGAATTCCTATATAATTCCGTGTGTCAGGACATAGAGCTCCCGCCGCCGGCAAGCTGACGGGAGCCTGGACCTCGAAAGGAGGCCGAAAGGAATAGCCGAAGAATAGCAGTAAATACGCCCAGCGTAGCAACGTAATCACGCGCCACGAGTACCTGAAAGGACACACAAATGACTATAGGGATAGCTAAGCCCTTCGAGAGCCTCCGGGCCGTCCTCGTGATCGAGGACGCGGAAGAGGACTCCGGACAATTCGGCCCGCAGATCAAGGTAGCGATCAAGGTCGACGACGACGGCCTGGACGGCACGCACGACGGGGCCGTTTTTACCGACTGGCTCCAGCTCGATGAGAACACCGGCGACGTCAAACCGGGCTCTAAGGCGTGGCAGGTCCTAGAGGCCGTGCTTGGCGAGGTGCCGTCCGGACTGGAGGCCGAGGACCTTATCGGCGGCCGGTTCGCCGCGCAGGTGGGCTTGAACGGCAAGAAGACCCACTCGAAGATCAAGCACGACACCATCAGCCCCGCGCCCCGCAAGAAGGTGACGAAGGCGGAGCCCGAGCCCGAAGTCGATGAATCCGACTTCGACGACATCCCCTTCGGCAACGGCTAGGTAAGTAAATCGAGGCCGGCGGGAGTGGCGACTCCCCCGGCCTCCGGACCACAAGGAGAGCTTGTGATCGAGAAGAGTGTACCGAGGCGCACCACCGCCCACCACCGCGTAACCGAGGAGTTCGTCCAGTTGCTGCATGAGGACTTCGGCGTCGCGCTTTGGGAGCTTCAGGCGGCCTTCGTCGGCGTCCCGAGCGTCCCGAAGAGGCAGGCGATCAAGGTTTGCGAGTGGGCCGAGCGGACGACGGACGACGTCGGCGAGCGCGGGCGGATGCTCCGCTCGTGGGCGCGGAAGCACAACAAAGGGTCGTATCACCCGAACATCGTGGGCGGCTAGCTCCCCCAGAACCTCCACCACGGACGCTGTACGCCCGTCTCCGGCCCCTCGGACTCCTCCGGGGGGTCTTCCTCCGTCCCGGCCCCGGAGGCCGTCTCGGGCGATTCCGCGGGCACCGGGTAGCCTTCGGCTGTCCCGGCCTCCCTCTCGGGCGCGGCCAGCTCGGGGACACGGTTCACCAACCCCGCGATGATGCGGCGGTTCTCCCGGTTCGCCTCCCGCTCGGCTTCGAGGGCGCGCTCCAGAGACTCCACACGCTCGGCGTAGGAGTTTATAAGCCGGTGGTCCGCCGGTGGTTCGTCGGCTGGTCCGCCCCCGGCCAGCCCCCCGCCCAACACGACATACACCGTTCCCCGCTCGCGCTCCGTCGGGAGAGTGCCGCGTTTTATCCGCGAGCGGACCGCGCCCTCGGACATGCCGAGTCGGTCGGCGGCCTGGGCGACGGTGAGTCGTTCGTCGGTCGGCATAGGTCGGCATTCTACAGCCCCTTCAGGCCACGCGCACCGCAACGAAGGTTCGGAGTCGAGGTCCACGTCGTCGGTGAACGGCGCAAGCTCGCGGGCGGCGTGCTCGTGCGCGAGGCTTGCTACACGACCCGCTGATGGGCGCGGCACCCCGTCGAGGGGTAAGATGCACCGACCGAGATAGCGACCAGGGAGGGCGACGATGGCGAGACCCGATGACTGGATAGATCGGACCGTGGTTATCGGAACCGACATGTACGGGGGCGACACGGTGGGCACGCTGGAGGAAGTGAGCGACAGAGGCGTGGTCGTCCGCCACGGGATAGTCGAGGTCGAGATCGAGGAGGTCGAGATCGAGGAGGTCGAGATCGAGGAGGTCGAGATCGAGGAGGTCGAGATCGAGGCC
>MWWE01000256.1_pt1 | contig 9773 bp, 6 predicted proteins | sample 1047301 | NCBI WGS metagenome assembly MWWE01 (sample SAMN06349973, study PRJNA376086) | soil metagenome | isolation source: MS1-1 sample Antarctic (ecotone) soil | place: Antarctica
ATTCTTTCATTATTTCCATACCGATGGCACAAGTTTTTAGTATTTCACGAGGGACACCGCCCGTTAGTAAATAAATGCTTTGAATAGCTTCATCGGTAAATGGATTTGGAATGTCCGATTGTTCACAGCGGTATTCAATAACAGCGGTTGTTTCGCCTAAAGTCAAAGCGGCAAGGGAAGATGGTGCAAAGATGCGCGAACGCAAAGCCTTTTTTGATGGGTCGGCGAGTTTTGCACGAAGCTCAAGCTGTGCAGCAATAACAATTTGAATTAATTTATGCGAACCGGTTTCAAAATTTAACAACGTTCGCAGCAATTCAAGTTGAACGCCCGGCATTTTTTGCGCTTCGTCAAGAAATAAAATTACGCGCCGACCGGCAGCATATTCATTGATTAGAAATTCATTCAAAGCTAATTCCTGCTTTTGCATCGAAGCGCGAGCGGGCAGTCCGAACTCAAGGCAAATCGCTTTCATAAAAGCAAAGTCCGATTTAAAGTTCGGTGTATGAATAAGCGCGGTCGAACATTCATCGCGCGTTGCATAGGATTGGTGTAAGTAACGCAGCAATGTTGATTTACCTAAACCGACATCGCCTTCAATTGCTGTTAATCCCTGATAATTTTCGATAACGAAGCGGCACTTCAAAAGTGCCGCTTTCAAACTTGAAGTTAAATAGAGCAGGGAAGGGTCTGGATTGATTGAAAATACGGTCGGTGGTTTGCTTTGTGTACTCATACTGAAGTTTGTAACACAAGCAATTCATAAACACAAATGATTTAGGCAAGGGGCTAGCGCATTGACTGCCATTTTATCTGTTTTCCTCTATCCTCTGGTTAAAATCAATTAGCATTTTACTTTCCCGATGACTGAAATTAATGCTTTGTAATCTAAGTTTTTGTATTAGAGAATGCCGGCAGATTTCAATGAAAATTGAAATCTGCCGGCTTTTCTACAAGAACATTCAACACGCGACGTAATTGGAATATCGCGGAAAGCCCTCCAGATATTCTTACAGTGACAATTAAACAGAATACTAGAAGCCATCTCAAAAATAGTTTGATAAACTTCACGGATGGCACGACGTGAAGAATTAACCGATGAACAGTGGTCTTTGATTGAACCGTTATTTGATAAACCGTCTGTCCTAATGACTCGCGGCAGACCGCGCCGGGCGGAACGTGAAGTGATGAACGGTGTGCTTTGGATATTGCGCTCAGGTGCGCGGTGGGCGGATTTGCCCGAAAGATTTCCGCCATACCAAACCTGCCATCGGCGTTTCCAGCAATGGGTCAGAGACGGCAGACTGAAAAAAGTGTTGGAAACCTTGGCACAAGATTTACTGGAACGCGGTAAGTTGGATTTATCGGAAACCTTTATTGACGGAACTTTTGTATCCGCTAAAAAAGGGGCTTTAAAGTCGGAAAGACCAAGCGGGGCAAGGGTACGAAACTCATGGCAGTGGCAGACGGCTTTGGTCTTCCTCTCGCCATACTTACAGAATCTGCTTCGCCGCACGAGGTCAAACTGGTCGAGCGAACAGTCTGCCAGCGGTTCACCGATAAGCGACCGGAAAAGATAATCGGCGACAAGGCATATGACTCTGACCCGTTGGATAAACAGTTGAAGAAACTTGATATTGAATTGATCGCGCCGCATAAAGTAAATCGCAAGCGAGCTAAAACGCAGGACGGCAGAAAACTTCGCCGTTACAAACGGCGATGGAAAATCGAGCGATTGTTTGCTTGGCTGCAAAACTTTCGGCGAATTACTGTGCGGTATGAATATCATTCGGATAATTATCTTGGCTTTGTTTTATTGGGCTGCATGGTCATTTTGTTACGAAACTATTTTTGAGATAGCTTCTAGAAGCTATCTCAAAAATAGAAAACAAACATCCGAGAGAAGCAAATTATAAATTTACAATTCTCCGCCTAAAACTCTTGAAACTCGCTTTTTTGAGATAGCTTCTAAATACTTATTGACTGTTATGATAAGGAAAATTTTTAGGAGGAATTTTGTTTAATGATTCATTACCCCGAACAATATCACCCAAGTCGCGCGAGCGTTTTTGTGAGCAACGAGTTGAATATGACAGCTTCGCCCGAAGCAGTTTGGGCGTGGCTTGTACGGGCGGATTTGTGGTCAACGTGGTATCCCAATTGCAGTAATATGCAAATTGAAAATGGCAACCGTTCCGAACTCGAACTTAAAACTCGGTTTCGATGGAAAACGTTTGGAGTTACCGTTGCTTCGATAGTCGAAGAATGTGTCCCTAATGAGCGTATCGCCTGGTCTGCCCGCACTTTCGGTGTAATGGCTTACCATGCCTGGCTTATTGAAAAAAAAGATGGTGGCTGCCGTGTATTGACCGAAGAAACGCAAACCGGCTGGCTCTCCAGTCTCGGTAAACTGCTTATGCCTGATAGAATGAGCAAATATCATCAAATCTGGCTGGAACATCTGCAAGAAAAAGCCGCAGGCGGATTACCGCCGAAGAAACTCTAGCAGATAAATATTATGGAAATAAAACTCGCGTTCGTCTTTCAATCTTAATTGAATTCATACTGTTTGCGATAAAAATCTGAAAGCCGGTTTCAAATCTAAACGGTCTTTGGCGTTTCAATCAATGCACCTTCTTCAAAGGCGAGTATCAACCGTTCGAGAGCTTTGATTTGGCAGCGAATTCGTTCGCCGTCTTCGGTATCGGAAACGAGACGCGGGTGTTCATATTCCCGAATCGTCGAGACTTGCGGCACAATATCCGCTCCGCTGCTAATTGCTTCGGCAATTGATTGGAAGTGATAATGTTGAGCGATAGCGATTCGCTCCGGCGCAAGAATCAGAGTGTAGCCGCGGTCGCCGTAGGCTTCGGAAAATGCGCCGTCAATCGTTACCGCCTTACCGCTTCGCTTAACCGGCTCTTCGCCTTTTTCGATTTTGACCGGCACGTGACCATTAACAATTAATCCGTCAATACCCGAACCGAATTCATCAAACAAACGCGAGCAAAAATCCGCCTCGTGAATCAGCGCGAAATACGGATTTTTTGTTTCGGTGTGAGTTTGTTTGTCTTCGATAAAATATGCCTCGAAGGTCGTCATCCGGTCTTTGCCGAAGAGCGGCGAGAGCGGACCTGTCCACAAATACCAGAACCAATCGGCATCATCGCCGACCGACTCGAAACCTTTGCGAAAAGACCGGCGCACAACTGAATCGAGCGCGTCAAACAACTCTCGTCCGATGCGCGGCTGACCGTCAATTTCGAGCGGGAGAAATTCGCCGTTCTCGTCAACCGCAATGCAGCCGTGAAAAATCAATGCATTGTCGCGCTGCAGCCACATCGCGCCCTGCCGCACGACGTAAGACAGATGCTGCCAGAGTCTGGTGCTGGAAACGAACGATTCCTTCAAGCGGCTCATACATTCTTTCTCTTCGGGCGACAGCGCGTAAGGGTTTGACGGGTCAATCGTCGGCAGGAAGGAATCGCGCAAAGGATAATCCTGCCCGTCGAGCGAAATTGTGTTGTCGTCCCAATTGATGCGATGAAGCAAAGCGCGATGCTCCATTTGCCATTCGGGTCGGCGTTGGATAATTTGACCTTCGAGTTTGAACTGCATTACGGCAATCGCTTTTTGCATCCGCGCAATCAGCAAATCATCATGCACCGCACCGCTGCGCTTCGCGCGAAACCGACTCGCCGGGTCGTCGGCGTAAACTTGCCGCGCCAGAGTTTCGAGCGGCGACAGTGTAATTCCGTAACCTTCTTCGAGTTGAAATAATCTCAGGTAACGCAATGAAATTCGCAAGACAGTAGCAATCGAGGCTTCGTGTCCCAGACACGCGCCCATCCACGAAACGTCGTGATTTCCCCAGGTAAAAGCGACATTCGGCTGCCGCATTAAATAATCGATAACTTTATCGAGCCTGTCGCCGCGGTCGCCCAAATCGCCCGCCACGATTAACTCCTTGACTGACAAATTACGAACCAAGCGCGAAGCGGTGCGGATTATTAGCATACTGCTTCCGTATCCATCCAGCGCGTCAATAATTGTTTCAACATATTGCGGTGAGCGATACGCAACAGGCTCGGATAATAGTTCCGAAAAAATTTCGCGTTCTTCGGGCGGAAAGAGTTTTTCGACTTCCGCTCTCCGCCAATTGCTCGACAGTTCGCGGATAATCTCGAACTGAAGCCGGAGCGTGCGTCCGATCCATTGCCGACGCTGCGCCTCATCCGCAAGCTGCGGGCGGAGATGCTCAAAAGTTTCTCGCGGGTAATACAGCACGGAAAGTAATTCTTTTTGTTCGTCTTCAGACAGTCTTCCGGCAAACAACGCGGCAACCAGCGTTCTGAGTGAACCCGAAGCATTATTGATAACGTGCCGCAGTTTTTTGTATTCGCCGTGAATGTCGCTGATAACGTGAATTGTTCCTTTGGGCAAAGTCAGGCAAGCGCGAAGAATCGAAGCCTCCGCCAAAGCGTAATCGGCATTCGGATAGCTTCGCGCCAACTCGCGCAAGCCGGTCAGCTCATCAATCTCAAAAGAAATAGCCATTTGTATATTTAACTCCGAAGAAAATTTATTTATCAATCAAACTTGAATTGAGCAAGTCGGGCGGGACGAGTAATTCGCCGCTTGCCGGGTCAATAATTCCGTTGTTTTCTTCTTCAATACTGGTTGCCTGCGTATAAATGTCTCCGGCAATTCGGCGATGGCGCATTTCTCGTTTGAATTGTCGAATACGCTCTGTTTTATCTTCGTTCTCGCCCGGTCCGCCGTAGTTTGAAAAACCGAATCCGCCCCATTCGCTGATGATGAGCGGCGCTTGCCCGCGATAAAAATACTGGTCGCCGACAATCAGAGACTGCGCGGCAACGCCCTGCGTTTCTCCGCCGACAATGCGGTCGAGAACCGACGACCACGTCGGTAAATCCGGTGTATAAACATGAACCGTCAATAAATCCGAACACAGCTTGCCGCGTTTGGAAACGTGATTCCAACCGTCGTTATCCACGACGAGCAGTTGCGGATAATGAACCTGCATATAATCGTAAGTGGCGGAAATATATTTGCGCGTTTCGATATTCGTCGTGATGTCTTCCGCGCCCCAATCCTCGTTATACAAACTGAAAATTACGATTGACGGATGCGAAGCGATAAAAACAAGCATTCTTTGCAGTTCCGCCCAGTGATTATCGCGGCTGATTTGCGTCGAGGCGTGCGGCGAAGGAATTTCAACCCACAGCATCATTCCCATTTCATCGGCAAGCGCATAAATTCGCGGGTCAATCCCGGCAATGTGAACGCGCACCAGATTGCAGCCCAATTGTTTCATCGCCAGCATATGCCGCCGCATTTCCTCAAACGTCGAAACGCCCGGCTGGTAAAGAACCCCGTCAATATAAATCGGTTCGTTATTGAGATAAAGACGGCGACCACGCGCGGCGATTTTTCGCAAGCCGAAATGAGTTTCGATGCCGCTGACACTTCCGTCGGGCGCAATCAGTTCGGCTGATAAATGATAAAGATTCGGAGCGTCAGGCGACCAAAATTCGGCATCCGGCATTTCTACCGGAATGCGCTGCCGTTTTTCGCCTGCTGCAAGCACTAATTCAAATTCCGCCTTTACCAAATTCGCTTCATTTTCGATGTCATTTTCGCCTTGAGGTTTTATGCTAAGTTGTAATCGGTAAACACCCGACTCGTGAATGCGTGTGGTCAAATCGAATTCAACCATCCGGTCGCGCAGTCTGCTGATAACGCCGAGCCGCGAGCGCAGACGATTGCGCCCGACAGGTTCAATCCACACGCTTCTGACCGCGCCCGAAATTGTTTGATACCAAATTCCGCCTTGCCTGTAAACGCGCGAAGCCTGTTTGCCGCGCGGAATCTGCGCGTCTATCGTATGCGAAACCCTGATTGTCAGGCGATTAACCGCCGCTAAAAGTTTCGACGGCAATTCGTAGGAAAACGAATTATACTCGCCGTAATGCACTTCTTCGCCTTCGATGGTTTTCAACGCAATGCCGTTGAGCCAGACACGAGTTTCATAACCGCACGCGCCGAAAGTCAATTGGGTGAGCTTATCGGCGGCATTTTGCCAATCTTCGGGAACGCTGAAATCGCGTTCATACCAGGCGACAGCTTCATCTCTGCTTGAATAAAGGTCTTGTTTTTCTTTGGCATCTTGAGCCTCAGCCAGATGCGCTTCAATCGAGCGCGGAAAAATGGCTGTTTCCGTATAATTGTGCTGCACAAACCAGTATTCATTAAGTCCTCGATTTTCAGTGTCCAACGCAAATCGCCATTCGCCGTCAAGCAATTCAAAAGCCGTCCGCCGCACAATCGAACGCGGCAACGGGTTGATTTTATCTGCCACAACATTTGATGAATTCTGTTTTTTAGGCTCATCGATTGAATTTGTCATAACTTGTTTTAGGGAAACATCTGATTGTTAATCAGGGATATAACCAGTGGTAAAATTATCACTCTTTAAATTCATCTATTGATAAACTCTTCCGGGAAAGCAAGCCGGAGGAATTAAATGCTCTGATTAATTCCAGAAAAGCTAAGAAGAGTATAATTGCAGGCTCGGTTTAGCACGCACTTTACCACGTTTGATTCCGTTTGCCAAATTTACATTTGCAGCAGGCAAGAGGGGTTTAAGAAGCCTGCAAATTAACGTGCCGCGATGTTGATTATCAATTACCCAATAACCGTTTGCAAGATATTTTTTGAAGATGTTTTCCTTGACAAATAATCAAAAGATGCAAACAATTACGTAGCAAATTTACCTGCTTTGAGTTCTTTTTGGAGGTCTTCAGATGAAACAATGTCCGGCGTGTAATCGCAGTTATGATAACTCGTTGTCTTTTTGTTTGATGGACGGAACACCTCTGATAATCGAAAATGAAGAAGAAACGGTGGTGATGCGGCAATCGCCGCGCAAGAAAAGCAAGTTTCTACTGTGGCTTGGACTTATCGGGTTGATTATTTTAGCGGGAAGCAGTCTTGTAGTCGGAATTTTGTTTTATAAATTCAGCAGACAAGACGAGAGCGTTCGAGGAAAACGACAAATCGGTGTGAATACTCCGCTGTCGCCGTCGTTGCCGCCGACGCTAAAAGTTTCACCGACAAACGCATCGGCAAAGAGTTCTCCGGTAGAGGATTATTCCTCGGAAACTCTGGCAGGGAAACCGACTCCAGACGATGAAGATGCGGAAGACATCACCCCGATTGCTTGGGACACGACACCATCCGGCTTCAAAGGCGAAACCGGTCAGACCTATACATTTCGATGCCCGGAAGAAGGCATTGAACACATTATTTGGGGTAGTGATGTTTACACGCATGATTCGTCGATTTGTACAGCTGCTGTTCACGCCGGACTAATTAGTCTCGCACGCGGAGGTATAGTCACCATCGAGTTCCGCCCTGGTCGCTCAACTTACGGGAGCACCGTTCGCAATGGCATCAAGTCTAAGACTTACGGTGAGTATCCCCGCAGCTTTGTAGTCCGCTAGATTTAGTCTTTGAGTAATAAAAGGGAAATCTTCGACAATTTTTGATTAACACCATTGATAAATAAATGATTTATCACGTTGAAATGATTATAAGTCGTGATAATTTCAAAAGCAGGTTTTTCTATAAGTTCAACTATTGTCTATTCTCTAACCATTCAAAAGCCCCTTATTGAGACTTTTATCAAAAAATTAGCTTAACGAAATAATCTCGCTATAAAACGCAAGATAATTAATTCAATTTTGTCCCTAGTTTCTTTTAGATATTTTAAGCTATGGTTATTTTAGACAAACGAGCTTGGAAAAATTCGATTTAATAATAGGGGCGTACGAATGGAGCTTGTAAATTTGTATCGTCCATTGATAATAATCGATTATTTAATAACGGAAATCGAATTAGTGCGAAGCGGATATTGATTGCAAAACAGTCTCAAAAACGTTCGGCTATTGAATAATTCGGAAGTGCCCCGAAATGTCCTGAAACATGCTGATTTCCTGATTCAAAACTCATTCTCAAATTCAAACTCTCGAAAAGACACTGATTCAACAGCATAGTGAGACTAACGCGAGGTTTATCAGGAAAATTGTGTGAGTTAGTTTTTCATTAGCCTCGCCAGACTTCAAACATAATTGCAAATTGAGCAGGGCAAGCCGCCAATCTCTGATTGGCATTGTTTTGATAAATTTCTCTCACCTATCAACTTGTCGCAGCTTCTACCTGCATTTTGCTGTGAATTTTAATTTTTGCCTCCAATTCCTGTTAAATTAAGTCACTGATAGTTTTTAAGTTTTCTCAAAATCCTAATTGCTTATTTCCCCTTTGGTGAGTATGTCTTTTTGAGTTAAAACGTTACACACTTTTTTGAAGAAAATCCGTGTATTTTTTTATCTAACGACAAAGCAAAGTTTATAGGCGGACAGACTTATCGTAGGTGAGTCAAATATATTTATGCCAATCAAAAATAAGACTCTTCTTATTCCAAGTTCTCCATCAAAAACAACCAATCATCCTTCGTGTAGGTTCCCTCAAAACTCAATACAAAATCACGCTGCCCTTTCTTGATATATTCTTTGAATGTTTTGAGAACGACTTCCCTGCTCTCGGTCGTGAGCGGTTCGGCTACAAACAGCTCGACTTGTGGGGTTTGAGATTTATCTACCTGCAGAGTTTTACTGGCTTTCGCTTTCGGTGCATCGGCTTTGCTAAGCAGACGACGACGCAGATGTTCAACTAAAAATGCCGGAACGCTTGAGATTGAATTGGTCCGAGCGGCTGCGATGTCAAACTCCATTTCTATCAACTCAGCAAATTCTCGCCACTTTTCACTTTCGTTTTTTGCCGAAGTTTTGCCCGTTGCTTTTTTGCTCATTTTTCGCAAGATTTCGGTCAGCGCGCCGAAAGGCTCATCATCATTTCCTGTATTAGTCTTTAAAAGAGTCTTAGGGGTACCATTAAGTTCTTTATTTTCAATGAGATTACCCCACCCAACGTACCCAACATTGTTGGGTACGTGGTACCCAACAATCGTAGGTACGTTGGGTACGTTGGGTATGTAGGGTACGTTGGGTGGGTCATTTGTAACTTCTTCAGGAATCATAACCTCATATAAATTACCTTCGTGGCTTCCGATTATAAATTCAACCGTGATTAATCCAACAGAGCGTAAGTGCTTTAAATGTCTGTCAAGAGTTATATCGCTAACGCCTGCCCAACGCATTAAATCGGGCTTAGTTACTCTAATTGACCTAATCGGATTTATCGCTCCTCTTGTTTTGAGATAAAGCGCGTCGTAAGTGTTCTTACTCATTCCTTTGAATAAGCGATTTGGTACGGCTTCCCGCGCAATTGAATTTGCAACTTTAGCAAAGTCCTTTTCAGGCGCAATTGAGTGCTTACTGGTTTTAGCGTTTTTGATAGGATTAGTTTGGTCAGGTACGTTGGGTATGGTCAGAGCGGACAATGGTTCAGCTTTCGACACTAATTCAAGTTTTGCCTTTTCCTCTTTTTGAAGACGCTCTTTTGCTTCGATTAATGCTTTGAATGTTCCTGGCTGGGTGCTACTCATATATTGCCTCACTGTGTATTTCTGCAATCATTTCAGCTTCAATTTGCTTTAAGCCTGATTCTTTCATTATTTCCATACCGATGGCACAAGTTTTTAGTATTTCACGAGGGACACCGCCCGTTAGTAAATAAATGCTTTGAATAGCTTCATCGGTAAATGGATTTGGAATGTCCGATTGTTCACA
>MWWE01000257.1_pt1 | contig 9762 bp, 18 predicted proteins | sample 1047301 | NCBI WGS metagenome assembly MWWE01 (sample SAMN06349973, study PRJNA376086) | soil metagenome | isolation source: MS1-1 sample Antarctic (ecotone) soil | place: Antarctica
GGCCGGGACACCCCAGCGAAGCTAGGATACCCCGGCCCGGTCGGCAACGGTGCTACAGCGCGGCCCCAGCAAGCTCCCCAAAGGTGTAGGCCATCGACAGCTTCCTGCAGTCCCGTACGTCCCGCTCGCTGGCCGGGTTGTGCGGGTCCATGTCCAAGGCGAGGGCCACGTCCAAGCACAGGTCCTGATGATCGTGATTGCGGACCCCGCTGAAGTGGTCTTCGAGCGCCTTGTGCTGGTCGTCCCGAAGCTCCAGGTTCGTCGGGTTCCCGACGCCCCGCTCCAAGCATATGTCCATCACCGCTGCGCCGAACGGCGTGGGCTCCAGCGGAGCTACAGTCTGTTCCGTCATGCTTCTCCTCCTGTTCGTGAATCGTCCAATCGGTTGGAATAGTCGCCCTGGTGGTCCCCTCGCGCGGCTCATGGCCATTAGGGGCGGGGCTATCAGCCGGCTTCGCCAGCACAACGGCGGCACGGCAACGCCTCTACTCGCTCGACCTCTTCCCCCCTCTCCTCGTCGAAGACGGTGTACCCAAGGTAGACGTAACCGTCCAGGCACGCGTGCGGGTGGTCCTGGTCCTCGGTGGATGGGTGCGGGTCGGGTGCGGTAGAGTTCTTGATGTCCACAATCCTCCTTAGGTCTGTGGGCCAGGTCCCGGGGTGCTTCTACACCTGCGGGACCGTTCTGTATCTAGAGCAATTATATTACAGACTTGACTTCTGTGCAACCGCATGTTTACACTACCCTGTAAATCAACGCAGGAGGTGTGCGTGGAGCGGATTCGCCAGTTGCGGAACGAGAAGGGCCTAAGCCAAGCCAAGTTAGCCGTAATGGCCGATATGGACCCGGCGACGCTAAACCGACTCGAGCAGGGGAAAGGTAACCCGAACCTAAAGACGTTGGAGCGGGTCGCCGAGGCGCTGGGTGTAGAGGTGGCCGACTTCTTCCCAAACGAAGCATTGCAAGAGGCGCTCGCTGTATGGTTTCAAGGTCTCTCCCGCCGTGGTCAAGGAATAGTCGAGCAAAGCCTGAGGGAAGGTCCCTCGGAGGCTCTGACGAAAGAGGCGATCGAGTACCAGAATGAGATGCGCACACTGCGCCAGATCAGGGGCAAGCGGGATATCTTCGGTCGTGACTCTGACAAATTAGCCGAGGCAGAGGAGGAGCATCAGGAGGTGGATCGCAGGATTGAGGCCATGCTGCGCCAGGACATTGGCGCTCCCGAGGAAGAGCGAAGCGAGGCCCGCGGGTTCAAAGACAACCGTAAAAGCTACGAGATAGAGGAACACGAAGCGGATGCGTCTTAGACAAAGAAGAGGGACGAGCCCGACCAAGAGTCTCGTCCCGATGCCAACCCCCTACCCAAGGAGTCTGTAGATGATTATAGACGATAACCCCACGGAGCACATCGAGATCATGGTGATGTTCCGCATCATCAGCCGCCACGACTGGGAAACCCTACAGAGCTGGCACCGGGCCTGCCCCGGCTCGACGGTCGAGCACCTTTACCGCGGGTTGTACGTGTTGGCGGTCCCGGCGGAGGGCCGCCTGGAGCGCGTCCATGAGTAGCTCCGAGCTGACCCGGACCGTAGATACCCTCTTCTCACCCGGAGACGTTGTAGAGCTCCGTACCCTCAAGGACGGCGCGACGTTCTCCGGCTACTTCGACAACCATGAGGAGCTTGTAAAAGCGGCCGCCAAACACGACGAGCGCGGCCATGACGTCTTCATCACCCTCAACAAGCTACCCGAAGAGATAGCGTCTCGGCGCTACAACCGCGTAGACCGGATGAAGGGCCGGGATGCATCTACTTCGGACAAAGACGTAGAACGGCGCACGTACCTCTTTATCGACGCGGACTGCGAACGGGTCTCAGGCATTTCGAGCACCGACGAGGAGAAGACGCGGGTTAGGGAGAAGGTCCTGGAGATACGGGACCATCTAAGGGGTCAGGGCTGGCCGGAGCCGATCGTCTGCGACTCTGGCAACGGCTACCATCTGCTGTATCCGGTTGATCTGCCAAACGACCAGGTAAGCCTCGAGCTTATCGCGGGCGTCCTGGAAGCCCTCGACTTCAAGTTCTCAGACGAAGCGGTCGAGGTTGACACGACGACCAAGAACGCAGCACGCATAACCAAGTTCTACGGCACGGTCGCCAAGAAGGGCGACGACCTCCCTAAGAGGCCGCACCGCCCGTCGAAGATCCTCAAGGCCCCACGCGAGCCCCTGGCGCCCGTGAGCCGGGATCTGCTGCAGAGGGCCTTTGACTCCAAACCTAAAGAACCGCCCGGCAGCCGAGCCAACCGCGGCGGGAAAGGATGCCGAGAGTTTGACCTATCCGATTGGATCGCCCGGCACGGGATCCAGGTCAAGCGCGAAGGGCCGTGGAAGAGTGGCGGGTATCGCTGGATCCTCGAAGAGTGTCCATGGAACGGACACACAGACAACGCCGCGTACATCGTCGAACAGCCCGGCGGCGCGATAGCGGCTGGCTGCCAGCACAATTCCTGCGAGGGGCGCGCCTGGCAAGACCTACGGGAGCACTACGAGCCCGGCGCATACGAGCGAAAGGACTGGCACGAAGAGAAGGCCGGGCGTGACAACAATGACAACAGTGACAACAAATTCCAGGATTGGAGCGAAGAGAAGGCGGGGTATGGTGACAACAATGACAACAGTGACAACAAATTCCAGGATTTAGCGGACCTACCAGACCCAGCAGAGTTCCCTCTCTCCGCCCTACCGATTACCGTACGCCAATTCGTCAGAGAAGCCGCGGCGAGTGTGGGTTGCCCGGTGGATTACTTAGGTCTCTCTACATTGGCTGCTGCATCTGCTGCCATAGGTGACACGAGGCGCATCATCATAAAGAAGGATTGGACAGAAGCCCCGGCCATCTTCGGGATGATTGTTGGGGGGCCAGCTAGCAAGAAGACCCCGGCCATGAACTTGGCATTAAGGCCTGTTCGGGAGCGCCAGATGTCCCACAAAACTGAGTACGAGCGCCAGAAGGAAGAGTACAAGTCCGTTCTGCGCGACTACGAGAAGTCCAAGAAGGACGGACCTTCTGAACTGCGTGAGCCTGAGAAGCCTACGCTCGTCAGGACCTACGCCGACGACACCACGGTCGAGCGCCTGGCGGACATCCTCAACGAGAACCGGCGGGGCTTGCTGATAATCAAGGACGAACTCTCAGGATGGCTCGGCAGCATGAACCAGTACAAGCAGGGCGGCAAAGGAGCCGATAGGCAGTTCTGGCTATCCGTCCACACGAATCAGCCAGTGTCCGTAGATCGCAAGTCTGCAGACGAGCCTGTCATAGTGGCCCGTCCGTTCGTGTCGATCGTGGGGGGCATCCAGGCCGAGGTGTTGCCGGACTTCGGCAAGGACCGGGGCGATGGGCTCATAGACAGATTCATCCCGGTCTATCCGAAGCCGCGTGTCGGGAGATGGTCCGATGACGAGATATCCGATAGCGTCCGCGAAAGTTACGCCAGCACCATAGGAAGCCTCTACAAGTTGCACCACGCTAACGACGACGAGGATCCCTTCCCCTCGAGAGTCGGCATGACGGACGAAGCAAAGGCCTTGTTCGTCGCAGAATACAACAGGCTACACGACGAACTAGAGTCACCCGGCTTCCCGCAGAGGCTACGCCCGGCGTGGGGCAAGCTCGAAGCATACCTGGCCCGCTTTGCACTGATACTCGCCATGGCACGGATTGTCGAACTCGACAAGCATGGCCAGGGAGGGTTGGTAGAGCGAGTCACCCGGGAGGATATGGCCGGGGCTATCAAGCTTCTCGCGTACTTCAAGAACCACGTGCGCCGGGTCTATACAGGTCTCTACGGTGACAGCCCGTCAGATAGGCTAGCAGCCGATCTGAGAGATTTTCTTATATCTAAGGGAGGTACTTGGGAAGGCATAGCCAGGGAGCTCCATGGCCAGCTTGTCAGCGAGCACAAACCCGAGCGGGAGAAGGACTTTGGAAAGGCAATCCGGGCCATAGCGAAGCGGTCCGCGCTACTCCGGCTCGAAGATTTGCAGAGGACGAACACCCGCCGCCCGTTCCGCCTAACCCTAGAATCTGTTGTCACTGTTGACACTGTTGTCACGCCGTCACCGGACGAAAACCCCGCGGCGGAGGAATGGGAGGAGAAATGGGCCGACCTTACGGACCTCTTTGCAGCCGATGAGGAGGAGGAGGAATGACGGCGATAAGAGAGGAGGAGGAATGACGGCGATAAGAGAGGTGGCGGACCTCCTCACAGCCGACCCCGTGTGGCGACGCTTTTTCAGGCGGTGTTGCGAGCTGGGGGAGTTCCGTCTTCGGGCGCAGGCGTGGCAGTTTCGTGCCGAGCTTGCGGAGCACGGGGTACAAGCGGACCTCGACGAGGTGCAGGGCGCACTGGCTGTGATAGCGGTCAAGACCCTGCCGGCGAGCCTGGCCGGTAGAGGGGAGACGGCGGCAGGGGTACTGGAGAGCGAACAGCAGGTCTTCGATTTGGCACGCAAGGTCCTCGGCGCCGACGACAAGCAGGGGGCAGCATGACCGACCGTCGAGACGACCGCGATCGCGAACGGAGGGAGAGGAAGCAGACCGAGGAGGCCGACGAAGTCCGCCGAGAACATAAAGAGCAGCGCTCGGACGAGCTGAAGAAATCTTGGCGCCGCAACCACCCGAGCGAGCAGGAAGAGAGGAAGGGCCGTCGAGGGCGAGGAGGGCCACCATGACCCGCCAGGGTCTTATGTACCAGCGGAGGGTGCGATGAACGTACATAAGAAAGCAAAGAAGGGAGCGTGATGGACGTAGCACGCGCAGACACCGTAGACGCCGAGCTCGACCGGCTCATCTCCAAACGGGCATCACAGGACCGCCGGCCGGACCCCGACGAGCAAGAGGAGCTGTGGAAGGCGAGCGTGAGAGCGCACAACAGCCGCAGACGCGAAGAGATGCGGGCGGCGTGGTGTGAACACCACCAGGACCAAGCAGCCCGTCTGAGGGACATTCTCGAAGGCCTGGTAGCACACCACGAGGAACAGGCAGCGAAGTTGATAGAAGTCGAACCGAAAGGAGCACCGTAAATGGCCGGTACCTTCATCGAGCAGCTAAGGAAGCGTCAGGAGGCGGCACAAGAAAGCAAACCTGAGCAGGCGTCCTCGAAGCCCACAGAGACCATGACGGACGACGAGCTCGAGGGGGCCCTCAACCAGGCAAGGCGGGACCTCCTCGACGCCCAGCACCAGGAGCTGCGGGAGCGTGAGATCTCACGCGTGGCCCCGGCCGAACAGGATCGGGCGTCGGCAGCAACGCTCGCGGGGATCGGGCGTCGGCAGCAACGCTCGCGGGGATCCTGCGCGAGAAGCAGACAAGCAAACGACGGACCTGGAGGTAGGCGTGTTTGAGTTGATTATCCAGAAGGTGCCCGAGCTTGCGCGCCTCGAGGAGGCCGCTGCCAAGCTAGAGCTAGAGCATGGCGAGGCCCAGGGGCGTGTGGCGGGGCTATCACAGAAGGTGCTAGAGGCCAGGGAGGACGACCTCAACCGCGAAGCACTGGCCCTCAACCGTGGCGGGAAGGCGCCGAAGCCCAAGGAGCCCGCACTCCGCTCGCAGCTTGAGCGCGCCCAGCGTGAGCTAGAGGTCTTAGAGCGCAGGCTGACCCTCGCAGGCTCGGAGAGGTCCCACTACATCCAAGGGCATAGCGAGCGGCTGATGCGCCTACTCGCTGGGGCCCAGGCCGCCGAGGGTGAGAAGGTGGCCGGGGGCGCGGCCACGGTGCTTGAGGACCTGCTCCGCTACTTCAGGGCCGAGGACGACGCCCGGGCTATGAGACGGCTTATCCCTGCCCCCGCGCCGGAGAATACAGGCGCGCCGCAAAAGTCGGTAACGGTGTGGGGCCCGATGACCACAAACAACGTTACAGGTGGGCCGCCCCGTGGCGAGCTGGAGGGAACACTACGCTACCTTGCCAGCCTCGGCGCCGGCACGGTGGTAGGAGAGGATGCCGAGGGTGCTGCGTAGGCTAGCAGTTCGTGCTGGGAGTGCCGTAACCGTAAGGTCGGCAAGGGACCTTCCCCTGAGAGGCTCCCAGTTTTTCCCCTAAACGGAGGGTAGGTCCGCAAATGAGCGTCTGCCGCGCAACAAAGGCAAGTGGAGACCCTTGCACCCTGCCCGCTAACGGCTCGGGGGGCCTTTGCTGGGCCCACTCCCCAGAGAACGCAGACAAGCGCCGTAGGGCGGCTTCTAAGGCCGCAAGGGCCAAGGGCAACCGGGAGGTCATAACCCTCAAAGAGGAGATCAAGACCGTGATCTCGAACGTGAAATCCGGAGACCTCGACCGCAACGACGCGGCCGTGATGATCCAGGGCTACAGGGCTCTAAAGGACTTCATAGAGCTTGAGCGGCGGGTAAGGGAGCAGCTGGCCCTGATAGAGCGGCTGGAGCAAGTGGAGGAGGGCCTGAAACAGGACCAGGGAGGCAGCAGATGGGGAACATAAGCAGGCGCATAGGGGACCTCGAGGGACGTATTCCCCCGCCGCCAGAGGACGAGGCAGCAGCCCGCCGGAAGGTGCTCCTACGCCTCACCCTGGACGAGTTGGCGCGGCTCAAGGCCAGCGGGGCCGTCCACTACCGGGCGGGCCGGCGCATCGAGGGCGAGGATATCCCCCTTCGGATTTTAGGCCCCGGCTACACGCGGGAGGATGTGTGGCGGCTCGCCCACCGCCGGGTCCTCGAGCGGGCTGGCCAGGACCTCTCCGAGTAGCAGCTTGTAACGCGCTTGCGGCCTGAGGGCGTGCCTCGCAACCCCTTTTTCCCTCCTTGGGGTCCAGCGAGAGCGCGAACAGTGCGACTGTCCCTCACCCGAGGAGCTCCCGGCTTTTGCTTTATCCAGCGGGAGCTTCTCTCTTCGCATGACACAGCGCCGAGGTTGCCGTCTAACGGGCGCGAAGGCCTCCGGCAGCGGTAAGATGCGCGCTGTGGCAGCCAGCGGCGTCAGGAGGACGCATGGTGGGAGAATACTTTCCGATTGGTTGGAACGGTAGGCAGGTGTCCATCGACTTTATCGGAGGCACCAGCACGCTTACGGGCAAGGTGGTCGATTCCACCGCAACCGGGTGTGTCATCGAACTGGTGCCGGAGGGCAAGCCAAGAGAGTCTCGTGCTCGGCGGCTCTTTTACCCGTGGACCGCCATACGATCCATCGAACTGTTGGAGGAGCTGCACGAGCCGCGTAGGCCCCCAGCTGTGCCCCGACCTTTCGAACTACCGGAGTTCCCTGTCACTTAGAATTTCTACACGACGCCCGAAACTGCGCCTACCCTGTAGCGGAGCTTTAGGGTAGGCAAGGAAGTACGGTTCGCAGAGATCGGAGGGTATTTCAGCTTGTCAGCATTTCAGCAGCGCAAGCGGGGGCGCAGGGCACTTCTAAGGGCTTTCGGCTCCGGTCCTAATGGTCTATTGCTAGGTCCCCGCTAGCCAAGTCCAGTTCGGCTTCTCGCAGTATCCGCTCCGGACTCATGGTCCAGATTGGCAAATAGGCCACCACAGAACCGTCCGGGCGACGTAGGACAGCCACATCGGGGTCGTGGTCCACCCGATAGCCGGGCGGGAGCACCTTGTTTACCTTGTGCGCCTTCAGGAGCACGAGCTCCGACATTCGACCTCCTGGCGGTAACCCTAGTGAGCTTAGCTAGATAAACGCTGAACCTCATTTAACACTGCATTTCGACCTCAAGTCAAGATTCAGACCCCATATATAGTATGGTGATGATTTCTGACGCGTCTCCACACGGCGGTCCGCCGGTACGCCAGCTTCTCGTCTCCGCCGGGGCGACTCTTCCGGCCCTCGGATGACCCTCCTCTTAGCCTTCGACTACCACCAAAGGCCGCGAGAGCCCCAGAATCGGCCTCGCACTCCCAACTGGGTGCTGCTACCATGCCGGCATGAACGAGCGGAAGAACGAGGGAAACTCCGAGGGAAGTTCTGGATGGGTGAACACCGATGTTGCAGCGGAAGCTCTGGGTGTTTCCGCAAGGTCTGTCCGCAACTACATACTTGGCGGTGCCCTGGTAGCCCGTAAGGAGAAAGAAGGCATAAACGAGCGGTATGTAGTCTCCGTGGACAGCCTGCATGCCTTGCGCGACCAGCGGAAACAACAGGGGAAACAACAGGGACGACGCCGCCGTGCTTCCAGGCAGTCGGAAGCTACAGCGGAAGGTGCCGCGGAAGTGGTCAGGAAGACCGCGGTGGACATGATGCGGGAAACCCTCACGAGCCTCGAGATGCACATGGCGCAGAACGCCGAACTCCGGGTTCGTTTGGAGCTGACGGAGAGGGCAGAGAGTACGCTGCGGGAGGAATTGGAGCGGGAGCGCCAAGAACGTCTTGAGGCGCAAGGGCGGGCCGGGTCTTTGGAACAGGAACGCTCGGAGACGCAACAGAGGGTCGCACAGCTGACTCAAGAGCATAACCAGTTGGAAGAGGAACACTCCCTCCTTCAGAGTGAGGCGGAGCGGCTCAGGGATGAACTAGAGGCCGAGCGCTCCAAGGGCTTCTGGGCTCGTTTGTTTGGGGGATAGGCTGGTGATCACCACCTCACAGCTGCGAGAATCGCCTCAGACCGTCGAGGAGGAAGCCGATAGGGCAGGGGGCCCCGCCCCGATGCCCCAGGCACTCAGGAGGGCCTACAGAGGCCCTGGTGGCGTAGGATGTTCGGAAGCTGACAGAAAGGAGGACGATCGTGGATCACGAAGCAGATTCTCAAATGCAGGACCGCAAGATGGAGGGCGAAAGGATTATGGGCCGCGAAGACGCTCTCAGCGAGATGATGCACAGATCGGGAGTGGATGATCGCGAGTTCGCGAAGTATCTTCGTAGCCTCGAAGTAAGGATAGCCCGCATCGAAGCTCAACTCGAGCGGGACAAGTGAGGAGCATGGAAGAGAACCCCGATCATCGCCGCGAGGAGATCCCTGGGCGGCCAGCGGTCTCGTCGGAGAACATGCGAGAGCAGGAGAAAGAGGGCCGGGAGCAACGGGCCGAAGAGGGGAGGGGAGATCCTGCCACAAGGCTACGTCTGTTCATCCGGCGGCTTTTCGGGCGGTAGCATCCAGATACTTGCATAAGCATCCAACCTCGGATAATACCGACCGCCTCGGGCGTGGGGCCGATCCAGGGCCATCGGGCCGGGGCAATCGTGTAGGATTGCGGGCATGAGGGCGTGGGTAGTGGTGCTGGCAGTTTGCCTCCTCCTTGTGTCGTGCCAGCGAAGCTACGATAACCCCCCGCGGGATGTCGTCGTAAGGGAGTGCGGGCGAGTTTGGCATGTGCCGGCTTCATCCTCGGGCGACTTCAGGCGGGCCGTGAGAGCGGATTGCGGTTTCCTCACACCGCGCCACGAGCGGACCGAGTCCGGGACCATCGTCTTATAGTAACTACAGACTTCGCCTAAGCGGCGTTCTGCGAAGTTCGCGGTGCCTGAAGTGGCAAGCGGCGGAATAAGTATCCAGCCGTGAGTATAAAGATGCGACGAGCCTTCATAAATGGCCAGAACTGCGCGTCTTGTAGCGCCGCTTGTAGCGGGTGTATAGATATTCTATTCCACGCACTCGGGTGAATAGCGCATCGGGCCGCCCCGATAGGGCCAGGCGCCCAGAAGGGGGATGCCCATCGTCGGGTATTATGCGCCCGCCGCCAGACTTTACTAACCTCTAAGTCGCTCGGCCCCCTTCCGAAATGACCCTGGCGATTCTCCGGCGC